>OCHN01000164.1_pt1 | contig 72916 bp, 85 predicted proteins | sample 1538911 | NCBI WGS metagenome assembly OCHN01 (sample SAMN04571736, study PRJEB22368) | human gut metagenome | biome: human gut; material: stool | host: Homo sapiens | place: Luxembourg | collected 2013-01-11 | reverse complement strand
CCGCTGTTTCTGCGCCCTGAAGACTCCGGCACACCGGATTCGCCCACTGTGATATGCGGTGATGACGGCGGAAAACCGACGGTGATAAGCGGAGGAATGCCTCTCGGCGGCTGGCATAAGGGATGTTCAGACACGAGGATTCCTGAGAATGTCCGTAGCCGCGTGTGGGTGGCAGACGCTCCAAGAAACGGAAACAGGATAGTATACTGCCGCCAGTTGTGGGTGAACGGCAACAAGGCGGTCAGGGCACAGCAGGGCCGTTATGGCGAGATGATTCGCATGAAAGACTTCGATGCGGCATCACGCACCATCACTATACCCACGCCAAAAGAAGACCTCTCCGGCGCAGGAGAACTCGAAATGCTCGTTCATCAGCGGTGGGCGATAGCAATATTGAGAGTAAAGGAAATGCGGCCCCTCGGCAATGGCTACACTCAGGTGTCATTCCATGAACCTGAAAGTCAGCTTGAATTCGAACACCCATGGCCACAACCCGTGATAGACGGTGAGAAAGGCAGTTCGTCGTTCTGCCTCGTCAACGCCCCACAGCTGCTCGATGCTCCGGGAGAGTGGTATCAGGACTATCCCTCCGGCAGGATATACTATCTGCCACGAGAGGGAGAAGACATGGCTACAGTCGAGGCCATAGTGCCGGTGATGGAAACGTTGGCTTCCGTTGACGGCACGAGAGAGCGTACGGTACACGACATACAGTTCCAGAATATCACATTTGCCCACTCCGCATGGACACGTCCGCTATACGAAGGACTGGTGACGTTGCAGGGCGGTTTCCGCATGACAGACGCCTACAAGCTGCAGAAGCCGGGACTGCCGGAGAAGGCATCGCTTGAGAACCAGGCTTGGATAGCCCGTCCTGAAGCTGCCGTCAGCATCCGTCATGCCAGCGGCATAGACTTCAAGGACTGCCGCTTCGTCCATCTCGGAGCGACAGCACTCGACTATCAGTTGGCAGCATCCCGTTCCACGGTCAGCGGATGCACCTTCTCAGACATCGGCGGCACCGGAATCCTTGTGGGACATTTCCCTGACGGGGGCTTCGAGACCCATGTGCCCTTCAAACCGCTCGTGGCATCCGATTTATGCGATGCCATAACGATTACCGACAATGAGGTGAGCGACGCCGCCAACGAGGACTGGAGCTGTGTGGGAATAGCAGCCGGCTACGTCAGCAATATCGAGATAAGCCATAACGAGGTGCACCATCTCAACTATTCCGGCATCTGCGTGGGGTGGGGATGGACCCCACGGGAGAGCGGAATGCGCAACAACAGGATTGTTGCCAACTACGTGCACGACTTCGCCCGTCAGCTCTATGACGTGGGCGGGATATACACCCTCTCGTCGCAGCCGGGATCAGAAATAAAGAACAATAGGATAGAAGACCTGCATGAGGCTCCATACGCCACCAACGACCGCGCCTTCTACATCTATTTCGATGAGGCCACCGACGGATATACCGTCACCGGCAACTGGTGTCCGAAGGAACTCTTCGGCTACAACCAGCCGGGAAAGAACATGCTGATAAAAGGCAACGGACCGAAGGTGGACAAGGCTACGAAGGAAGCCGCCGGCAGACTGAGGCGATAATCCACTACTAAAACAATAGAATACAACAATACACAATGAGACCAACAAACTACCATCTGTTCGATTTCATGGATTTCGATACAGACCTCAAAAGAGATGAGTCGCTGTGGAAGGCATACAAGCCGACATCCGTCAGAGAGAAGGATGGAGACATCCTCGTGGAGGTGCCTTTCCAGAAACAGCAGCTTGCCAACGATATGGCTCCCGACACCGATGTGCCGCAGGAGACACAGACTCTCGTGATACGACAATATGACCCCGGAATCCTCCGCCTCTTCATGGGATGCGGGGGAGAACAGCCTTCAGACACCTCGGAGATGCTGCAGATGAGCGCTCGTGTGAAGCGGTTGCCGCTGAAAGCGGAGTTCGTGGATGACCAATGGATCATTACCGACGGCGCTGGTGTGAGAAGGGCGGTGATAAACATGCAGCAGCCGGTGCTCGACAGATGGAGCGAGCTGCTGCCCGACCCGCAGGAGACTCTCGACATACGCCTCTTCCCGGATGGCAAGCATGAGGTGAGACTCGCCGCCTACGACCACTTCTCGCCGCCACGCTATGATGCCCTGCCTTTGGCTTACTGCAAGCTGAACGGCAGGAGAGAGCGTGCCACGCTGTCGTTCGAATGCAAGCTTAACGAGTGCTTCGCCGGAACAGGAGAGCGCTTCGGGAAGATGGATCTCAGCGGACAGACTTTCTTCCTGAAGAACCAGGACGGACAGGGAGTGAACAACCGCCGCACATACAAGAACATACCGTTCTATATCTCCAGCCGCATGTATGGCGTGTTCTATCACACCACGGCATACAGCAAGCTGTCGCTCGCCGGAGTGTCAACACGCTCTGTGGAATTTCTCAGCGACCAGGCTCTCGTCGATGCCTTTATCATCGGCGGCGACACCGTGGAGCAGATTACAAGAGGCTATCGCGACCTCACCGGCTATCCCTCCATGCCGCCGCTATGGAGCTACGGAGTGTGGATGAGCCGTATGACATATTTCAGTGCCGACGAGGTGAACGCCATCTGCGACCGTCTGCGCCAGGAGCATTATCCATGCGACGTTATCCATCTCGACACGGGATGGTTCAAGACCGACTGGCTCTGCGAATGGAAGTTCAACGAGGAACGCTTCCCCGATCCCAAAGCCTTTGTGCAGGGACTGCTCAAGAAAGGGTTCAAGGTGTCGCTGTGGCAGCTGCCGTATGTGGCAGAAGATGCGGAGCAGATTGACGAGGCACGCAAGAACAACTATATCTGCAAGCTCACAAAGCAGCAGGATTCAGAAGGCTCCAACTTCTCCGCCCTCGACTATGCCGGAACCATCGACTTCACCAGCGAGAAGGCGACAAACTGGTATAAAGGTCTGCTGAAGAATCTTCTCGATATGGGAGTGAAATGTATAAAGACCGACTTCGGAGAGAATATCCACATGGATGCCGAATACGAGAACATGTCGCCGGAACTCCTCAACAACCTCTACTCGCTGCTCTATCAGAAGGCGGCATACGAGATAACGAAGGAGGTGACAGGCGACGGCATCGTGTGGGCACGTTCCGCATGGGCAGGATGCCAGAGATATCCGCTGCATTGGGGCGGAGACTCCTGCAGTTCGTGGGAGGGACTCGCCGGTTCGCTGCGTGGCGGACTCCATTTCGGACTCTCCGGCTTTGCCTTCTGGAGCCATGACGTGCCGGGATTCCATACGTTGCCAAACTTCATGAACTCCGTTGTCCGCGATGATGTGTATATGCGCTGGACACAGTTCGGCGTGTTCTCCTCGCATATCCGATACCACGGCACCAACAAGCGTGAGCCATGGCATTATCCCAACATCGCACCGATGGTGAAGCGTTGGTGGAAGCTGCGCTACAAACTCATTCCATATATCCTCCGCGAGAGCGAGAAGGCAACACACAGCGGATCAACCATCGTGCAGGCACTTATCTTTCACCATCCCGAAGACAACAACTGCTGGCATATCGATGATGAATACTATTTCGGCGACGACTTCCTTGTGGCTCCCGTAATGAGCAGCGACAACTGTCGCGACATATATCTGCCGGAAGGAGAATGGGTAGAGTTCTTCACCGGCGACCGCTTCTCGGTAAGCGACGGTGGCAGATGGCTGAAGGACATAGAGACACCGCTCGACCGTATGCCGGTGTTTGTGCGCAAGGGTGCCGTAATCCCCGTTTATCCGGAGGATGTAGACAGCACCGACGACATGGACATGAGCAAGGTGAAGAATCTCATCATCAACGAGGAGTTTAAGGGATTTGAGATTTGAGTGAGGAGTTTGGGGTGAGGAGTTCTGATTGAGTAGTTTGGAGTGGTATTTCTCCTATGTGTCCTATGTGTCCCATTCCTCCCATCCTCTTTCCCAAGAAAATTATAAATCATAACAATTATGTGGAAACCCAATTTAGAAGAAACCAAGAAACACTATATAGACTGGTGGAACCATAAGGGCATCGTGCTCAATATGTGGGAACACTTCCAGGAAGGCGTCAAGCCCCATGCCGACGTGCCAATGCCGCCGGCACCGAAGTCGCTCGACCAGAAATGGTTCGACCCGGAATGGCGTGCCGATTATCTCGACTGGTATGTGGCACACAGTTCGATGAAAGCCGACATGTTGCCTGTTGCCAACACGCAGCTCGGTCCCGGTTCGCTTGCAGCCATCCTCGGCGGCGTGTTTGAGGGCGGAGAGGATACCATCTGGATACATCCGGACCCCAACTACACCGACGACATCAAGTTCGACATCAACGACCCTGTCAACAAGAACTGGCAGCTTCACAAGGACTTGCTGCGTGCCTGCAAGAAGAAAGCCAAAGGCAATTACTATGTGGGCATGCCCGACCTGATGGAAGGCATGGATGTGCTCGCCGCCATGAAGGGCACCGACAAGGTGCTTCTCGACACCGTGATGCAACCTGAAGTGCTGGAGCGGCAGATGCAGCAGATAAACGACATATACTTCCAGGTCTTCGACGAGCTATACGACATTATCCGTGAGGGCGACGAGATGGCATTCTGCTATTTCTCATCGTGGGCACCGGGAAAGATGACAAAGCTGCAGAGCGACATCTCCACGATGATCAGCGTGGAGGATTACCGACGCTTTGTGCAGCCCTTCATCCGTCAGCAGTGTCAGAAGATAGACTACACGCTGTATCATCTCGACGGTGTGGGGGCAATGCACCATCTGCCAGCCCTGCTTGAGATAGAAGAGCTCAACGCCATACAGTGGACTCCGGGAGTGGGAGAGCCACAGGGCGGATCGCCCAAGTGGTATGACCTCTACAAGAAGATTCTTGCAGGAGGAAAAAGCATCATGGCATGCTGGGTGACCTTCGACGAACTGCGTCCGTTGCTCGACAATATCGGTGGCGACGGAGTGCATATCGAAATGGATTTCCACAACGAGGACGAGGTGGAGAAGGCATTGCGTATAGTGGAGGAATACCAGGAGAGCGCCGACGAGCCGGAAGCCGCCGACAACACTATCCGTATCAACAAGACCATGACTCCCGACGAGGAGGTGATGGCCATCATCGACAAGATAGAAAGCGGGGATGCCAATGCCGCTTCTGCCGCTGACGACAAGATGAAAGCCCTGCCTCTCAAGGCTGCTACTCTCGGCAGACCGTCGATGGATGCCGTGGCAAAGGAAAGGATATTCGTTCTCGACGGTGCTACAGGAACCACCATCCAGCAGTATAAGCTCACAGAAGAGGAGTTCCGTGGGGAGAGATTCAAAGACTTCGACGGGGAGGTCCGTGGAACAAACGACCTGCTTGCTCTTACTTGTCCGGAGATTGTGACAAGTATGCACCGCCGTTTCCTTGAAGCAGGTTCAGACCTCATCACCACGAATACGTTCAATTCACAGCGCGTCTCGCTTGCCGACAAGCATCTGCAGGACTATGCAAGGGAGATAAACCTTGAAGCTGCCCGGCTGGCAAGGAAAGAGGCTGATGCCTATACATTGATGAATCCGCGTAAGCCCCGTTATGTGCTTGGTAGTGTCGGTCCTACAAGCAAGACCCTGTCTATCGGAGAAAGTGCGGAGTTCAACGAGGATATCCTTCATGATGCCTACTATGAGCAGATAGAGGCTTTGATAGACGGCGGCGTGTATGCCGTGCTTATAGAGACGATATTCGACATAGAGAATGCCAAGGTGGCCTTGCAATGCTGCAAGGAAGTGATGCTGAAGAAAGGCTTCCGTCTGCCTATAATGATGAGCTTCACTGTAGCAAGCGAGGATGGACACAACATGCTCGGACAGTCGGTAGTGGACTTTGTCAAGAGTCTTAATGACGACAGCGTGTTCAGCGTAGGACTTAACTGTTCGCTCAATGCCGCCAAGATGGCTCCTATCATCCAGCGTATGGCTGCCGAGACCGGCTATTATATAAGTATGTTCCCGAATGCGGGATTGCCGGACGAACACGGTCACTACCTCGACACTCCAAAGATGATGCAGGCCGAGGTATGGCCAATCGTTGAGGCTCATCTGCTGAACGTGGTTGGTGGATGCTGCGGTACTGACGATTTGCATATCCGTGAGATAGCAAAGCTCGTGCAGCCGATAGAAGGATTGTTCATTACTCCTCACTATCCTGGAAGGGCTGGAAATTCTGGGGGGGCTGGCGTTTCTAGTCTTTCTGGCGTTTCTAGTGATTCTAGTCTTTCTAGAATTTCTAGTTCTTCTAGCATTTCTAGAGATTCTAGTGCTCCTGTGAAAGAGAAGAAATGCTCCTGCGGCATCGACCACGATGCCGCCCCTGTAGCCACATCCAAGCCGGAGAGCAATACTGCAGAGGAAGTCTTTGAGGCAATCCTCGCCGGCAAAGGTGACAAGGCTGCCGATGCCACCAAGCGTGCTCTTGATGAAGGCGTGGCTCCGCAGGACATCATAAACGGTCAGATGATACGCGCCATGAGTGAGGTGGGACAACGCTTCCAGGACGGTAAAGCCTTCGTGCCGCAGCTGCTGATGGCAGGACGTGCCATGAAGGCGGCTCTTGAGATTCTGAAGCCGCTGCTCGCCGGACAGGCATCCACTACGCTGGGCAGGATAGTGATAGGAACCGTGAAGGGCGATCTCCACGACATAGGCAAGAATCTCGTTGCCTCTATGCTCGAGGGTTGCGGCTTCGAGGTGAAGAATATCGGCATCGACGTGCCGAGCGACAAGTTTGTTGAGGCTGTAAAAGACTATAATGCCGACATTCTCTGCATGAGTGCGCTGCTTACAACCACCATGACATATATGAAAGATGTTATCCAGGCTCTTGAAGATGCCGGAATACGCCAGAACGTGAAAGTGATGGTTGGTGGTGCTCCCGTAACACAAAACTTCGCTGACGAGATTGGTGCCGACGGCTATAGCGACAATGCAAACTCTGCCGTTGCCGTAGCCAAGGAGCTGATGGGAAAATAAGACGAATACAGATAGGAAATAAAACGAATAAAACAATAAGACCCACCCTTGCCATCCCCGATGGGAGCCGGGTGGGTTTAAAACTACAAAACCTATGAATACTCAAAATCTTGATGCACTTGATTGGATAATCCTTGTCGCTTACTTTGTGGTGCTCATTGCCATAGGAATGTGGGCAAGCTCTAAGGCAAAGAAAAGCGGAAACATGTTTCTTGCCAGCCGCTCTCTGCGCTGGCACCACATCGGTTTCTCCATGTGGGGCACCAATGTCGGTCCGTCGATGCTCATCGCATCAGCCAGTGCCGGATTCTCCACCGGCATCGTGTCTGGCAACTACGCATGGTACGCCTTCGTGTTCATCGCCCTGCTCGCCTTCGTGTTCGCTCCACGATATCTTGGCACCGGCATCTCCACGCTGCCGGAGTTTATGGGACTGCGTTTCGGCGACTCCACACGCAATATCCTGGCATGGTATACCATAGTGACGATACTCATCTCTTGGCTTGCCCTCACGCTCTTTGCCGGAGGAATTATAATCCGCCAGGTGTTCGGCATGCCGATGTGGCTCTCGGCAATGCTGCTTCTCGCCATATCAGCGTTTTTCACTATGCTCGGCGGACTGAAAGCCGTGGCATATACCAACGTTTATCAGATGGTGCTGCTCATCATCGTGTCGGCAACGCTTACGGTAGTGGGAATATGGAAGCTCGGCGGCGAGTCTTTCTCTCATGGCATAGCGGTGCTTGCCAATCCCGATGTGGTGCCGTCAGACTATTGGAACCTCTTCCGTCCTAATACCGACCCCGGTTATCCGTGGCTGCCTATCATCCTCGGCTATCCCATCATGGGAGTGTGGTTCTGGTGTACCGACCAGTCTATGGTGCAGCCGGTGCTTGCGGCGCGCAACTTGAGCGAAGGACAGCGGGGTGCCAATTTCACCGGCTGGCTGAAGATTCTGGATGTGGCGATATACATCCTTCCCGGAGTGGTATGCTTCGCCATGGTCAAGACAGGGTTCTTTGGTAATGTGCAGGTAAATGCCGATGACGCCTATTTAAAGCTCGTCTACGAGCTTTTCCCTGCCGGTATGGTGGGATTGGTGCTCGCCGTGCTTACGGCGGCTCTGATAAGCACTATCGGCTCTGCCCTGAATGCCTTGAGTACGGTGTTCACCATGGACATTTATGTGAAGAACATCCGTCCGAAGGCATCTCCCGAAGAAATCCGCAAGACGGGACGTGTCGTTACCGTTCTCGGTGCCTTGGTGTCTATCGTCATCACGGTTGCCGTAGACGGCATCAAGGGTATGGACCTGTTCAATGTGTTCCAGTCTGTGCTCAGCTTCATCGCTCCGCCGATGGCGGCAGTGTTCCTGATGGGAGTGTTCTGGAAGCGCTGCACCACACTTGCTGCCAACATGACTCTGACGTTCGGCACGGTGCTCAGCATCGGCACAGGAATACTCTATCTTTGGGTGATACCGGGATTTTCTGAGATGGTGCATTTCATGCTCCTCTCGTTCTTCATCTTCATCGGTCTGGTAGCGATGATGATAGTGGTAAGTCTGTATGACATGAATGCCAACGAGAAACACGTCATCGTGGCTGTGAATGAAAAACCGGCAAGGAGTGTCATCATAGCATGGGTGTCGCTTGCCGTGGTGATGATAGCCCTCTATGTGTTTTTCAACGGCAACTGATAATACCGTTGCACGGAAAATATAAGATAGGATTATAAAGAATGTTGGTTTTATGACGGTTGGATGACAACCCCATAAAACCAACATTCTGCTTTTGTTACCCTCACCCAATAAGACCCGGTTCGGGATTTAGTGCCAAAATACTTATTCGTCCACCAGCACAACAGTGACTCCGCGGGCTGCCTGTGCTCCTATGACAAGAGCCTGCTCGATGTCGGCAGTCTTTGACGGTCCGCTGATGAACGTTCCGAAATTGTAGCGTGAGTCCATCTCTATGCTGGCGTATGCGTCGTGCATGTTGTTTACGACATTCTTCTTGTCGAGCACAATCACGAGATATTCGGATATGAACAGCAATGCCTTCTCCTTCATCGTCTGCGGAATCCAGATGCATCCGTTCTCTGCCACTCCCACCGTGCCTCTCACGATTGCCACGTCGGTTCCGTTGAGGTCGTTGGCCTCCGCCACGGTGTCGGGATTGCGCAGCTCCACGGCGGCAGCTCCGTTGCCGGCATTTGCCTTCAAGCCTTCCATAGTTATCTCCTCCAGGTTTGAGGCAAATACCCTGGCGTCAGGGTATGCCCTGCACACCAAGGCATTAAGGTCGGAACCGGCAGAAGCGTCGTTGATGACATGTCCGCCCACCGACTCCGTCATCTCGATGAACTGTTTCAGTGTGTCTTCGTATTCGATGCCTTTTATCTCCTCCTTTGGCATATCGTATTGAGCATGCGTGTTCTGACGCAGCTTATTCAGAAAATCTTCTTTTTTCATACTCTCTTGCAGATTGTTTCTTCGTTCTTACTTGCAAATCGTTTCTCCCCACTTCCTACTTCACTTTTCCTTCCTTCCACAGTTCATGGAATGATTTCTTTGCGAATTCAGGCATGGCGTGTCCGATACCCCATGCGTTGATGTTGCCGATGTTGGTGAGGCAGTCAGGAACGTAGTTGGCGAGCGGAGCGAATTTCAAGGCTGTGGTGTAGAGGGCAGGGCGGTCGAACAGATATTCCATACCTGCCGACATCGCCTTCTTCAGCTTGTCGGCTTTTCCCAGTTTCTCCAGACTCTGTCGCCATACGTATATCTGCGAGCCAGGTCCTACCTTCGACGGGCATACATTGTCGCAAGAGAGACAGAGAGTGCAAGCCGAAACGTTGTCGCTGTATTTCCGTGGGTCGCGCAGCATGCCGAGGTTCACACCCACGGGACCAGGGATGAAATACGTGTAGCTGTATCCTCCCGAGCGGCGGTATACGGGACATGTGTTGATGCAGGCTCCGCAGCGCATGCATTTCAGCGTCTGCCAGTGTTCGGTGTCAGCCAGCATGTCGCTTCTGCCGTTGTCCACGAGCACCACGTGCATCTCTGCTCCGGGTCGTGCCTGACGGAAATGGGATGTGAAGGCTGTGGTGGGCTGTCCTGTGGCGCTGCGGCAGAGCAAGCGCTGGAAGATGGCAAGCGACTTGTAGTCGGGCACTATCTTCTCTATTCCCATCGCCACTATATGCAGCTTCGGCATTGATGTTGTCATGTCGGCATTTCCCTCGTTGGTGCATACCACGCAGTCACCGGTGGCAGCCACACCGAAGTTGCATCCCGTCATGCCGGCACCAGCCTGCATAAACTGGTCGCGCAGATGGAGACGGGCGCAATGGGTGAGATAAGTAGGGTCGTAGTTGCCTTTTTCCTTTGATATTCCCTTCTCCTCGAACATCCTGCCCACTTCCTCGCGTTTGAGGTGGATGGCAGGCATCACGATATGGCTCGGCTTCTGATGCAGGAGCTGGATGATACGCTCGCCGAGGTCGGTCTCCACCACGTCGATGCCGTGCTGTTCCAGATAGGGGTTCATCTCGCACTCTTCGGTGAGCATGGACTTCGACTTCACCATCTTCTTCACACCGTGGCTCTGCAGAATGGAAAGCACCGTCTCGTTGAACTCCGTGGCATCCTTCGCCCAATGCACCTTCACTCCGCGGCTCTCCAGAGAGTTCGAGAACTGCTCCAGATAATCCGCCAGATGGGTGATGGTGTGCTTCTTTATCTGCGAGGCATGCTCGCGCAGGTCTTCCCACTCCGGCAGCTGCTGTGCCATCTTGTCGCGCTTCTCTCTCACCGACCAGAAGGTGGCGTCGTGCCAACTGGTCTTCTCTGCATCCGCCACAAAGCGGGCGGCTCTCTTGGAATGTATTGTGCTCATAACCCTGCTGCTAATATCTGGACTACGTGAATGAATTTGATAGGCATCTTCTCTTTCTTGGCGATGCCAGCCATGTGCATGAGACACGAAGAGTCGGGTCCCGTGACATATTCCGCCCCGGTGGCGATGTGTCTCTTTATCTTCTCTTCTCCCATACGGGTGGAAACGGCAGGCTCCTCGATGGAGAACATACCGCCGAAGCCGCAGCACTCGTCCTTTCGTTCCGGCTCATGGATGGTGATGCCGTCGACGAGTTGCAAGAGGTCGATGATCTTGTTGAATGGCTTGACGTTGCATTCCGAGGGCGACGACAGGTTCAGCTCTCTCACTCCGTGGCAGCTGTTATGCACGCTGACAGGGTGGGGGAACTTTCCCGGCACCTCCTTCACCTTCAGCACGTCGTGGAGGAACTCCACTATATCCATGATTTTGCCTGAAGAGACACATTCGTGCTTGCCCTTCAGAATTTTGGGATAATAGACTTTCACGTATGCGGCGCACGATGCTGAAGGGGCGACGATGTAGTCATAGTCTTTGAAAAGTTCATCAAAAGACTCAATCACTTTCATCGACTTGTCCTGGAAACCGGCGTTTGCCATCGGTTGTCCACAGCATGTCTGCCGCTCAGGATACTCCACGTCAAGTCCGTAGTGCTTGAGCAACTTGTATGTGGCTACACCAGCCTCTGGATACAGGGCGTCCACATAGCAGGGGACGAATAATCCTACTCTCATAATGGTTGTGTTGTTAATGTTAACCCGTAGGCGGAATTGTTTTTAGATGATAATACATTTGTCGAGTCCGTTACTCCGTTGATTCATAGGGATTTAGTGGCGTATATGCCATCCCGTGTCAGTCAGCGTTCGTAAGACTCTTATACAAAATTCTATAAAATACTTGAGATACACAAGAATTTTTGGTGAAATGTTATCAAGGCACAACGAAAAATCCGGGAATAACAATATGTTTTTTTCCTGAAGAAAAGTGTCAAAGTATCATTTTCGGGGGTGCTGGATGTATCTAAAGTGCATCAGCTGAACGAGTTAGGTGTAATGATACTTTTCTGGATTCTTTACAGAAAAGTATCATAGAAGTATCATAAAGTATCATCGGAGCTATTGTGCTGTCTGGTAAGACTTTTGCAAGCCCCATAAAAGGACAGCCATTTCTCTGGTTGGTCTTTGTTTCCAAATAGCCGACTCACAATCATCGGCAAGGATAACAAAAAATACAAGAATTGGGCACGGTGCTTGCCCATGTGGGGCAACGTGCTTTCTCACTTGGGGCACGGTGCTTGCCCCAAGTGGGCACGATCTGTGTCCAAACCGTGCCCAAAGTATTCATGTAATGACAACGTTAGTAAAGGGGATGCAAAAGCGCCTTATAAAAGACAAAAGACTGCAAGCAGTTTAAAATATCACATAAAACTGCCTAATGGCCGATTGGGGTTTATGTAAGTTGCGCTGATGACTACATTCTAAACCAATGTTTTGGAGACTGTTAAATGACTTACATGGTCTTGTCAAAGTCGTCGAGAGCCTTGAAGAAGGCATCGATGTTCTCCATCGGAGTGTGTGGCGGAGTGTCGCAGCCGCTGGAGAGAACGAAGTTGGGATACTCCTTCATTTCCTGCAGCAGTCGTGTTGTCGTCTTGTACATCTGTTCCGGTGTGCCCTCCTTGAACACAGACACGGGGTCGATGTTTCCCATAGCGAGAGCCGTCGGCGGCACATCCTTTATCACCTGCCGCATGTCGCATTTGTTGCCGAAATGGTAGGCTGCCGCTCCAGTAGCCACCATCGCCTTTGTGCAGTGGCCCGTGTTGCCGCAGTTGTGCAGCACGATGCTGAAGGAGTCGTCCTGCACCTGTCCTGCGATATATCTGATGTAGTCGGAAGAGAAGCGCTTGCAGTCGTCGTCGGACATCAGTCCTGCCGCCGGTTCTGCCATCACCACTCCGTCAACACCTGTTGCCTTCAGTGCCCTACAGTATTTCAGTATGAACTCCGTGCATTTTGCCAGCAGCGTATGGGCAGCGTCGGGGTCTTGGTATATCAGCACCATTATCTCCGACATATCGTAGAGTCTGCCGGCGAGCGAAAACGGACCGATACATCCGCCCAGCACCGGACGGTCGTTGATTGCCTTTGCCGAGAGCAGGTTCGCCTTGAGATATTCAGGCACTCTGGCAGCCTTCAGCGACGGCACCTTTAGCGCCTTTATGTCATCGGCATTGTTCAGCAGATGACCGATAACGGCAGGCACGGCATCCTCAGTGAAGTGTACGTCTGCTCCGAAAGCCTCTGCCTCCACTGTGAGGTCCATGATTACGGTGGCTGCCGCCGTAGGGTATTTCCCGGCGAGAGCCTTGATAGCCTCGAAGTGAGTCTGTCCGTCGCAACAAGCCTCCCTCACGCTCTTTCCCGTCAGTTCTATGCCGGGATGCGTCATCACGGGCACGGCGACGGTCTTATGATTCTGGATAACGCCCGTTATCCATTCTTTCATGGATATGTTCATAATATTGTGGTCTCCTTTTTATATACGTTTTTCAATATCATGACGCGGATTCGCATGAACTGTAATCATTAACCCCGAATAGGCATAATGACCTATTCGGGGTTGTCCCAAACCGGTAACAGGATTCGGGTTTATTTTCTCTGTTCTTCGAGGATTCCCATCAGTTCGTCCATCGTGTTTGCACGTAGCATGGCGATGCGGGTCTGGCGGAAGTTAGGTATTCCCTTGAATATCGGACTTGCGGCGAGGTGGCGCCTTGTGTGCAGTATGCCGCGGTATTCGTCGATGCGTTCCACATTGATGCGCAGCTGCTCTTCGAGCACGTCGAGCATCCAGTTGAATGTCATCTCGGGGTCAGCCTCCTTGCCGTCGAGATAGTCGCGTATCTCCTTGAATATCCATGGGCGTCCGAAGGTGGCACGCCCTATCATCACGGCGTCAACGCCATATTCCTCGAAAGCCTGTTTCGTTTCCTCCGGCGATGTGATGTCGCCGTTGCCGATGATGGGGATGGTGATTCGCGGGTTCTTCTTCACTTCGCCAATCAGAGTCCAGTCGGCAGAACCGGTGTACATCTGTGCCCTCGTCCTTCCGTGTATGGTGAGAGCCTGTATGCCGCAGTCCTGCAGCTGTTCGGCGAGGTCGCAGATGATGAGGTTGGCGTTGCTCCATCCCAGTCGCGTCTTCACCGTGACGGGAGTGCTCACCGCCTTCACCACGTTTTTCGTGATGTCGAGCAGCAGCGGCACGTTCTGCAGCATGCCGGCTCCGGCACCTTTTCCAGCCACCTTCTTCACGGGGCAGCCGAAGTTGATGTCTATCACGTCGGGATGTGCCTGGTCTTCCACTATCTTTGCCGCCTCTACCATCGACTCCACGTCGCGTCCGTAAATCTGAATGCCCACGGGGCGCTCTTCATCACTGATGGTGAGTTTGTTTACGGTGCTTTTCACCGATCTGACGAGAGCCTCTGCGCTCACGAACTCGGTGTATACCATAGATGCCCCGTATCTCTTGCATAGCATACGGAATCCGATGTCGGTTACATCTTCCATCGGTGCGAGAAACAGAGGGTGATCTCCAAATTGTATGTTTCCTATTTTCATTGTCTCCTTGTCTACTTTACTCCTTGTCAACTCGTCTCTTTGTCAACTCGTCTCCTTGTCTCCTTGTCAACTAATCAAATGATACATTCCTCCAGCCAGTGCCTTTACCATTCCCTTCATCTCCAGTTCGAAGAGCAGGGCGGTGAGCCTGTTTATCGGTAATCCTGTGGATGCCGTAAGCACGTTCATCTGCTGGTCGTTGTTCTTGGTGAGAGCGTCGATTATTGTCTTTGCGTCGCCTTCCACTTCGGGGAAGAGACTCCTCTCTATACCGTTCTTCTGGGCTGTGGCGAGCTGTGCGTCAGTCTCCCATCCCATGTCGCTGACGAATGATTCCGCCGATATTACCATCTGTGCTGACCGGTTGCGGATAATCTTGTTGCATCCTTCAGAGAGGCTGTCGCCAATTCTGCCGGGGAATGCGAAAACGTCGCGGTTGTATGAGTTAGCCAGCGAGCAAGTGATGAGTCCTCCGCCCTTTGCTGCGCTCTCCACGAGTATGGTGGCGTCTGACATGCCTGCCACGATGCGGTTGCGCCTCACGAAGTTCACTTTGTCGGCATTGGTATTAGTGAAATGCTCCGTCAGGAGTCCTCCGCATCCCACTATCCTGTCTGCCGTCTCCCTGTGGCGTGGCGGATACAGGTTGTCGAGTCCGTGGGCAAGCACTCCCACAGTGGGTATGCCGTTTTCCAGCGAGTGTCTGTGCGCCATGATGTCCACACCGTATGCCAGTCCGCTGGCAATGAGGATTTCGGGACACATCACCTTGATGTCTGCAATGAACTTGCGTATGCAGTCGTCGGCATACTGTGTGGCGTGGCGTGTTCCCACGATATTGATCACCCGTTTGGCATTGAGGTCGGCATTGCCTTTATAGAAGAGTACGAGCGGTGCGTCGTTGCATTCTTTCAGCCGTTGCGGATAGTCGTCGTCGGATATCAGCAGCACCTGTATGCCGTGGGCAGCCGCATATTCCAGTTCCTCCTCCGCTCTCTGCTGCAGTGGGGCGATGTCTTTAAGCGAGTTGGCGAGACGCTTCGGACAGTCGGGCACGATGTCGAGTATGTTGTCATGATGGTCGGCAATGTTTGTGAATGAACCTGCCCTGTGGAGCAGTTCCCTCATCGCCGGGATATTGTAGAATCCCATCCTCGACAGCGTCAGTGCATTGAGTCTTTCTTGCTGTGCTGTATCCATCCGAATCGTCTTATTTGTTTATATATTCCTTGAAGGCATCGTCGTATTCGGGACTGTTGGCGAGTCTGCCGTCAACGAGGCAGACCAGGTCAATCACTCCCTTGAAGCATATCTTGTTGTCCGACGCACGGTAGATGTCCTGATGGAACACGTATTTTATTCCCTCCTTGGTGAGGTTCAGACGGGAGAAGAACTCGTCGTCGCATCTGAGAGGAGTCTTGAACTGCAGGTTCATCCTTGCCACCACGGCGTCGATTCCTCTTCTGTGCATCTCTGCGAAGCTGAGTCCGCATTTCTGCAAGAACAGGTGTCTTGTGTGTTCGGCGTAGTGCAGGTAGTTGGCGTTGTTTACTATTCCCTCGATGTCGCATTCGTAGTCGCGCACCATCATCTTGGTCTCAAATATATAATCCATATTTGTTATGTTATGGTTTCTTATGATTAAACCCCAAACGGTCATTAGGCCGTTCCATTGTTTATTTATATACTGCTTGCCGTCTTTTGTCTTTTATAAGGCGTCTTTTGCTTGTTTTCAATTCGTAATAGCCCACTATTACTCATTAAAAGCCAAACAAAATCCACTCTTCTAAAAGAGCAAAATCCAGACAAGCCCTAATGACCGATTGGGTTAAAAAATCCCGTATTCATCGATAAAATCAGGTCTCGTTGTCTTCCGTCTTTACCTTAAATCAGCAGACTTGCAATCTTACAAAAACTTAGATAAAGAACATCTGATATATGGCAAAGGTAAATATAAAAACTGAGATAAACACTCCTTTCTGAGGAATTTATTGTGCAGGCAAGGCATTTTGCGGATTAAAAACGGACAAAAGGTGCCTTGTAAAAAGCAAAAGACTACAAGCCGGTCATAAGAAAATAAAATAAACGTCCTAATGACCGATTTGGGGTAAAAAGGTAAATATCGGGCGTAAATATACCAAAAACAGGCGATTTTGATAGAAATTGGCTATTTTTTGTAAAAAATATCCAAGTCTTTTAGCAATTTTTCCGCTTACTTTGCAGCGGAAACTAAACACGATATTGCACCTGTGCTACATATATAAAAATATAAATTAAGTTTTGCATTTTTTTGACATAGGGTCAGTAAACAAGAAAGCAAGTAAACAAAAACGAAACAATATATAACGATGAAAAGAGTAAAGAAGAAGTATCAAACACCTGTGACCCTCTCGATAGAGGTGGGTCTGATCCTTCCCATCGCCGCTTCGCCGGGTGGTGGTGTTACTATCCCTGGTGGTGGCAATGCCAGCGGTGGAGGAGGTGGCGGAGGAACAACACCGCCGCCAATGCAGAGTCCGCCGCGCAACTTTTGGGGAAGCGGCTTCCAGACCGAGGACGACGACGAGACGGAGAACGGAATCGAATGGTAAGCGCCGTCATGCACCGTCGGGCAACAGCCAACTGGCACCGTCAGGCAACGACCAATCGTAAAACACAACAACCCATTAGCAAAATCAAAAAACAGAACATAATATGAAGAAAAGAATTTTCATGCTTGCGGTCTTGATATTGTCAGGGCTGCAATTTGCCGTAGCTGCAATAGACGAACAGCTGCGAGCGCTCATCACCACCTCCTCTGATGTCGAGGTGACGGAAGTGACTAACGACGATGCGAATCCGTGGAAGGTGGAGAACGGAATGGCGTCTACCACACACGGCAAGACAACCACTAACGTAACAGCTACTATTACAATCAAGTTCAGAGCAAAGGGATACATTTCGTTTCAGTATTCCGACACCTTCGACCCTTGGACTAACGATGATTATAAGATAGTGAAGTTGGATGATGTTACATATGCAAACAACTATGATAAGCATACAACCCCTACCACTTTCACTCACTATATATCTCTTGAAGAAGGCGACCATGTTCTTACATTCTCTCATTGGCACAAAAATTCCACAACAGGCAATTATTCTCAGGTCCTTTCCATTGGCAATATCCGCCTCGAAACTATAGAGAGTATGTATAAGACAATCCACCTCTCTGCTCCTGGCACGCTTGGTAATGAGGCGTTGGGGCATGTCAACACTTTGCCCGAGATGCGTGCTCTGCGTCTCTCTGGCAAGATGAATGCGTCCGACTGGAATGATATCAGTAAGATGACTGGACTCGTGGCTATAGATATGACAAATGTCGACGTTGAAACAATACCAGCCAATGCGTTTACTAAAACTGTGATACGCTTTATCGACTTCCCGAAAACGCTTAAGACAATTGGCAGTAGTGCCTTTTACGATAAATTATTAACTGGTCCCATTGTACTGCCCGAAGGTTTGGATAGCATCGCCTCGGAGGCGTTCTACAGAAACTACATTACAGATGTTACAATACCGGCGAGTGTCAGAGTTATAAATAGTTCTGCTTTCCGTGGCAATGCATCTTTGGTGAGCGTCACTTTAGGAAGTGGTCTGACATCAATAAGTTCAACGTGTTTTTATGAATGTAGCAATCTCGCTATTGTGAAAGGTGGCGAAAATGTAAAAACGATAGCTAATAATGCTTTTAAGAATTGTAAACTTCTGACAAGTGCCGCTGATTTGGCGCCAGTAAGCGTTGGAGATTATGCATTCCAATCTTGCGAGAAGTTGGAAAGTTTCAATTTCTCAAATATAAAGACCTATGGTAGAGAAGCGTTTGAGTATTGTTATGCTCTGAAAGAAGCCGACTTAAGTACAGCTACATCTTTAGGCGTAGATTGTTTTTATAATTGTTATAATCTTAAAAGAGTAAAGTTAGGCGATAATATTACAACTATTCCAGGTGGTGCTTTTTATGCATGCAATGCTCTTGAAGAGGTAGTTCTTGGTTCTTCTATCAACAGTTTGGGAAACAATTGTTTTGGTAACTTTCAATCCAAGTCTGATTTTCAGCGAGATACACGTTTTTAGCTCTGTTTTGTAGAATTTTTGTAGAATTTCTGTAAAAACTCCACTTCTACGTTTGCTTTTTCAGCCACAAAGGTAATGCAATTTTTTCAGAAACAAGAAGAAAAAAGTGCCGACTTCTCAGCCGACACTTCCCAACTTAATAAAAACAATCATAACCTATGAAAAGAACCTACTTTAATTCTATGTATTCAGTATAGGTGATTTTGGTGTGTGGGTTGGTGCTTGTTATTTCCTGTCGTATGGCTTTTGTACCCCATCGGAAAAACAGGAACTTCTTAGGCACACGGTGGACTATCTGAATGAGCGTGTCCTGTGATACCACATTGAGCGACACATCACGACCTTTGAGTTCACCAAGTATATTTACCCACGCATCATGCCAACTGAAAGCCTTGAGGGTGTCAATTGCACCATTGCGATACACAATGCTGTCATGGACTTGTGTAATCACATTTACCTCTGTTTCGGTTGCAGTGGTCATTGCGGATTGCAACCGCTTAACCTTTACCCCCAATTCCTCTGCTGTCTGACACACTTGCTTGTAGTTGGCTTTCAGCTCGGAGTTGGAAAGTTCCAACTTTTGAGCACTTGCTGCCGACTTGCCAGCCTCCGTTTTATAATAGGTGGCTTTCTGCATCAGTGCCGTTTGGTTGGCGGTCAGCCTGTCGTTGTCCGTCTGTAACGCTCTATTTCGGAGATACAGAGCCGAACACAGACAGACCAACACCACCATAGCAATAGTTACCCACCTTTTCATTTCGCCACATTGTTAATGTAGTCAATGATACCCTCAACGTGGAGTGTGGTTATTGCAGTCTTGCCCTCTTCCGAAAGCAAGAAGTCCACATCTTCTTTGTTGTCTTGGAATAGGTTTTCCGTCAGAACTGCGGGGCAAAGCGTATCACGGCAAATGGCAAGGTTCTGTATGATGTACTTTTCGTTAGGCACAGCACGGTTTCCTTTCAAGCCAAGCTCAATAGCCTTGTTCCACAGACAGGCAGCAAGTCGTTTGCTGTTGGCAGAGGCATTAAGTCCGACATGAGCGGTAAAGCCTCTTGCACTATACCACTTGCCATCACTGCCCACGGCATTGTTGTGAATACTCACCACAAGGACATTTTTAGAGCCGACCTTGCGGCATATCTCGTTTACTCGCTTGCAACGAATGGATAGCGAAATGTCAAATTCTTCTGGCACTATACGCTCAACATCGTAGCCTTTACACTTGAGGCATTTCTCCACACGCTTTGCTATCTCCCTTGCATAAGCGTATTCACGCAAACGACCATCGGGCGATTGCTTGCCCGTGGTGTTCACTCCATGCCCATTGTCGATTAAAATTTTAACCATAATATATAATCTGCTTAAAATGTTGTAGAAATCTGCATATAATTTTACGCAAAAGTTGTATTTATGCGTTCAGCCGTTGGTAGAAGTCCGTTTTGATGTTGTCGTAGGCGAGCTTTACGTTTGTGTAGGCACGGGCATTGTTCGCTCCATCCTCATTGTAAATCTCATTCTCCACGACCTTTGCCACATCCTCAACCCAATCAGTGTTGCAATACTCCGATATTGGCTTGCCCCTGTATGTGAATGGGTCAAAACGACTGTTGCGGTCATTGTGGATAACCATTAAAGACTTGCGTATCTTCAAGGCTGTTGCCTCATGGTCTATGATGTGGTTTTCCTCACGCACTCGTTTGACAAGCCTACAAACTTGCTCAATGGATAGGTCAAAGGCAAAGCCTGTAAGGTTGCGTATTCTTAGCTGTGTTTCTGTACGCAATCCCTCGGAAATGTCCTGTAACATATCATTCTGTGCGTTGGTAGTCTTGGCGAGTTCCTGTAAGCTCTCCTTGTTGTCTTGCATCATCTGGTTTATGATAGACTTGAACCATTGGAATATCGCCACCATCATTGCAGCCGACAACACCAAGAAGAAAGCAGCCGTAACCGCCATCATTCCAAAGTCGCTTATACCGTGTGCAACGGTAGTTACATCTATCGTGTTCATCGGCTTCTCCTGTTTTTAGTACGCTTATAGAAGTCAAAGTTTTCTTTATCTTCCTTGGTTATCTCACTGTTTGGCGAGAACACACGAAAACCGTACATATTGCCATAACTCACAACCTTAATGATTGCACGGAACGGATAATGTCGCTTGGGATTGCAAAACACCTCTTTCAGTTTCTTGCTGTCCGTGAAGAAAGCAGACCGATTGTAACCCTCCCCATAAGCGACAAGTGTACGGTCGCCATTTTCGGTTGCTCTGTTCTGCCAACCAGTGAACACCATTATCTGATTGACAACCGCATCCACAGATGTAAACTCACAATCGAAAAGGTCGCTGTTCTCGTTGGGGTCTTCAATGAAATCTTCTATCTCGTTCATAAGTCCATAGGAATGTTAAGGGTTTCACAATCGCTGTCTATCATCGTGCGGATTGCCAGACGGTCTTTCAAGAAATCCTCATAAGGTTTCTTTGCGGATTCATCCATCAAGCCAAGCGTAGCACTCTGATACTCGTTCACCAACTTGCTTTCGGTCTTAGCCGGGTACTTTGCAGTGATTAACGTGCTGAAAATGTTATCGGCTGTCTTGGGATATTCCACACGGAGGCTGTCGTACTGCCACATCTTGCCTGTCGGAGTTTCCCCCTCCTTGACTATGTGCGTACCGCCCATTTCGTCTGCTACTACATCCACTTCTTTTATGTTGTGATTGTAGAGAAATGTTCCCTGTCCGTTGTTGTAAGGGTCTATCACTTGCGGACGCTGTTCTGACAAAAGACCCATTGATAAAATGCTTGTGTCCATAGTTTGTAATTTTATTAAAGACATTCTTTTTGTGTACCTCGCTACATCTGCTTATCCAACCATATTCAGACGAAAAGAGGTGCTTTATATCACTCTCATCTTTAATAGGACATTTCTTAGCGATAATGGATGCCTTGCGGTAGAACTTCAACAATATGCTTTTTCTAAGCAATACGTTGTAATGGTTCTGCAAAAAGCCGACATAATCAATGCCTCTATCATCAACGGGGAATATCTGCCAATTTGCCTTATACTCCACTTTCAGCTCGGCAGCGAGATACAAGCCTGTCATGTCAAGCACATAGTGCAGTGCTTCCTTGCTCTCGCACAGGAAAACCATATCATCCATATAGCGGAAATAATACAGTTTCACTCCAAATCTGCGTAGGATGTAAGGTGCCAGAACTTCCTTAACCCAATGGTCAAAGAAAGCCAGATACAAGTTGGCTAAGTATTGGCTTGTGTAGTTCCCTATCGGCAACCCCTTGTCTTTACCGTTACTGTCAATTATCTTATCTAACAGGCGCAACATCTGAATATCCGCTATCGTGTACCTTATCACAATCTTCAATGCGGCATGGTCAATGTTATCATAGAACTTGCGGATGTCCGTTTTCAGACAATAGCGTGTTCCTTTCTTATCACGCATAAGCGCACTGCGCACATCAAGCATACACTTGTGTACACCACGCCCTTTGATGCAAGCGTAAGTGTTTTCAATGAATAGATGCGTCCAATGCTCGCCCAACACGTTTATCACGCAATGGTGAATGATGCGGTCGGGAAAGAATGGGGCAATCATCAAGACACGTTCCTTGGGGTCATGTATCTTTCTTTCCTTATACTTGCCGGGTACATACGTTTCATACGCCAACATTTCATACAATTCATCAAGCCTTTCGCAAATATGCTCATTGAAATCGTTAATCTCGCTGCGTTCACCTTTGCCGTGCTGTGCGTTGTATTGAGCCAGACACAAGTTTTCGTTTGTGTAGAGCAAGTGATATACGTTCTTCAACTTCTTACTTGGAGAACAAGCCAGCTTGCCTGTATCGCCAATGTAAAGACCGCAATCCTCAAAGTCGGAGTATTGATACAAATATGTATTTGCGTTCATCTACTATATGTGCCGTTAGTCTAATACAGAGCTTTCAATTTTCTTACTCGCACCGTGTTAATCACTATTTTTCTACCAAGAGGTAAAGTGTCGGCAGCTTCAGTATCTTATTTCTCAATTGAAACCAAACGGTAAAAGCGGAAGCCACTGTTCGCATTCGAGTTCGAGGAACGATTATTCGCATTCAGATAACCGAAACCCGCATTCGCACCATTATTCGCATTAGCAGACAGGAGGCAACCCCAAACTACCGACACTTAAAATATTTTGTTTTAATATTTCCTGTTTATTATCTCACTCACTTTGCCCCGATTTTCGTTGCACCGTGAACCGTTTTTGCAGTCTGTCAAAAACGGCACAAGCGGACGCCACCGTACGCAGTCGAGCTCGAGGAACGACTATGCGCACCCAGACAACCGAAACCCGCATTCGCACCACTACTCGCAAAAGCAGACAGGAGGCAACCCCACCATCCACTTGCTGTTCTGCCCGGATGCCAATAGTAATCACAAGCACCTTGATTGCTGCTACCACCTATTGCATCGGGGAAACAGATACCATTCGTTGATATGGCGAAGTGTAGGATATAGCCACTATCACGGGGCAAATCACACATTTCTTCATAGCCATCGGGAACGGTTGTTGCGTTGTCAGAATGTGAGGTGAACTTTGTAGGGTCTTGGCACAGGTAAGCGATACTACGACCGCCCTCTGTATCGGGGATATGCCGTATCAGCACATCATCAGCCAACAGCCAAAGATACTCAAAGGGTGCTTCAAGTCCACGATAAGATGTTACATACACGGTCTTGTCGCCACCCGTCCAACCTTTGATTACATAAGGTATGCGTCCTGTATTGTTTCCGAGGATTGCAGTAACACCACAAGGCACAAATGGATTGTAACCGCCCCATGTATTCCACTGTGAACCATCAACAGCGGGACCACTACCCAAACCGCCCTGTCTGAACCCGTCAGCAGTCAGTGTTTCGTTGTATGTGTCTTGGCAGTGCAAGGATGCGTATTCTATGCGTTGTAACCATGCTATTTCTGTATATACACGATATACGCCAAGGTGAGTGCCATTCTTGCACAAAGGACGTGCGCCAGCCTTGCTGATAGAAGTTCTTGGCATACCAAGCATAGAATGGTATGTGCCATCCCAAGCCGAATTTGAGCCGTTGCCACCACGGAAACGTGCGGCATTGTCCGCCAACTTCAATATGCCATCATCATCACGCAACAGTTCATCGCCATTCCATTGCAACCAACAGCCAGACACGGCAATGTTATTGTCACGGTCAATGGTAGCGCACCAAGGCGAGCAAGTTTTGCGTGTCATTTCCACAAAGCCGGGCAAAGGATATTCTGAAATGCCATACACCCACTTTGTACCCTCGAACTCAACACGCAAATAGTATTTGGGTTTCTCCAACATCACGTTTCCATCCGTGCTGTCAATGGTAGCCTTTGCGCCCGAATCCTTTTTACGGCTGTCGTTTTGGTGCAAGTAGTATTTTACAGAGCCGTCCGTGTTTTCCACGAAACGCCTCAACTTCTTCTGTATGGGTAACGTGCGGTGCAAGTCAAGATTTCCAACTCTTGTGAGCTTGTAATCCTTGCTTGTCAAGTCGCCTTGCACACCGTACCACATATCGTAAGGATATTGTGGCTTTGTAGAGCCACTGCCTAAAATCAGTCCCATGCGCTTATACTATTTTATTTGGTTGTTCACTCGCTCCCCAATATACCTCAAACTTGCCCAAGTCAATAGCGTTTGGGGAAATGTACGCTATCATTGCGGGCGTCCAATCGCCAACAGGCACAGGGAATGGACTTGCTCCCTTATCGCCTATCAGTCGGCAGTCAAGCAGTGTGTCGCTCAACATCGTGTTTTCCTTGCTACGGACATACACGGAGAACGGCACACCACCCAACGAAAAGCCTTTTGACAGGTCGGTTATGCTGCCTTTGGCTATAATTCTGACATCTTCCATAATTTACCAAGTAAATGTTACTGCAAAGGTAGTAAAAATGTGTTTAACAAACACATTTTAAGATAACAATCAGCAATACTTGTAGCATTTGCCCCACGATACCGCCTAATATGGTTGCCAATATATCCAACCAATCCCATTTACCACCATAAGCTCTGTCCTTGAACTCCATGCCACAAGCCAATCCACCCACGAACAAAATCGTGAGTAGAAAGGCACACGGTATGGCATAGAGAAAGTGCTTTTGTCTGTTGCTTTCTGTAATCCAACTCATAATGCCATTAAATTTGTTAAGTTCGTTTCAAGCGCATTGATTTGCGCTCGTTTCTCATTTCTATCTTCGTGTAATGCCTTAATGTCATAAGGCAGTTCTTCACCGACAAGGGAGGCTTCATAACACTTGATAACTTGATAATCTGTTTCTGACAATTCAGCCTTGATTGCGTCAATCTCGCCCTGTATCTTTGTCGTGTTCACAACCTTTTCATAGTTGAACGAGATACGATTTCCATTGTCGTAAGGAACTAACCGAATGGTGTAATTATCATCATCGGATATAGTCTTACTTTCATCAATATCATCAACAGGCTTCCATTCAGAAGAAAGGTTCTGCACCTGTCCTTGCTCTACCTCCCTTGCTCTTAGAAAGCCATTCTCTATATATCCATACTTTGCCATAGCTTTATTGTTTTAGAACTTCCATCTTGATACTATCCAAGACTCCTTTTTTACACTATTAACATAGCCGATTGTAAAAACAAACATACCTCCTTGTCCCTCGCTAAATGCGTAATCCGTGTTTTCGGAAGAATCATCGTAAATATGATGCCCCGTCAATGGCTTAAATAGCAGCGAACCACTCCACCATTGCTTCACGAAAATTACCTGTCCTTCTTTGGGGTCTGATGGTAGATATACTGTTTCGGCATATCGTGAATAACCGATAACAAGACTATCATCACTACTTAGATATGATGAATGTCCAGACTTGCCATTTTCCGTAATACAAATTCGCCCCAGAGTAAGACCGCCAGCATACAAGTCGTAAAAGAAACCGCCATAAGCGGGTGCAGTACCGCTGTTATCCGCTCTGCCATAAACGCCAGCAACAATCGTTTCAACAGCATTTACCGCCCATTCTCGTTTTTTTACATTTGCGAATCCTAATCCAACTACTGCACCACGGTGGGTATATCCAGAGCTTAAAGGCATACCATCCGTACCAGCCATATTTGAAAATACGCCCGTAGGGGAAAGGTAGGATGTGCCAGTTGAATAGCTTGGCGAGTTTTTAGCGTGAACTTCAACATTGCCTCTATTCAGACTAAGCCGAATGTTTGCACCAAACTGATTGCCATACTCCGACATAATGTTATCATAGTCATTATCGGATGTTTCAAGTAACACCTCGCCACCCTTTGCGTCAAGCGTTATTTTATTGTCTGTTTCAAGCGTTGATACTATCTTGCCTTGGCTTATAAACCAATCACCGATATTTGCGCCCTCTGCCAAAAGTAGATTTGTGGCTATACTTTCAAACTGCGCACCAAAGTTATTCCATTTTGATGTATTTGTTGGAGCGACATTGTAGAACTCGCCAGCATCAATACGAGCAATGTAGTAAATGCCGTTGTACTTGACTGCATCAACACGATACTGATTGCCGTAATATGTCTTGCTACTATCATACACGCCACGATACACCATAGCTGGACTTTTGCCATTCTTGCCATCCTTTCCGTCATAAGGGGTGATACGCACAGGCTCGCTCCAATTTTCAAGCAATGCGCCTGTACCGCTCTTCTTGGCTACAATCATCCACAAGTATTCAAGCGTACCAACAGACGGCTGTACGGTAGTCCATCCGTTCGGCTCTGCATCCGTCTTAACCAAACTTGGCGCACTGTTGCGTGAGCCGTTCTTGGCAAACCTGTACTCTTGGTAGTCGGGGCGATTGTCGTTTGAATTTGCATCATAGGCAGTTGCCACCTTGCCAAGTTCCAACTTTGGCATACAGATATAGAGATATTGCGAGTTGCCCTCAATTATGATTGGTTGCAAGCGGAACAACACATATTCAGTATCGGCAAAACTTGCCTTTGTCTTGAATGTTATAGTATGTTTTTTCCATGCCGTGTATGTCGGATAATCAACAGCACAATCCGCACCAATAGTATTGTTGTATTGTACACCATCCACAAACACCTTGGTTGTATCAATGGCACTTGGGAATACATAGGTGCTGAATATTGTACCGCCTGTTTCAAGTATGCGCACCCAATTAAGGGTTGTTTTGCCTGTGCGTGGGTCTGTACTGTCATACAAGTATGCCGCAAAATGATACACACCATCAGCGGGTACATCGTCAAACGAAATAGAGGCTGTCGTGTTATAGGTATTGCTGACAGAAATTTCCTTTTGCCATTTCCATCCGTCTTGCCATATAAAGCACCTTAATTCCTTTCCGTCTGATTTAGCTTGCGCATCAATGCGTCCATTGAATGAGAATGTGTACTTGCGCCCACTTCTTAGATACAATGTGCGCTGTGCAAAGCCGTATGCGCTGCTTGTTTCGTTCACGGTCAATGTTTTAGTTCCACACTTTGCCCAGAATGAAAGAGTGTACCATGTCGAAGGCTTTAACTTCTTAGTGGTCGAGGACTGCAACACTTGGCGCAACACTTCTTTATACACGCTTTCATCATTCCGCTTAGTGTTTGCATCATAGAAACAATTATGTCCGTCCACACCGCTTGTATTGATGTGGGTAATGCTTGTATCTATGCCACTACCACCATTATTGCGAGAAACGACATCCCATTTATCCAGCCTATCCATGCTTTCAAACTCTGTCTGTTCAAGCAGATTGGGATTCCATACAACGTAATTGTTCCACAAGGTAGGCTCGGAGAAAGACCCCCATTTGCCATTTGTCTTGTGTCTTATAGACACCCATTCAAAAGGATAGTCTGCCGACACACCGCTTGGTTCATCAGTCCAACCCGTAGGCACATATCCGTCAGCAGTGGAACTTACCAAAATTGCATCGGGTGCTGTTTCTACCTCTGTACGCTTGAATACATATTCAGTACCATCGCCATCCGTACCCTTATCACCCCATTTCGCCCAAATGACAGGCGTACTGAAAGCCGACCAAGTATCAGTACCGCTTGGTTTGGTTCTTACACATACCCACTCGTATTTGTACGTTTCGGTTATTCCTTGTGGGTTGTCAGTCCAACCCGTAGGCACATAATCATCAGTATTCACGGATGTTGGTTTACTTGGTGTACTGCCTGTATTGCGCAAATAGATAAACTCTATATCCGTACCGTCAGCACCCTTTGCACCATCCTTGCCAGATATGCGTATCGGTGCAGTCCATGAGCCAAACCGCCCTGTATTCGGGTTGTATATGGCTTGCGACATATACAGATATAGCGTATCTGTCGGTGTTGGCGGCTTGATAGTCCATGCCGTTTGCCCTACCAAGGCAGAGGGTGTGGTGAATGTAGGTGTGCTTGGAGTTGTTGATGCAAGCGTGTAGATGAAATAGAACACAGAGCCATTGTTTCCACTGTTGCCTTTCTCACCCGAAATTCTTACAGGCGTACTCCAATTTGTTTTGAGCGTTCCATCTGCATTTATTTCTGCTTGCGACATCCAAAGATAATCGCCTGTTGCAAGTGTTGGCGGTTCATCACTCCATCCGCTTGGGTTGCGCTCTGTAACCGTTATTGCGGGAAATGATGTGCTTGATGTGTTCTTGGCATACTTGAAATCAGTATAAGCACCATCCACACCATCCTCTGCCGTGGTCTGTACAGGCTCGCTCCACGTTCCAGCCTTGCCTGTTACGCCATTGATTGTAGCCTTTGACATCCACCACTTGCCTATTGCGCTTGGTGTGTCGCTCCAGCCATCGGGGATAGGTGCAGTAGATGTGGGCGTTGTAGGTTTCGTATCGCTTTCCTTAAAGACAAAGCTCACCCAATCGCCATTGTTTCCGCTAATGCCGTCAGCACCTTGTGCTACAATCGCCCAATAGGTTGAATTGGTTGGCAAGTTACCCTTGGTAGGTGTGGGGTGTATGTAGCGATAGGTACACGTTGCGCCATTGCTTGTATAAGCCACTTCATCACTCGTGTAGTAGATGTAATCCTTATTCCACACTCCACGATAAACGCCCAACGGCACAACATCACCGCTGCCACTTGCCACGCTAACATTCTTCAATGTCAGACGGCTTTTTGCCGACACGTTCCAATCAATAGAACTTGTGCTGTCACCAATGCGGAACTTGTTGCCGTCCAAATCCAAGTAGCACTCGCCATCACTCGTAATGATGCGCCCAGTTGTGATAGTGTTGCCATTGATGCGAGTAAAGCCGTATGTGGTCTGAAAATCTCTGAAATTATCATCTGCATACAGGCTTGATACTATGCCAACTTGGAAATAGTAATTGTTGGGGTCGCTCGTAGGTTCAAACTTCAATTGCTCTTGGGTAAGATACCACACACCGTTTTCACCGCTCTTTGAACACTTGGCAAACAGATAGTAACCGCCTGTGCTTTGCAGTTTGAACGAGGCTTCATTCATCTGCCAGTTCCTAATCTTGTCGTTGTCAATGGTGAGGTGTGAGAGTATGCCAGCCGTAGCGACAAACATATTCGGGTTGCCCCCGAAGTTGGCTTGCAGCACACACCCAGACAAAACAAACTGTTGGCTCTTTGCTCCAACGGTCAGCATATTTGTGTCAATGGAGTTTGGCTTGATGTTGTCCGTGTCAAAATATCCGTCCGTGTCATAGACCATGTTACGCAAATCCTCTGTGGTTCTCCATCCTCGCCTTGCTTTGTTCAAATCACGGAGGCGGTTGTTATTTATGATGTTTTCATGCTCAATGACAGTAAGCACGGTTTGCGTCTGTATAGACACGGCTGTTGTGTCTGCCAAAGTAATTTGGTAGTCCTGTTCCAACAAAAGGTTGCGTGTTACTTTCTGTATGCGCATTTGTTTCTCAATGCCAAAACGTGTGTCCTTAACAGGCACATAATCGCCCACCTCAAACACGCTTGTGTCGGTATCACGGCTTAGTTCTTGGAGAAAGTAGAGCCTATCCAATGTCAGCGTGTATTGAGCCTTTGCCTGTGTCGCTGTCTTGAAATCTTCCATTGCTGCATACCACAAAGCCTCTTCAGCCTTTTGCTCGTAGCTTTCGGGCAGATATATGTCGGTTATCTTGTAGGTGTTGCCGACCTCAATCCTGTAAGCGTCCTGTGTTTCAGCGGAGGGAATGGTCAAACCTCTATTATCCGTGAATGGGATAATGCGGAATTTCTTTGTTTCGTGGTTGTAGCCACCTTTCGCCTCAAGTTCAAACTGTTGCCCAGCCAACCGCCCAGAAGTGAATGTTATCTTTGCGCTCGTTCCGTCCACAAGGTACACCGTGCCTTTATCGTCTTTCTTGTTAAGGTCGAAGTCCATTGTATCATCAATGAAAGCGCAAATATCATCAGCCACAACAGCCGTAACGGTTCCCGTGCGTGTGGGGTAGATGTTATCATAGGTCTTTACATCTTCCTCACTGCCTATCTTATCACGAAGTTCTGCATCCTCAATGTAGCGTTTTGCATCATCAGCAATGCCGATTGTTTCAGTACCCACCTTAACAATCGTTCCGTCTGAAAGGGTATGCTCGTACTGGTTCTTTCGCTGTGGGTACGGCAATTGCAGTCGCTCCGAATACTCCCTGTAATTGCTCCGAATGTTGGTTGTACCACCCTCTGCCCACAGACGGGTTATAATGGCTTTATCGTCTATCTTCTGTTCTTTGAGGTTGTACAATCCGTTACCCTTGCCCCATTCAAAGAAATCAGCACCGCTTGGAGGATTGATACGCTTGCCAAACTTGCCTATATGGATAGTGCGCACACCCTTGTCTTGGGTTATCTGAAACTCCAAGTTGAACTGCTCGCTGTTGCAAAGGGTCTGCAATGCCTGCAAACAGTTCACGCCCGAAAACTGAATAGTCTTAGCCTCCGTGTCGGGGCAGTTATCCACATCGAACTTCCACAACCCCGGATAATCCCTTTCCATGTTGTAGATAAGGACTTGCACAAATTCCTTGATTGTATAGGTCAAGTCAAATGTGCTTTTGTCGCTCTTGCCGTACTTGTCGCAATTGCGGTAGATAGTTTTCATAAGGTCGTACATCACGCCATAGAATACAGGCTCGTAGTTGTAATAACCCTCTGAAACAACCTCACGGGTTGTTGTGGCTCTGATACTATATTCCTTGCCACCAATGGTTATCTTATCTCCTTTGGCGAATGACAACCAATTGGCGGAAACGATTTTGAGCGAAATGTAATCATCGCCCATTAAGGAACTTGTGAGCGTAGCCTCTTTGACGAAACAAAACGGCTCGTTTGTGTTGAGCTGTATTGTTTCGCCATTGCGCTTTGTTATTTGAGTAATTCCCATACTACAATATCGTTTGTTTCAAAACTTTCAATATCTTCAATCACGCCAGCAACAATGATGTCATACTCGCCAGCAAGTGCATAGGTGTGTTCTACGGTTGTTTCGTTGCCACTCACATTGAATGTGTGTGTTCCGTCACCCCAATAGATGTTGAGCAACTTTGTGGATGTAACCTTTATCGTTGCCTTGGAATTGTCGCTTGCCGATATGTGGCGCAACACACGTTTTACGGGTTCATCTTCTATGAGTTTCATTTTGAACATGCCAACCATAAGGTCATTGTTGTACTGCCCCCATGTCTTTGTCATGTCGGTTTCATCATACAAGCCTACCTCATAGACCAATGGCTTTGCCTTTCCGTCATACTCCACGGTCAAACGGTGTGTGCCGTCCCCATCAAACAATGACATAAAGCGGTTAGTCCATTCCACAAATGCGCTGCGACCGCTTGCCTCAAGGAAACAATCAAGCGTAATGGTGCGCTCCTTATAGCGTTTTCTGTTTCTGTCACGCACAATGCCGTGGTAGTTGTCCCAATCCACTTGCAATGCGTCTTTCTGTGCAAGGCGACCGACCAAGCCAGTAGAGCCAGACACATACACGCCATAGTCCTTGAAATTCACACCGTCAATGTAGTATTCCACATCGTTGTCTGCCTGTATTTCCAACAGGTCTTTTTCAGTCTTTGCCACATTGTACACTTTCAACTCGTCAATGTTTGCAGTCGTTGTAAGCAGTTCGTCAGTGCAAAGGCTCAAACCCTGTGGTGTACCACCAAGCGAGGCTGTATAGACACAAGCCGAATCTATGTACACTCTGAATGTGTCGCTGTCACGCACAAAGGCGATAAAGTACCATTGGTTAGGCGCAACATCAATCCACTTTTCACGATAGTTATCTACACCAAGTAAATTTACCACCCAACCGATACGGCTTTGTGTTGTCATTACATAGGCAGACACCGTGAAGTTTCCGCTAAAAGGAATGGCTTTTGCGGTCAGACACTCACCGCCATTCAAAGCAAGTGCCTTGCCTGTCTTGGCGTTCTTGGTGAATGTTGCCCCGTCTGAAAGTGTCGCATCAGCACGGCTTGCCGAATAGTCGTAAGCCTTATTGCCATCGGGGTCGTCAAATGGCAAGTAAAGTATCAAGTTCTTATCTACCATATCAGTATGTAGTTTTATTGTTATAGTTCACGATTACACAATTTGGCTTTTCACCGTCCACGAAGTCTATTTGTGGAGTGCTGCCATACACATTGAGGATAACGCTTGCATCATCACCGACAACCGACAGGTGTACTTTGGTTTGGTCGAACAAATCTATTGTCAAAACGGCATGGTCAGACACATTTACGGCTATTTCGCTTGTGTGGCGCACATACAGGCGTGAAACACTATATCCGTCATACTCCAACATACCCCTACAAGCACCATTAAGCACCAAATCTGCCTTGTTTGCGAGTATGGGCATATCTTTATCAATATAGACACCGTAAGGCTCGCTGTTGCCCTTAAAATGCGTCCTAAGAAAATCAAGCGTGGGGTAATCCTCACAAATGCAAAAGTCAATGCCCTTGATGTAGAGCTTTACCAATGCCTCCGTGTCTAAGTTGCCCCTCAATTTCATCTGCCAAAGGCGGCACAGACCTTTCTCTGTGCCATCCTTTCTAAGTTGTTCTACCAGTTCCATATTACGAAATGCCTTGTGATAGTAATGAATTGTCCTTTGTTTCTATGCGTTTAAGCGTGCTTTCAATGTTTTGCAGTCGTTCAGCCGACAAAGCCGTGTTTCTCGCTATCTCCGACTGTTGCAACAACTGTTCACGCATTATGCTTGTCTGTTCACCTTGGTTAATGATGAAAGCATTGAGCCTACCAGCAATCACACCGCCTGTTTCCTCACTCATTGAGGTTACGGCTCCCGTCAGTGGGTCGCTTGCCACATCATCAACATCTTTTATCCAATCGCCCACTGCTTCCAAGCCTTGCTTGAATTTCTCGCCCGCTGCGTTGGCTTGGCGTTCAAACTCTTTCTTTTCCTCGTCTGTCAATACTCCATCTTCCATCGCCTTGCCCAGATACTCAACCGCATCATTGATACCCTTTGCAAGGAAATTTCGTTTGAGAGCCTCAACCACAGCGTTTTTAAGCACTTTCTTTGTCGTTTCTCCCAAAGCCTTTGCCGCATCCTCACCAGAGCAATACGCATCCACTATTGCATCCGCAAACTCATCAATGGCACTCTTTACATCAGTACCAGCGAATGTTTCCATCATCTGTTGGTCTAAATCCTCGATTTGCTGATTTATTTCCTCAATCTGATTTTCCCATTCTTTGATTTTGTTGTTATCGGTTTTCTTCTTGCTCTTTTCTGCCTTTATCTGTTGGCGCATAAGTTCCTGTTGCTCTCGCAATGATTCCTTTTGCGATTGCCACAAAGCAAGCATATCACCGCCCTCCTTAGCTTTGTTAAGTTGGGCATTGAGCTGCTTTATCTGTGTAGTCAGCTTGGCATACTGTGCGAAGTCCCACGCTTTCTTTGCTACCTCACGTTGTTTCTCCAATGCTGCGATTTGGTCTTTGATAGCCTGTATATTCTTTTCGTAGCCTTGGCGTTGCTCATCATTGAATACCCAATAGGTATTATTGAAAGCTCGCTCCAAACGTGAATAGGCTGTTTGCAAGTTGTCTATCTGCTTCTGTAAGTTCTGTATTCGCTTTTCGTACTTTTTATCGTGCAACTTAGCGAATATACCAACCACAGAAGTAATAGAGGAAACCATGCCCGTTATACCGCCCAAGATGTCACCGCTCATAAACTTGCCGACAGAAGCAGCAGCATTGCCCAACTGCCCCATGAGGTCCATTGCAGTACCCAAGCCGTCAGCCACACCATCCATACCTAACGCATCAAACATTGATTGCAATGACGAAGCGCAATCCGTGCTTATGCTCGTTACTTTCTGAATGGAGTTGGTAATGCCTTGTGCTGCCGACTTGACATCTTTCTTGGCTTCATCAACACTTTTTTGAGTTCCCTTGCCGCTTGCAAGGTCTGCCTCGGCTTTCCTTAGTTTCTTCTTAGCCGCCAGATAATCATTGAAGAACGTGCCAAGTGCCTTGAACGGATTAAGTTCTTGAATACGGTTCTTAGCTTGGTTCAGACTATCAATGACAGCCTTGTAATCAACAGGGCTTAGTTTGAGGTTGCCAGCATTGAGTTGTTTCTGTATGTCACTTATCAGCTTTTGTATTTGAGCGACAGTAAGCGTGTCAATGTCTGTAAAGAGGTTTTTCCAACTTTCAGACTGTTGTAAGAATGACATATTGAGAGCCGACAATGCCTCTTGTTCTGCTTTGTTGATTTGTGCCAGACGCTCTGCATCGCCCATTTTCTCGGCTTGGGTGCGAAGTAAAGCGTACTGTGTGGTGATAGACTGCCTTTGTTCCTCAAAGGTGCGGTAATCATCAAGCACGGTCTTTTGCAGTTCCTTTTGCAATTCTGCGTCCTGTTGCGACAGGCTAAGGCTTGCCTCTGCCCGTTCATCAGTGCTGACAATTCCGCTTTCGCCATTCTCCAACTTTTCTTTGGCTTTGGCTACGGCTTCAATCTTTTCGGCAAGAGTTTGGCACTGACCGATAGAATCACTAACTTGCTGCTTGAACTTTTCAAGTGCTGTGGTTTCACCGTTCAACTCGCCTTTCTGTGTGTTAAGCGATATAAGGTAATTGCCCTCACCCTCGGTTAGAGTGCCGTTCTTACGCTTTTCTTCAAGTTTGGATATTTCATTTTCAACATATTGTTTGTAGGAATTACCATCAGCAAGCAACTTTTCAAATTGCTTGTCGGCTACTTCCTTGCCCATATTCTGCACCCAACGGAAATATAGCTGATATTGCTTTTTCTTATAGTCAAGCTCACCCTCAAACAACTTGTTTTGCGATTGGGTGTAACTTGTGTTTTCGATATTGCGCCTTTCTTGGAAATTCGCCTTTTCGTCAGAAGTAAGACCACCCTTGCCCGCTTTCTTTCGTGCATCGGCAAGTTCCTTTTCTTCTTTATCTATCTGTTGGAGGGATTGCTTGTGCTGCAAGTCAAGTTGTGCCTTGCGTTTCTCATATCCCTCTTCCATGACTGCAATTCTCGCCTCTTCAAGCCGTCTGTCAGCCTCAAGTTGCTTTTGTTTGAGGTTATCCGCATTGCGTTGTGCATCATTTGCACCACTACGGCTACGACTGCCACCACTTCCCTTGCGGTTCTTACCAGTAGCATTATCCAAGCGTGTCTGTAAGCGTGTTATCTGATTGTTGTAATCGTTCCATGCCTTACTACCAAGTTGCGCCTCACTCCTAAGTTTTTTGAGGTTCTGAATTTCCGCACCGATACCACTTTCTGTATTCAAGTCGTTCTGTTGCTTGTTTATCTCTTTGTTCACCTCTCGTAAGAGGGAAAGTGCATCCTCAAAGCCATAGGTCTTGCAATCAATCGTCACCTCTTTGCCGTTAAGATTATTGGCGAGTTCATGTAATTCTTCAAGGCTCATTTTTGTAATATCCACATTGGTAGTGTCCTTTGGAGCAAGGAAATTATCCAAGTTCTGATTTACCAAGTCAATTGCAGAATTGAACGTGCGCACATCCCTAACCTCATTGTCGAGGTATTCTTTCAGTTGGGATGCAAAGGCTTCCATTTCTTTGTCGGTTGCGTGTGTGCCAGCCTTTGTGCCAGCAACAACATTATTCACAATCTCGTTATACTTCCTTGTGAAATCATCGCCCGACAGGGTAGCCAATTCTTTTGCACCAGCCTCCACCAAACTACGCACAGCTTCCCTTATTTCGGGTGCCATGTTTTGTATGTTTTCGGCTGCTTTGGTTACATACACCTTAACCTCTCCACCCATACCATCATCTATCGTGTGGTACTTGTCGGTTTTATATTCCGCATAGTTCAAGCGTGTATCAAACGAATCATAGTTCTTGTTACTATTTTCGTTCAACTTATTCATTTCTTCTTCTGTGCGCTTTGCCTTTATCTTTTCTGCGGTCGTGGCTTGGATTGCATCTTTGACTTCCAAGTATTTTTTGCGTTGCTGTTCCAACGTGTCATTTTCTTCAAGCAACGTGGAATTATACTCTTTGCACACTTCATTGATTTTCTCCACCATTTCCTTGTGTGTCTTGCTGTCTTTATTGGAGCGTGAAAGAATGGCAAAGTACAAATCCAACTTATCCGTTACCTTCTTGGTGCTATCCTCAAACTCATTCATCGTGTCCTTTTCTTCTTCGGTCTTTTTGCCGAATAGCGTAAAGGCACTGATAAGCAAGCCTACAATGGAAAGTATTGCACCAAGCGGATTTGCAGCCATTGTTGCCCACAATGCTTTTAGTCCAGCCGACAACTTTGTGGTTGCCACTGAAAGAATGTTTGTCGCTACGGTCTGTGCTGTCTTTGCGCCTGTGTCAGCAATAGAAGCCGTGCGAGCTTGGAGTGTTGCTGCTGTTTCAAGTTGTTTCTTCTTTGTATAGAAATCTGTCTGTGCGGCAAGTGCTGCCTTGCGTGTGGCTGATTGCGCATCCACCGCTGCATCAAGTTTCTTTTGTGCGGTTGCAATGGTTGTCGCATTGCCCGACTGTTGCGCCCAATATACCTCATATCGTGCTGCCTCGGTTGCTTGTGTAGCTGCAATAGCCTTGGCTTTGGCTGCTTCTACGCTCTGTGCTGCTGCCCTTACATCGCTACGCATAGCCTCAACCGTTTGCGCTTGGTTGGCTGCTTTGGCTTGTGCCTCTTGCATTATGGCGGCTCTATACGCTGCGCTCTTGGCTGTGTAGTCTTTCTTTGACAAAGCCAAGCGTTGCTCTGCTGTCATAACACCAACGGCTGCTGCCTCGTAACCTTGGCTTGAGGCTGTCAGATTGAGGTTGGAGAGATATTCTTGCTGTTGTGCTGTCAGTAGGCTTTGAATGGCTGCTATACGCATTTGCTTGGTTACTGCTGCCTTTTCCTCGGCTGTCAGTGTGGTTTCAAGTGCTGCGTAATTGGCTTGCTCTGCTGCTGCCATTGCCTTTTTCTGATTGATAACCTCACCGCTCAATGCCGATTGCGCTTTCATCAAGGCAAGCTGTGCTGTCTTTGCGGCATTGTCAAGCACGGTTATTCCAGTGTAACCCTTGGTGGCTACACTTGCAAGCACGGTAGCGGCTTTCACAGAACCGTAAGCAATGGCTACTGATTTGAGTATGCGCACAACATCATCCATGTGTTCAACAACGTATGTTGCGCCCTGTATGCCAGCCGAAAGCGCACCCTCGGTTTGCTCACCGAAACTATTAAGCGCACTGTCCCAAGCATCCTCCAAGTTTGCAATCTGTCCTGTCAGCGAAGAACTTTGTTTCTCCATGAGCTGATAGAATTGACCGCCCGCATTTGTCATTTTGTTTAGGACTTCCTCAACATCTGGAAATCCTATTTTGCCAGCCGATACCATAGCGTTTATGTTGTCGGCTGTTGTGTGGTACTTTTCTGCAAGTTCTTTTACAAGTGGAATACCACGACCCGTAAACTGCCTTACATCCTGTGCGTACAAGCGTCCCTGTACCATTGTCGTACCATACAGATAGACTATATCGTTAAGCGGAATGGAAAGACCACTTGCAATGTTACCAAGCCTTACAAGCGTGTCGTTCACCTTGTCGGCACTCACACCATAGGCTAACAATTGCTTTGCACCCTCGGCAACTCCCATGAGGTCGAAAGGCGTTTTTGCAGCCGTATCTACCATCTGTTGCATCAAGTCAGTAGCCTTGGCTGTGCTGCCTAACATCGTACCAAAGGCAAGTTCTAACTGTTGGAACTGACCACGGACAGACACAATGCTACTGACAAGATTATTCATACCTTGCCCTATCAGATAGTAGGAAATGTATTGTCCCGCCTTTTCTGCCATCTGCTGAAAGGAATCCTCAACGGCTGCTGCCTCTTGTGCTGCCGTGTTGGAAAAGTCCTTTATGTGCCGTTCCATTGTCGCTGCCGACACGTTGAAATCGTCTATGTCAAGTGTAGCCTTAAAGCCTAATCCACCGCCTATATTCTCCATTTATAACATTCCTTTGATATAGTTCTTAATATCTTCTTTCGTTTTCAATTCGTGGTGTTCAATCTTACTTTCATCAATGACATTGCCGTTTTCGTCTGTTGGCAATTCCTTTGTGCGTGGTGCATCCGCTATCATCAGTTGCACATTGAGCCACGAAATACCCCAAAGCAAGTAATCATAAGTCCACCCATAACTGCGCATGAGTTCGCCACGATTACCCCAAGGACTGTTTAATCCTGTTACTCTATCCGCTCCGCTTCGGGGTTTGGTTTTGTCGTTCCGACTTCCCGTATCAATCGAATAGAGGTCGTAAAACCCGCTGGGTTCATCATTTGGCTAATAATGGCTGTGAGTTTCTGCAACCGTGCAACAGTCAAGTGTTCCAAGAAGAACTTTGATAGCTCCTTAACCGCTTTGTTGGTCTTGTCGGTAACACTTGCATCATTGATTACTGCAACGGCTGCTATTTCTGCCATCTGCCTTGTGTACTTGAATAGTCGTTTGCTTTCCTGTATCGGCTGTTCCTGTATGATCTTTTCGTCATACTCAATGCCTATGTACATTTGGCGCAAACGGTCTATTGTGCCAAGGTATAGCGGTTTTACATAGAATTGGCGCATATACACTTCTTTCATGCGCTCTGTTTCCACATCGGGAATTTCAACAATAGACACATTCCAATCTTTAGGAATACGCTTATCGTGCCATACCTTAGTGCATTTCGGAAACAGGCGTTTTCGGAGATTGAACCACTTGGAGGGTTTTACTGGGTAAATCTTCAATGGCACGGAAAACTTGCATCCCATTTGTAGCAAGGCTTGCAATGCGTTTTCTTCTATCTCTAAACGCTGTTCTTTTGTAAGTTCTTTCTGTTCTTGATTGTCTTCCATATCGTTGTAAAGTAAACAAGCCCCCTAACCATTTTAGGGAAAGGAGGCTTGAATTGGTAAGTTGTTATTACGAGGTTATCCCGCCATTGTCGGGTCTGTTATAGTTTCATCAACCGTTAGCTGGTCTTGGAACTTGATTTTCATCGGCACAAGGCAGATACCCTTTGAAGAATAGGTAATCTCGAAAGAGGGAATGATGCAAGCGTTAGGACAGCCAACAAACAAGCCCTCCTCTGGCTGAAGCCATATTGCCCACTCCTTGTAAACAGGCTTGCGTGGACGCAACCATTTACGCTTAGGCTTAACTCCCGTTACTGCACCACCGAAATAGCGAGCCATAAGCTCCATATCGGGGTCCATAAGCGTAAGTTCAACCGTGGTGACATAATCACCCATAAGGGTAATGACCTTGTTTGATGTTTCAGACTTGTGTTCCGTTGTTTCCACATCATCGTCTTTCAAGGTGCAAGTGTCTTGGTACACATCACCTAAATCAAGCCAAGCATCACCATTGGCGGGCATTGTTCCCGCTGTTTCGCTTGCTGGGGCTACATAGATTTTCTTCAAGCCCATAGTCGAAAGTATTGGCATAACTTATTAAATTTAATTGTTTGACTTCTTTTCTCTAACAACAATATCCAAAGAGAACGACACAAAATGCTCATTGTGGTTTGGCTCTTTCATTGGTGGATTGATTAAACCAATATTCCAATTGTAACCGCAACCATGCTCATAATGGTTTTGCAGTATCTCCATAGCAGCCTTGCGCAACTCTATGAGCCTTGCAAAGTTGGTATGAAAAAGAGCCTTTCCACACCCAACGCCTTGCGGAATGTCTGGCACATGAATATTGACATTGATACTACCATTACGCACAGACCCCTCGCCATCAATAGACCTTGGCACAAGGATTATTCCATCCTTTGTGTAGTCCGTCCTTTGGTAGTCGGGGTTGTTGCTTATTTCGGGTGTTATCTTCATGCCGTCAATGAGCATTTGACGCACCCTTACTGCTATTTCTTCGGTCGTTATCATAATGAGCCAAATATTTGTACCGCCCTTTTGTTCACTTGGTCAATAAGCGGTTTCACCTTGGATGTAAATTCTTTTTTCGCTTTGAGTTCTGCGGGCAAAATGACATTGTAGCCTCTTGATTCCACAAAAGCGGCATAGTTCATTCCAGCTACTATAATGAGAGAATAGGCATCTGACAGGCTTTCTGCCATTTTCATAGCAACCTTTAATGCTGCTGCGTTTGCCTCTTCCCGTTGGACTTCATTGTAATAGAGAATTTCCTTTTTGCGCACTATTGCGTAACTGATTGAGTTTGTGAGGTTGCCTGTGCGGTCGGTATATGTGTGGGTATCTTTAGCGAATGCGACAAGCTCCTCACCAAATTCTTGCAACAATAATTTCATAGCAAGTTCCACTTGCTGTTGAAAGTATTGTACTTGCTTGGTGATATACCCATCACCGAACTGCCGTATCAACCCCATATCTCAATATATTTGCGGTTCATATCATCAATGCCCAACACGGAAAATTCGTCAGTCGTTCCGCTTTCGCCTGTTACTCGCACGGTGCAACCGATAGCCAACTCACCATTGAAGTATTTAGGGATAAACACATCATAGTTGTAGGCGTATGTCTGTCCGTCCGTACCAACGACTTGCTTTGCGGGGATTGATTTGTCAATCTGACAATCACAGCCTTTCAAAAAGGGTACATCATCAGCACTGACAACAAAGCCTGTTGTCGGGTCTGTCTGCACGTTCCCAATAGGCTTGTATTCAAAAGTTCCGTTTATTCTCATAGTTACCACAGATTAGAGCCGTCAGTAATGGTTGGCACTTCATCGAAATTTTCCAAGTCCAAACCGTTCTCACTGCAAATAGCCTTGATGCGCTTGCGCAACATATCCACGTTGTAGCCTTGTGAGGATTTTCCGAGGCTATCGCTACTAAGAACAACCATTTGGGACAATACCTTTACGGCTGCTTGTGCGACAATCCTTCTATCCGTTGTAGGGTTGTAGGGCGTTTCTGTGTCGCTCACACCAACATCGGATAAGGCTTTCATCATAGACAGCTTGCTTGGCACATAAGGCTCAATTTCAGCGGTCAGTGCTTGGAATTTCGTTAGTTCCATATACTGTTACTCTGTTATGTTGTTGTCATTCTCGTTAAGGTATTCGGCAAGTTTCTGTGCCTGTTCCTCTGTCAGATTGCCAAGAGCCTTTGCAACACCACGTTCTTTTGCGTTGGATGCAAGGCTTACACCGATAAGTGTAAGACCCTCTTTCAATGTGTCAAGCGGATAAACCTTACCGTTATAATCTACAACACCTTTGACAACATTTGCATCATCTTTGTGTGCATTATCATCATCAGCGTTGTTGTCATTCTCGTTAGGTGTATCAGACAGGGAAACAATGGCGCAAAAGCCACCGCCAACAAGGGCATTGATACGCTCCCCATCAGTAGAGTGTACCAAATCGCCTTTGTTCATAACCTTGTTTTCAACCTTGCCGTGAAATGGCTTGATAACTTTCAGTTCCATACACGAAAAGGTTAGAGTGAAACAAGGGTTGTGTTAGCCTCGTAAGCAGCCTTTGTGGTATAGTAAGGCGTTACATCGTTTTCATCGGCTTTAACAACCTTTTCCTTGATACCACGCACCTGTGCGCAAACAATCTGCCCCATCTCTGTAATGAGCGGTAACAGGCGAGCTGCGCCCTCTGTGTACTCGCCAGCGGTCTGTCCTGTGGATGCACCTGTGCGCCACTTGGAAATGCGAATACCATTGCCAGCGTTGATGTAGTCCACGTTGTCCTCTTCGATAAGCTCACTATCTTCAATGGCGGGCTGTATCTCACCAATGACACCAGCGGGTTTGATAGCGATAAAGTTAGGATTCCACGGCTGTATCGTGTTGCGCTTACCGTCCTTATCCACACCCATCTTGCGCTTTATAACCGTGATAGGCGGTATCTCGTTTTCAGTGAGCAATGCGGAAAGTTCAGACGAAGTTACGACCTGTGCCTGTTTGTCCGTGCCATGAGCAAGCAAACGTGTGGTTGCATCCATGCGCAACCAAGTGTAAAGCTCCTGCGACATAAGAACCTCGCCCGGCTCAATGCCACGGTCACGCAAATCAGAGCAAAGGGCAGAAAGCCACAGAATAGGAATGAGCTTGCCAGCCTTGGTGTTTGCAGTAGTCCAGTTGCATACGCTCACCAACTTGTTCTGCTCTTCCATGCTGTAATCTACCTCATAGGCACGACCACCAGGGTTGTTGATTTCTGGCTTGAACTGCGCCACACCCCAATTGGAGAAAGCCATAAGGCAGATAAAGTCCATTACATCCTTGCAACCAAGGTATGCGTCTTGAATGTCGTGTGTAAGGGTTTTTTCAATCTGCTTTACCTTGTCAGCCTCCTTGAGGCGAGGGTTCTCGTACACTTCCTGTAACTTGCGATAGTCACGGGCAAACATAACGAACTTGTGACCGACACGGGGAATTTCCTTAGTCCATACATCAAAGCCGTCAGTTCTGCGCAATGGTGAGGGGGATTCGTCAGCCAACAGAGTAGCCATGAAACGAATGTTGTACTTGCCCACGATAGCCTCGGCTGTCAATGACATCTGAGGCGTGTTGTAGGTAAACCAACCATCGGAGTACATCTTCTGAAAAAGCGATACTTCCTTTTCAGAGGCTTTGTCAAAGGTCTTTCTCCATGTTGCCAATAAATCCAATGGCGCACCGTTCTTGTGCAAGCCAGTGAATGTTGTAAAAATGGATTTCATTGTAATTTTACCTTTTTAGTGAATAAACGATTAGTACGACTGCGTGAGTTTAACGTGAGGATTGGCAGACAGGAACATTCCCGTGCTGTCTTTCTGTGAGGTCGGAATGGGAGGCACACGCCTTTCATACAATGCGTATTGCATTGTGTCTGCCGACACGTCAATGCCTGTTTCAAACTCGCCAACTTCGTATTCTTTGAATAATACAGAGTTAGCCTTGCCACGTTCTGCGGCATTGTTAGAACCTTCCTTAACCACCTCTGTAAGCACATCACCCGATTTCAGACCGCTAATAGCGGCACTAAGCGTAACGACATACACGCTACCCGTGTTGTTAAGGCAATTGCCGTTGTCAATAGCAGTAATAGTAGGAGCGGAAGCAAACGTGCCTGTAACAGCACCAGCCTTTAACACACTATCACCGACAGCGAAACAAGGAGCGTAGAACTCATCAATGTAGAGCGTTACTTTCTTGTTGTTCTCGTTGTCAATCTCAACGACTTTTGCAGTCTTGATTACTTGCACCTTTCTTGTGGTTTCGTTGAAAATGGCGAGAGTTCCAGCGGGTATCACATCACCCACACGGAACTTCTGACCGTCCACATCAAGATTGAAGCCACCCTGTACGATAGACGGGCTACCTGTAAAGATAGGGCGCATACCCGTAAATGAAGCTGTCTTGCGTTTCATCTTTTGTTGTTATTTTGCGGTTATAGACTCCAGCAATGCGTCAGCGGCTTCATCAACTTGCTTTTCGCTTGCTGCCTTTGCACCCTCTGCACTGTCTGACATAAGACCGTTGGTTATACAATCCTGTTTGAGAGCCGACACTGCCTCCTCCACATCTTCATCGTCAGAAATGGACTTAGCAAGCCTTTCACGAAGAAATGCGGGGATGTTGTGCTTTTCAAAAGCGGCATTGATTGTGGCGGTTCTTTCGCCTTTGTTCTTTTCCGCTTTGAGCGCATCAATCTGTTCTTGCAGTTTCTTGATAGCCTCGCTTTCTGTTGGATTGCCGTTACCGCCACCATTACCGCCTTTGTTAGGGTCGGTGTTGTTGGGGTCTGTATCATCACCATTGCCCTCCTCACCGTCCTTTTTGGTAGTCTTTGGTTTCGGTGTTCCCTTTGCCTTGTTCGCCCACCTTGTAGCCTCGCTCTGGGTAGTTGTTGCCACCGACACTATTAGGTTTGCGGTGCTTTCGATTGCGTCCGTATCGGTCGAATCATCTGCCACGCTGCCACCCATAGCCTCGGTTATCGCTGTCAGACACTTCTCCGATAGTCCCATGTCTTTGCACTTGTCTTTGACCTTTGCAAAAAGTTCTTTGTTCATATTTTTATGGATTTATACCCCTTATTTGGAGTTGTTTACATTCTACTTTTGCAAAGGTAAGCAATTTATTTAATAATGTGTTCAATCAACACAGATAAATTTTACTTGGTAAATTTGGCTTACTTGTGGTCTTTTTGTTCACTTGGTGAATTTTTCTATAAAATTTCTTGCAAAATATTTGGTGTATTTAATAAAACACACTATCTTTGCAATGTGTTTAGGGAACACAGATGATAAACCAAGTAAAAAATAAGTTTATGAAAGCAATATACGCAAAGGACATTAAAGCAATGGTTAAGAAATTCAACCTCACAGAAGCAGAAAGCGAATATCTAACCGACATAGCCGAGGCTATCAATAAGGAGCGCACCGACATTTGCGAAGAAATACAAATGACACTTCTTTACGGCTCATGGGCGAAAGCAAGGAACAACGCAATCAGAGCTTTGCTTGTTTACTTTGGTGCAAAGGCACAGAAAGAAAATGATTTGCACATGGCACTTGACAAAACAACTTGGGCAATAGCAAAGGTTCTCAAATGCGGCTCTTACCAAGTGATGCTTTGGTTAAAGGGCATAGCAATCCATAAAGACCGTTTCGGCAAGTTCGTAGAGTGTTCGGACACATTCGGACTGAATTACTTGGAGATAGCATAACAAAGGTAATGCCCCACCTAACCAGTGGGGCAAACAAAACAACATACGACATGATTACAATTATCAATAAATACACAGGTGAGGAAATTTGCAAGTATAGTAGTGCTTTGGTGAGCGAGTCCACAAATGACAGTTTTATTGCCCCTGTCAAGGCTTCGGGCATTTTCCGTGGTCGTTGGAATGCTGTTGTTGATTACTTCATCGTGCTTGGCGATGGCAAAGGTGGTTACACTGCCACACAATGCTTGCTCAAAGACCAATACGCAGTTAAGGAATGTTTGAATAAAAAATAAATGGTTATGGAATATACAATTGAAGAAATGCAAGCAATGCTGAATATCGTTGCTGCTGTGCTTGGAAACAGACACTTTCAACAGGGTAGTGCATTACGCACATCCACGGTTTATGACATTGACGATTTCGATATAGCAACAATGCAGAAATGGACTGCATACTGGCAGCAAACCATTGACGCAGCAAAAGCAAAGTGATATGGCAATTTCAAACTATACCCCTAAGTGCATGGAGTTTTCCAAGCACTTCAAAGGGGTGCAAGGTGTAACGACACACCAAAGCGACAACGAAGAGGCACACTACTTTTCGGGTACGGTCTATATAAACAACTATGAGTTTGTTTGCATAGACCAACTGACAGAAAACAAGTACATGGTGTATATAAACAACCCAAGCGGACACGATAACGAGCAATGGGTGTTCGGGTATTACAAGACATTCGCCAGAGCCTTAAACAAGGCAACAGCAATCGTTGAAAAGCGTGAATATCCAAAGCCTGTTGAAACATGGTAACAACTTATAAAACATACGATATGGGAACAACAACAATCAAAATACCCAAATGGGATATTGAGGAAGAAACAGGCTACAAGCCAATAACAACCTTTTGGATGGATTTCTCCATTGCCGACAATTACGGTTTGCAAGCCATTCAAGACACATTCAACCGTGCTTTCGATGCGTGGAAAGGTGATTACAAGTACCTCACAGAGCTTGTGCTTGTGTTGAACCACAAGATATTTCACCACTATGTAGAGAAAGGCACAGAAGAACAAAATGAGGTCGCCTCGCTTTACAATGAGCTTTGGCGCAAAGCGAATGATTATGCCTTGGATAACTTGCAAGGCGAGCAAGCAGCATACTTTTATCACTTAACAGATTGAGATATGGAACTTACAACAACAATCACACTAACGGAGGGTATGGTGTACAATGCAATGAAAGAGGCAATACAGGAGTTCTTCACGAACTTGCCCTCACAAGCCGACAACAAAACAGCTTGCCCCACAAGTCGGCTGTGGGGGCAGATATTGCGCAATGGAAAGCCTGTAACAGACAGCGACATTGAGCCAGTGAAAGACAATACACTTGGTGAAACAATCTACGGTGTTGTGCTGTTGCGTGGCGCAAAAGAAATAGGGACAATCGAAATGTAAGGATATGGAAACAAAAAAGTGTGAGGTATGCGGACAGACTTTGCCACTGTCCGCTTTCTCCAAGTCCTATAAGGGACGGTGCAAGGAATGTGTGGCAAAACAGACAAGAGAAAAGCGCAACGGCATTATTGCAACAGATAAGCCAAAGCAGATTGATTGGGAGCAACGCAGATACGAGATAGCCAAGGCTGCTATGGTCGGACAACTTGCCTCGCCTGTTGTTGAGGGCATAGACCCCAACCCAAGTATGCAAGATGTTTGTATATGGTCTGTCAAGTTTGCGGATGCACTCATTAACGAACTTAAAAAGTATGATAATGGATAAAAAGACATTCTTTCACAAGGTAAGCCTAATGCGAGCCTCACAGCGTGAATACTTCAAGACACGGAGTAGCGCAGCACTCGCCTCAAGCAAGTTGCTGGAAAGGCAGATTGACGAAGAAATAAAGCGAGCCAAGGCGGTAATGACTGCAAAGGCAAGGCTCTTTTATGAGCTTGTGGATATAGACCCACAGATAAACCAAGAATGGCTCAACGACCATATCAGAGCAAGCCTTGATTTCTTCTTCTGTGATGCGGATGTTCAACATCAAAGTGTGCTAAACAGCCATTTCTACGACAACGGATTTAGTGGCACATACGATTTTCCCACAATCGTAATTAACGACATAGGCGATATGTCAGATGATGATATGCTTGAATTTAAGTACGGGTACATCAATCACAAGTATCATGTATCATTCTTAAACAGACTGAAAGGTTAGAACTATGCAAAGAACAATTAGATTTCGTGGCAAAGCCACAGGTAAAGGGAATATCCCTACAAATTGGGTATATGGTGGCGGTTGTTTTTCGGTGGCTGGCAACACGTTCATCTTTGCCGACCCAACACCTAAATTCATGGGTAATGGCGTGTACGAGGCAAAGGCTATTGAGGTTCGCTTTATATGCCAGTCAGTAGGCTTGCACGACATATTCAAAGCGGAAGTGTACGAGGGCGATGTGGTACGCTTGGACGGAAACAAGAAATACACCTACATTGTGGAATGGAGCAAAGCACATTCGGCTTTCTTGGCACGTTGCATCCAGACAAAGACAGGACTTGCCAACCTTACCCCATTCGTGCCAATTGAAGTGATAGGTAACATATACGATAATCCAAACTTGTTAAAGCAATCATATATTGCGACAAACGCATTTAAGCAACAGGTAATGGTTATAAATAATCATAGGAAAGGATAAAACAAATGATAGACGAAAAGAAAATAGAAGAGGCTGCTTTCATGCACACTCACAAAAACCAGACTTGGAATGAAAAGCGGGATTATGCCAACGCTTTCAAGCATGGTGTGGAATGGTTCAAAATCAACTTGTGGCATGATGTAAGCGAAAGACCGACACGATACGACACTTACCTTGTACGGACAAAACAAGGGTGTTTGGACTTTTGCCATTTCGCAACTGAAAAATGGCATAGTAAAGATATTGGCACAGTTGAGAAATGGCTTGATTTAGCAGACATAAAACCGAAAGGAGGCGAGCAATGTATGTAACAATAACTATCACAAGCACAGCGGGCGCATTTATATGTGCCTTGCTGATAGTTTACTTAGTGTTTCGTATTGTTGAATTATTAAGAAAACGCACATGAAGAAAGTAACTGCATTCCGCTGTTCATTCTGTGGCAAGGTACTACTCACAGAAAGAGGTTGCACAGCACATGAGGAAAAGTTTTGTAGCAAATCCCACAACAATCTTGCTGCTTGCTATTCCTGTAAGTGGTATCAGCACACGGACAAATTCACGACCATAACAAGGGAGGGGATGCACCCTATGACAGGACACGAATATCAGTACCAAAAGGACATCCGGATAAACATCTGTTTGAAGTACAACAATGCCAAAATGTTTAACTCATTCCATGCGTCAGAAGAACTTGTAGAGGATGCGGAAAACAACGGCTTTCGTATCATGCCGACAATACAAGAGGGGTGCTTGGACTATCAAAAGAAAGAAGAATGAAAACACTAATCTTTGATGTAATGCTAAATGGGCGTTTCGTCTGTACGCTTAGATACAAGTATTGCCCATTGTTCCCAATAGACAGTGAGGAACTTGTAAAGCTCGTTCTTGAAAAACGCCCCACGTTAAAGGGCAAGCCTTTTCGTATCGCTTTTTAGTTCAAAATGAGTACCTTTGCACATAAAAAACAAAATAGGGTATGAAACAGCAAAGAAAGGTTATTCACGTTGAGCTGAAAGAGCCATACAAGGATAAGCACCATTGGTATTTTGGCAGCATATTAGCAATATACGACATTCTGCCTGTTGATGTAGTCGGCATTACCCACAAATCTTTGTGGAATGTATTAGCGAAAAACGGAAAGTACACGACAAAGACCGCAACAATAAGGCTTGGTGTTCTTCACTCCAAGCAAACCAACAGAGGAAAGAAAGCAACAGGCAATGAAAGTTGATGAAATAACACATCAAAATACTATTCTTTCAGATAATTGTTGTATCTTTGCAAAAAGAAAACCTCAAAATTGGGAAGAGGCGTGGATTGTAGTTCCACGCAAAAGCTACCAATGGTGAGGTTTTCTTTTTTTATTGTATCGCTTTCAATATCGTTTCATTGTCTGACACACTATAAATCACATATTCGCCTGTATAATACTTTCTAACGATTATCCAGCATTTGCGCCCTCCAATGGTTGTTTCAAACAGGTGTAATGCTACCTTTGGTGAATGTTTATCCACACCGCTACCACAATACACCGCATTTTCAATGAGGTTAGGCAAGTCAAGCAAAGCCTCGTTCTTGACTTCTACATCATAGAATGGTTGGTTGAGCCATTCCTTAACACTTCGCTTTGGCAAGGTTGCAGTTACATTGAGGTCTGGCAGCGTGAATTGCTGTGCGCACAATGTTTCAATTGCAAGCTGCTTTATCTCCTTGCGCCTTTCCTTTGCTTTTTGTGATAGCGGTTTCTTGATTGGTCGCTTGCCATTGATTGCATCCGTTATCTGTTGCTCGTTGTCCTTGTAGAAATAAGGCAGCGTTCCAGCACTCTTAGCCTTTGCCATACGCTCCCCATTGTCCCTCGCCCAACTGACAAAAGGCTTGGGAATGTCCGTTACTTCATCGGCACACTTCACACTGTTAGGACTTCTGCCATCAAGGATATTGTCTATCATCTTGTCAAGCTCTCCATGAGTGGCAAGCACAGGCACTTGGTAGCAACGGCAATTCGGGTGCCAGCCTGTCCACTTGAATGTCTTAGGATATACGCCTTTCAAATCATCGCAAATGTCGGGGACAGGATGGTTGTTGCTCAACTTGATTTCAATGCCTATGACAAAGGGCATATCTTGCCATCGGTCATATTCTGCCGTGCGGTAGGCTATATTGGTTTCTGTCCGTGCAAGCCTTTGTGCGTTTCGGTATGAGGAACGATAAACGCCTCGTCCGGGGTGGTAGTCCTTGGGGTTATCATCAATCCACTTGTAAGACTGGCTTTCTTTGTCGTATATCCTACGTTTCCACACTCGCCCATACACAGGGTTGCCGTTTTCATCCTCACCAACCTTTACACGAAAACGCCTGTACCATCTATCGGGGTCGTTCAAATACTTCTGAATGGTGGTAGCCAAGCGATTTGCAGCCGTACCCTCACCAATAGCCAAGTCAAGCGTATTCTCCAACTCTTTCTTGTAGGCTCCCGTGTATCTCCACACCCTTTGAGAAAGGTTCAATCCGCTTGTGCCTGTCTTTCTTGAAAAAAAGGCGTTCATGGCTTCTTGGTTGTGCTGAAAGTATTTTGCGAAGAATGGGTTTTCAATCGCACTATCACCAAACACCGCCTTAACAAGTTCGTCTGTATGCTCGTTTGATTTGAGCCATTCCCTTTCTACTCCCTTGCGTATGGTCTGATAGATACGGCTATACATATTGCGCAACATGGGCGTTACTTGCTCGCTATACCCATAATCAGCAAAGGAGAACGGCTTTCCGCTCTCCAAATCTGTATTCTTCACCAAGTTAATAATCTGCATCATCACATCACGGTACACCGCCCTAACATTGGCAGCATACCCCTCTGTACGCTTGAATAACTCGGCTTGCGCTTTCTTATAGTCTATCTTTGCCATTGGTCTTTACTTCTTGCTGAATTTGTCGCAAATGTCCCTTTCAAGAAACTTGGAGTATTGAAAGAACTTGCAACGGCACAATATCATGTGTCCGTCAAGTGCCTTGCTGTGTGGGTCGTATGAGTGTTTGCAATCCTTGCACGACAACCCTAATTCCTTGGGTGATTTCGCTTTCTTAGCCATTGAATAAATTTTTAATCAGTTCTTCTTTCGTTGGGAAACAAGCACTATCCAAGAAATACAAGTGCTGTGGGTTGTTGCGTGTGCCTGTGTTGGTATGCTCCACGTTACGCACGAATGTACGCAATGAGTTACGGAACACCTCAATGCCAGCAATGCGGAAACAATGCGGTCTATTGTTAAGCATAGTCCACACTTCATCACCTATGTTGTATTTGGTCTTTACTTCCATTATTCAGCCTCCCCGAACACGTCCATTTTGTTTAACTCCATTTGCTGTGCAAGTCTTTCGGCTTGCTCTGTCTTAATACGCTCCATTTCTGCCTTGCTGTCCTTTACAAGGTAGGACTTTTCAACATAGCTTTCAAGGCTCAATGCGCCATCGTTGTACTGCTTGGAAAGGTCGGCAAGCATTTCACTTACATCATCACCAAATGGTTCTTGGAACTCATGCCCCAAATCAAGCGCATCATATTCTGCCTTGTGTCGGTAGTCAAGCACGTTGCCCATTATGGCTTTCATCAACGAGGCGTGTCGGTTCATATACCCATCGTGCTTTTCCTTGTGTCGCTCTGCCTTAATGACTGCAAGCAACATCACTTTGCGTATAGCCTTTGCCGACAGGTTGCCGAGGCTTTTCATGTTGTCAAAGTCTATGTTTGGAGTGAACGACTTGGAAAGAATGTGCTTATCCAACCGCTCAAACTGATTTTTCTTGCTCTCGCTTGCCTGGTCCCATGTGAGGTAACGCACATCACCGCCATTTTTGAGGATAAAAAGTTTTGCCTCTTCCTCTGACTTGGGCAAAGAGTTAAGGATTTCAGCGGTTGCCACCATTGCGGGATTGGCGAAGCGGTCGTTTACATCCGCATCCACGCTTTCCATGTTTTCCTCACGCTCAATCATCGGCTGTACATCTGCGTGTTCTGGCTCTTGCTCAAACAGCAACACAGGTATCTTGCCTATCGGGTTTGCCATTCTCTGAACTTCCCAACCGACACTACCACGCTTGCACAGATAGATTGTATCTGCCGTATATACATCTATGTGGTGAATAGTTCTGTTGCCTTGCTCTGTGAGGTAGTAACCCCAAGCAAAGGCTTTAAGCCGTCCGTATTGGTCTTTAAGCGTGTATATATCATCGTTGTTTTTCTTGCTCAACACATTCAGCAAAAGCCTTGGCGTGTTGTCTGCATCCCTGTAAACGTGGTAGAGAATGGCAGCACAACCCTCCGCACCAGCTGCTCTCTTGGCTTCACGCACGGCACTGTCAAAGCGTGTTTGGCGCATCAGTTCTTGGTAGAAGTCAAATGCGTTGTCTGTGTTCTCTGACAATTGCGACCATTTAACAGGTCTGCCATACAGGAACACAAGGGCAATCTCATTGATGAATTTCTGATAGGGGATAGGTATTTTGTTGCGCTTGCTCCATCGTAGGAAATTGCCCTTTTTGTCGAACACAGCCCTGTCCTTGCGCTCCATTACCTTGTGAGTGCTCACCTCGTACTCCAACAGATTACGGCTCGCCACCTCTGAACGGCTACTAAGCATAGCAACCGCCCTTGTTACATCGCCAGCGGTTAGAAGTTCATCGAAACTTTGCTGATAACCAATAGCCGCCTTTAACTCGTTTGTGATAGTCTGAATTATGCCCATTGTATGATATTGTTATGTTAAACCTAAAATTCGCTCTATGTTATCGGGTATATCCACTTCATTGTAATCAAACCAACAGCGCATGAGAAACATATCTCGCCAGTCGGGAGAACAACCGATTTCCACCTTTATTTCTTCCTTGGGTTTGAGTTTCAGTTTGCCGTCACTGTCCGCTTTCCACGTTTGCAGTTGTTCAAGCTCTCTGATTATCTGCTCCCTTTCCACTTGGCTAACAATGTCCGCATCTATGCCTATTTCATTTGCGTTGATGTGTTCGGCAAGTTTATATCCGCATTGCGTCTGTAAGTTTTGGTAGTTCTCGCCTTGCATCGGTGTGGAGTTGTTCACAAAGCCGTTGATGTCGCAGAAGTCCACCACGCCACCGCCCACACCGTCCTCATCTACAATGCACCTGTGGTTTGGTATTCGGTATTTCTTTTGCTTGGCGTTTATCCATGTCTGAATGTCCGTCAGCTTGCTTGTAGGAAAGCAAATCTTTTCAATGATGAAATATCCATCCCACACAGACAAACGTGCGTAGTCAGCACCAAATCGGGCAATATCGCCCGTTATGTAGTGCTTGCCTGTCCGTATGGCTAACTTGTTACCGAATATGGCGCATATATCATCATGTGAGCAAAGGGCGTTGGGGTTATCGTCATACTCCCAATCTCCAAGAAACAGACGGGCAAACTTAACCTTGTCGGATGTCGTTTTCAATCCCTCTATATAGTCGGGGTCAATGAATGGGTTTTCCTGTACCAAGCAAGCAATGTAGTAGCGGTATTCTGCAAGCTGATTTGCCTTGTATGGCTTGTAGAATATATCGTACATCCAATTTTTCTTGGGGTTACAGGTGATGAATAGCTTTCGCTTTAGTCCGTATTCTTCATTAAGGCAGCGACCGATACGAGTTTTCAGCGTGTCATACGCTCCAAAGTTCACCTCACCGCCCTCCTCAATCCAACCGCCTGTGAACTCAATAGAGCCGTAGCGTTCATATAATGGGTCAGACGGCTTATATTGCAAGTCAAGAAAATCAATGCGTGAGCCATTGTAAAACTGAATGTAGTTCAACTGTCCGTTGAAACTCCACAAGTCCTCTGGCACTCCATACATCGTGCAAACTCGCTTGAATGTGATGTAAGTTGATTGCGTGATACGCTTCAACTCCGCACGACCAATAAACCATTTTGTACCCGGATAGGCAAGACACATAAAGAGCAACCACACGGCACCCGTCCACGACTTAGCTCCACCAGCAGCACCACCATACAGAATTTCAACGTGTGTGTTGTCTGTTAGTATGGTTAAGGCTTGCTGTTGCTTGTCGTGGTTCTTTCCGTCACGGCACGTTATAAAATCGAAACGACCACGGCGGAAAAGCTCCGTTTTGACTGCAAGAGCCATTGGCATTGATATGTCTTTATTGTTCCTTGCCATTCTTTGCGCTATTCCTTATCTTGTCAAGTAGCGTGTTATATGTTATCAGTTCATCATCGGACAGAGCCGACAAATCCATGTTGTTAGATACATTGGCGTTTATCTCGCCCTCTATGTTTTGGGTAGCCTTGCCAAACACACGGTCAAAGAGCATTTCAACCGTGGAAGTGCGACCATAACGAATATCTGAATTTATTGCCGAAATGATGTTCAATACCCAAATGGGCGTGTCCTTGTTTGGCTTGCTCGGATTTTCGGGGTCTTTCAGTAGCGGTTCAAGTTCCGCTGTTGAACTCTCATAAAGGTGCTGTATAACTTTGAGTATTTCTTCTTTGCTGCTTTGTGGATTTACCTTTTTGCCTGTTGTGGATTGAATGTATTTAAGCACAGAAAGATTGCCCCGACCCCTTTTCTTGGGTTGGTTCTCGGATGTAAAGCGGTTGCCCTTTTTATTTCCTTTCTCAAATAGTGCCATTCGTTGTAAATTCGTTGATTTCTTTTTATAACGTGTTTATCAAACACACTTGATAACTGCAAAAAATCGGACAGCGAAAAACACCGCCCGACTTCTTCACTTGGTAAATCGGCTTTTATGCCTGTTCCTCTTGTGCTTTATACTTATCGTAGAACCAAGCGACCAAGCCACCCTCCATGTAATTATCCAAATCGTCATAGGCATCCAGTTCATCCATGAGTGCCTCGGCTTTGTCAATTACACCTGTGAGTAACTTTTGCTGTTCATCGGTAGCGTTCCACACTTCGATTTCGCCATTTAGCTGCTGCTTGATTACTTTAATCTCGTCAGCGGAAAGTTCAATCTTTTTCATCGTTATACTGTTTTATTAAGTTGGTCGTTCATTTAGAGTTTGTACTTCTTGGCGATAGCCTTAACCGCCTTTGTGTATTTGTCGGACTTGCCATGTACTGCCTTGGTTACGGTTTCTGCCCAGAACTCGCTAACATTGGTTGTGGCATACTTGCCATAGCCTTTCTTTTTCTTGTCACGGCTCCATTTCTTGTATAGGGCGTTTACTTCCTTACCTGCTGCCTTTTGGTTTGCGCCTGTCATGTGGGCGTTCCATGTAGCGTGTGCAAGTTCATGTGTTACCGTATGAGCAACAGGCTTGTTTGTGGTTGTACTCCAACCGCTTTTGTAATTCTTGGAGTGTTCCCTTGATACATTCTTTGCGCCTGTGTCGAAATGCTTTCTATCCAAGTACACAGCCTCGGACTTGCCGCCCCTTGTAACGTGAACACCATAGGCAGAACCGCCCAAATCGGCTAACTTCACGTTTCTTTGACGCACACCCATAACAGCATGATAACGAGATATAGCCTCTTTTGTCGCTTTGTACATAGCTTTGTCTTTCATTTCAACGAGTGAACCAACACGGCTTATTTTGCCCTTGTATTGTCCACCTCCGTCATTGGTTCCAGCCTTAACGCCAGCACTATTTCTTCCCATAGCTGTTTACTTTTGACGATAAAACAATGAGGGGTTGTCAAGTACGCTATCAAGCACCACCAATCCCTGTTCCTTTGCCTTGATTTCCTCTTTGAGTTTTTCAAGTTCTTCTTTTGTAAGTTGGCTTTCGGTCAAACCGTTTTCTTCCAACACTTGCTTTATTTTATCTTCCATATTGCAAAGTTATATATTTAGTTATTCTTTTTACTATAATCCCACCCGTATTTCTTGGCAAGTATTTTCATAACTTTGTGGAAATGTGTTACTTCTGCTCTTGCAATGTTGCTTTCATTCCACCCTGTTTTGATTAGATAACTATGCCCCTGTTTAGATACCGTTCTGTTCGCATCCGCAAAAGCCTTTGACGCAACATCTGCTGATACACCCCAACCGCCCTTTGGTCTTTTCACAGAAAACGTGTATGTCGGGGTTACGGCTCGCATTTCTTTTGCATTTACCTTAATGGCAGACCTTATATCATCGCTTGAAAACGAGTTACCTATGCGCCTAATGCCATTTGTGCCAAGTGAGCGAGGGTGATTGTGGGTCAATATACTATTTGCGGGTATCTTCTTAGGGTCAAATACTACCTGTGCGCCCTTGCCTCCTATTGAAGAAACAATATCGCCCTTGGAGTTGAAAACGTGCAATGTTTCATCTTTGTTGCGTCTGTACTTCTGCTCCATGCCGACAATGTTCTTCACCATTTTTGCAGTATATCCCTTTTCTGTTGCTCCTTTGGACTCGCCAGAGCTACCACCCTTACCGCTTGATGTTACGCCTCCGCTGTTCCTACCCATAGCTTATTTCTTTTTAGCGTTGATAAAATCGGTAATGTAGAGTAATCCGTGCTTTCGGCAAAAGTCTTGGATTTCCTCACCACCACCATAGACCACCAAGTTAGGGCGTTCCAATCCGCTTATTTCCTGTGCCACTTGTAGGTCAGACTTCAAACTTTCCATCCAGCCATCCAAGCCGCGGGTAAAGAAAGCGTTGTACCCCTTGGGGATGCCCATTTTGTTGTACTCAATAAACTTGTGGCTTACATTGAGGTCTGCATATACCTTAATGCCGCACTCTTGGAAATAGCGAGAAAGCCACCGCTTTTTGTATATAAGTTGAACACCCCAAGCAATAGGGGTTTGGTCGTGGCAACTACAATTCGGCTCTACTACCGCCTTGCATCCGCTTGTGAGTATCTTTATTGGGTCTTAGAACAACGCTTCAAACCGATAATCATCTACATAGAAATGATAGGTCGCTACATCTTTGCGTAGTCGGCTGTTTGCGCCCCAAGGACTAAGTGGCAGCTCAACCTTGCCAGCTTGCATTTCAAGCAACAGGTTAGGTATTTCCATTTCGTTGTCGCTCTCATACAGCACATCCTTGTACATTGAACGATAGAAAGCCTCCTTGTCGTTATTTTCATCGTCAGTATCGCTTTCATCATCTTCTGTGTCGGTGCTATCATCTTCGCTTTCGTCTGCCTGTTCCACCGCTTTTGCAGTTTTCTTGCCCTTTCCCTTTTTCGGCTCTTCATCTTCACTTGGAAAACTCAAACCGATAAAATCAAAGTTCACATCGGCAAATGTCGTTTCCACTTGCAAGGCGTTGTAGTCCCATTCGCCATTATTGATGTTGTCCCTAAGTATGAGGTCAGCCTCTTCTTCGGGTGTTACATCCGTGTAAAGCACGGTTGGCACTTCTGCCACCTTGCACCGCTTGGCTGCTTTCAACCTCTGATTGCCACAAAGGACAATAAACTTACCCTCACGTTCTACAATAGCAAGCGGTCTGTGTTCCCAAAAACCATTGATACGGATTGAATCAACAAGCCTATCCAAGTCTGCTTTGTTGATTGTGCGAGGGTTTTCGGGCAGTGGGTGCAACTCCGACACCTTGCGGAATTTCATAGGCTCACTTTTCATCTGACGCCTCGCTTTCTTCATTGTCGGTTGCATTATCCGTGCAATCGGGAATGAGGTTGCCCTCATCCTCAATCACACGGAAACATTTGCGTATGTATTCAGCCAAGCGCACAAGGCGGTAGTGCTTTCTGTATTTCAGAAAGACAAGCCTACTGCCGTCATTGGCATCAACACCCCAACCGTAGAAACGACCTCTATAATCAAGCGGTAGCTTTATTCTGTTGTTGTAGAGATACACGCTATCAGCCACAACCTTTGAGATTGTAGCCGTGCGGTTGTATCTGCCATTAAGGAAAATAACCGCCTTATCGCCCTTTTGGAGCGTTGCTTGTGGCAGCAAAAGAACTGCCTTTGAGCCTATCCATTCCCAACCGCCCAAATACAGGACAGCCAGAACGATTAAAGCCGTTGCTATGCTTAATATTGCCGTTGTCATATCGTTGTAAATTTACTTAGTGAATACCCTTTGCAAAGATACTAATTTTGTGTTTAATAAACACATATTTAAGCAGAATTTTACCTATAAACCAAAAACAAGCATTGCTGCATCACGATTATGTTCATTCGTGCGACCTTGCCATTTCGTAATTGCTTTGAAACTCTCGCCTGTCAGCTTGGTTACATTGCGTTTAGGGGCAACCATTTCATACTTGATATTAGCCTTGTCTTTGCACAGGTCTGAAAGGTAAGCATCCCATATACTTGCATCACGTTTGACAGAGCCGACACCTTGCAGTTTCTTCCGCTCTTGCTCACGGCTCATTCTCTCTGTTCCGAACCAAGTTCTTTGCCGTGGGTCTTCAACACGCACAACCACTTCAATACCCGATAAGACGTATTCATTTACAATCTTCATTGCCTTGTGGATAGCCATTGTTTCAAGCAAGAGAAACTGCCCACCGCCCCATATTGCCACGCCTGTATGCGTTCCTGTGTCTATGCCGATATAAGCCTTTCCAATAATCTTAGCCATTGCCCTTTTTGATTTTGGTTATAAACTCGCCTGTCTTAATGTAGCGTAGGCGCATCATAAACATCATCTTGTAGTAGTTTTCACGACCACAAACCTTGATTACATCCTTTTTGAGTTTACGAGGTAAACGGATTGATTTAATTGTTCTCATTTCCTTTTGTCTTTTTATATTCTTTCATTGCTGAATGTAGGCTGTTGGTGCTGTCAAGCAACGTAATGAGCCTATCTACATTCACTTCTTTCTCACCGTCCAGATACGCCCAAATGCTACGCAGCGCATCCGCAATGGTTTTTGCTTGCTTCGCCTCCTTGAGGGAGCTTTGCACTTCCTTGTTGGTAGCTGTGGCACGACCATTGGCTTTTGCAGTTCTCAACGCTGTTTTCGCTGCTCTCACTTGGTCGCTCTCATGTGTGTAGCTGTTGCTTATCTCTCTTGCTGCCATTGCCGACAACTCACCTGTGGCTATCTTGTCTTGCAAGTATTGGGGCAAGTCCAACAGCGAGAGGCACTTGCTGATAAACGCAGGCGATTTCTTGAACTTTTCGGCAATCTCAACCTGTGAGTAACCAAATTCTTCTTTGAATCGTCTAAACATTATGGCACATTCCAATTCAGAGAAACGCTTGCCCTCGTTACGCATCATCTGCTCAATATAGAGCTGTTCCGTTGTTGCACCCTTGGGGGCTTTAAGTGCCTTGATGAATGGAATGTTTGCATCCTCGGATATTGCAAGCATAGTGGCACGGTATCGTCTTTCACCGTCCACCAACTTGTATTTCTCCACGCCATCCTCTTTGTATGGGATAACAGTAACTGGGTTAAGCACTCCATTTGCCTTTATCTGTTCTTTGAGTTCTTCCAAGTCAAAATCTCTACGCACATTGAAACCCTCCATTACGACAATGTTTCTTGGGTCTATCAGAAACAGGTCTGTGCGCTTTGTTGCGTTCACTTCCATATTAAGATTGTTTTTATTAGAATAAATATTGCGTTCTTTGTTCCCATTCAAGCCGTTTCATCGCCTTTTCAAAGTATTTGGGCAATATCTCACATCCTATAAACTTGCGTTTCTCCTTGTAACACGCAATGGCTGTTGAAAAACTGCCAGCATACGCATCAAACACCACATCACCCTCGTTGGAGTGCAACATCAACAGGTGGCGTAACAGATTGATTGGCTTTTCCGTTTCGTGTAGCCTGTTCTTTGCCTGTGGCGGTTGGTCGTGAAAGGTTTTCATTTGCAGTTCATAACCGAGGTTGTTGTACGTTACACCCTTGGAGCGCACATATACGATAAATTCAAGGTTATTGATGTAGCAGCCATTGCCCAACGGCATAGGGTTCGGTTTATCCCACACAAGCAAGGTTGCCACATACCCCTTGTTTTCCCACCATGTCATTATGCGCCCTATCTGTTTGTTGGAGCAAAACACGCAGATGTTCACACCCTTGCAAATCCGCTCAAACTCGCCAAACACCTTGTCATAGTCAATACCTTGCGACACGAAATAAAGCGAGCTGTTCTTGCGTGATTGGATTTGCTTTCTTGTGCAAAAGTCCCCATGTGAGCCTCCACCGTTCAAATCCAAGTCGTAGGGAATATCAGACAGTATGAAGTCCACGCTGTTGTCTGGCATATCTTTCATCACATCCATGCAATCGCAATTGTAGCAAGTGCAGTTCTTCAGTACCAGTGGCTCATTCATCATCATCAAAGTATTCTTCGTTTTCCTCAATGAAATTATCCATTGCATCATCGCACCAAGTACCCTCGCACAATCCATCCGCTCTATGGTCTATATCGCCATTGCGCCACGGACAGAACTTGCATATTTCTTCACCGAGTATATTTTTATATTCTTCTCTACTCATAGCATTATACTTTTGCAACTCACGCCTTGCCTTGCGTAAATCTTCCGCATCAAAAACATTTGCGCTCATAGTCAGTATCTGAAATCTGTAAAGTGGATTATCACTCCCTCAAACACGTTGCTCTTGCATCCGCACTTGCCAAAGAAGTAATCCACGAAATCATCAACACTCAACCCGTCATTGCTTGCCACATCCTCAACAGGCACACGCTTGTTGTCAATCCAGCACTGAGGCAACGCATCATCAGACGAATATGTCATAGTTATGTATTGCAGTCCTATCTGGCTTAACTTCTTCAACTCTCGCTGTTCCGAGCGGTAAGGTCTTTCCGTCCATTCACGCACAGAAAGTATTTTCTTTCCGCTGTTCACTTCCTCACACCGCTTTGCCCACAATCCGCTTGCATCCACACGCACGGTATGTATTTTGTGGCTTGCGTAGAGCAAGTTTGCAAACATCGTAGGCTTTCCCTCTTTCTTGTGCTTTACGGGAAACACTCTGTTCAACATCAGTATTACATTCTTTTTCATGCTGTTTTAATTTTGGATAACCATTGTTCGTAAACTCTACTTGCGATTTGCGCAATCATTACAGGCGGTACGCTCATTCCACAAACGTAATATGGCTTTTGGTTGCCAAAATCGTAGTCTGTCGGGAAAGAGGACACCTTGCATACACTTTCGTTTGAAAGCCAGTTCATGCCCCAACTTGGCATAGGCGAAGCTTTTTGCCGATACCCGGCTAATATCGTGGGGTGTACCATATTCTTATCAACCAAGGCGCATTGTTGGTATTTCGTTTCCTCGCCATTCTTCAACCGCTTGTATTCGTCAATGTAGCAAGGTGTTGTTATCGGGTCGCCAAGTGTGAGGTGTGCATCCTCGCACGTTATAGGCTTTTCGTCAAAATTCAGATTGATTAAAGGGTATGTGTCAAACAATGTGTGTGCGGTCGGTACATACTGTATGAGGTCGTTTCTAAGGCATACAAAGAAAACACGTTCCCTGTGCTGTGGCACACCCATGTATTGCGCATCAAGCAAGAAATGCTGACAGGTATAACCCGCATCCTCAAACTCCATGTGAATACGTTGAACGTATTTCTTGGCAGCACCTTGGAGCAATCCTTTCACGTTTTCAGCGATAACAACCTTTGGGCGCAACTTGCGTACAACATCTATGAAATCGAAGAATAGCGTATCAAGCACTTGCTCTGCCTGTCCCTCTCTGAAACGCTTTTCCTTACCCCATGTTTCCTGTCGTGTCCTTGCCATTGCGATTGTGAACGTGGAGCAAGGAGGCGAGCCGTCCAGAATGTCAAGGTTGTACAACGCATCAGGAAATGCAGTTCTTTCCTTGAATGTCTGTATAGGTTCAAAAAAGGCATATCGTGGTTGGTGGTTTCTCTCGTACAAGTCCATAACACGCTTATCTATTTCGTTGCATCCAACCACATCAAAGCCAGCTAATTTGTACCCCATAGAACTACCCCCCCCACAAGCAAAACAACTGAACACCTTGCCTTTGTCTTTCGTAAAGTTGGCGTTTTTCAGCGTCCAATCGTAATTGAATTTATGTTCCATCTGTTCTAACATTGTTCATCAAACACACTTAATAAGTAAATAAAAAACGCTACTTGCGCCTACTTCCACCGTGCAACTCTATCACGTTGAAACTCTTGAAACGGTCAATCAGTCGTTTCTCAAAGCGTTCTTTCAGCTCTCGCACCGTCAGATTGCTTGTTATGTGATAGCGTTTGCCGTACTGTTGGTATATCTCGTAGCGAGCAAACAGAAATTCATCGGTTATCTGTGTTAGCAGCGTACCGAAACTCTTTTGCTTTTCGGTAGCCAATCCCAAGTCATTAAGACATACACCGAATGGAGCAACACCATCATAAGCCTCCTGTGTGCTTGCGCCTTTCAGCTCATTGTATGTGTATTTGTCTATATGCCCATATACCTTGTGGTAGTTCATTAGTTGGGTCATGCTGATATTGCGAAAATAGTTCTCGTTGTTTGTCGCTCTAAGGTAGTCCGAAAAGATTTGCATTATCATGGTCTTGCCTGTGCCGGGTTCACCTATAAGCAATATATTTTTGTGGAGCTTGTAATCTTCATCGGGGAACACGTTTTCAGCCAGAATGCAGTTGTTGAAATAGTAGGTCAAGAAACGCAACACCTTGGAGTTGTGTTCATCAACAACGAAATCCGAAAACTCACGCAGCATATAGTTCTTGCCAATGCTGACAATCAGATTAACGTGTTGTGCGTATTCGTGAGAGTCTGTAAGGTCATATCTAAAACCTTTCAGAGTAGCCCTCCTGTGTTGTGCTATCAGAGCCTCCGACCGCTGTTTGGTCAAGCGGTAACGCTCCGCTTGCATATCTCGTATTATTTTCAATGCCTCTTCCTGTGTTTGGGGCAATTGAATTGGTTTGCCGTTGAGTTCCATATCTTAAATATTCTTCGTTGTACTTATCCACTACCCAATTGAGGATAGCCTTGTAATCACTTTTGTACCGCTTGCCTTTTGAGCCTTTATAGTTGTCAAGCATTTCAATCATCCGCTTTGCGCCATCTTCCGTGTGTTCCGCACAGAGCTTGGCATATTCATCACGGGTAAGTGTAACACATTCGGCATAGTGGTACTTTCTCTTTTTCTCAATCAGTTGCTTTTGCTTTTCTGTGAGTGGTGGCGGTGCATCCTCGCTGCCTGTATCGTTGGAGAATAGCAAAGGCTGTTCTTGCTGTGTATGCTTGGGTGGCGGTTCTTTTGGGGTTGGTGGCACAACATCGTTTTCTTTCTCTGTGAACGGTGCTTTGTCATTTTCAGTCAGCCGTTGTTTCATTGCATCACCGCCTTTCTTGCCAGCATTGCGCCTTTTCTCGCTTATATCAGCCTGTTTAACCATGTCGGCAGAATAGTACACGCCTTTGTGGTTTAACGACAGCACACCGCAATCTATGAGTTCCTGTAATGGTTCATCGTCTGTAAGACCCAACAACACTACCAACTCATTTAATGTGTATGGTGTGTTGTTAGGCTTTACAAGCATACCACGTTGGGAACTTTCCCACATATAGCAGAGCATTGTTACCCACACACCCTTTGCCATGAGCGAAAGGGTATTGATACGAGGGTCTGACAACCACACCCTCGTATCAAAAGGCATAAGTGAGTATTTCCGCTTGTCTGCCATACGCTAAGTGTTATGCTTCCATGATTGCAATGTCGGGCGCAATCTCACGAATTTTAGCCAGCACATCATCAATGCAACGGTCACGGTATTCATCTGCCACTTCCTTTGCACCAGGCGATACAAGCTGTAAGAACACATCACCGTCTGTAAGGTAATGGTCAAACTCCACCTCAATAGGCGTTTTCTCCGTACCCTTGAAAATGGAGAGGTTCACCGTGAAACTCTTGGGCAGATTGCTTTCCACCTGTGTACGGTACACATCGGCACGACTTCCAGACGGGTCACGCTGCTTCTCAATCTCCGACTTCGCATTTGCAGTGAAGTTCTTGAGGGCAGATACAAGTTTCATGTTCTCGCTCTTGTCAGCGAATACGGCACGGTTAAGGCGCAAGAACTGACCCAACTTTGCGGGAATCCAACCCTTCTTTTCATCGTTGATGTGGAATTTCTCAAAGATTTCCGAATAGGCAGCCTTGCCTACAAACGTGGACTTAGTGTAGTAATCGCTTTCGTTGATTGTGAGCGTGATTGTCATTTCCTCACGGTTCATTACGATATTGGCTTTCTTCTGTTCGATAGTGTCAATTCGCTTTGTGAGCCAGTCAAGAGGCGTGGAGAGTACGCCTGTCACGTTGATACTTTCGGGTTCTTTCAACTCCAACTGCTGAACTTTGGGTGCAACACCCTCACGCAGTATTACTTCGATAGGCTTTTCGCCTGTGTAGTTGCCGATATTAACGGCAATCTTTTCATTGTTTTGCTCCATTGTTTTGTTGTTTTACTTGGTGAATAACTTAATCTTCTGTTCCTGTTCTACGCACGAATTGCATAACGGTACGCTGTCTTTCTTCGGGGGTAATCGGTCTTTCCTCCAACTTGTAACCCTCTGGCGAATAAAATGCAGTCTTTCCCTCGTCCACATCTACGAACTTGAAACAATCGCCCTTTACATACTCGCCTCTTGCTTTGAGTTCATCAAGGATTAAGCCTCGTCTTTCAAGCAACGGCTTTATGCGTCCCTTGTAGTCGGCTCTGATTTCAGCGAGTTTATCTTCAAGCTCTGCCACTTGGATAGACACGTTTTCAAGTTCTTCACGCCTTGCGTTCACTTCGTGCTGTTCAAACTTGCGTGTGTAGCTACGTTCCACAATTTGGTCGCAGTTGTCACGCAATAGCTGTTCCCTTTTCTCTACGGGTTCATCAGCAAACATTAAATCTTGCATAACTTATCTTGTTTTGGTTAAACTTACTTCAAGCGTTCACCCACAGAGAAATTGAAAGCTATTGCCTCCGCCCACAGTTCCAAGAACTGCTTGCCAAAGTATTCAGCCTTTTCTTCTGTGTCAAGGCACAAGCGGAAGCCACTGTACGCATACGAGTACGAGGAACGATTACTCGCACCCAGAGAACCGAAACCCGCAGTCGCACCATCAACCGCACTAGCAGACAGGAGGCAACCCCTATCTTCATCGCTCATACGGTCAATCTCACTTTGGTTGTAGAGACCAAACCAAGGATACCAGTATATGCGGTTTCCATCGGGGTCGGGATATACCTTAACCTCACCACCCCAAAGAGCCTTGCAAATCAGCTCCAATTTCATTTGGGCGATTATGTGCTTTGGCACACCAGCCTTTTTAAGCGTTTCTTCATCTACGCTTTCGCCCAAAGCCTTGCAAGCATCCTCATAGGTTCGGATAGTCTTGTAATCTTTAAGGCTTGGCTTATTATCGTCTGTCGGCTCTATATTGCCAAACAGAGCCACAAGCACTTTCTTTGTGCTTTCGTCTGCCACTTCAAAGGCAGCTTTAAGGTTGCTTTCGCTCACCTCAATCTTTTTGCTTTCGTTGTTCATCGCTTAATCTTTTAAGTTTCTGAATGTTCTTTCTTGTTATTCTCATTGCGTTGTACACCCTTGTACTTGTGTCCTTGGGCAACAACTCTAAAATCATCGGAATGTGCCTTACCAAGTCAGTAACCACGTTGTTAGGTACTTGTATCATCGCTTGTTCTCCAATATTTATCGGGGTCGGGTATTTCAATTCCAAGGTATTCACGCCCATACTCACGCAGTTTCTCGCAATAGGTGGAGAATGTCAGCGTGTCCATTGTTGCAGTTGATGTCGGAAACTCCACAATCTCGCCTGTATGCCTGTTTACCACACTGTCCTTGGCAAGCATATTCTTGAAGTATTCGTGTACTTGCTCAACACTCACAAACTCCCAACCAGCCTCCAAGAGTGCATCAAGCAGCATGGGGTATATGCAACCCCACAGCCATCCGTTTTGGTCGTTTGAGCGTGGCTTGCGCATCCGCTTAACCTCAATCCTATACATTCCGTCACACACTTGCCTAAACCATTCGTAGAGCGGTTGCAACGTGAACAATCCTTTTCGTTTCTCAACCAAGACCTTTGCCATATCAGAACTTTGTAATGTCAATATCCATATTTGGAGTGGCAGCATACACGGCTTTGCCTGTCTGCCTTTCGATTTCAGATACAAATTTCAACCTGTCGCTGTTGTGGTCTGACAAGTGCAAAAGCACTATGTTGTAAACATTGGCAAGGTCTAATTCAGAGAGTACCGACTTGCACGTTTGCAGTTCTATGTGCGAGTTTGGCAAGCGGTCTATTTGGCTTTTGGGCGTTACTCCAGCATTGACAGCCTCAATGAGTTTTGACATTGAATAGTTGCACTCAATCAGAATGTGGTTAAGCCGTGGAAACAGGCTAAGACATTCGCAACTGTCAGTGAGAAACATTATACGCCCACATTCGGGGTGTTCTATGAGGTAGCCGACACAAGGCACATCGTGGCAAGCGTTGAACGGCAACACCTTGAACCGCCCAAGTTTGTAGCCGTGTTTTGGAACAATGGCAACAGAGCGTGAACCCCATACGCCTTTGTTTTCCCAAACATCAGCCAAAGCCAACGTGTGAAAGCCATTATCCACCATTGCCTTTATATACTTGGCGTGGTCGTTGTGCCTGTGGGTTATAAGACAGCCTACGACTTTTCGGAGATTGTACCCCAAAGCCTTTTTCACTTCTTGGAAACGAACACCAGCCTCAAGTAGCAAAGCCTCCTTGCCGTTGTCAAGAATGTAGCAATTGCCGTTGCTGCTTGAACCTAACACTTTCAACTCCATACTTCACTTGGTTAATCAAAAGCCGGGGTCTGGCTCTTTTTCCTCTGTGTTATCTTCGATTTGTGGCGCATTGCCAACTTCTTCATACTCCACGTTTGCATCATCAACGACTTCTACCGCCTGTGCATCGGCAACAATTACTTGCTTTTCGTCTGTGTCGCTCTGTGCATCCGTTGCAATGCCCTCTTGCAATGATACCGTCAGATAGCCATACTTGCCCAACAGGTTGCGTAACACGGTCTTGATAGCCATTGCGTGAAAGTTACCTTGCCAGCCTACTTGTGAACTGTCGGCATTGACAGGCAGCTTGGCGAGATTGAGCAATGTTTCTATCGTAACACTTCTGTTGAAAGCAATAGCCTTTGAGTAACGCTTGGCGTGTGCCGCCATATCTTCAACCGACATATAGATTGCCTTGTGGTAGCCGTCCACCAACTGAATGTAGGCAAAGTAGCCAACAACCTTTTCTGAAACCTTGCGTCCCTCAACATCAATCTCACCAGTCAGCTTAGACACACGCTGTAACTCGCCCTCGTACACCACATCAGCGTTAATGATAGCATACTTGCCTGTACGCATTGCAAGCTGATACAAGCCTTTGTAGCCTATCTGAAATACTGGCTCATACTTCTTAACCTTGTTTCCTTTTGCATCCGTTACCGTGTTGTAGAACGGAATGATGAAAGCCTGTCCCAAAGCCTTGTTGATAGGCAAGTGCAATACCGCTGCTTTCAGAGCCTCTTTCACCACTTGGTTAGGGTCGCACAATTGCAGTTTGCTGTCCGAACTGTACAAGTCTATCAGCGAAGCCACGAATGTAGATGCGTTCTTGCTAAGTGCGTTCTTGAATTGCGCCATCACGGAATCAGCGTTAAGCACTCTTTTCAGCGTGTCTAAGTTCTTCGCTTGTGGCTTTTGTGCAACAGCACCGCTTTGTTGCGGTTGCTGTGCTGTCATTTGTCTTTGTTCTTCCATATCGAATTATGCTTTAATGGTAAGTTGTTTGTCGTTGCTCACTTTCAAGTTCACGATTTGTGAGATTGTTGGGATTATCTGGTTAAAGCTCTCCCTATTGTCTATGAATATGGGTGCTGATATGCCTTTTGTGGCACATATAGCGTTGATAATATCCAAGCCAGCGTTTACCTTGCCACAGGCATTGACATCAGCATAAGGCACACCGTTCACCATGCAATAGCAAGTTACTTTCTCGCCTCCGTTCTTCTGTTCCTTAACGAATGAGAACGAAACGACATTGAACAAGCCGTTAATGCGTTGCATGAGAACCTCATCTTTGGCTTTCTGAAAGCGCAAATACACATCTTCCCATTTCTCCAAGTCTGCCTTGGCTTGATTGTTGGCTATGCGCTTTTCTTCAAGGTCGGCAATTTCCTTGTTTACTCGCTCAATCATCGCACGTTTGCCAAGTCGCTTGTTTATTTCGGCAATGGCAGCGTTGCGGTCGGCTTTCTCGCTTTGCAGTTCCGACACATCGGCTTGAGGCACCTCAACTTGCAACTGATTGGCGATTTCTGCTATGTCGTTGCGTAACCCTATGCACTCTTTATCATTGGCAATAGCCTCGTCAGCGTTGCCAGCAACAGGGATGTTGTTTTTCTTGATTGTGATATTGCCCTTTATTTCAAGTGCATCATCTTCAAGTTTGGCAATAAGACCTGTTAGTTTGGTCTGCTGCTCCACGGCTTTGTCGTATTCGGCTTTGTATTGCTTGCCCTTGGTCTGAATATCTTTCTGTCGCTTGGATTTGCTTTGCTCAAAGTTACCACGCAACTTTGCAATGGCATTTTCCAAGTTCTCGCCCTTGTAAGGCTCGCCACAAGTCGGACACACAAGCACATCACCGCTCGGCTCTGGGAACTGCTCTTTTGCAACAGCCTTGAACTGCTCACGCATTTCTACCAGTTTGCCGTTGAGTTCATCAATCTTGCCGTCCACGTTCATTTTGTCGTTGCGGTAGCTATCCAAGTTCTTCTGATTGATTGACAACTCGTTTTTCATTTGCTGAATATCGGAAAGTGCCTTGTTGTGCGCTGCGTTGGTTTCCATGCGGATAGTATTCTCACGGTCTTGCAGTTTTATACGCTTGTCAGCCTGTTGTTTCATAAGTGCCATCTTGCGCTTATATGCCTCATCGTTCAGAGCGGATTTGTCGGCAATCTGTGCGTCAATCTCCTTAACACGGTCTTGCACTTCTTTCAACTGCTTTTCAAGCACCGCCCATTCCTCACTTTCTGGCATAAGTTTCTGTGCCGTTTCGATACTTGCGGGAATGGTGGCAAGTGCATCATTGCAAGCCTTTTTCTTAGCCGCAATCTCTCTTGCCCACTTTGCGAGGCTTGTGCCGTTGATTTGGTCAAGCAATGCAAGAAAATCGGGGTCGGTAGCCGCCACTTCTTCATCATCAATGTTGCCAACCATTTCAAGCAACATATCTTTTTGCGTTTCCGCACTCAATGATGTAAAGTAGTAAGGGTTGGTTATCATGCGGAACACATCTTCGGGTATAATCTCCGATATTTCAGCTTGATACTCTTTCTTCGTGCCTGTGCGCACATCATTGATGAAATACTGTGTTTCGTCTTTCATCACTTCATCGGTTGTGCCGTTCACTTTCTGCCACTTCTCAACCAGTGAGCGTTGCAGTTTGATTTCCTTTCCGTCCACTTCAAGCACGGCAGTAACTGAATGTTCCAAACGGTAGATTGGCTTTCCATCCTCGCCTGTGGTCTTTACGTTAAAGCCGTTAGCACCGTCACTTCTGCCTGTGCTGTCCTTGCCGAACAACAGCCACAAATACGCATCATAGAGCGTTGTCTTGCCTGTGCCGTTATCTCCGCACACGGTTGTAATGCCGTCATTGAAAGCAATGCTAAAATCACGGACACCCTTAAAGTTCACAAGGGCAAGCGATTTCAAAATTATCTTTTTCATTGTACGCCAAATTTGATGTTGTTACTTTCGATATACTTTTCTCTGATTGTCCGTGCGTCATTCAACACCGATTGCACATTCTCCACATAGCGAATATCAATCAGTGGAATGTTGTTGTAGCAAATATAGAGTTGGTTCTGAAACTCCATTACTTGCACAACTTTCAAGGACTCGCTTTGCATCACCGCTTTCTGCTGTTCGGCTTTGCGTTCCTTTCTGCCTTTCAGATAAGCAGAAATAAATTCGCTAATCTTCTTCATAGTTCTTTTATCTGTTAATGATTGTCTTTAGTGTTTCCGCATTATTGAGTGATTGCAACTCTGCCATTGAATAGAAACGCTTTGAGTTGGGGGCAGCACCGTTACGTTGTGGAGTTATAAGACCTTGCTCAACCCACCGCCTCACTCGCATTTCTTGAAACAGGCGATATGCCTCACGCTGTGAAACCAAGTCCTTGCTTGGTGCGTTGCTCTGTACTATCGTGGCAGCACCCAATGCCGCCATTTCCTTACAGATGTTCTTCAATTCGTACAACTCCATCGTAATAGCCATATCATGCCCTCCTTTTACGCTTGAAATAATCTCTTACGCTTTCGGTGCAATACTCTTTCTCCACATAGCAAAGCCAAGCAAATGCCCAACCAGCAAGGGCGAAAATGATGTGTCCCCAATTTAGAAACATGGTAATCGTGCAACACAGGGCTATAAGCACCCAAACACACATACCGATAAAGTTTATCAAAGTGTCCCTTTTCATTGTCGTTTACTTTAAGAGTTGAACAATTCTTTTGCACTAACGCCAAGGTGTTTAGCGATAATGTCAGTTCTCAATTCGTCTGGCTTCTGTGTTCCAGCAAGCCAACACCTTACGGTTGTGGGATGTACCTTTGCCACTGCTGCTATTTCGTTCACCCATGCTGTTTTTGGTGCTTGTGGGCGTTCCGTTGGCAGTGCATCGTACATTTGCCGAAAGACAGATTTCTTCTTGTACTTCATTTTCTATCTGATTTAGTGTGTTTTACAGACATAATTTTATATCTTTGCAACACTATTAAACTTGTTGTGGTGCAAAGATAGCAACTATTTTTGTTATAGCAAACATAATAGCAAGAAAAGTTTTGATAATAACAATTATTAACAATTATGATTGATATTAAAGTAAAAAGAATAGCAACCGCAATAGATTACTTGAAAAGTATCGGCAAGGTACACAAGCAACAGGACATAGCGGAACAAATGGGTGCAACAGAATCCAGCTTGTCAAGAGCCTTGAAAGGCGATGTGAAGTATTTGACAGATAAGTTTATCCAACGCTTTAACAAGGCGTATGGCAACATATTCAACGAAAATTGGCTTATGGGTGGTCAATGTGATATGCTCGCAGACGAAAACGAGGTAGCACAACAGACTGCAAACAAGCAAGTCCAAGTAAATGAGGATAGCCTTGACTTCATCACAGCAGGAGGGGAGGCTTTTTCTTCAATGATTGTGCGCATGATGAATGAAAAACAGATTGCGCCATACGGCTTGCTTGCCGACAAAGACAGGGAGATTGCAGAACTCAACCGCCAAATAGGGAAGTTGGAGGCATTGTTGGAGGTTGCCAAAAAGGGAACTGCCCAACAGGTAGGCAATGCTGCGGTTGCAGATGTCGGATAACCATATTTGGCAAGTTCCCCAAGTATTGAAAGACTAAAGCAGAAAGATATGAAAGAATACTATCGAATGGTGATTGAACTTTGCAAACAGAGTATCGCCATACACCAAGTAAATCCCGAAAGGAGTTTAGAGGTGCTGACAGAGTTAGAAAAGGCTATTACAACCGCAAAAATTAAAGGCTTGCCCTTTGACGAACTGCAAGAGTTGAAAGCCGATGTTGAACAACTTAGAGCAATGGCATAATGGGGTGGTCTTTCAGAAAGCGTGTAAAACTCTTGCCCGGAATATGGCTGAATTTCAGTAAAAGCGGAATATCTACAACCATAGGGACAAAAGGCGCAAGTGTAAACTTTGGCAAGCGTGGTGTGTATGGCAATGTTGGAATACCCGGCACAGGCTTGTATAAGCGTGAAAAATTATCTGGGAATTATGACAAACGACCCAAACAGAGAAAAGTCCATGTGCAACAGGAGCAACATAGTAATCAACCACAACGTGTAAAGATAGCCACGTTACTACAATTTCGTGATGTGATAGAACCAGCCACACTTGCCAACCTTTTGTCATACCAAGCACAAGGCAAAGATTTTGTGTATGTCGAAAGCGGTATTGTGGAGAAATTAAGAAGTCTGCATATTGATAAGAAGAATGGCAAAAATATCAATAATACAACTTATTCACAACCCAAGCCACAAGGCGCACCTATAACAGGCTCAATCCTTGGGGCTTTATTCTTGGGGTTTCTCACTTGGTTTACATTTGACAGTTCCAAATATGGCATTATCAGTTGCATTATTGCTTTGCCTATATTTCTGATACTAACAACAAGACAACAACAAAAATGAATACACCAGTAAGCAAGCAGATAATGGAACGCTTTTATTGCGCACTTGATGCGATAATAGCGATGAAAAAGATACGAGGTGTAAACACCTATTGCCGCCTGTATGAGATTGACAGGCGCAACCTCATAGCCAACCGTAAGGACTTGGATAGGGGATGGTTTCAAGTTTCATGGATGTACCCAATGGTAAAGGACTTTGGAGTAAATGCCAAATGGCTAATGTTGGGTGTCGGAAAGATGTTTGAGGATTAGAGATAAGGGGTGTTCGCTTGAACGCCCCTTTTTCGTGTTTTTGCAAAAATCGAAGTTAGCGTGTTCTTTCCCCCATACCCCCTATTTCATATACTTATACTTAATAATATTTTATATATAGAGTGAGTATATACGCGCGTGTGTGCGTCATGCGCGTGCGCGAGGGACGGAAAAATCGGTCAAAACGGCTTTGTAACTCATTGAAAATCAATTAAGTAAAATTTTTGCCAAGGCAAAATTTGAGGTGTTTTCCAAATATCGCTGATTATCAACGACTTACACGATTTGTATAAATTACAAAAACAAGCGATTTTGCCTTGGCAAAAATTTTAAGTATCTGAAAATCAACGTATTAACATACGCATTTTGCCAAGGCAAAATTTTTGAAGAATACTTTTGCTAAGGCAAAAATCACAAAACACTGATAATCAACGCTTTAATAATTTTGCTAAGGCAAATTGCCAAGGCAAAACAGGCGCAAAAAATTTGCCTTAGCAAAATCGCATACTTAACTCATTGAAAATCAATTAAGTAAAATTTTTGCCAAGGCAAAATTTGAGGTGTTTTCCAAATATCGCTGATTATCAACGACTTACACGATTTGTATAAATTACAAAAACAAGCGATTTTGCCTTGGCAAAAATTTTAAGTATCTGAAAATCAACGTATTAACATACGCATTTTGCCAAGGCAAAATTTTTGAAGAATACTTTTGCTAAGGCAAAAATCACAAAACACTGATAATCAACGCTTTAATAATTTTGCTAAGGCAAATTGCCAAGGCAAAACAGGCGCAAAAAATTTGCCTTAGCAAAATCGCATACTTAACT
>OCHN01000163.1_pt1 | contig 72952 bp, 61 predicted proteins | sample 1538911 | NCBI WGS metagenome assembly OCHN01 (sample SAMN04571736, study PRJEB22368) | human gut metagenome | biome: human gut; material: stool | host: Homo sapiens | place: Luxembourg | collected 2013-01-11 | reverse complement strand
TTGCGCGGCTTATATCCCCGCCCTGAACGACGGCGCTTTACGCCGCTGTCGGTAACCCCCTATAATCGGATTCCATCTTTTTCCTGAAATCAAGATATTGTGGTTTCAGGCGCTGAATTTTTGTTTTTATGTCGTGAGGTTGAGATGTTTGAAAATAAAACGATTGCCCAGGTCGATCCTGAGTTGTGGAGATTTATCCAGGACGAACAACGTCGTCAGGAAGACCACATCGAGTTAATCGCCAGTGAAAACTACACAAGCCCGGCGGTCATGCAGGCTCAAGGGAGTTGTCTGACGAACAAATATGCTGAAGGCTATCCCGGACATCGGTACTACGGCGGATGCGAAAACGTCGACAGTGTCGAGCGTCTGGCAATTGCCCGCGCCAAGGCCCTGTTTTGCGAGCCCTTGGGCGTCGACATGATGGTCAACGTGCAACCGCACTCGGGGGCACAAGCCAATATGGCCGCTTTCATGGCGGTTTTGCAGCCCGGTGATACGGTGATGGGCATGAGTCTTGCCGACGGCGGTCACCTTTCGCACGGCATGCGCCTTAACTATTCGGGTCGCTATTTCCGTGTCATCAGTTACGGTCTTAAGCAAGACGAAACAATCGATTACGATGAAGTCGAACGTCTGGCTTTGGAGCACAAGCCGAAGCTCATCGTTGCCGGAGCCTCGGCCTATTCGCTTAAGATTGACTTTGAGCGCTTTGCCCAGATTGCTCACAAGGTCGGCGCCCTCTTGATGGCCGACATTGCGCACTATGCGGCGCTGGTGGCCGGCGGCGTATATCCGACGCCCTTCGGCTTTGCCGATATCGTGACGACGACCACCCATAAGTGCCTGCGCGGTCCGCGCGGCGGCGTAATCTTCGCGCGGCCGGAATTGGAAAAGGCCATTAATTCGGCGGTTTTCCCGGGCACGCAGGGCGGCCCCTTAATGCATGTGATTGCCGCTAAGACGGTTGCCTTCGGAGAAGCCTTAAAGCCTGAATTTAAGACTTATGCAGCGCAGATTGTCACCAATGCCAAGGTGTTGGCAGAAACTCTCGAGTCGCGGGGACTACGCATTGTTTCGGGCGGCACCGAAAGCCACGTGATGCTTGTGGACTTGCGTAGCAAGGGCGTTACCGGGCGCGAAGCGCAGGATTTACTCGGACGCGCCAACATCACCGTCAATAAAAACGCCATTCACAACGATCCGCAAAAGCCGACCGTCACGTCGGGCATTCGTTTGGGAACGCCGGCTGCGACAACGCGTGGCTTTAAAGAGGGCGAGATGGTCTTTGTCGGAAACCTGATTGCCGACCTTTTGGATTCGCCGACCAACGATGCGGTCCTAAATCGTGTGCACTCTCAAGTGCTTGCCTTAACGGAGCGCTTCCCGGTTTATTCGCAAAATCAGGGAGCATAAGGCATGCGTTGCCCCTTTTGTAAAAGCAAGGATACGGCCGTCATCGATTCGCGCGCGAGCGAAGACGGCTTTTCCATTCGCCGTCGCCGTGAATGCGGCGCTTGCGGCAAGCGCTTTACGACGTTCGAGCGCGTGGAACTCAATATGCCGACCGTCGTTAAGCGTACGGGGCTCAAACGTGAGTACGACCGCGAAAAGATTCGCGCATCGATGAAGCTTGCGCTTCGCAAGAGACCGGTCGGAAACGACTGCATCGAAGAGGCCATCGGTCTTATCGAGCAGCAGATTCGGACGCTCGGTGAGCGGGAAGTGACGTCTATGCAAATCGGCGAATTTGTTCTCGAACAACTTAAAAAGCTCGATTTGGTGGCCTACATTCGCTTTGCCAGTGTGTACTTTAATGTCGAAAACCCCGAAGGGTTCCAAAAGCTCATGCGCGAACTTGAAGGAATCGACCGTAGAAAGCACTAAGGAGTGCGTGCGTTATGGCGTCTTGCGATGAGACCTGGATGCACGAGGCCCTGAAAGAAGGGCGCAAAGCCGCTGAGATTTCTGCTCCGAATCCGGCTGTCGGCTGTGTTCTGGTCCGGGACGGAAAAGAGCTTTCCCGCGGTCACACCCAAAAGCCCGGGGGCAACCACGCCGAAATTGAAGCCATCGAAGCGGCAAGAAAAGCCGGACTTTCCGTGCGCGGGGCCACGGCGTATGTGACGCTTGAGCCCTGCTCGCATCAGGGAAGAACACCGCCGTGCGCTAAGCGCTTGATTGCCGAGGGTATTTCCCGAGTGGTCTTTGCCGTCCGAGATCCCAATCCCCTTGTTTGCGGTCGGGGAGAGGCGATGCTACGCGATGCGGGTATCGACGTGACATCCGGCGTTTGCGAGGCCGAAGCCAGGCAGGCGCATGCCGGATTTTTCTCGTGCGTCACACGCCGCAGGCCGTGGGTGCGCTTAAAGTCAGCTGTTTCGCTTGACGGGCGCACGGCGCTTGAAAACGGCATCAGTCAATGGATTACGGGGTCTAAAGCGCGTGAAGATGCACACCGATATCGCGCGCTCTCGCAGGGCATTTTGACGGGCATCGGAACGGTTCTTGCCGATAATCCGCGTCTTAATGTGCGTCTTGAAGGGGTTCACCCGAATCCGACAAAGTACATCATCGATCCGCGTGCGCAAACCCCCGTGACGGCGGCAGTTTTAACCGGGGCGAAGACCGTATTGTTTGTCTCGGAAGTTGCCTTACCGGACAAAATCGCTGCTTTAAAAAGTGCCGGGGCCGAGGTCCTTACGATGCCGACGGACCGAGAAGGACATTTTGACTTGCGTCAGATTCTTGAGGCGATTGCCGCGCAAGGCGTGAACGACCTTCTTTTGGAGGCCGGAGCGCGACTTAGCGGGGCTTTTCTGCAGGCTTGTCTCGTCGATGAACTTCTCGTTTACATGGCGCCTGCCTTAATCGGGCCGGGAATGCCGCTTGCCGACCTTGCAGCGAAAACGCGTATGGACCAAGTGGCGCGTTGGCAGTTTGTCTCCGTTACGCCGGTCGGCGAAGATGTTCGACTGATTTTAAGAGCCATTTAATAAGAAGGATTTTCACTATGTTTACCGGAATTATTCAAGCCGTCGGACGCGTCCGAGAGCCCGAAAAACTCGGCTCGGGCCTGCATTTGACGATTGTATGCCCGCCTGCGTTTGACCTTAAGAGCGTGCGTATCGGCGATTCGATTGCCGTGAACGGTGCGTGTATGACGGTCGTGAGCAAAACGGACGACAGTTTCAGTATCGATGTCAGTGCCGAGAGCCTCTCGAAGACCTGCGGCCTAAATACGTTCGGCGAAGTGAACTTGGAAAAAGCCTTGAAGTTAGGCGATAGCATCGACGGGCATTTGGTGAGCGGTCATGTGGACGGCGTCGGTCAGGTCGAGTCCTTTGAAAAGATTGACGAAAGTTATCGACTCATCGTGCGCGCGCCTGTCAAACTCTCTCCGTATTTTGCCTACAAGGGATCGGTTGCCGTCAACGGCGTCTCTCTCACGATCAATTCCGTGGAAGATACGGCCATGGGGGCGCTCATTTCCATTAACCTTATTCCGCATACGTTGGTTGCCACGACGCTCAAAAATTTAAAAGCGCAGGACATGGTCAATTTGGAGGTCGATACCATCGCACGCTACGTCGAGCGCATGATGCGCCTTCAAAACAATGCCGAAAATGAATTAATCTAATTTACAATGGCACCGAAAGATTTCATCCGGACACAAAGGAGGACCGTATGTCGCAAGTGGATGTGATTGAAAGAAACATGGACGGTAAGAATCTGCAAATCGGCATTGTGGTTTCCCGGTTCAATGAATACGCCGGTAAAGAGTTGTATGCCGCGTGCCTGGAAGAGTTAAAGCGCCTCGGTGTCAAGGAAAAACACATCACGAAGGTGACGGTTCCCGGGGCTCTTGAAACTCCGCTTGTGCTTTCCAAATTAGCCGGTACCGGCGAGTACGATGCCCTCATTGCGTTGGGTGCCGTCATCAAGGGCGAAACCTACCACTTCGAACTTGTGGCTGAGGAATCGGCGCGCGGGGTTTCTCGGGTGGCTTTGGAATACGGCATTCCGATTGCCAACGGTATTCTGACGTGCTACTCCGATGAGCAGTGCAAGGAACGCACCAAGATTAAGGGAACCGATTGCGCCCAGTGCGCCGTCGAGATGGCCAATTTAGTGGCCGAATTTCCGATTATCGATGAATTTGAGGATGACGACTTTAATGACGACTAAGGAGCATTTGCCCGTCGGCGGAGCCCGTCGTCGGGCGCGCGAGTTTGCGCTGTTAGGCGTCTATCAGTCTATCATCGACCCGGATGCGGATTTTTCGACCATTGAAACGGGCTTGACGGATGTTTTAACCGACGAAAACGACGGCCCCTTGGCTTGCGAGCTCGACGTGGATGATTTCAAGTCGTGCGACCGCGAGTTTTATCGGACGATTTTGACCGGCGTTTTATCCGAGCGTGATGCTCTTATGGAGCTTTTAGCCAAGCATGTCGACCGGGATCCTGCGCGTCTTTCCGTCATCGAGCGGGCGTGCCTGATGATTGGCGCGTGGGAGTTAAAGCACTGTCCGGAAAATCCGTATCGCGTCATTATCAATGAGGCGGTGGAACTTACAAAGCAATTCGGTGCGGACAAAGGTTACCGACTTGTCAACGGAGTTCTTGACAAGGTGGCGCTTGACGTGCGCCCTGACGAAGTCGCTGCACAGCACGCGTCCTAGTCGCACGCGACAGACTCCGTACTACAATCTAGGCGTCCGATGTCTTTAAAAAAGAACGGACGCTTTTTTGTCTGAGGGGGATCAATCGTCATGGCTCAATCGGGCGAATTTTCGATTATCGATCGGTATTTCACGCATGCCGCGTTCGGCGCCTGGACCAGTAAAGGCGTCGGGGATGACTGCGCCATTATCGACGCGGGGGCAACGCGCCTTGCCGTTACAACCGACATGACAACCGTCGGCGTGCATTTTCCGGTCTCTACACGCCCGGAAGATATCGGCTACAAGGCCCTTGCCGTCAACTTGTCGGACCTGGCGGCTTCCGGAGCCGTGCCGCGCGCTTTTTTCCTCTCGATTGCCTTGCCTGAGCGCGATGACGCATGGCTTGCCGCCTTCACGCACGGCTTGATGGCGCTTTCAAAAGAAGCCAATTGCCCGCTCCTAGGCGGAGATACGACGCGTACGGCTCAGGTCGGTGAAAAACGGGCTCCCACCGTCATTTCCATTACGGCACTCGGGGAGTTGCCGCCTCAGACGGGACTGACGCGTGCAGGCGCCCGTGCGGGCGATGACATCTATGTCTCGGGAACGCTCGGAGCGGCGTGGGCGGCGCTACACCACTTAACGGGGGATTTAACGCTTTCGGCCGAGGCGTTTCCCGCTGCCTTACATCGCTTAGAGCACCCCGAGGCACGCAATGCCCTCGGAACGGCGCTTTTGAGTGCCGCGAGTGCCTGTGCGGACATTTCCGACGGATTGGCGCAGGATTTGCGTCACATCCTCAATCGCAGTGATGTCGGCGCGGAACTTTTGCTCGAAGCCATTCCGGCCGACCCCTCGGTGCGTTCTTTGCGCCGAGATCAGCTTGTAACCGCACTTTTAAGCGGCGGCGATGACTATGAACTTGTCTTTACGGCGCCTGCGGAAAAACGGGGGCTTGTTGAGCAAGCCTCCATCAGTGCCCTCACACCGATTACTCGCATCGGACGCATTGTCAGCAAGGATGCACAAACGCACCGTTTGACGGTTCGCGATGCCGCCGGGCGTCCTTTGCCGCTAACATCCGAAGGATTCGATCACTTTAACTAAAGGAAGAAACACATGGGTTTGAAGGAAAAATACGCAGCGGATAATCCAGCCAATACGGTGCGACCCGATTTGAAGTTTGTCTTTTCGTGCCCCGAGCACGCCATTGCACTTTTTTTCGGTGTCGGACTTTTAAGACCGGCTCCGGGAACCTGGGGAACCGCCGCCGGTGTGTTGGTCTGGATTGCCTTAGTCCAATTTGCGCATCTTCCGGCTTCCGGCTACTTGGCACTCATTGCGGCCGGTTTGCTTCTCGGGGTTTGGGCCAGTGAGAAAACTAATCAAGATCTCGGAGTGCACGACGCCGGATGCATCGTCATCGATGAAGTGGTCGGCGTATGGCTTGTTTTGATGATGTTTCCGCAGCATCCGATGACCTGGGTCGCTTCCTTCTTGGTTTTCCGATTCTTTGACATTATGAAATTTCCGCCCACCGATAAGATTGACGAAAAGTTCAAGGGCGGCAAGGGCGTGATGGCCGACGATGTGGTCGCCGCTTTGTGGGCCATTGTGGCGCTCACGATTTTCGATAAAGCAGCCGGACGCTTCGGCTACACCTTCTTAGGACTTTTGTCGTGAACGAAGACTTAGATACACTCGCTGCGGCCTTCGGCGTGGTGTGTCGCAAACGCGCGATGCATTTGGCGACGGCGGAAAGTTGCACGGGCGGACTGATTGCTGCGACGGTGACGGACATTGCCGGGTCGAGTGCTTGGTTCGATCGGGGATTTGTCGTCTATACGCCCGAAGCGAAGATGCAAATGCTCGGCGTGCAACCGGAAACCTTAAATCGCTGCGGCGTTGTGAGCGAACCTGTGGCCCGCGAGATGGCCGTCGGGGCTTTAGCCCACTCGCAAGCCACGATTGCCGTTGCTGTCACGGGTGTTGCAGGGCCTTCGGGCGGCACGGAAAAAACGCCCGTCGGGACGGTCTGTTTCGGATTTGCTGTGAAAACGCCTCAGGGTGTGTGCGCTGAGTCTTCTGAGCAGCACTTTGCGGGCAATCGTGCCCAGGTGCGCCAAGAGACGGTTCGTTTTGCCTTAAAGACGCTGATTGCGCTTTGCTCGTAAACCGTTAAAAAATCCCCGAGGTTTGTCTCGGGGATCGGCTATCAAACAAAAGACCAAAGGGCAACGAGAATGAGTTGCCCCGTCAGAATTCTCAAAAAGAGCGCCAAGGGATACACGGTCGAGTAAGCCACAAGTGCCGCATTTGTCTCGCTTTGCATGCCGGCGTAGGCAAGCGCCGGGACATTCGTGTTAGCTCCGGCCAGCATCCCCATGATGTGGTGAAAGTTCATCTGGTAGCGTAGGCGTGCAAATGCACCGGTTACAAGACACGGAATGACCGTCACGGCAAGACCTAAGAGCACATACAAGGGGCCGTTTCCGTGTAAGAGGGCATTGACGAAGTTTTCGCCGGCCGACAAGCCGACGCTCGCTAAGAAGATGGCGATCCCGATTTCGCGCAGCATGAGGTTGACCGAATACGTCGTGTAGGTCACAAGCTTAATGCGCGGACCGTAGTGGCCGAGCAAAATTGCCACAATGAGGGGACCGCCCGCAAGACCGAGTTTTAACGGAACCGGAATGCCGGGAATGGCAAGCGGCACGGATCCGATGAGAACACCGAGCAGGATTCCCAAGAAAATCACAATGATGTTCGGGTGATCGAGTTTTTGGAGTTGGTTACCCAAAAGGCTCGCTAAACGGGCAATCGAGCGCTCCGGACCGACGCAGTACACCTTGTCGCCGAGTTGCAGCCGCAACGCCTTGTGCGGGAAAAGCTGAATACCGTTACGGTACACCCGCGTGATATTGACGCCGTCTAAGCGACTTAAGTGCAAGTCGCGCACCCGCGTGCCGTTCACGCTTTCTTGTGTCACACGAATCAGGGCCGAGCAAACGGGAGAGTGTTTGTCATTAGCTAGGTCCACGTCCGGCGTTTCCCGCCCGAAAAAGGCCAAAAGGGCCTCTTTGTCATCGGGTTCGGACACAAGACGCATGATGTCGCCCACATGCAGGACGCTATTGCCCGTCGGGCTGGAGATCGTTCCTTCGTGCAAAACGCGCGAGCAAATAAAGGAACGTCCGACAAGACGCCGCGCCTCGTGAATCGTGATGCCTTCCAAGCGCGTGTTCTGCAACTCGAGCTGAAAATAAATCGGCGCCGTGTTGGCCGCACTTTCTTCGTCCAAAAGGCGTTTGTCTTCCTCCTTTAAGTCCACTGAGAATAGATAACGCAGAGCAATAAGCGACAAAATCGTGGCCACGACACCCAAGGGGTAGGCGCAGGCATATGCAACGGCAATGGATTCACCCTGGTAGCCCATGACGTCAAGGGCTTCTTGCGTCGCGCCCAAGCCCGGGGTGTTCGTGATGGCACCGAAGTGCACGCCGAGGATTTGCGGCAGTGTAATTGTCCCGCCGAGCATGAAAAAGAGGGCAATCGTCACGGCAATACTGACAATCACGGAAAAAACCGTCAGTACGTTAAGGTGTACGCCTTCGTGCTTAAAGGAGTTAAAAAACGAGGGGCCGACTTGTAGACCCATCAAATACACAAAGAAAATCAGTCCGAAGTCGCGTAAGAAACTTAAAACAGTGGGATTGACGCGAATACCCGCGTAGTTGATCAGCAGGGCCACAAACAGCACGCATGTCACACCGAAGGAAACGCCGAGGACTTTGATGCGCCCCAAGTACGTACCGAGCGCAATCACCAATCCGTAGACAAAAACAATGTGCCCGATTGAATCGGGATTGAGGAAAAGCTGAGATAACCAATTCATGGCAACAAAGTCCCCGAGCCAGAAAGGGGGACTAATTTTATAGTTATAAGGAAATCGGGCCGAATTATGGCACCCTATCAAGGGTTTCTCAATAAGAAACTCGTGCTTTGTTACATTGTTCGAAGGGCGACTTTCTGCCAAGGCGTGCTGTAAGCGTCTTACCTTGTAACGGAGAAGGCTTCCGAATGTGTTTCAAAAGATTGCCGTGCCGAAACCGAAAAAACTCCGGCTCTCCCTTTTCGGAGGAACCGGAGTTTACCGATGTCACTGAGTGTGACGGACGATTACATCATGCCGTCCATGCCGCCCATTCCGCCGGGCATTCCGGCCGGCATGGGCTTGTCTTCCGGAATTTCGCCGACCATGCAGTCGGTCGTGAGAATGAGACCGGCAATGCTGGCGGCATTTTGCAGAGCCGTACGTGTGACCTTCGCAGGATCGAGAACACCCATCCCGATCATGTCGCCGAAAGCACCGGTTTGTGCGTTGTAGCCGTAGTTGCCCTTTTCTTGGCTCACGGCGTTGACAATCACGCTCGGTTCTTCACCGGCGTTAGCCACAATCTGGCGCATCGGTTCTTCCATAGCACGCAGGACAATCTTGATACCGGCGTTTTGTTCGTCGTTATCACCCTTAAGGCCTGCAATCGCCTGCTTCGTGCGAATCAAAGCCGTTCCGCCGCCGGCGACAACGCCTTCTTCCACAGCTGCACGTGTCGCATGCAAAGCATCTTCGACGCGCATCTTCTTTTCTTTCATTTCCATTTCGGTGGCCGCACCGACTTTCACGAGAGCCACACCGCCGGCGAGTTTCGCCACACGCTCCTGGAGCTTCTCGCGATCGTAGTCGCTCGTGGTGGTCTCGATTTGCTGACGGATGCTCTTGACGCGATCGGCGATGGCGTCCTTGTTGCCGGCTCCGTCAATAACGGTCGTATTTTCTTTCGTTACTTCAACACGTTTGGCAGAACCGAGCTGCTCCAACGTCGTTTTATCAAGCGACAGACCCAAATCCGAAGAAATCACGGTAGCGCCCGTCAAAACGGCGATATCTTCGAGCATGGCCTTACGGCGATCACCGAAGCCCGGAGCCTTAACGGCCACAACCTTCAAAATACCGCGTAGCGAGTTCACGACAAGCGTAGCAAGCGCTTCACCGTCCACATCTTCGGCGATAATCAGGAGAGGGCGACCGGCCTTTGCGACAAGCTCCAACACCGGCAACAGTTCGCGGATGTTGCTGATCTTCTTGTCGTGCAAGAGGATAAAGGGCTTATCCAAAACGGCCGTCTGGCGTTCCGGCGTATTGATAAAGTACGGAGAAAGGAAGCCGCGATCAAACTGCATGCCTTCGACGATTTCAAGTTCGTTATTCAGGCTCTTGCCGTCTTCAATCGTAATGACGCCTTCCTTGCCGACCTTTTCCATGGCCTTGGCAATAATGTCGCCGATTTCTTTATCGGCGTTGGCGCTGATTGTACCGACCTGAGCAACTTCCTTGGTTGTCGTCACAGGCTTGCTGATCTTCTTGAGCTCCACGATGGCAGCATCCACAGCCTTGTCGATGCCGCGCTTTAAATCCATCGGGTTCATGCCCGAGGCTACGTACTTCATGCCTTCGCCGACGATGGCCTGTGCAAGGACCGTCGCCGTCGTCGTGCCGTCACCGGCATTATCGTTGGTCTTGGAAGCGACTTCACGGACCATCTGAGCGCCCATGTTTTCGAACTTATCCTTCAGTTCGATTTCTTTGGCAACCGTCACACCGTCCTTGGTAACGAGCGGACCGCCGAAACTGCGTTCCAAAACAACGTTACGACCCTTCGGGCCGAGGGTAACCTTCACGGCATCTGCCAGAATATTGATGCCGCGCACCATCTTGGTGGTTGCATCGTTACCGAACAAAACTTTCTTAGCAGCCATATGTCAATCTCCAGAAATTCTTTTTGAAATCAGGCAAGAACGCCCATGATATCTTCTTCGCGCATGACGAGGAATTCCTCGCCGTCAATCTTGACGGACTGACCGGAGTATTTTCCGAACAGAACGCGGTCCCCGACTTTGACGCCCATTTCGATGAGCTTGCCGGCTTCGTCACGACGGCCGGGGCCGACGGCAACGACTTCGCCCTGATCGGGTTTTTCAGCGGCGTTATCCGGAATAACGATTCCACTTGCGGTTGTGCGCTCCGACTCCAAGCGCTTGATAATCACGCGGTCATGCAAAGGACGAATCTGCATTTTCTAACTCCAAATAGTGAAAAATGGAAGACGCGAACTGGCGCGCCCTGTCTTGTTAGGGAAGAAAACAGCGTTTTCTTTCCCGTGTATCCCCTATGTGGGGATGGGGTCGACAAAATTCAAGCCCCGCTTGAAAGATTTTTGCGCTGTGTCTTTTTAGTCGGCGTTGTACAATCTCGAAAATGAGTCTTTACGGGGCGGAGAATTGAAAAAAGCGCTTGTTTGTCAATGCATTGCACTTATTGTCGGGCTGCTTGCTCCGACAGGCCCGAGTTGTGCCGACCTTCCGAAGGCGTTGACCGAACTCTTTACGCAGGCCGGAATTAACACGGATGATGTGGCGCTTTGGGTTTCTCCGGTCGGCAAGACGGCCCCGCTACTTGCCTTGAACGAAAAAAAGGCGATGAAGCCCGCGAGTGTCGTCAAGGTGGTCTCAACGGTTGCCGCCCTTGATCTTTTGGGGCCCGACTATCGCTGGAAGACCCGTTGGTTAGCCGACGGTCTTCCGGATAAAAACGGCACAGTGTCCGGACTTGTTTTTCAAGGCGGCGGTGACCCGTATTACGTGATTGAACGCCTGTGGCTTGCCGCCGAGCGCCTGAAAAATCTCGAGGTTCGCGTCGTCAAGGGCGATATCGGCGTCGATCGCCGTCTTTTTGCCGTCGCTTCGGATGCATTGTTTTCGGACGGACAAAAGACGCGTTCGTATAACGTTCAGGCCGATGCCGCCCAAGTGAGTTTTCGCTCCGTGTGCATGGAAATTACTCCGATGCCCGAACTCGGAGTCGCTCGCATCGGGACGATTCCGCGCTTAGATTCCTTCCGAGTAACGCGCGAAGTTCCACTGACAAATGGGGCGTGCAATAACTGGAAGAAAAGCCTTAAGGCTCGTATTGACGAAAAGTCGGTCCGCTTTTCCGGGGCATTTCCGGCTTCGTGCGGACCGAAGGTTTGGCCCGTGACGCTCTGGAAGCCCGATCAGTTCCTCACGAAAGTTTTTTCGCAGGTTTTTTCCGAGGTCGGTATCAGATGGGCAGGATCAGTGAAGCCTGTAGGGAAAATGCCCTCGCGACTGACGCTTTTAACCGAAGAGTCCGAGCCGCTTTCGCGCCTGACGGTTCTGATGAATAAGTTTTCCAATAACCCGATGGCCGACCACCTGTTTTTGTCACTTTCCTTTGCAGACGAGCGCGGAACCGACAGCCCGGCTTCCTATGCGCGAAGTCGAGAGGTTCTTTTGAAGTGGCTTGGCAATCGGGGAATTGATGATAAGAGTCTTTACATTGAAAACGGATCGGGTTTGTCGCGCAAAACGCGCATCAGCGCCGAGGCGCTCGGACACGTGATTTCTTACAGCCTTACCGGTCCGTATGCCGCCGAATTTCTCGCATCCCTTTCGATTGCCGGCGTGGACGGCACGATGCGAACCCGGATTTTAACGGCGTTTGCCCATTTAAAGACCGGGAGAATGGACGGTGTTCGCTCCGTTGCCGGCGTGCTGCGCGACAGGTACGGGAAAGACTGGGTTGTTGTGATTCTGATTAATTCGAATGCGGCGCAAAACGGGATTGCCGCTATTGATGCCGTTTTAGATCGCATCGGGCAGGGGACTTTACCCTGAAGGATTCCCGGGGACTTCGATGGCCGTCGGGACCAACAGGGGCTAACTCGTAAAATCCCGTTACGGCGTTTCCCGATATAACGCACTCGCAAATTACCGTAATGCGAGGTTTTTTTTCGATGCCTATGCTGACACAAGAGAATCCTTTTCAACTCGGACCCTTCGTGGACGGAGAATTTTTCGCCGACAGAAAGGAAGAAGCCTCGAAAGTAATCCAAAGTCTTTCCGGGCACAATCACTTGGTTCTCATTCATCAGCCCTTACTGTTGCGGAAATGAAAGCCCCGCCCCGCAATCGATTAGCGCTTAGGCTTTAAGGCAGGTTCAGAGGCTTTTTTCAGTGCTTCAAGCAAGGGCTTTTGCTGGAGTAGTTCCGGGAGAACCACGGGTTTTCCGCTCGTGTCATACAGAACATAAAGCGGCACTCCCGTACGCCCGAAAGCATTAAGTAGGCGCGTAATTTCCGCATCACGCCGCGTCCAGTCGGCCACAAAACACCGGTATCCGTATTGTTTTAAGGCGTCTTGTGTCTGATCGGTATGCAAAGCCGTGATCTTATTGAATTGACACGTGATGCACCAGGAGGCCGTAAAGTCGATGATGACGGGTTTGCCTTCTTCAACGGCGCGCTCGACCGCTCTTGGAGAGTAAGGCTGCCAAAGGGGACCGGTTGTTCTGCGGGACGTTGCCGTATCACTGAGGCCGAGTACCGCTAAGCACGCAAAAGTCACAAAAAGCGATACGGACTTTAAAACAATCGAACGGCCGCGCCCGTATTGTTCGCGTCCGAAGGCCCACAAAAAGAGCGTTAAGGCGCCGGCACCGAGAAAGAGAGTGATCAGACCGTAGCCGTTGACCTGATGACTTAACACCCACACGAGCCACAGGACCGCGCAAAACATCGGAAGCGCCATGAAGCGTCGCAGGTAGACCATCCAGACTCCCGGTTTCGGAAGCCATTTGGTCCAGACCGGAAAGAGCGTTAACAAAAGCCAGGGAAGAGCGATCCCCATGCCCAAAGCCAGGAAGATGGCGCAGGCCTCGTAGGCCGGTTTTGTGACGGCAAAACCTAAGGCCGCTCCCATAAAGGGCGCCGTGCAAGGACTTGCGACCACGACGGTCAAAATGCCGACTCCGAAGGTCGACCAAGGGCCGGAAGAGGGCAGGGCCTTTGCGGCGCGCGAGTCGGCTAAGTGACTTGCAGCCGTAAATTCGAAAACGCCCAGGAGATTGAGTGTTAGCGCGAAAAAGAGCAGGGCTAAGGCGGCTACGAACCACGGAGTTTGGAGCTGAAAGCCCCAACCGACGGCGTATCCCAAGGAGCGCACGAAAAGGAGCAACGCAGCAAGTGCCAGGGTACTTGTCAGGACGCCGGCCGTAAACGCCAGGCCGTTGACAGCCAGTGACCCGCGTCGCCGCGTCTTGTCGATTAAATGCAAAAACTTCAGACTTAAAACCGGGAACACGCAGGGCATGAGGTTAAGGATCAAGCCGCCGGTAAACGCAAGCGTCAGTGCGGAAAGAGCCGTTAAGGGCGCTACAGGCGCGACCTTCGTTGTGACCTGTACTGTCGCTTTCTTTTGAGCGACTTTGGCATCTTGACCGATTTTTCCCGGGCGCACGGGAATCGTCGTTTCGATAGCCCAACCGCGATTGGCTGCTCCCCCGTCGGCAATCAGCGTTCCCGTCAGACTCGAAAGAGTGCCGGTAAACGAGTCTTTCAGCGTTAAAAGGAGAGACGCATCGGACGAGCCGGCTTTGTGGCTGACGGGCGATGTGCGGGCGATTAGATTGCCGTCCTCGGCAATAAAAACCAACGACTCGGAAACAAGACCTGCGGATGCGGGTAACTCAAGCAAAATGCGGCGACCGTCTTGAACGGCCGTAATGGGAGTGTTGGTGACGCGCTCGGGCGTCTGAGTCTTAGTCTGAGCAAAAAGAGCACTGGCTGCCGAGGGTTTACTTGCCACTTCAATCGGAAACGTCAGACGCAATTCGGCCTGCTGCGGCACACAAACGTCTTTGCAGGCAACCCACGAGACTTTGGCTCGAATCGTGGCTTTGGTTCCGTAGGGTGTTCCCCAAGGCACGTCCAGCTTAAAGGGAAGAAGAACCTTATCCTGATACACATAACTTGTGAGCGGTCCGGTCGTTAAAACCGTCGGGATGGGCCAGCCGGCAGAGGTCATAGTCCAGCGCTTGGGAACGGTCCACTCGACGTGAGTTGCTTCGCCGCTATCGCCCGGATTTTTCCAGTAGGTGTGCCAGCCTTTTTTGTGCTCTAAAAGAATGCCGACTTCGTAGGCGCTTCCCGGGGTTGCGGCCGTTCGGTTGGCCACGATGCTCGCTCGAACGGCGTCGCGACTTTCGTCGGCCTCGTGAGGGCGATTCAGAAAATCGGCCGGAAGCTGGGCAAACGCATTCATGCACATCGCAGTTGCAAGTGCGACAAGACCGGCCCGAAACAAGCGTAAAAGTCGGTTCATGTATTGTTAGTTTTTCAGTGTCCGAAAGGCGGCCTGAGCGGCCGCGACGGTTGCGTCGATATCTTCTTGAGTGTGCGCGGCACTGATAAAGCCCGCTTCGAACACAGAGGGCGCAAGGTAAATCCCGGCATCGAGCATGGCGTGGAAAAAGTGCGCAAACGCCTTGGTGTCGGACTTCATGACATCGGCAAAGGTTGTGGGAAGTGTCGGAAGGAAAAAGAGTCCGAGCATGCCGCCCAAAGACCGTGCGCAGAAAGGAACGCTTTCCCGGTCAGCGGCCTCGTTTAACCCGGTCACAAGGCGCTCGGCCTTGGCCGAGAGGGCTTCATAAAAGCCCGGCTTTTCAATTTCTTTTAAGGTCGCTAAGCCGCAGGCAACGGCCACGGGGTTACCCGAGAGGGTTCCTGCTTGGTAAACAGGGCCCAAGGGTGCAATCTTTTCCATAATTTCACGCCGCGCGCCGAAGGCTGCGACCGGCATGCCGCCGCCGATGACTTTGCCGAACATCGTAATGTCGGGCGTAACCCGATAGATCGATTGCGCACCGCCCAAAGCCACGCGAAAGCCCGTCATGACCTCATCGACAATTAAAAGGGCTCCGTACTTAGTGCAAAGCGCACGCGCCGTGTCGATAAATTTTTGTGTCGCCGGGACCATATTCATGTTGCCGGCAACGGCTTCGACGATGACGCAGGCGATGGCCTGTCCCTCTTTTTCAAAACACTCGCGCAGTGCCTGCGGATTGTTGTACTCCAAAACCAACGTATGTTCAGTTGTTTCCTTGGGAACACCGGCCGAAGAGGGGTGTCCGAAGGTGAGCATTCCTGAGCCCGCCTTCACAAGAAGGCTATCGGAATGGCCGTGATAGCACCCTTCGAACTTGATGATTTTGTCGCGTCCCGTGAAACCGCGAGCCAAGCGAATGGCGCTCATACCCGCTTCGGTCCCTGAGCTCACAAGACGCACTTGTTCGACCGAGGGCACAAGGCGCGTGATTTCTTCCGCAAGTTCAATTTCCGCCTTCGTTGCCGCCCCGAACGACAGTCCGTCACGCACGGCTTTTTGTACGGCTTCGATGACGGCCGGATGATTGTGTCCGAGAATCATCGGCCCCCACGACAGGACGTAATCAATAAAGCGTTGACCCGCTTCGTCGAACATATACGGTCCCTGGGCACGGCAGATAAACCGCGGGGCTCCGCCCACGCTCCCGAAAGCTCGTACCGGGGAATTGACTCCGCCGGGAATGGTTTTCTTAGCGCGCTCGAAAAGTTCTTCATTAATGCCCATGGCTGACTCCGAAAAGACACAACGCCGTCAAGCGGACGGCACTGAGTGCATTGTAGGCGAAACCGTCCCTAAGATTTCCCGAAAAAATGTGTCCAAGGTTTACAGGGACGGCAAAAGAACGGCCTAACCCTAATAAGACCCCTTGTTAGGCGAATTAAAACCGGTCGGCCAAGCGCAAAGCGAGGTCCTTTGTCGGGGTTTTTGTCAAAAAAACGGTCAAAAACCCTTTGCGCCTCCCTACAGGGAGGCGCAAGAGCTTCGTAACCCATTGATTTTGCACGAAATCGATTTTTGCCGTTACAAAATCGCCGAAGTCGGGAAAGGATTTCCGGCACTTTTAGGGGTGAAAAAAAGCCCGCCCCCGAAAAAAGCGGGACGGGCAGATAGGTCTTGAATTTAAGACGAACTAGAAAAGCATGACCTTACTAAAGTCCAAGAACACATTTGTGTCGTCGGGGAAGGCCGTTGCATCGACGCCCTTGACGATGACGCGGAACATGTGTTTGCCGCACTCGATACGAAAATCGGTCGAGTCGCCCAAGAAGAAGCTGTGGCGCACAATACCGGCAAGCGCGCCGGCTGTCTTGGAGATTGTGATGTTTTCCGGACGCACGGCAATGGTGACGTTGTCGCCGGAAACACCGTTTGTGTTCGGGAAAGACACCTCCGTGCCCTCAATGAACACGCGGTCGCCCTGAACCGAACCCTTGACGAAATTCACCAACCCGATAAAGTCGGCCACCATCTTGTTGACCGGGTTCGAATAGATATCGTGCGGATGACCGATTTGCTGCACGACCCCGGCGCTCATCACAACGACGCGGTCGCTCATGGCCATGGCTTCGCTCTGGTCGTGCGTCACGTAGATCACCGTGATGTGCATCTTCTTTTGAATCGCGGAGATTTCAAAACGCATGCTTTCGCGGAGCTTGGCATCCAGGTTACTTAAAGGTTCGTCAAGAAGGAGTAGACCCGGGCGCATCACGAGGGCTCGTGCCAGAGCCACGCGTTGCTGCTGACCGCCTGAGAGCTGACTCGGGAAGCGCTCGCTATATTCTCCGAGGTGCACGAGTTCGAGCATCTCGGCCACGCGCTTTTTGCGCTCTTCGGTCGGGACATGCTGAATCTTTAAGGGATAGCCGACGTTATCGGCCACGGTCATGTGCGGCCAGACGGCATAGCTTTGAAAGACCATGCCGATGCCGCGCTTTTCCGGCGGCACGAAGATGCCCTGCTCGGAACTAGAGACCACGGTATCGCCGATGGAAATCGTTCCTTCCGTGGCGCGTTCAAAGCCCGCGACCATGCGAAGCGTCGTCGTTTTGCCGCAGCCCGAAGGTCCGAGAATCGAAATGAATTCCCCGTCCTTGACTTCCAAGTTGAAGTCGTCGACAACGGTAATGGAACCGTACCGCTTGTAGACGTGATTGATTTTGACTTCTGACATTTGTAAAACTCCTAAATTCCGACGTTGCCCTTGGTGGCCTTACTCAAAATGAGGTTGCCGACCAAGACGATAAGTAGGACGATCACGCTCAAAACGGAGGCGTTTTGCGTATCGGCGTACGTCTGCAACTCATAAAGCAGAACGCCGATGGTCTTTGTTTCGCTACCGTAGAGCAACAAAGACATCGTCAACTCGTAAAACGAGGGCATGAAGATTAAGAACCAACCGGCGACAATCGACGGGGCGATGAGCGGGACGATGATGTCCTTGCAGCAACGCAGCCAGTCGGCGCCCGAATTTAAGGCCGCTTCCTCAAGCGAGCTATGCACCTGCGTTAAGGCGGCGGAAATCGTGCGCACGGACATGGTCATGTACTTGACAAGGTACGCGACAACGAGAATCCACATCGTCGAGTACAGGTTCAGACCGTAGTTACCGCTAAAGGTGATAATCAAAGCCAAGGCAATAACGATTGAGGGAGTCGAACCGCCGACAACCGTCAGAAGGTCCGGCAGCGTCCGACCGCGCAGCGTTGTTTTGACGGCCAGGTACGAGACGAACAAACTTAAAAGCGTACCGATGGTTGCCGCAATGATGCCGTACAGGACCGAGTTCCAAATCGTCTCCATGTACTGGGCCGACGTAATGACCGGAATCCACGGGTCAAACCCGTAGTTCGAAAGCGAGAGCACGGACTTAGATAGGGACTTTAAGAAACTTGTCATCACAATCGAGCCGATCGGGATGACCACGGCAATGGCCGCATAGGTCGTAATCGCTGCCACGGCAACCCACTTCCACTTGCCGAGTTCGACGATATTCGGACGTGTGGATTTGCCGCTGATGGTCGTAAAGTCTTTGCGACCGAGCATCCAGGTCATGAAAAAGAGTAGACCGTTGGCAATAAACATCAGTGAGGCAGCCAGGGCCGTCGAATCCCGCACGCCTTCGTCGCTACCCATATATAGATACGTGACGATGCGCGTTGTCAGCACTTCGACGTTACCGGGCATACCGACGATGGCCGGAATACCGAAGCAACTGCCGGCTGCGATAAAGACCAGAAGACCGCCGGCCAAAATCGACGGGGCCATCAAGGGAAGCGTCACATTCAAAAGCGTTCTGAAGGGACCTGCGCCCGAAATGCGAGCCGCTTCTTCCAGTGTCGGGTCCATCTTTTCCATCGCGCGCGAAATCGTGATGAAGGCAAAGGGGCTGTAAAAGAGCGTGAGAACCCAAGCAATACCGCCGAACGTGTAGATGTTAAAGGGAGCCGTCTGTAGGTTAAACATCCAGCGGAAAATGTCGTTTAAGTAGCCGACGCTCGGATTCAGAAGTTGTGTCCAGGCAATAGCGCCCACGTAGGGCGGAATCATGTAGCTGGAAATTAAAATCGTGCGGTAAAACTTTTTACCCGGCAAATCCGTGCGTCCGACGAGCCAAGCGAGCGGGAAGGTAATCAGGACACTTGCAACCATCACCAGAAGCGAAAGCTCGACGGTGTTGGTAAGTGCTCGCCAGTTCACATCCAGGCTGTAGACCTCACGGTAGTTTCCCAAATTAATGGTGCCGTCCTTCCACACGGAGTCAATTAAAAGGACTCCCATCGGAAGAATGACAAAGTAAATCAGCAACAACACCGCGAAACTAATAACGATGGTTTTGCTGTTTAAGCGAAAGCGCATACGAAAAACTCCTGCGATAAAACCACAAAAGGCGAGAGACGAAGTCTCGTCCCCCGCCTGTGTGTTTTACGAAACGAAAAGACCCGTCAATTAACGGTCCATCATGCGCTTACGGAAGTTCTCTTTAATCTTCGCGTTGTTATCGGAAAGGTCCTGCCAATCAATCTTGATCTTCGTGGCAGCAATCTTGCTTGTCGGGATCGAGCCCAAGGGCGCTTCAACGTCGCCGCGCACCGGGTGCATCCAGCCCTTAACAACCGCCTGCTGGCCTTCCTTGCCGAGCCACCAGTCCATCAAGGCCTTGGCGCCTTCCGGATTCTTCGTGGTCTTCATGATGGCAATCGGAGAAGGAATCATGATCGTGCCGTCCGTCGGATAGGAAACCGCGAGAGGTTCTTTCTTGGCAACGGAAAGCTTGAGGATGTTTTCTTCCAGAATCATCGCCGCGGCGTATTCACCCGTTAACAGCTTATTTTGAATCGCCGAGTTACCCTGTTCGACCTTCATGCCGTTGGCGGCGAGTTTGTCGAAGTATTCCCAGCCGTACTTTTGGGCCAAGGCACCGACGGCCACATAGGCCGTGCCGCTCAAAAGCGGATTGGGCATGGCAATCTTGCCCTTCCACTTCGGGTCAAGCAGGTCCGTCCAGGACTTGGGCGCATCCTTGGGATCGAGCTTGTCTTTATTAAAGGCAATGATCATGTTGCAGACACGCACGGAGTACCAGGCGCCTTGCGGATCCTTATCGAGGATGACTTTGTCAAAGTCTTTGGCTTTGTACGGGAGGAGAAGCCCCTGTTTTTGGAGTGTGAGGTAGTAAGAGGGGTCGGCAACCATCAACAGGTCCGTGCTGATGCGCTTGGCGCGGATTTCACCGTTCATCTTGGTCATGATGTTTTCGGTGCCGCCTTGGAACCAACTGACCTTCATCTTCGGGAAGGCCTTGGCAACGCTCGGCTTGCACATGTTGTCAACAATATCCGGATACATCGAGGTGTAAACCATCGCTTTACCGGAAACACCGGCCTGGGCAAATCCGACGAAACTCATAGCGGTTGCGGCCACAACGGCGCTTAAAAGAGCACGTTTCTGCATTTACTACTCTCCTTAGGTAATGTGGATAAGGGTTTTTCCGTGTCAAATACGCCGAAAGACGGAGATGCCATCGGACAAACGATTTTCAAAGTGTAACCATTCCCTTTGGTTTTATCCAATAGTTTTATTTGACTCTCGCAACTTGTTTTGCGTCGATAAAGATTGAAAATTATCCTTTTATATCAGATTGTTTGTGAGTTTTATCCTCGACTTTTCCGAATCGAAAACACAAGAAAGTACGGGCGTATTGGTGAAAACCCCTAGAGGGATTCTCAGCTCGGTCTTGCCGTCATTTGCGGGAAAAGGCCCGAAAAAACAACGGAAAACTGTTGCAAAATCGCCTAAAGAGTGCCGAAAATCGGGCTGTTGCCCGCCTGCGACCGTTGCGCTCGGGCTTCGGAGTCCTTAAAGTTCCGCTGAGCACGACGGTCGGTCGGACGATTGCGGGCGAGTTTTCGCACGAGGAAAGTCCGGACTCCGGAGGGTACCGTAGGAGGTAACGCCTCTCCGCCGTAAGGCGAGGATCAGAGCAACAGAGACGAGCCGATTCAGTTCGGGTGAAACGGGCAATCTCTACGGGGAGCAACATCAAATAGGCGGCTGCTTGATTCTGACCCGGAAAAGGCCGCGGGTAGATGGCTTGAGGCGGGGCGTGAGCCCCGCACTAGATGAATGATCGTCAGTGCACCCGATTGTTAATCGGGCGCGCAACATAATCCGGCTTACAGACCGACCTCGTGCCTACTTTGCGATGCGGATACGCGCATCGACGGCAACGGCTTCGCCCGTTGTCTCCGAAATCATCAAGGGGTTGATATCGAGTTCGCACACGTGCGGATACTCACAGGCAAGTTGAGAAAGCCGCAAAAGCGTTTCTTCAATTTGCTCTATTTTGGCAGGCGTTGTTCCGCGCGCACCTTTTAAAAGCGAGTAGGAGCGAACGGAGCGAACCATATCTTTGGCATCGGCATCGGTTAAGGGGGCAACGCGGAACGTAATGTCCTTTAAGACTTCGACGAAAATTCCGCCTAAGCCGAACATCATCAGCGGTCCGTACTGCGGGTCAACCGATAGACCGCAAACCATCTCACGACGCCCTCGGACTTGTTCTTGAATGAGAACGCCCTTAAGACCGACCAAAAGATTCTTTTCCTTGAGTTTTTCCATCAAATCGGCATATTCACGCCGCAGCATCGCCTCATCGGTGATGTTAACGCGCACTCCGCCGACATCGGTCTTGTGCGAGGTGGTCTCGGAAACCATCTTCATGACAACCGGATAGCCGATTTCTCGGGCAGCTGAAAGTGCCTCTTGCTCGGTTGTAGCCAACTTGGCACGGCACACACGAATGCCGCAGGAGGCCATCACATCAAGGCTTTCTTGCGTCGTAAGTTCCTCACGCCCCTGTTGCTTGAGGCTCTCGAAGATGCTTTGAATTTGGGCCGTATCGAACTCAAACGAAGGAACGCGTCCGGCAGGCTTTTTAACCCATTCGCTCTGGCGGCATAGCTGCGCTAAGGCATCGACGGCTTCTTCGGCGTACATAAAGAAGGGAACGTTGGGTTTGACGTCCGAGAGCGTGCTGAAAAAGGTGTTATCGGTCATAAAGACCCCGATTAAGGGTTTGTCGGGATGTTTTTCTTTGGCTCGGCACACAGCTTGAGCAACGGCCGTGTCTTTAAGACCCAAGAACGGCAGGTAAATCACCAGCGCTGCATCCACACCGGGGTCCGACAAAACGGTATCCAGCGTTTTTTCGTAATGCTCCAAGGGAGCCGAAGCAATCATGTCGACCGGGTTTTTTACGGAGGCGACAGCCGGCAAGAATGCGCGTAACGCCGCTTGAGTTTGCTCCGAAAGGCGCGCCACGGTAAGACCGTGGGCGCTTACGGCATCGGCGGCCATAATGCCCGGCCCCCCGGAATTGGTGATGACGGCAATGCGATTGCCGGCCGGAAGCGGCGAGCGCGAGAAAACCTTGGCTGTAGCAAATAGGCTTTGTAGGGATGTCTCTCGAATAACACCGCACTGCTTTAGGAGGGCATCTGCGGCTTTATCGGAGCCCGCAAGAGATCCGGTGTGAGAACTTGCGGCACTTGCGCCTGCTTCGGAGCGCCCGGCCTTTAAGGCCAAAATCGGCTTTTTCTTGGAAACGCGTTCGGCTGCCTTGCGAAAGGCCGCCGGGTCGGGAATCGATTCCATGTAAAGGAGAATCTGACCGACATCATCATCGTTTTCCCAGTATTCGATGGCCGTCGTGGCGTTCACATCGGCTTGATTGCCGATGGAGATAAATTGCGCAAAGCCGATATTCAGGTCCTTGAGGATATTCAAAATACCGCCGCCCAAAGCGCCCGACTGAGAGACAAAGCCGATGTCGCCGCGTTCCGGGAGAGACTCGGCAAAACACCCGTCCATCCGAATGCTCGGATGTGTGTTCACAACGCCTAAGCAATTGGGGCCGATGCAACGCATCTTGTAGTCGCGGCACTTTTTCAAAAGTTCGGCTTCAAGAGTTGCGCCGGCGGCTCCTGACTCTTTAAAGCCGGCGGAAATCACGCACAGACCTCCGACACCCTTTTCGTGGCACTCATCGATGACGGAAAGAACGTGTTTGGCATTGATGACAATGATGGCCAAATCCACGGGACCTTCGATCTCTTTAACGGAGGCGTAGGCCTTAAGGCCGCCGATGGTGTCGGCCTTGGGATTGACCGGGTACAAATTGCCGGTAAAGCCGTATTCGGTTAAGCGTTTCAAAATATCCGACCCGATGGTGTGTTCTTTGGTCGAAGCCCCGATCAGCGCAATGCTCTTGGGTTTCATAATCGGATTTAAAGAGGGGAATGGTGACATCAAACTATTCTCCGTGTTTAGGGGTTAAACGGGCTTGTAAGTCGCCTGGGGCTAGGCTTCCGGCTTGTGTTGTGCCGTCAGAAAAAATAATGACAGGTGTCCCGGCAACGCCGAGGCGTCGTCCGAGGGCAAGGTTGCGGTCTAGGGCCGACGCGTCGCACTTTCTTGCTTCACCGGTAGGTTCCTTGCCTTCGAGCATGTAGTCTTGGAAGGCTTTGGCCGGATTTTCTGCGCAGAAAATCTTGCGCGATAAAGCGCGTGACATCGGTGTCGGGTGCAAAAAGTTATAGACCGTCACATTCCCGACTTGACGAATGGACTGCTCTAAAAGTCGGCAGTACGTGCAGCGCGTATCGGTGAAAACGGCAAGGCGCCTCTCGCCTTTACCGTAAACGACTTTGACGGCATCTTGAAGCGGGAGTGTCTCCCAGGAAACCTTCGAAAGCTCGGCTAAGCGCTCCTGCGTCAGATCGCGATTTTTCTTGGTGTCGAGAATGTGACCGGCAAAGACAAAGCGCACCGAGGAATCCACGTAAAAAATCTTTTTATTAACGATGACTTCCCATAGATTCATCATCGGCATTTTTTTCACGCTTTCCGGTTTACTCTGAAACGTTTTTTCAACAGCGCGGGAAACGGCATCGCTTTCGGGCGAGGCAAACGAGGGGGCCGAGCAGAAAACGGCAAAGCTCAGAACAAGGGGCAAAATCCGTTTCAAACGTCTCTCCTTAATGCGGATAGAGGGCACCTAAGACGCGCAGTCCGCGTGCATGGGTGGCTTCACAAAGGTTGCCCGGGCGACCCACAATGAAAGCGCGCGCCAACCAGGCAAATGCCAGGGCCTCCACGTGCATCGGGTCGATGCCGAGCTCGGCGGTTGTAGCGACATGGGCCGGATGGGAAAGCTCGCCGATGCGGTTAAGCAAAAGCGTGTTTTTCGTGCCGCCGCCGCATAGGTAGATTTCCCGTGCCCCCTCACAGGCTTGAGCCACGGTTCGGGCCGTCAGTTCCAAAAGGGTCCTTTGAACGTCTTCGGGGCGTTCATCCGAAAGAACGCTTTTAACCCACGCTAAGTTAAATTCTTCGCGTCCCGTACTCTTGGGCAGACGACGAGCAAAGTACGGATGGCTTAAAAGGCGCGTCAGGAGGTCGTCGCAAACCGTTCCGGTTTTTGCCCAAGCGCCGTCCGCATCAAATGGCGCTCCGGTATGTTCCGCACACCAGGCGTCCATCAGGGTATTGCCCGGGCCGCAGTCAAATCCTGAGACCGGATAAAAGCGTTGCCGCTTTCCCGGGAGCCGCGTGACATTGGCAATGCCGCCTAAGTTCACGACGGCGCGCGGGGCGTCGGAGGAAAAAAGCGCTTTGTGAAACGCAGGAACTAACGGGGCTCCTTCGCCCTCGGCTGCCAGGTCCCGCGAGCGAAAGTCCGCTACGACATCGATGCCCGTTAACTCAGCCACAAGCGCCGGATAGTTCAGTTGTAGGCTCCAGCCCTTGGCCGGGCGGTGCCGTACGGTTTGTCCGTGGACGCCCAAGGCCCGCACGTCGTTGCGCGGAATCTGTGTGGCATCGATTAGGTCAAGCGCCACTTCGGCATAAAGACGCCCGAGCGTGACCGTAAGGTCCCCGGCGCGTTCGATTTCATTGTCTCCGGGCGTACAGAGAGAACTCAGAGAATCGCGTAATTCTTGCGGATACGGCGCAAATAGGTGTCCGATAACGCGCGGTTTCTTGCCAGAAAAATCGGCGGCAACGGCATCGACGCCGTCTAGGCTTGTGCCCGACATCAGTCCGATGTAAAAGGGCTTATCGTGTTCGTGTTGATTCATTGGGTTTTGCTCCGGAGACTTGCACGCGTCGCAACAGCGAAAGCTTTTCCTGCAAGGGCGCAATGCGTGCTTCCATTTTGGCAATCTGATACGCAGACAAGGTCTTCGTATCCGGAAGTTTGGCTGTCATCGGGTTAATCTGGGTTCCGCTCATAATGAGTTCGTAGTGCAAGTGGGGACCGGTTGCCAGGCCCGTCTGTCCGACTTTACCGATTTGTTCGCCGTGGTAAACATCGCTTCCCACACGAATGTTCGGGGCAATGCTCGATAAATGCGCATAGACCGTCTGGCAGTCCGGGCCGTGCTGAATGCGAATGTATTTGCCGTAGCCTGTTCCTAAGCCCGCAAAGACCACTTTGCCGTCCGCAGCAGCGCGCACTGTCGCACCCCACGGGGCCCGAAAGTCCGTTCCTCGGTGCGGGCGTAACACGCCGGTAATCGGGTGACGACGAAGCGGGGCAAATTCGGAACTGACCTTTTGCACATCCAAGGGAACACGCATGAAGGTTCGGCGCGTCAAAGTGCCTTTGCTGTCGTAGTAATTGCCACCTTGGTTGTCGTCGGGAAACCAGAAAAATTCCCGTGTTTTGCCGTCTTTTTCAAATTGCATCGCAAGTAGCTTACCGATACGCACGAAACTGCCGTCGATGTATTTACTCTCGTAGATGACGCGAAACGCTTCGCCTTGAGCCAGGTTATTGACGACATCGCGGTCGTAGTCAAAAGCTGCGTGCATTTGCGCAATGACGGCCGTCGGGATATTGCTTTTCTGTAGGCTCGTGCTCGGAAGGCCTCGAACCGTTCCCTCGGCCATCACGAGCTGAACGTCGTAGGAAAAGGGCTTTTCCGAGACCGTAAGACCTGAGGGGTCCCGCGCCACTTCCAGCACTTTCGGTGTCGTGTCATCGTCGATATAAAGCCGCAAGGACACAAGCCCCCCGCTTTCCAAAGTCGAGGCGGTGACGTATTGCCCGGGTTGCGGGCCTAAAAGAGCGCGGGCTGCAGCCTTTTTTTCAATGAAGACGGCGGCATCGGCATCGCGAATTCCTAAGCGCGATAAAAGCGAGCGCAGGGTATCGGAACTCGTTACGTACGTTTCGTGCATGACCGAATCGTCTTTTTTTCCGATGCTTTCCATCTGCGATCGCAAATCGGGGAGGCGAATTTCCAGACTTCTTTGCACACGGGCCAAATGCTGCTCGGGAACATCGGTTGCCGTCGATCCCGGGCCCGAAGGTGTAAGGACCAAAAGAGCGGCCACGGCAAGCGGCGTCACTAAAGCCGCCGCCCCGATCATCAGGGAGGCACGCAGGGGCGTTTTGGCACACGCCGGGTTGTGCCGGGCTAAAAAAGACGCTGCGCTTTTACTGATGTGTCGCAGTTGTTTTCCGATTAAATCCGGAGAGGTCATCTAGAAAAAGAAATTCCTGTCGCCCTAAAGGGGCTTTTACCCGTGTAATTCGAACGGTCCATTATAATAAAGCACCGTATTTTTTCCGTTTTTACACCCGCTTAAGGCGGGTGAAATCTTTACGAGATATTTCAATGGCTGACGAGGCAAAGACAGAAGAAAAAAAGTACCCGGTAACGCCGGAAATCACCGAGGCGATGGCGACCATTCGCCGCGGTGTCGATACGCTTCTTTTGGAAAGCGAATTAGAACAGAAACTCGCCAGGTCCCGTGTGACCGGCAAACCCCTGCGTTGCAAGCTCGGTCTAGATCCGACGGCGCCCGACATTCACGTCGGCCACACGGTGGTGTTAAATAAGTTGCGGCAGTTGCAGGACTTAGGGCACACGGTGATTTTCCTGATCGGCGACTTTACGGCCGCCATCGGCGACCCCTCGGGTCGAAATGCCATGCGTCCGCCCTTGTCACCCGAGCAGATTCAGGAGAATGCTGAGACGTACCTGGCGCAAGCCGGACTCGTTTTGGACCTAGCTAAAACCGAAGTGCGCTACAACTCCGAGTGGAACAATGCTTTGGGGGCCACAGGTCTTATTCGTCTTTGCTCGCGCTATACATTGGCGCGCCTTTTGGAGCGCGATGACTTTGCCAAGCGCTACGAGCAGGGCGTTCCTATTGCCATGCACGAGATGATTTATCCCTTAATGCAGGGGTACGACTCGGTCGCGCTTCAAAGCGATATCGAACTCGGCGGTTCCGATCAGCGCTTTAACCTCATTGTCGGACGCGAATTGCAGCGCCAGTACGACCAGGAGCCGCAGTGCATTCTGACGATGCCGCTCCTTGTGGGTTTGGACGGCGTCAATAAGATGAGTAAGAGTAAGCACAACTACATCGGCATCACCGATACGCCCGATGAGATGTTCGGAAAAGTGATGAGTATTTCCGATACGCTCATGTGGAATTGGTATGACTTACTGAGTCTTAAGAGTAATAGCGAAATCACGACCCTTAAAGAAGAGTGCCAGAACGGACGCAATCCGCGCGATGCGAAAGTGGCGCTTGCCAAGGAAATTATCGAGCGCTTCCATAGTAAGAAGGACGCCGATGCGGCCGAAGCGGAATTTAATTCACGATTTAGGGCCGGAGCAGTCCCCTCGGACATTGCCTCGGTGACGGTCGCAGCCCCCGAAGGCAAAATCGGCATTGCCCGCATGATTAAAGAGGCGGGCTTAGCACCGAGTAACGCCGAAGCTAATCGCAACATCGAGCAAGGCGGTGTGCGTATCGAAGGCGAGCGCGTGACCGATAAGGGACTTCAGATGGCGCCGGGGACCTACACGGTTCAGGTCGGAAAACGCCGCTGGGCGAAAGTGACGGTTATCGCGGGAGGAGCCCAATGATTGTTGTCTTACAGCGCGTCACGCAGGCCAAAGTCGATATCGACGAGAAAACCGTCGGTCAAATCGGTAAGGGTCTTATGGTTCTTGTGTGTGCCGAGAAGGGCGATACCGATGAAAAAGCGCGTCTTTTGGCGCAAAGGCTGTTGCGGTATCGCGTTTTCGAGGATGAAAACGGCAAGATGAATTTGTCGGTAACGGACGTTAAGGGCGGGCTGTTGCTGATTTCCCAATTTACGCTTGCGGCCGATACGACACGCGGTAACCGTCCGAGCTTTACGCCGGCAGCTCCCCCCGATGAAGGAAAGCGGCTTTTCGACATCTTTGTGCAAGAAACCGAAAAGAGCGGCCTGACGGTTCAGACCGGTCAGTTCGGGGCCTACATGCGCGTTTCTCTTGTAAACGACGGCCCCGTGACTTTGACGTTACGCAATTAATTCGGAGTATCGCTCGGCAGGTGTTCTGTTGCGCTTAAAAGCGGGAGCGTCAGGCGCATTTTTAGGCCGTGCGGAGCGATGTTTTGGGCATTGAGCGTGCCGCCGTGACGGATGGCGGCACGTTTGGCAATCGCTAGGCCCAATCCGAATCCGCTTCCCGTGGCTTGATTACTTCCGCGCACAAAGGGCTCGAAAAGGCGAGCGATGTCGCTTTCGGCAATACCCGGGCCCGCATCACAAATCTCCACGGTAACCGTACTGTCCGTTTTCCGTGCGGTAACGGACACAGTGGATTCTGCCGGAGAAAAACGCAGCGCATTGCGAATTAAGTTTTCCAGAGCGCTTGCAATCGAATCGATATGCACGCGAACGGGAAGTGCGGCATCGGAGGTAAGCGTCACGCGCACATTCTTGGCGCTTCCTTCAAAATCGGCGTCTTCCACGATAGTTTCTAGAATCGGCACCAGATCGGTTTGCTCAAAGTGCATCGGAGCGTTCTCATCGAGCCGTGCGTAGGTTAAAAGCGCCTCAACGAGGGTATCTAAGTTTGCGACTTCTTCTTCGATACGCTCGACGGCTTGACGGCTTTTGGTCGGGTCTTTTTCAAGAAGAGCCAGAGCCACGTCAATGCGCGCCAAGGGGCTTCTTAATTCATGGCTTACATCGTGAAAGAGCGTCTTTTGGCGTTTCAGAAGCCCGTTGATTTTTTCTGCCATCGCATCGTAGCGCTTCGCTAAGTCCCCGATTTCATCGTAGTTATGCCCGACAAGCGGTGCAATGCGGTCTCCGAAATTGCCCTGTGCGGCCCGTCGCATGGCCCAGTCGAGCTTGCGTATGGGCTTGGTAAAGTTCCACGCAAGGAGTCCGGCTACCAGAGCTGTCGAAAAGAGAGCCAAAAGCACATGCACCCACCACGGCGTGCGCCAAAACGCCATGCCCCAGAAGTGCTTGGGTTTGTCGGTGCGAACGGCAATAAAGCGAAGTGGGTCGCCCTCAATCGTTTTTGTCACGATGCGCGAGGAGACAGCAGGGTCCGTAAGTTGCGCTTGGGTTTTGTTCGGGAGCGTGCGTCCGGAGATTTCCTCTCCGGCAGCATTAAGAACGAAAATCGCAGGACGAACATTGCGCTTTTCATCCAAAAGCCATTTGATGAGCACGTCTTTTCCGCCCCACTGAGCAATCCCGAGAGCGGTGCTTACGGCTCGCTGTCCGGGAAATTCAAAATCGACGGTTTCAAAGGCGCTCGCGGCATACTTTTGATAGCTTGCGCTGATAATCCAGACACACAGACCGAGCACCAGGAAGACACTTAAAAGCCCGGTGAAAAGCTTTAAAAAAATGCCGCTGAAAGGTCGCTGTTTCATGGCGCAGCCGGCTCGTTAAAAATAAATTGGTATCCGATGCCGCGAATGTTTTCAATGCAAAAGCAATCGGGTGCCGCGGCAGCAAGTTTTTTACGCAGGGCACTCACATGCACATCCACGGTGCGATCGAAACGCCCCATGGCACGGCGCAAAACCGTCGCATAGATGTCGCTTTTAGCCACCGGTTTTCCGACGTTTTCAGCGAGCATTTGCAAAAGCGCCATCTCGGTGCCCGTGAGAGTTAACTCTTTACCTTGCACGGTTGTTTTACGGTGTACGGTATCGATTGTGAGCGGTCCGACCGTCACAAGCGAGGGTTTTTCTTTTTTCGGACTCATCACGCGACGCAAAATCGCGCGCATACGCGCCACGAGTTCGCGCGGTGGGCAGGGTTTGGGCACATAGTCGTCGGCTCCGAGTTCTAGACCTACGATTCGGTCAATCGAATCGCCTTTTCCCGTGAGCATTAAAACGGGGGTGTCGTATTTTTCGCGAATGCGGGCGAGGACTTCGGTTCCCGTCATGCCCGGCATCATCACGTCGAGAATCACCAAATCAAAGCGCGATTGAGCGAGTTTGGCAAGCGCCTGCGCGCCGTCGCCGGCAGACTCGGTGACAAATCCTTCCAAAGATAGATAGTCCACTAAAAGCGTCACTAACGCCTTGTCATCATCAACGATGAGAATCCGAGGGTTTTCCGTACTCATGGCAAGATTTTTGAAAAAAGAAAATCGGAATTTTTGCCACTCAATCATGGCACGAAAGAGACTCCCTGTCACAAGGGCAAAACCCAAAAGTGCAACTCTTTGCATTTCTTTACGTAACGCCGAGTCGGATTTACGCAAATCTCGATACCATGTTCGACAACGATTCGAGTCACTTTTTAGCGAGCACATTCACACATGACGCGCAAAAGGCTTTTTTCCAACATCACACTGGCTGTGGGGCTTGTCGCACTGCTGGCCGGGTGCGCCTCCTCTCCGCTTTTTTCCGAGCAAGATAAAGCCCTTGCCGGGACGCACTGGAAGGCTCCGGTTCCAGTGAGCGGCGGCCCTGCCATCGAGGATGCGCGCACCTGGTGGCAGGCTTGGAACGATCCGGCGCTTTTCGGTCTGATTCAAAAGGCTCTTAACGCCAATACCGACGTGCGCACGGCTTTGGCGGACATGAAGGCTGCGGCGGCGCTTTCGGATGCGGCCACGGCCGACCTTTTCCCGACAGCGTCTCTTTCGGGTGATGCGTCGCGTCAGCGTCGCTCCGGAACGACAACGGAAAGCTACGGGCTACAAGCCGGAGCCTCATGGTCTTTTTCTCTTGTCGGCGGAAACATTGCCGCACGGCGTGCTGCTGCGCGCGAGGCCATGGCAAGCGCCCTTTCGGTTGAAGACACCAAGATTGCGGTGGCCTCCGAAGTGGCGCAAAACTACGTGAACTGGCGCCTTGCTCGCGTCAAAACAGCATCGGCGCGACGCGCGCTTGAGAACTACGAACAAGTTCTTGAAATCGCCTCATGGCGCCTGAAAGCCGGCCTTGCCACGCAAACGGAAGTCGATCAGGCGCTTTCTGAGCGCAACTCGGCCGCGGCCAAGATTCCCTCCTACGAGGCCTCGCAGACCAAATACAAAAATGCGCTCGCTCGCCTTTGTGTGATTAATGTTGCAGACATTGCCGATCCGCAAGAGGAAACGATTCCGACGTCGCCCACATCGATTGCGGTCTTAATTCCGGCGCAGACCTTGCAACAGCGCCCCGATATGCGTGCGGCCGAGTATGCCGTTCTTGCCGCGTCCGACCGCCTGTATGAGGCGCGTTCTCAATGGTTCCCGACTCTCAAAATTACGGGAAACCTCGGCACTCAAGCAGCCACAATCGGCGCTTTAGGAGCAAGCGGAACCGGCATTGCGGCCTTGGTCGGGGCGCTTTCTATGCCGCTATGGAATTGGAACGAACAAGTCCTTGCCGGAAAGCAAAAGGAAACGGCCTTGGAAAAGGCACAAATTTCGTACACCGCCACGCTCGTGAAGGCTTTGGAAGAAACGGAAAACGCCTTAACGGGTATCAGCGCCGCGCAAAAGCGCCAAGAGAATTTGTCGCAGGCCCTTGCGTCGGCCGAAAGTGCTGCGACGCTCGCACTTGCTCAGTACAAGGCGGGTCTTGAGGACTATCAGACGGTTTTAAGTACCGAACGCTCGGTGATTTCATCGCGCGAGACACTGGAAGAAAACAAGGCTGACCTTGCCACGCAGTACGTCAAACTCTTTACGGCATTGGGCGGCGGGTATAAGGCCCCTCAAAGCGATAGCAATTCTTAATGTAGGAAGGTTCCTATGAGTGATTTATCTCAAACGAAAGAAAAACTGTTCGGCAAGGCTAAAACTATGCCTGTGTGGAAACGCGCAGCGTGTGCGGCAGGTGTTGCGGCCGTAGGCTTTGCGCTCTGGTGGGCCGTTTCCGCCTCGCCCGAAAAAGTCTCCTACATGACAAAACCGGTACAAACCGGAGACCTTATTGTCACGGTTTCGGCCGACGGGACGTTAAAACCCGTGCGGACCGTCTCGGTCGGTTCGGAACTTTCGGGCATCGTCTCGCGCGTGAACGTGGACGTGAACTCCGTTGTTAAGGTCGGCGACGTGCTCATTGAACTCGATCGTGCGAAACTCGAAAGTGCGGTCAATCAAGCCCGGGCGGCTCTTACAAGTGCCGAGGCCAAACTACTGGAAGCTAAAGCCGTTTACGCGGAAGCCAAGGCAAAACTTGCGCGTTACGAGGAATTAAATCGCGCCTCAGGAGGAAAGATGCCTTCGCGTGCGCAACTGGATGAGCAGCGCGCAACAGTGAAAAAAGCCGGCGCCGGAATTGCCGTTGCTCAGGCCAATATCGATGACGCAAAAGCAACCCTTCAGACAAACGAGACCAATCTCTCAAAGGCCTTTATCCGGTCACCGGTTGACGGCGTTGTTCTCACGCGGTCCGTGGAGCCCGGCTATGCCGTGGCGGCAAGCTTACAGGCCGTTGAACTATTGACGGTGGCCACGGACTTACATGAATTGGAACTACAAGTCGATGTCGACGAGGCCGATGTCGGCGAAGTTAAGCCCGGGCTGAAAACAACCTTTACGGTGTCAGCCTATCCGGATCGACCCTTCCCGGCCACACTCACGAAGGTGGCCTACGGGGCCTCGTCCGGTACCGATAAGGTCGTGACGTACACCACGTATCTGGCTGTGAAAAACCCGGAACTTAAATTGCGCTCGGGTATGACGGCGACGGCAACCATCGAGACGGCGCGCAAAAACGACGTGCTTTTAGTGCCCAATACAGCCCTGAGATTTCGGCCTGAAGTGAAGATGCAAAGCGACTCGGCGACACGTTTGATGATGCCCGGTCCCCGACACGCGGGCCAAAAGACCGTCAAAGAAACGACGCGTGCCGTTTCCGGGCAAAGTCGCACGGTCTATGTGCTCGATCCAAAGGGTAACGCCGTTAAGCGCGATGTCAAAACCGGCATGACCGACGGGACCATGACGGAAATTCTCTCGGGTGATTTAAAGGTCGGCGACAAGGTCATCATCAGTCAGTTAAAAAAGAAAAACTAATCGGAATCGATAAGGAATCCATCCGATGACGCCTTTAATTGAATTACGTGACATTCATAAGCGCTACGGGCAGGGACAGGCCGCCTTCGAAGCCTTAAAAGGCATCGATTTGACGATTGCACGCGGCGAATTCGTAGCCATTATGGGTCCCTCGGGCTCGGGTAAATCGACGACGATGAATATCATCGGAGCCCTAGATCGCCCCACAAGCGGCGAGTACCTTTTTGACGGCGTGCATGTCGAGTCACTGTCTCGCGATGAGCGCGCGCTTTTGCGTCGGCTTTACATGGGCTTTGTGTTTCAGGGCTTTAACCTTCTGGCTCGAACAACAGCGCTTGAAAACGTGGAGTTGCCACTCCTTTATCGCGGGTCACCGACAAAAGAGCGGCACGAGGCGGCACGTGCGGCGTTAGATCGCGTGGGCCTTTCGCGTTGGGAGCACCATACACCGGCGGAACTTTCGGGCGGTCAGCAGCAACGCGTCGCCATTGCGCGGGCCATTGTCACGCACCCGCTTCTCCTACTTGCCGACGAACCGACGGGAAGCCTGGATAGTAAGCGCAGTGTCGAAATCATGGAACTTTTGACGGACCTCAATAAAACCGAAGGCATTACGGTCGTGCTCGTAACGCATGAACCGGATATGGCTTCTTACGCTTCGCGGTGCATTCGTTGTGTGGACGGACGCATTGCAAGCGATACGCGTACGGGAGGACGGGATGCTAGCTAATGCGTTTTTGCTGGCGTGTCGCCAGATTTGGCGTAACCCGATGCGCTCGCTTTTAACCGTTCTCGGGATTGTCATCGGTGTTGCCGCCGTCATCACGATGGTCACGGTCGGAAACGGCACGACGACGTCGGTACGCGAACAGATTGAAAGTCTCGGCGGCAATCAGTTGGTGCTGCGTCCGGGACAACGCCTTGGACCGGGCGGTTCTGCAGGAGCCCCCGCCTTTAAGCTTGCCGATATCAAAGCCATTGAAAACCAGGTCGGCGGCGTTGTTTCCGTTGCGCCCCGCGTCACGCGCACGACGATTGTGGTCGGAGAAGGAAAAAACTGGTCAACCTCGGTAACAGGAACGACAAACGAGTACTTTACGGCCGACAATCGCACCCTTGCAGAAGGTCGCTACTTTGAGGAGGCGGAGGAAAAGTCCGGGTCGGCCGTCTGCGTCATCGGTCAGACCGTACGCCGGGAGCTTTTCGGAGAAGATGCCCCGGTTATCGGCAAGATGCTGCGTGTCAAGAGTTTTTCCTGTCGTATTGTGGGGCTTTTAACGGAAAAGGGATCGGCCGCGATGGGAGGCGACCAGGACGATATCGTTGTGATTCCGTTTAATACAGCCGCGCGGCGCTTGATCGGCAGCAACCGCGTGAGCATGCTCTCGGTTGCCGTCGATCCGGCAAGTGACCGCGAAATGCTCAAAAGTTCCTTAAAAGAACTCATGCGGGAGCGTCGTTCTCTTTCGAGCACCGATGCGGACAACTTTCAAATCATGGACACGGCGGAAATTGCCGATACGGTCGCCTCAACGACTAAGGTCTTAACAACGCTACTCGGGGCTGTTGCGGCCGTCAGTCTCCTTGTGGGCGGCATCGGCATTATGAATATCATGCTTGTCTCGGTCACGGAAAGAACCCGAGAAATCGGCGTGCGACTGGCAATCGGAGCGACCGAGCGCGAAGTTTTGCTGCAGTTCTTGATTGAAGCCATCGTGCTCGGGTGCTTAGGCGGGCTCCTCGGCATTGTGATTGCCTTTGCCGCCTCTTGGGTTTTGGCTTCGCTCATGCAGGTTCCCTTTGCGTTTTATCCGGGGATTAATATTCTCGCCTTCGGTTTTGCGGCGTTAACCGGCATTGTTTTCGGATATTTCCCGGCCAGGCGTGCGGCGCGACTCGATCCCATTGAGGCGGTTCGGCACGAGTAGGAATGTTTGATAGTAAATCGGCGTAATCGATTGATTTTCAATCGAAAATGCACCGCAAAAATGTAGTGCACACAGAAAAGTTCGTGTAGGAACGGCTTGGGGCTTTCCGAGGGTAGGGGAACAAGAAAAAAGGGACGTCGCCGTGCGCGAAATCCCTTTTTTCGGCTAAAGCTCAAAAGCTTTAGAACGGAACGTCATCTTCTTCGAGCGTATCAACCGTCGGCTGTGCGGCCGGCTGGGGCTGAGGGGCCGATTGAGGAGCAGGGCGCGAAGCCGGTTGCGCCTGGCGGAATTCGCGTCTCGGGGATTCGAAAGAATCGGACGAGGCTCCCGATGACTGACTCCGAGAGCCTAATAGCTGCAGGGTTTCGCAGATAATTTCCGTCTGATACCGTTCGATGCCTTCCTTATCCGTGTATTTACGGGTGCGAAGGCGCCCTTCGATGTAGGCAGGATTTCCCTTTTTCAAATACTGCTGGGCGATTTCAGCCTGGCGACCGAAAAAGACAACGCGATGCCATTCGGTCTCTTCCTGAGGTTGCCCTTGACTGTCTTTGTAGCGACGGCTTGTCGCAACAACAATGTGGCAGATGGCGGTGTTGCCGTCTGCGGTATAACGGGTTTCGGGGTCTCGGCCTAAATTGCCGATCAAAATCACTTTATTCACGGAAGCCATAACAAATCTCTCGTACCAAAAAACCAAACACGTGTCGACAACGTCCGCTCATGCGCTTCGAGCGAATTACTCGACTTCACGAGCCGTATTGTATACGGCATTGTTCGTTTCTTCGGAGGTTTGCGAAAAAAGAACGTTCGTCTTTTCGGAGGAGGGCGCTTTTCTCAAGTACAAAGACGTCTAATTTTTAAGACACCCAATCGGTACAACAAAAACGCCGTCTTTTCTTTTGTAGGCAAAGCGTCCGACTGCTGTCAGCACCATCAGAAACGAGGGCGGCTTCATTTTGGATAAGTCGAGCTTCCCTGCAATCTCTTGGAGTTTAAGAGCACCGTAATCGACAGCTTCTTGAGATCCGAGTTTGATCTGTATGAGGCCGTAACGCCCGTTGCGCAGATGGACAACGGCATCACATTCGGAGCCGGATTTGTCTCGATAATGATAAACGCCGCCGTCGAGCGATTCAGCATAAACCTTTAGGTCGCGCATGCACAGAGTTTCGAAGAAAAGGCCGAAGCTGTTTAGGTCGTTTATGAGGTCTGCAGGACCGATTCCTAACGCCGCTACTCCGATTGACGAATCGGAAAAATAACGCGTATTCGCTGTTCGTATCGCTGTTTTCGAACGCAAATTCGGATTCCATGCCGGAATGTCCTCAATGACGAAAATCTGTCTGAGTTCCTCGAGGTACCGTGACACGGTATTTTCTGCAAGTGTTGTACCCGAGTTTTCGCTTAAGTCCCTTCGCAACACTTCAATCGATGTGGACGACCCCGAGTGTCGCGCATAGGAACGCATCAGAGCTAAACGTTTGGCGTTTTTCGTAACGCGAACGGCAGGGATCGAGATTGGAAGGAAAAAATGTGTTCGCTAGCAAGGGCGGTGTGCTAAATTGGTTTGTTTCCCCCTCTTTTTGCTTTTTCGGGTGGCTTGATGAAAAGAATTCATGTTATCGGAGCCAGAACACATAATCTGAAAAACATCACGACGGAAATCCCGCGCGGGAAACTCGTGGTGATTACCGGCCCCTCGGGATCGGGAAAAAGTTCTCTTGCTTTTGATACGGTGTATGCCGAAGGACAGCGGCGTTTTGCCGAAAGCCTTTCGGCGTATGCCCGGCTTGTGCTCGGTACTCAGGCGCGGGCTGATGTCGATGCCATCGAAGGGCTGACGCCGACGGTGGCGCTGGCACAAAATCGAACCCGAGCCGGCACCCGTTCGACGGTCGGAACGCTCTCGGAAATTAATGACTATGCGCGACTTTTGTTCTCTCGAGCCGGAAAGGCCTACTGTCCCGAGCACCATGTTCCGTTAGTCAAAAGCGCTGTCCATGACATGGTCGACGCAGCCCTTTCTTGTGCAGAAGGAACGAAGGTTGCCGTCTTGGCCCCGATGCCCGAGTCTTTTTTCTCCGACCGAGTCAAGGCTGTGCGGGAGCTGCGTCGTTTAGGGTTTGTGCGCCTTTATCTAAACGGCACCTTTGTCACGGTCGAGGAGTTTTCTGCGCCTTCGGGGGATGCAATTGTCAAAGACGCCGCGGTTGTAGTCGATCGTTTGCGCGTGTCCGATGCCTCTCGCGTGCGTCTTGCCGAAAGCTTTGAGACAGCTTGCGCACTTACCGGCGGGCGAGCGGCTTTTGCAGAGCTCGATACCGGAAAGGTTAAGACTTTTAGCGAACACTACGGATGCCCGATTTGCGGTTTTACGGTCCCGGATTTAACGCCAGCTTTTTTCTCCTTTAACAATGCCTTAGGGGCCTGCCCGCGCTGTCAGGGAACGGGAATTCTGGAAGATTTTGACGAGACTCTTTTGGTGCGTGACCCGACACTCACGTTAAGACAAGGAGCCGTCTGCGGATTGAGTGCAAGCAATACGCAAGCGTTCTCCGAGCTCTTAAAACTTGCGAAGGAAACGGATTTATCTTTGGATACTCCTTGGGAGGCTCTTCCCGAGGCATCGCGCCGGATTGTTCTATACGGGAAAGAAAGCAAGGGAAAGTGCATTTTCGAAGGCGTCATCGAACAATTAAGGCGTCGTTGGCACAGGGCTCGAAGTGAGGCCGTGAAAGCCGGCATGTCGGTTTTACGGTCTCGCCGGACGTGCCCGGAATGCGGCGGTTCACGATTGAGGCGCGACATGCAATGTGTTTACATCGGTGAGGAGCCGATGCGCATCAATATCGTCGATTTTTCCGAGATGACTCTGGAACAACTTAAAAAGCACTTAAAGGCGATGCGCTTTGCCTCCTCGGTTCAAGTCGTTGCATCGCCGCTTATCAAGGAAATCGATAAGCGCTTAGGGTTTCTTATTGATGCCGGACTCGGGTACCTGACGCTTTCGCGTCCGATTGCCACACTTTCAGGCGGCGAGTTGCAACGCATTCGTCTTGCCGGACAGCTCGGATCGGGCCTCTCGGGTGTGACGTATGTTTTAGATGAGCCTACGGTCGGCCTGCACCCGCGGGATACGGCACGGCTTTTAAAAATTCTGCGCGATTTGGTCAATGCCGGAAATTCCGTTCTGGTTGTCGAGCACGATGCCGATGTGATTGCTGCGGCTGATTGGGTAATCGATATGGGGCCGGGAGCCGGACGTGCGGGCGGCACAATCGTGGCGCAAGGAACGCCGGAAGCCATTCTCAAGGATCCGCATTCGTTAACAGGCGCGTATCTGAGCGGAAAAAAATGCGTCACTTCGAGTAAGACACAACGCAATTTCAAGGGAAAGGGGTCGTTTCTCACGATTTCCGGCGCAACGGGACGCAATTTAAAAAACGTCACGTGCCGGATTCCCTTGGGGGCTCTGACGGCCGTGACCGGCGTTTCGGGATCGGGCAAAACGACGCTTGTTCTCGAAACCCTGGCACAGGCGATGCGGCGGCGCCTCTATGGGGCCAAAGATAAGCCGCAGCCCTTTGTGTCCATCGACGGGGCAGAGCAAATCGACAAAGTGGTGCTTGTCGATCAAAGTGCTTTGGGGCGAGCCGGACGGGCAACGCTTGCGACCTACACAGGCGTCATTGTTCCCATTCGGGCGCTTTTTGCCCAAACGCCGATGGCGCGTGAGCGCGGTTACGAGGCCGGGCGCTTTTCATTTAATGTTGCCGGCGGACGGTGCGAAGCCTGCTGCGGAGAAGGAGAAACCAAAATCGAAATGGGCTTTTTGCCGCCTGTGTTCGTTAGGTGTCCGGTGTGTCTCGGAAAGCGCTTTAACGCCCAAACGCTCGACGTGCGCTTTAAGGACAAAAACATTGCCGACGTTCTGGATATGACCGTTTCCGAGGCTTTGGAGTTTTTCAGTGCACAACCGGAAATCGAGCGACGCTTGCGCTTTATGGTCGATATCGGCTTAGGGTACATGCGACTCGGGGAAAGAGCCGATACGTTTTCCGGCGGCGAGGCCCAAAGGATTCGCCTGGCGGAGGAACTATCGAAAAAATCGACCGGCAAAACGCTTTATATCCTGGATGAACCGACGACGGGACTGCATTTTCAGGATGTGATGTACTTACTCAAAGCCTTGGAGTCCTTAACGGAGCAGGGAAACACCGTCGTTGTCATCGAGCACGATTTAAACGTGATTGCCTCGTGCGATTGGGTGATTGATTTGGGACCGGATGCCGGAGAAGAAGGGGGTAGAGTTCTTGCCCAAGGAACGCCGAACGAGGTTGCATCGAATGCCTCGAGCGTGACAGGATCTTTTTTAAAGCCTTACCTACGCTAGGAGTGGGTAAGTTTTCCCCGCATACGAAAAATCCCGGATAAACCGGGACTTTTCGCGCACTGTGTGAAGTAAATCCGAAGGATTACTTGTTGATGGACCAGACGGTCGTCGGTGTGTAGCGCACGGCCGATTGCTGGCTTTCAACCAGGGATTTGCCCGTCGAGTAGAACGACCAAGCCGTCAGAGACCCGCAGACAATCATCGCGAGAGCGACGATGACCATGCCCTTACGCAGACCGTTGCAACGGCCCTTGACCACATCCCACTTAACGGCGAGACGATACAGACCAATCATGCCGTGCAGTTCCGTCACGATCAAGAAAATCAACGTCCAATCCAAGCCCATGCTGAAGGTGTGAACGGCGGAAAGGTTGGGATCTAAGCCCGAGGGATGGCAAATCATGCTCATCAAGTGCGGGAAGACCAAGGCGGTCAAAAGAACGCCCGTGATAATCTGAATGCGCCAGAGCGAAGAATCGGAGTGGTGCAACATCGTGATATGCGCATTGACGTCACGGCACTGCTTGTAGGAGGTCGGGAAGCGACGCAGAGCGCACAGGGCATGCAAAATCACGCAGAGCATGATAAAGCCGATAAAGAGAACGTGTAGCCAAAGCTGTTCATGACCGAAAATCGGGGTGCCGCCGGAAATCTGAATGAGATTCCAGAACGTATCCTTGCCGATTTGCATCGAGCTCGTAAAGGCCATATGGCAGAAAAGGAACAAGCCGAGAATCAAGCCCGTTACCGACTGCGTGACATCACAGTAGGCAGGCCACTTGCTCGCGCGTTTGGCGTCTTTCAGTGTCACACCGGCGATGATTTCCGGACCGGTCGGCGTATGCGCACGTAATTCTTGCTGAGGAGTCATTTTGTTTTCCTTGAATTTCATAAAGTACGAGTGCGAAGCGGTCTGCCCCGCTCGTATGCCGACATGATGCTCCCTTCGGGCAGTTCGGATTTGACAAATGTCAAAGTTGTAACGTTTTTTTGCAGCCGAAAGCGCAGTTAAAAGGCATTTTGTTCCGAATATCGGCACAAATATTAAAAACCCTAGTAATATCCCTTGGTTTTCCGAAAAATTGTGTCCAGGCTCATATCAGGGACTGTCACTCAAGTCGCGACAAAAAAGCCTGCGTTCCCGGCATCGGGAAGACAGGCTTTCAAAAGCAATTGAAACGGAATTACTTGGTACCGAACAAGCGGTCTCCGGCATCACCTAAACCCGGAACGATGTAGGCATTCTCGTTTAAGCACTCGTCTAAGGCGGCAACCCAAATTTCAATCTTCGGGTGACGCTCGAGCATGACCTGAACGCCTTCGGGGGCAGCCACCAGGGCCAGGAACTTAATCGAGTCGGCGCTCACACCGCGCTTTAACAACACCTCGACGGCGTGGGCGGCCGAGTAGCCCGTGGCCATCATCGGATCGCAGACGAAAAAGAGGCGGTCCGTTACATTCGGCAGCCGCACCAGATACTCGACCGGGCGCTTATTTTCATCGCGGTACATGCCGATATGACCGACGCGAGCCGAGGGCATCAATTCCAAGAGTCCGTCGCTCATGCCGAGACCGGCACGCAAAATCGGAACAATCACCTGCTTTTTGCCGGCCAAGGTCGGCGCTTCCATCTCCGAAATCGGCGTTTCGATCTTGCGACTCGAAAGCGGCAGGTCACGCGTTAACTCATAGCCCATGAGAACGGTGATTTCTTTTAAAAGCTGGCGAAAGACGTTGGTGCTCGTCTCTTTTTGCCGCATAATGGAAAGTTTGTGCTGAATTAACGGATGGTCAACGATATGCAGATTGGGAAAACGCGGATCAGTTTTCATAAGAGACCTCAAAAAACGGTTGCGACAAAACCAAACAGGGAAGACTTCAACCGGTAAAGCTTCTCTGCGACGCTCAGGATTATAGCGAGGGCTTGTTAAGAAATTTTCAAATCGTGCGAGTCAAAGCCGTTCGGTTTGTACGTTTTCCCATTGAGTTTTTCAGGTTCTCTGACTAGACTTGTCGAAACATCTTTTTTCCTTTTTGCCATTGGGGATGCCATGTCGATTCGAACCGTTGTCATTTTGCTGTTGTGCATTTTGAGCGCTGTGTTTTTAGCGGTCAATTGGTCCGGAATCGTGGCTCCGGTTCCGGTCAATCTGCTTTTTACACAGGTGCAGGCGCCGCTCGGATTGATTTTGTTCGTGGTCTTGGGGCTGCTGATTGTGGCGTGCCTACTGTGGTCCATTATGCAGCAGGCAGCCGTGCTCGTGGATATTCGCAAGGCCTACCGGGAAGCGCGGACTAATAAACGCCTGGCGGAAGACGCCGAGCAGTCGCGTCTTGAAGCCTCCACCAAAACGATGACGCAGGAGTTTGCCGATCTTTCGCAGGCCATGAAGACCGAATCGGAAAAAACCGTGGCGGCGCTGACGGCGCTTACCGAAGAAGTTCGGACGCTGCAAACGAACCTTAAGTCCCTTGATGCCAAGATGGTGACGATTGCCCAAAGTCACGGGATTGAATTACCGCCCGAAGAGCCCCCGAAGCGTCGCCATCCGTTCTTTGACTTTTTCAGCAAGAAAGCCGATAAGGTCGAGACGAGTGAAGAAACCAAGCCTGCTCTTAGTGCTGAAGAAAACGAAAAACCCCGCGATGACAAGACCGCGGGGCTGACCTAAAGGAAAGCGGCGTCCGTTATTTGGCGTCTTCTTTGGCCTTTTCTGCTTCTTCGGCTTCCGTGATGTAACGCGTGACGCGTTCGACTTCTTCGGCTGCGCCCAAGAAAACCGGAATCCGCTGATGGAGTTTTTCCGGTTGAATTTCCAGAACGCGTCCGTGTCCGTCGGTGCACATGCCGCCGGCCTGTTCGATTAAAAAGCCCATGGGGTTGGCTTCATACATCAGGCGCAACTTGCCGGGGCGGTCGGTCATGCGCTTATCCCACGGATACATGAAGATGCCGCCGCGCGAGAGAATACGGTGTACTTCCGCTCCCATGGAGGCAATCCAACGCATATTGAAGTCTTTGCCGCGCGGACCTGTGGTTCCTTCTAAAAGTTCCGTGATGTAACGGCGCACGGGTTCGGGCCAATGGCGCATGTTCGAGCAGTTAATCGCAAATTCGTGGGCATCGCGCGGAATAATCGATTCGCTCTTTGTGAAGATGTAGTGATTGGAGGCCGGATCGAGTGTAAACATCACGACACCGCGCCCGAGCGTTAACGCCATTGTGGTTTGCGGACCGTAGACGACGTATCCGGCGGCAACTTGGTTGATGCCGGGCTGCAAGAAGTCGATATCGGAAATGTCGTGGGAGGCGCCGTGCGGACTCGGAAGAATCGAAAAAAGGGTACTGATCGAAATGTTAATGTCGATGTTGCTCGAGCCGTCCAAGGGGTCGAACGTTACTAAGTACGGACCGACGGGCAGGTAGGCCGGGACCGACAGGGCCGTTTCCATTTCTTCGCTGGCCATGCCGCACACACACCCGGAGCGAATGCAGCCCTTGACCATCAGGTCGTTACAGATGACGTCCAACTGCTTTTGGACTTCGCCCTGCACGTTTGTCGAGCCGGCCACGCCTAAAACGCCGGCCACATCGCCGCAGGACACTTCAAAACTGATTTCTTTACAGGTTTCGGAAATATTGATAATCAATTGCGAGAGCTTCGGATCGAGTCCGTACTCGGCAATTTCGTTATCAAGGAAGGTGTGGAGCGTTTGTCGTTGCATGACCAAGTCCTTTAATAATGAGTGAGCGCTTTTTCGACAATTTCCCGAACGGCCGGGGAAAGCGTCGAGCAAGCGGCGACGCGGGTAAGAGCTTTGTACATCAGTTTGGCACGATGGGGCTCGTAGCGGCGCCAGTGATCGAGGGCGCGCGCCATGCGAGAGGCAACGTGTGTGTTAATGGAGTCCAATTGCAAAACCGTATCGGCCCAGAATTCATATCCTAACCCGTCGGCCCGGTGAAATTCCGCCGGATTCCGGTTCAAGAAGGCGCCGACAAGGGCGTAGACGTTATTGGGGTTTTTGATGGAAAAGACATCGTATCCCATCAGGGCGCGAATGCGGTCTAGGACCGGAAGTTCGTCTTTAAAGGACGGAGCTAAGGCCTGAACCGTAAACCACTTATTTAAAAGGAGCGGTTCTTTGTACCAGAGCTTGGCGGCGGCGTTTAAAACGTCGGCCTTGGCCGGACTTCTGGAACAGACGATGCTGGTCAAGGCAGCTAAGCGGTCGGTTAAGTTATCGGCTTTTTCAAACTGCTCGCGCACATCTAAAAGGGCCTTGGCGCTACCGCCGGCAAGCCAGTAATCGAGAGCCAGATTTTTCAGAGCGCGTTTGCCGGCTTGCTCGGCATCGGGGCGATAGGGCCCTGTGATGGTTTGAGCTTGCGCCGTCATCGCCAAGTCCTGCGCAAAGCGATTCCCGAGGGCTTCGCGAGACGCCATCACGGCTTTGTGAATCGCCTCCGGATTAATCATCACGCGCTCTTGGGCAACGCTTGTCTCTTCGGGCATCGTGAGCGCACAGGCGCGAAATGCCGGAGAAAGCCGCGTGTCTTTGAGAATTGCCCCGAACGTACGAACCCAGATTTCGGGAATCACGGGCTCTTCGCCGCGCTCAACCTCATCGATCATTTCGGCAAGCGAGGAGTTGACAAGAACTCGCATCGCTTCGGCCCGATTAAAGAGGTCCGAATCATTCAGAGCCAAGAACGAGAGTTCTTCCCTCGTATACGGATACTCGAAAATCACCGGTGCGGAAAAGCCGCGGCCGATGGAGATAATCGGATTTTCTTCGATGTGAGTAAAAACCCATTCGTCGGACTCTTTGGCAAGAATGAGTGTGCGACTGTGCCCGGAGGGTTCTTCTTCCCCCGCAAGTTGCAACGGCAAATCCTTCCCGGCGTTTCCAATCAGGCCGAGGGTAATCGGAATGACAAAAGGCTCTTTTTCGGGCTGCCCCGGTGTGGGTGTCGTGGTCTGGTAGGCAAAGACCGTGCAGGTCTTGGCAACCGGGTCAAACACGGTGCGCACCCGCACGCGCGGGGTGCCGGCCTGGCTGTACCAACGGGCAAACTGTGTCAGGTCCACGCCGCAGACCTCGGTAAAGGCCGCGAGGAAATCGTCACACGTGACGGCTTGACCGTCAAAACGCGCGAGGTAATTCGTGAGACCCTTCTTAAATCCGTCTTTTCCGAGAATCGTTTGGAGCATACGCACGACTTCCGCCCCTTTCTCGTAGACGGTCATCGTGTAAAAGTTGTCGACCTCTCGGTAGCTTTCCGGTCGAATGGGGTGCGCCATGGGACCGGCATCTTCCGGAAATTGTGCCTGGCGTAACGCGCGCACATCCAAAATGCGCCGTACGGCACGTGAGGCGGCATCAGGTGCCATGTCCATGGAAAACTCTTGGTCACGGAAGACCGTCAGTCCTTCTTTAAGGGTAATCTGGAACCAATCGCGCACGGTGACGCGGTCGCCCGTCCAATTGTGGAAATACTCATGGCCGACCACCGATTCGATACGGTCGTAATCGGTGTCGGTGGCCATATCGGGCGTTGCCATCACGTAGCGGGAGTTAAAGATATTCAGGCTCTTGTTTTCCATGGCACCGAAGTTAAAGTCATCGGTAGCCACGATGCCGAAACGGTCTAAATCGAGTTCCAGCCCAAAGCGCTCCTCATCCCAGCGAATCGCTTTTTTCAGACTTTCCAAGGCATGCGCACTTTTGGCGTAGTTGTGGGGTTCGGTCCAGATACTTAAGTGCGAGACGCGACCGTCTTTGAGGGTAAAGTCTTCGCTTCGATCCTTAAAGTCTCCGGCCACAAGAGCAAATAGGTAGCTCGGTTTTTTGTACGGATCGACGAATTTGACCCAATGGCGTCCGTTGGCTTCTTCGCCCGAGGCCACAAGGTTGCCGTTACTTAAAAGAATCGGGCAAGCGGCTTTATCGGCGTGAATCGTCACCGTAAAGCGACTCATCACATCGGGGCGGTCGGGCCAGTAGGTGATGCGACGAAAGCCTTGGGATTCGCACTGACTCATAAAGGCCCCGTGGCTCATGTAAATCCCGGATAGGGCGGTATTGCGTGCCGGACTGAAGCGATTGATGATAGTAATACGCGCCGGCGCTGTAACGCCTCGAACAATTAACGCAGAACTTGTGAGGGTGTAGTGGGTATCGTCAACTTCCACACCGTTTATAAAGAGGCGCTCAAAGGCTAACTCGTCGGCATCTAAATGTAACGACGAAGGCGAAAAGCCCGACTTCGGGCGCACGCGCATCGTTGTTGTGACGAGAGTGGATTCGGCATCGAGCACGAAGTCCAAGTCAACGCTGTCAACGGAATAAGGGAAAGGCTTGTAATCCTTGCGGTAGACAATTTTGGAATCGGTTTCAGACATGGAACGCAAATCGGATAAACGGAAAACTGTGCGCTCATTGTAGCGCTGAAAACCGGCTTTCCCCGATTAGGAAAAGGAAAAAAGAGGTCGACCGCCGCACACGGCAAAAAAGCCTACGTACGACGGGGGATGCAACTCACGGGAAAAGGTCTCTAAGAGCGCCTCACGAAATATCGCTTCCTATTCTCCACGAGACGGGAAAGTGAGCTGTCTTTCGTTAAAACGAGGCGTCCGGATACAGTTCCGAGAGCACTTGCCTAAGAACGGAGTCGAGCATAATCGGCAGGTGTTTTGTTTCGACTTTTCGGATGTTTAAGGCTTTGGAAAGGAGCGTACGCCAAAATTCCGGGCATTCGCCCTCAGCCCAATCGCCGCGTCCCCGTCCGAAATGCGCCACAGCTAAATATAGGAGCAACGCCTCTAGGGCAAAGTTTCGAATGGCAGCATCCGACCAAGCGACCACGGTTCCTTCCTTGGCATCGCGCCGTGTGTTGTAGGCAATCGCAAGTCCCACACCCCCTAAGGCGCCTAAGACGCTTCCGATGAGCGTTCCGAGGCCCATCGATAAGCCCCCGGTGGATAAATCGGCTGCCAGCCCCCCGACCGCTCCCGAACCGACGGCGCCGGCTAAGGCGGCATTGGTCGTTTTCATCGGGGAGGAGATTTCCCAGTCACTCTGAAGGCGATTAAAAAGTTCCTTTTTCACGCCCTTGCCGCGCAAGCGATTGGCAGCAATGAGTTTGTCCGTTAGGTCACAAAACGCATCGGTCGCGCGTGCACAAAGCGCCGTCTGCGCCGATTTCACGGGATCTGCGGCATCATCGCCTCCGCGAATGAGTTTGAGGCGTTTCCCGAGATTCTTTAACTGATAGGTAAACGACAGGTCCCCGGTGGCTTCCTTGTCGTTCATGATGCGCTCGAGCGTGTGCATGAGAGCTTCGAGGCTTGCGGCATACGCTGCGCGTCTTTGCCGCGACCACGTTTCACGCAAGGATTCGAAGGCGGCCTTTTGCTCCTCGGGAAGGGCATTTCCGATGGCATCTAAAAGCGTAAATTCCTGCACCCAGCAGCGGGCAAAAGCGTCCATCGGGAGCACTTTGCTCACAATCGGATAGCCGCGCATCGCCTCATTCCAACGTGCCACATCCAGGGCTTCTTCTTTGGCAGGCCGCGGTTTTCCCATCTGATTTAAAAGCACAATGACGGGTTTTTTAACCCATGCGAGGATGCTCATCTCGGCTTTGACATACGGGGCTTCGTCGGGAAGCTCTGCGGCATTGACAAGATAAAGCACAATGCTCGATGTGTCGCGCACATGCTTTAAGGCTTTTTGATTGAGCCACTGGGCTTTATTGGTAAAGCGATCCCAGACTTCGGACAAAAACCATCCGACAGGGTTTTTGCGGCCTTCCAAGCGCTTGGCAAGAGCCACGGAATTGCCGAACCCCGGAGTGTCCCAGAGAATGAGTTCGCAACCTTCGGCGTTGCGCGCTAAAACGTACTCATCGGCCGTCTCGGTCACGTGCGCCCGGTCGGCCACTTCCCCGACGTCACGCGAAAGAAGGGTGCGCGCGAGCGTCGTTTTACCGATGTTCGTGTGACTGACTAAACTCAAATGAATGCGAAGCGTGTCTTTGGACATGAATCATTACCTCGGTGTCTTTCTGTCGACAACCGGACTTCTTGTGGACGCCCATTGTCGCATATTTCGCACGAGCGTAACCGCATCGCCCTCGTACACAAAGACCGTCAATCCGAAGCTTGCGGCAAATCGCGTCCAGGTATCGATGCGTTCCGTCAGACGCCCCGGATACACATCAAACCGTTCCCGAAGTCGTCGCGTGTCCAATAAAACCGCGCATAGAAACGGTTTTTCCTCGGTTTCGGGATTGTTGACAGCGCTAAATAGCGCACCGGCTAATTCCTCTTCGGGCGTTTTCAGCGCATCCGAAAGGATTAGAACGAACGGATTTTCTCCGTCACGGAAGATATCGGGGACGACAAAAGGCGGTGCATCGTAGTCAAGCTCGTTCACAATCGGCTTGGGATTGCCCCAAAGAAGCGAGAGTTTATCCAGGGTCGCTTTGTCCGAGCCCTTGAAGGCTTTGTCGGCGATGATGACCAGGGGACCCAAATGCGCCGATTCCTTTCCTTCGGTTAAAACCGAGACAAAGTACGGGTCCGAGACCGTCAGGCGTAAGCGGTTGCGACAAAACCGCGCCGCACTGAAAGAAATAAGGGCTAAAAAAAGACGCGGAATAATCACAAAGACCGTTAAAAGCACCATCATGCGAATGAGCCACGGAGCGGCATTCACAGGATGCATCCGAAACACCAGACGGTCTGACTGCATCGCTTCAAGAGTCGAGGCATCAGGTAGATTCCCTCCGAAGGGAATCAGTCCGTAGGTCCAATCGATAAAGGTTTTAACCGCTTCCGGGTTTTGGGCAAACCAGGTACTTTCCCAGCCGACGACAAAAGCTGTCGAAATCCCTCGAAATGCGATTTCGGCAATAAGTCCCAAGGCAAACGCCAGAGCGGCTAAGTGCATTAGATAGGCCGCTTGGTTTTCATAGACAGGGACCAAGAGCTGCGCCATCTCGGCTCGAAGCGCCGCATCCGGAGAGGTTCGGTGCAAAAGTCGCGTGAGTTTTCCGGCTAAAAGCGCCGAGACAGTCCCTCGAACGGGAAAACGGTCGGGGGAAATCAGCCCCACGGCACCAAGGAGCAAAACGCCGTAGATAAGAACATTCCACGCAATCACACCCCAAAACGGGAAGGAGAGCAAATTGATAAAAGGTTCGGGCGAGGCAAGCTTGTCAGTTAAAGCCCCGAGGATAAAAGCCGCTAGAAAAAGAAGACCTGCGGCACTACGAATCGAAGGCGCGCGAATCGGGGTTTTTGATGCCGCATCGCTTTGCCCCACGGCTTGCAAGACGGCCTTGGCACGTTCGGTTAAGTACGTGGCCTCATCGGCACTCTCGCCTAAGCGATGTGCCGTCGCTTTGCTGATGACGGCACTTTGAATGGCGTAACCGGACGCGGCCTGCTCGAGGGCTTTGGCTCGAAGGATGGTCCTTGCCTGCTCGTAGGTGACGGTAACAAAGGGTTCGTGCATAACGGCTATCTGGAAAACGAGGCTATTGACGGCATTTTATCGCCCGACGCGCCGTGTTTCCGTTGCAGATTGTCAGTAAGTTTGGCAAGATGCACGATTGCCTTTTGTTTTTCGTGAGGAAAATTTCGGTGGATCAGGTGCTCACTTTTGCGCATTCACCTTTTGAATTACACGCGCCGTATGCGCCGGCAGGCGATCAAGGACAGGCGATTGAGGAACTCACTGAGGGGGTAAAAGAGGGCTTGACGGCTCAGACGCTTCTCGGGGTCACGGGGTCCGGCAAGACCTTTACCATGGCCAATGTCATTGCCCGGATCGGCGTTCCCGCACTGATTATGGCGCCCAATAAAACGCTTGCGGCTCAGCTTTATTCGGAAATGCGGGATTTTTTCCCGAATAATGCCGTCGAGTACTTTGTCAGCTACTACGACTACTACCAGCCCGAGGCCTATGTTCCGTCGCGAGATTTGTTTATCGAAAAGGATGCGGCCATCAACGAGCATATCGAGCAGATGCGCCTTGCTGCCTCCAAAAGTATCCTTGAGAGGCGCGACACGATTTTGGTTTCGACCGTCTCGGCCATCTACGGGATCGGAAAGCCGGAAAGCTACACGCAGATGCGCCTGATTTTGCGACAGGGGGACACCAAGGAGCGCTCGGCCATTGTCTCGCAGCTGGTGAAAATGCAGTATCGGCGCAACGACATGGATTTTGTGCGCGGAACGTTCCGTGTGCGCGGCGATACGATTGATGTTTTCCCGGCCGAGCATTCGGAAGCGGCTGTGCGCATTGAACTTTTTGACGATGAGGTGGATGCCGTCAGTCTTTTTGACCCCTTAACGGGAAAGGTGCTTCAACGGGTCCCACGCTTTGTCGTGTACCCGGCAAGCCACTACGTCACGCCGCGCGATGAGGTCGTGCGAGCCATCGGAACGATTAAGGCCGAACTGACCGAACGCCTCAAAGAATTGGAAGGCGCCGGAAAACTCGTTGAGGCGCAGCGACTGAAAGAAAGGACGCTCTTTGACTTGGAAATGCTCGACCAGGTCGGCTTTTGCAAGGGTATCGAAAACTACTCACGGCACTTGACGGGTTTAAATCCCGGAGAGGCCCCGCCGTGCCTGATTGATTATCTGCCGCCCGATGCCCTGATGTTTTTTGACGAAAGCCACGTTTTGATGGGGCAGTTGCACGCGATGTATCGAGGCGACCGTTCCCGCAAAGAAACTCTCGTGGAGTACGGATTTCGACTTCCTTCGGCTCTGGATAACCGTCCGCTTCGATTCGATGAATTCGAACGCAAAATGCGGCGCAGCATTTTCGTTTCGGCGACACCTGCCGAGTACGAATTAGGGAAAAGTTCACAGATTGTCGAGCAGGTCGTGCGACCGACCGGGTTAGTCGACCCTGAATTGGAAGTGCGCCCGGCGACAACACAGGTCGATGACGTACTCGATGAAATCCGGGAACGCGTCAAAAAACACGAACGCGTTTTAATTACGACGCTGACGAAAAAGATGGCCGAGGAGCTCACGCAGTACCTTGACGAACACCAAGTCAAGGTTCGGTATTTGCATTCGGACGTCGATACCGTCGAGCGCGTGGAGATTATTCGCGATTTGCGTGCCGGAGTTTTTGATGTGCTCGTCGGGATTAACCTCTTGCGTGAGGGACTTGATATGCCCGAGGTATCGCTCGTTGCCATTCTCGATGCCGACAAGGAAGGGTTTTTGCGTTCGACGCGTTCTTTAATCCAGACCATCGGGCGCGCGGCGCGTAACGTGCACGGAAAAGCCATTTTGTACGGCGACACCGTGACCGATTCGATGAAAGGCGCGATTGAAGAAACCGAACGGCGTCGTAAAAAGCAAACCGATTACAACAAAGCGCACGGGATTACCCCCAAGAGCGTTGTTAAAGCCGTGCGCGATATCATCGACGGCGTTTACAAGGGCCCCTCGGAAACCGAGCGACAAAAGAACCTGGATGAAGCGCTTAACACGGACGATCCTCATGCGGTGGCTCGGGCCATTCGAGAGACCGAAAAGAAGATGCTCTCCTGTGCTCGGGACTTGGATTTTGAGCAAGCGGCTGTTTTACGAGATCGTTTAGAAGCATTGCGTCGACGCGTTTTCGGCGCGGACCAAAGCGTCTGATCGGTCGCTAGGAAGACGCAAGAAGGGTGTCAATTAAACTCGGCAAGTCCGATACCCTTCGGGCAAGCGCTGTGGCTCCCCAGTCTTGCGCATCGGTTCCGTAGCCCCAAAGCGCCGCAATCGAAGCCATGCCGGCTGCACTCGAGGCCGTGATATCCCGCTTTTCATCGCCGATATAAAGGCATTCGGTAACCGGATGCGCAAGGCGCCGTGCAGCTTCCCAGAGCGAGTCGGGTGCCGGTTTCATTTTCGGGGTCGTGTCGCCGGCAATGAGCACATCGGGTTCGGCAATCGGGGCGATTAAATCCTGAACTAATGGTCCTGCAAGACGCATTGCCTTATTGGTGACGATGCCCCAATGCCGACCTTCGGCCGCAAGACGTTGGAGAACGGCATCAATTCCGGCAAAGGGCACGGTGTTATCGCGCATGTGCTCGCTGTAGTCCGATAAAAAACGGGCTCTTAATTCCGGATACCGAGGATTGTCGGGGAAAACGTTCAGTGCTTTGGCTAAAAGCCCTTTGGCGCCTGTGCCGGCAAAGGGACGCAAGTCTTCGTACGGCAAAGGGGTAAGTCCGGATTCAAGGCGCAACCGATTGGCCGCACCGCACAAGTCCGGTGCCGTATCGATGAGCGTCCCGTCTAGGTCAAAAAGAACCAGTCCCCGAGCCATGAAAAACCCCGATTAGTTCGAAAGCGCCTTTTTCTTAGTGACGTGATCGGCTTTGCGGGCTCGGGTCTTGCGCGGAGTGATTGGAGATTTGGCCGCAAAGCGCTTAGTCGGTTTGCGGACCGGTTTTACCGGTTCGTCCTCCTTTTCCTCCGGAATCGGACGATATAAAACCAAAGTTTTGCCGATGGCTTGAATGCGGGCTGCCCCCAATTTGTCAGCAAGTTCCGCATAAATGCGAGCGCGTTCTTCGCGGTCGTCGCCCGGAACCTTGACTTTCACAAGACCGTGTGCCGACAGTTCGCGGTCGACTTCCTTGATGACGGCATCGGTCAATCCGGCATTTCCCAAAAGAATCGAAAAGGTGATGTGATGCGCTTGAGCACGCCGGAACAAGCGTTCGTCGCGCTCGAGAATAAGTTCAGACATAATTCGCCTACCGAAAATTTTCCATCAGGCGCATTTTAAGGCACGGGTATGCCCAAGTCAGCAAAGAAACTGCGTTCGAATCCGGCGTGGATCGAACGCCATATCAACGATCCGTTTGTCAAGAGAAGTAAGGCCGAGGGGTATCGAGCTCGGTCTGCCTACAAGCTTTTGGAACTCAATGAGAAGGAAAAACTTTTTCGCCCCGGCATCACTGTTGTCGATCTGGGAAGTGCTCCGGGTAGTTGGACTCAGGTTGCCCGCTCCAAAATGGTCAACGCAGCCGGGAAGTTTTCCGGACACCTTGTTGCTATGGATATTCTCCCGATGGAACCGGTGCCGGACGCCGTTTTCCTGCAAGGAGACTTTCGCGAGCAAGAGGTTGCCGATCAATTGTCCGCGCTGTTAGCCGACGGAAAGGTCGACGTTGTCTTAAGCGATATGGCGCCGAACTTGTCGGGTATTCCGGCCGTCGATGCAGCGGCCAGTCTCCTTTTAAATGAACTTGCGCTTGAGTTTGCTTTGGAACACTTGTGCGAGAACGGCGTCCTTGTTGTCAAAGCCTTCCAAGGGTCGGGTTATTCGCAATTTATCGAAACCGTGAAACGGCACTTTAAGTCCGTGTCACAACGCAAACCCGAGGCCAGTCGCGATACGAGCCCGGAAATGTACGTTGTTGCGAAAAATCTTAAGCATGGCGGGGGAGTTTCCTAGCGTCGACTTTTGTTTTGGGGTGGCGGACGAAGGATTGTTGCCCGGCTTTTCCTTGCGTGTCTTGAGCGAGAAACCGAGCACTGGCGACTCTCGTACGTATAGTTCTTTCCAAGAAAAACCCCGTGTTAACAGAAAAAAATGCCCTAATCCGTTCTCAAGTTTGCCCCGTACGACATCGCGAATTTCCAAACACTGCGTCAGGGGATTTTGCCTACGTTGACAAAACGGAATTTATTGCCGAACTTGAGGATTCTTGGTGCCTTTATTCCTTCATAGAAACGCCGCTTCGGAAAGAAACTGTTCACACAAATGCTACAGGCCGACTGCGACATTGCGGCGACCAAGGACTTTGAACGCAAATTCGACAGTACCTATATCGGGGAGCACAAGACACCCCTTGCCAACACGTTTCGGGTCATGCACTTGGATTTTTCCGGAATCGATGCCGATACATTTACGGAAGGTTTTGTTGCAAATGTTCGAGACGGACCGCTGGATTTTTCTCTTCGGAACAACTTCAAAGAGGGAACCGACCTTTTACAAGGACATTATCGCTCTCTGTCCTTGCTGCTAACGGATTTTCTTTTTGTTTATAAGCAGTACTTTACAGATTCGATTTATCTCGCTGTCGATGAATACGATCAGGGAGCCGATGAGGTTCTGGCGATGAATATTGAATCTTTTCGAGACTTGACGCGCTCGGGAGGGATTCTCAAAACTTTTTACTCCAAAATCAAAGATTTTGCCGCAAAAAGCACCATTGCACGCATTTTCATCACCGGCGTTACGACAATTCAGCTCGACTCGATGGTTTCGGGGCTTTCCATTGCGAAGATTTTCGCGGCAAATGCCCAATTCACAACTATGTTCGGTTTTACGGAGACAGAACTTCGCAACTGGATCCCTCAACTCGTTGACTTGAAGCGATACGGAAAATCTCTGGACGAAGTCCTGACTCGCATGAAGGAGTGGTACAACGGATACTGTTTTTCCTTGCAATTCGTTGCAAATTGACGGCGTTTTGTGCTCTGAAAAGCGGTGAAAGTCGGCTAAAACAGATAGACTGTTACACAAATTCGTGCGGACGGGATGTTCGCTTACAAAGAAAGGAGTCCTAACTTTGGACAAGAGGATGATGCAACGCTTGGCGGTCTGGTGTTTGATCGCCTTTGTGCTTTTTACGGTTTTCCGGCAATTTAGCGGCGAACGTACGGTGGCCGGAAACTTAGACCAGACAAGTTATACCCAGTTCATGGACGATGCCAAAGCCGGCAAAATTCGGCGTGTGGACGTGCAGGGACGACGCATTACCGTAACGCCGGCTGAGGGTGCGACCTATACGATTACAAGTCCGGGAGACCTGTGGATGGTCGAGGACCTGCGCAAGAACGGCGTGCAGGTTTACGGAAAGCCCGATGAAGAGCCTTCTTTTCTCGAGCAAATTCTGATTAGTTGGTTCCCGATGATTCTTCTGATCGGCGTGTGGATTTTCTTCATGCGTCAGATGCAGATGGGTGGCAAAAACGGCGGTCCTTTCTCGTTCGGTAAAAGCAAGGCCCGCATGCTCGATGACTCGGCGAACAAGGTGCGTTTTGCCGACGTTGCCGGGTGCGATGAAGCCAAGGAAGATGTTCGGGAAGTCGTCGATTTCTTGAAAGATCCTTCAAAGTACCAGCGCCTGGGCGGGCACATTCCCCGCGGCATTTTGCTTGTCGGTTCGCCGGGTACCGGTAAGACGCTTTTGGCCAAGGCCATTGCCGGCGAAGCCGGAGTTCCGTTCTTTTCGATTTCGGGTTCGGACTTCGTGGAAATGTTTGTCGGCGTCGGCGCTTCTCGTGTGCGCGACATGTTCGAGACGGCTAAGAAAAACGCCCCGTGCATTATCTTCATCGATGAAATCGATGCCGTGGGGCGTCAACGCGGAGCCGGTCTCGGTGGCGGCAATGACGAACGCGAGCAGACCTTAAACCAAATGCTCGTGGAGATGGACGGCTTTGAGACCGGGACGAACGTGATTGTCGTTGCGGCAACGAACCGCCCCGATGTTCTCGATCCGGCCCTGATGCGTCCGGGACGCTTTGACCGCCAGGTCGTCGTGCCGCTTCCCGATATTCGCGGACGTGAGCAGATTCTTGCCGTGCACATGAAAAAGATTCCTCTGGGGGCGGACGTGCAGACCGATGTTCTCGCACGCGGAACTCCGGGCTTCTCGGGTGCCGATTTGGCGAACCTAGTCAATGAAGCGGCACTTTTTGCGGCGCGCCGTAACGGACGTGTTGTGGAAATGCACGACTTTGAATTGGCTAAAGACAAAATCATGATGGGCGCAGAGCGTAAGTCCATGGTCATGACCGAAGACGAGCGACGCAATACGGCCTATCACGAGTCCGGTCACGCTCTCGTTGCCAAATTAATGCCTAAGTCCGATCCGGTGCACAAGGTGTCGATTGTGCCGCGCGGACGTGCTTTGGGCTTGACGATGCAGTTACCGGAAACGGACCGCTATGCCTACGATAAGCAGTACCTTCTGACGCGCATTGCGATTTTATTCGGCGGTCGTATTGCCGAAGAAGTCTTTATGCACCAGATGACGACCGGGGCGAGTAACGATTTTGAACGCGCCACGCAGCTTGCGCGTGACATGGTCATGCGTTTCGGAATGAGCGACAAGATGGGCGTCATGGTCTATGCCGAAAACGAAGGGGAAGTTTTCTTGGGACGTGCCGTGACAAAGACCACGCACATTTCCGAAAAGACGATGCAGGCCGTCGATACCGAAATTCGTCGGATTCTCGAAGAGCAGTACGGAGTCGCTCGTAAACTGATTGAAGAGCATCGCGACAAGATCGAGAAGATGGCCTCGGCCCTGTTGAAGTGGGAAACGCTCGACGCCGAGCAACTTGACGACATCATGGCCGGCAAAGACCCGCGCGAGCCCAAACCTCCGGAATCCCAGGACACACGCAAATCTGCGGAGTCCCAGGGAAAGGCTTCGACTCAAGAGCAAGAGGGCGATTCCGTCAAGGCTTCTTCGGAAGGAAAAGAGCCGGAAGACAAGGCGCCGAAGGAAACGGTGCCCGAGTCGGCTTCCTCCGAGGCAGCAAGTGATACGTCAGAAGAATCGAGCGCTGACGAGCCCGTTAAGAAACCGCGCAAGCGCACGGTTAAAAAAGACGCTCCTACTGAGTAATCGATTGATTAGACACGCATTTTCCCCGATGCGCCCGTAACCGGGCGCCTTCGGTTTTAGGGAGTTTTTCATGTCAGAAGTACACGACTGGCACTGCCGCGACCGTGTGGTTAATCTAGATAAACCCATCATCATGGGTATTGTCAATGTCACCCCTGACTCGTTTTCCGACGGGGGCAGTCACGCAACCGTGAGTGAGGCTCTTGCCTTTGCGCGCCAATTAGCACATGAGGGCGCCGACATTCTGGATATCGGAGGCGAATCGACGCGTCCGGGTTCCGCACCGCTTGACCCCCGAGAAGAACAAAAACGCATTCTTCCTGTTGTCAAAGCATTGGTTGGTGAAGGGTACACGGTGTCGGTTGATACCTATCACCCCGAAACCATGCGTGCTGTTTTAGATCTCGGTGCCCATATCATCAATGACGTCAAGGGCTTTACTCAGGACGGCGCCGTCGATGCCGTGCGAGGAAGCGATGCCGGTCTTGTCATCATGCATTTTGAGGCGGTGCGTCCCGGTCACCTTTTTCAAGACATCGAGGCGTTTTTAGAGCAACAGAGTCAGCTTCTTCTTGCGGCCGGAGTCCCGGCTCGGACGATTTGTTGGGACCCCGGGTTCGGGTTCGGAAAAACGATGGAAGAAAACCTGACGCTTCTAGAGCACTTTGAGGATTTTCGTTGCCCGAACTACCCGGTTCTGATCGGAGTTTCCCGCAAGCGCATGATCGGCGCGATGACGGGAATTGCCGACCCGGCCAAACGCGCGGACGGATCTGTGAAAGCCGCTTTAACAGCCGTCAAAAAGGGCGCTCACATCGTACGAGTTCACGATGTGGCGCAAACGCTTGCCGCGCTCAAAGAGGTCGGGTTGCGCTGAGAGGGCGTGTTGCATCTTGGCATTGTCTAAAATGGCATAAAAATTTATCTAGGGGGAAGTTATGGCTCGAAAGTATTTCGGAACCGACGGGGTGCGCGGAACGGTCGGAACCCGCCCGATTTTGTTCTCAAATTAGGTCAATCTGCGGGGCGTGTTTTTTCTGAGAAAAAGTCAGGGTCTCGCCCGGTCGTTTTAATCGGCAAAGACACCCGCGTTTCGGGCTATATGTTAGAGGCGGCTTTGCAGGCCGGCTTTTCTTCTTCCGGTGTTGACGTTTTGCTCTGCGGACCGATTCCGACTCCGGCGGTCGCGTACCTGACGCGCGCGTTGCGCCTAGATGCCGGTGTTGTCATCAGCGCAAGCCACAATCCTTTTGACGATAACGGCATTAAGTTTTTTTCCGAAAAGGGCATGAAACTACCCGATGCCGTCGAAGAGGCTATCGAGCAGGAGATGGACAAGGGCTTTGCGTGTCTTACCAGTGACAAACTCGGCAAGGCGCGTCGTTTGGATGATGCCGTCGGTCGCTATGTGGAATTTTGTAAGAGTACGTTCCCCTCGCACCTCGATTTAAAAGGCATGCGCCTTTATTTGGATTGCGCCAACGGGGCGTCATACCACGTGGCGCCGGATGTTTTCCACGAACTCGGTGCGGACATCGTAACCGATGGGGATAAGCCTGACGGCTTTAACATCAATCGAGGCTTGGGCGCCACGCACACCGAGACGCTTTCGGCGCGTACGGCTCAAGCCGGGTGCGACCTGGGGCTCGCTTTTGACGGCGATGCCGATCGCTTAATCATGGCCGATGCCAAGGGGCGTGTCTATAACGGCGACGAACTTCTTTATGTCATCGTCTCCGATAGGGCACGTCATAATCCCGTGGCCGGTGTAGCCGGGACCTTGATGACCAACTACGCTTTGGAAAAGAAATTGACCGAGGACGGGATTCCTTTTGTGCGTGCCAAGGTCGGCGACCGGTATGTGATGGAAGAACTCTTGGCTCGCAAGTGGCTTTACGGCGGCGAGTCGAGCGGACACATCATTGCTCTGGATCGTCAGACAACCGGAGACGGTGTTGTCAGTGCTTTGCAGGTGCTTGCTGCCATGCGCTCTCAAGGAAAAACGTTGCAAGAGTTGCTGGCCGGATTAACTCTGATGCCGCAGATTCTTATCAACACTCGCGTTCCCAAGGGCTATCGCTGGCAAGAGGATGCGCTTTTTGTGAAATCGGTTGAAAAAGCCCAAAAAGAAATTGCCGGTCGCGGTCGGGTGTTGATTCGACCGTCGGGGACCGAACCCTTGTTGCGTGTTATGGCTGAGGCCGATGATGCCGAGTTTGCCCGCACCTTGGCACAAACGATGTCCGAGGCGATTGCGCGGTAAAGTGCCGAGCATCGGCGCCCTGAAAAACTCGAGTCGGCGAAGATTTGTCACGGCTGAAAAACATGATTGACATACTCCCCAGCCTGAAGACTGAGGATTCTTGGATCAAACGCCGGATGCCGACTTTCGTCGGTCTGACTCCGGCTCTCCTTGACGGACGATCGTCCCGCCCGTTACTACTCTGTCAGCAATGCGAAGCGCTTCCGCAAGAATATTGCGAGCCGCATTCACGTCACGGTCATGCACCGCACCACAGTGCGGGCATGTCCACTGACGTACCTTCAGATCTTTCGTGCCTTCAAATTTAAATCCGCAGACCGAGCAAAGCTGGCTTGAAGCGAACCATTGATCAACATGAACTACCTGAGTACCCACTTTCGATGCGACATAGCTGAGAATAGAAGAGAACTCGGAAAATCCGTAGTCACTCACCTTCCGTCCCCAAAGACGTTGCATTGCCTTAATGTTGAGTGTTTCAAGTCCGATGAACGCAAAATCCCCGACCAGCTTCCAGGCGGTTTTCCACTGCCAGGCCAGACGCTGATTGGCGATGCGTCGGTAAAGACGCGCCAAATCACGTTGCGCCCGTCGGTAGTTGGCAGAGCCTTTCTGCTTACGGGAAAGAATGCGGTGAAGTCGTTTCACGGCCTTCAGGTTCTGCTTAAAGAATTCAGGACTCTCAATGGTTGTTTCGTCAGAGCCGGTAAGGTAGGTTTTCAAACCGAAGTCCAGGCCGACTGCATTACCCAGCCGTGGAAGGACGTGATTTGCTGCCTCATCTTCAACTGCGAAACAAAGCCAAAGATCGTTCGCCGAATCACGTTTCACCGTGAGGGTCTTGATCTTTCCTTCGATCTCTCGGGACTTGAAATACTTGTATTTCTGTCCGCAGATGACAAGCTCATTGCCGTCAAGCAGTTTGTAGCCCGTCTGCTTAAGCGTAAACGACTTGTATTTACGTACTTTTTTAAAACCGGGAAGACCGCATTTTTCTCCGTTCTTCTTGGCATCAAAAAATCGCTTGTAACTGCGGTACAGTCTTTCAACCACGTCCTGAAGCGCCTGCGAACCCATTTCACACAAGTACCCATAGGGTTGACGTTTCTTGAGTTTCGTCAGATGCTTCTTGAGGACGTTTTCAGACACCGATTTTCCGTAAAACCGGTAGAACCTCCTTGTGAAAGCCACGCAATGGTTCCACGCCAATGCACCGGCATTGATCTGCCGGTGCAGTTTCTTATTGCGCTTCGCCGAAAGGAGCTTGTATTTGTAGGTTCTCATGGTTGAAATGATACAGCGGATCTTCCGTAGTTTTGAACACAACAACCTGAGCGCCTTATATCCTCCTCCTGAAGGAACAGGTTTTACGGCGCGTGTGATAAAGCGAATCGTTAGTCAAGAAATTGCGTGCAAACTTTAATAAGAGACATGCTTATTAAGGATTTCACGATGCAGTGCCGTTCAGTCCGTTCGGGGCAGCGGCGACGAAATCTTGCCGAGGACCAAGACATCCTGTATAGAGTTGCTGACAACGTGAAATAGGACATAAATCATCCGAGTGTTCGCAAGACTCTCTCGGACCATCCTCGGATAGGCGGCGCTCATGTCGCACGTGACTGAGCGAATCTGCTCGGATCGGTTCTTTTTGGTGAGCCAATCAAAGAACGTCTGAAGTTTTTTCTCGGATTTGTCCATTCCGCCCCAAAGCCCGTTCTTTTCCACTCCGTCCATCACAACCGTTGCGTAACGGTGCCCTTTATGCACGGAGAACTCATCAATCATCAGAGGCTGAACGCCGGACAAATCAACTTGGTCGAACAGGAGATTTAACTGGATTGTGTCGAGATCCTTGCCGGTACTCCAAGAGAGTTGCGTGAGGCGGACGACATCGGAAATCGAAAGCCTCAAGCGCAGGAGTGCCTGCAAATAAGAAGTAGCAGCGCTTGAGTCGGAGGCTGTGCAATGGCAGCCATGGGACGACTCTTTTTAGGGAAAAATCATTTTAGGATAATCGCGCCATCTATGTTTTGTGCTGTGATTCCCGACAGAGACAAGACCGAGGGTAGGCTGCGCCAAGAAGCCACATAACCGGTCGCAACCGAGGAAAGGCTTCTTCCTTGAGCTATTAATGAGAGGTCGGCATGACGCTGTCAGTTCAGTGGGCACAAAACGCCGGGAAATGCCCTTTCCCGTAAAACCGTGAGGAACCAAAAAAGACCCCGCGCCGTCTTCGGCCCGGGGAGAGATAAGATGATTTAATCGAAGGAATTCGGGATCGTTCTCAGAACGTGTGGTTGATTCCGAGACCGAATTGGTAGGCGTTAAGAGCCTCTTTTTCGGCAAAGGCCTTCTTTCCTTTCACGAGAACGGCTCCCGTGTACAGGCTCGTGCGCTTAGAAAACTCATACGTGTAAGAAACGCCGAGCGTATAGGCCTTGCCCGGCAAATCCATTTCGGAAGATTTGACGCGTGCGTACTGGCCGGCAACAGCGACTGTGCCGCCTGCTATCGGTGCCGTTGCTCCGAGGATAACGGAATCAACTCGCGCCGGTGCGTCTTGGTCATCTTCTTCAAAGAGCGAATCTAAGGCGCCGTCAGCAAAGGAACGTAAGCTCGCATTCTTAGCATGCTGGTAGATAACCATGGGCTTAATGCATTCGGCATCCCAAGATAGACCGACTGAGTAATAGCTTCCGTTGCGACCCGCCGGCGTCCCAGGAGCTCGGCGTTCCGCTTCAGCAGCCAGGATGCCGGCAAAGGGTCCGTTCTCGTAGAGCGCACCGACGCCGTAGTAGTGGTCCCGGTCAGTCCACTTGGGAATGTCCTTGTCGCCGGCCGAGGCTTGAAGTGCAATCTTAAGTCCGTCTACGGGCATCACTTCAAGCGCAATTGCCGATGTCGGGGCCATGTCTTTGGTCGCCATCAGGCCCATGCCGCCTAATCCATAGGCCGCTTCCAAGGGATCGAATCCGCCGATCAGGTCAAAGTCGCCGCCCCCGGACGTAAGAGCCCCGCCTAAGTTGCCGACGGAAACCTTGACGGTATCGTTTCCGATCCAAAGGTACGACATCGATCCGAAAATCGTATTTTCATCGGCAAGAACTCCCGTATCGGACGCGTATTCGCTTTCAAGTGCTACGCCGGCTTTAAAGCCGTTTGCCAGGTCTTCTTCGGCTGTGATGCCCCAGACTGAGTCACCTGCCCAAGCCGATTCCATCTTAATGCCCGTGGTCGAGCGGTTGTCGTTTTCGGCAACACCCTTGGTGTGCGAGACGACAAACCCGGTTGAGATTGACCCGTAAATGTTCACCTCGGCTGCCTGAACCGCGAAGGCAGCACCTAAAGCCGCAAGCACGGGGACGAGTTTCTTTTTCTTGATGTTTTTCCTGAGATAAAGAGAAAAATGCGACCGGCATCTGTTGTGCAAGGAGTCCGAAAGGTGACAGATGCCGGTCAGACAGGACGCATTTTAAACATAAATGAGAATCATTCGCAATATGGAATATTAAAAGAGCGTTCACCGTTACATTTTTCTGTTGCACGAGTGCTCTCGGCGGTCGTGCGCCGGTGAAAAAGGGAGGGCTTTCTCTCGGACTCTGCCGGGGACTGGACTAAAATCCTTATCCTCCTCTTTTTTGTTTTGATTGCGAAGTCACCATGAGTACGAAACCTGCAACCTATATGACGGCTGCCCAAATTCGGACGGCGTATCTGGAGTTTTTCAAGAGTAAAGGACACACGATCGTCAAATCGAGCCCCGTGGTTCCCAAGGACGATCCGACGCTTCTTTTTACGAACGCCGGGATGAATCAGTTCAAGGCGAACTTTTTAGGTTTGGATAAATCGCTTTCACGTGCGACGACAGCCCAAAAGTGCATCCGTGCCGGCGGCAAGCACAACGACTTAGATAACGTCGGTTACACGGCGCGTCACCACACCTTCTTTGAAATGCTCGGCAATTTCAGCTTCGGTGACTACTTTAAACGCGAAGCGATTTCCTGGGCGTGGGAACTTCTGACAACTGTCTATAAGTTGCCGCCCGAGCGGCTCTGGGTAACGGTCTATCAGGAAGACGACGAAGCCTACGGAATTTGGAATCAGGAAATCGGCATTCCTGCCGAACGCATTGTGCGCATCGGGGACAACAAAGGTGCGCGGTACATGTCCGATAACTTCTGGATGATGGGCGATACGGGACCGTGCGGTCCGTGCTCGGAAATCTTTTTCGACCGTGGTCCGTCGGTGCAAGGAGGCCCCCCGGGAAGTCCCGATGAGGACGGTGATCGGTACCTGGAAATCTGGAACCTCGTGTTTACGCAATTTAACCGAGACACAAGCGGAAAAATGAATCGGCTGCCGCGCCCGAACATCGATACGGGAATGGGCTTGGAGCGTATCGCCAGCGTCTTGCAGGATGTGCCGACCAATTACGACATCGACCTGTTCCAGAACATTATGCGGGCTGCGAAAAAAGCCGTCGAAGAAGCCGGGGCGACTGATGTCGATCCCCAGTGCCCGTCCCTGAAAGTGATTGCCGACCACATTCGCGCTTGTGCTTTCTCGGTGGCTGACGGTGTGGTTCCCGGAAACGAAGGGCGCGCTTATGTGCTACGCCGGATTGCACGACGCGCGATACGCCATGGGTACAAACTCGGGGCGCGGGGTCTTTTCTTTTATAAGCTCGTCGAGCCCTTGGCACGCGAAATGGGCGATATCTATCCGGAATTACACAACCCGAGAATTGCCCAAGTGATTCGCGCCGAAGAAGAGCGCTTCGGGATGACGCTTGCCACGGGCATGGCCATCTTGGAAGCGGCGATTGCCCAAACGCACGACGGTGTGTTAGACGGGGAAATCGCCTTTAAGTTGCACGACACGTATGGATTCCCGGTGGATTTAACCGGTGACGTGTGTCGCGAGCGGGGACTGAAAGTCGATATCGACGCCTTTAACCTTGCGATGAACGAGCAGCGAGAAAAGGCCCGTGCATCGGCCAAATTTAAGATTGCCGCCGGCCTGGCCTATAGCGGTGAGGCGGGTCTATTTACGGGGTATACGGAACTGACGACAACGGGTGCCAAAGTCCTTGCGCTTTATAAAGACGGCGCCGAAGTGGAGTCGGCCACGGCCGGAGACGACGTTGTTGTCGTTTTGGATAAGACGCCGTTTTACGCCGAGATGGGCGGACAGGTGGGCGATGCCGGAACGCTTTCCGATGATTCGACCCTCCTTAAGGTTTCCGATACGTTCCGCATTAAAGCCAATGTCTTCGGACATGCTGCGCACGTCGCCGAAGGGACGCTGAAAAAAGGCGATGTCATCACCGCCTCGGTCGATGCCGAACGTCGCCAAGCGATTGCGCGTAACCACTCGGTGACGCACATCATGCACAAGGCCTTGCGTGAGGTGCTCGGCGTGCACGTGGCACAAAAGGGAAGCCTTGTGAATGCGGCGATTACGCGTTTTGACTTCTCGCACGACAAACCCATGACGGCATCGGAGATGGCACAGGTCGAAGAGATTGTCAATAAGGAAATCCTCGCGAACACGGAAACGCTTTGCCGAGAACTTCCGATTGAGGAAGCCAAAGCTACGGGTGCGATGATGCTTTTCGGGGAAAAGTATGGCAAAACAGTCCGTGTGATGAATATCGGTACGTCGTGTGAACTCTGTGGCGGGACGCACGTACATCGTACGGGCGACATCGGGCTCTTTAAGATTTTGGGCGAAGCCGGTATCAGTGCCGGTGTTCGTCGCATTGAGGCGGTTACAGGCTTTAATGCTCTTGCACTTGCGCAAAAAGAAACAGCGCTTTTATCCGGGGCAGCTTCTCGCTTTAAGGCACCTGCCGAAGAGCTCCCGGAGAAAATCGATCAGGCTGTCGGTCAGATTCATGCACTGGAACGTGACCTGGCTCGCGCTAAGGAAAAATTGGCCGCTCACCAGGTCGCAGGTCTCGTGCACCAGGTCACCGAAATTAACGGCACAAAGGTTCTTGTGACGACCCTGGAGGACTTAGATCCCAAGGCGCTTCGCGAAACCGTTGATTTTGTTAAAGACCGCATCAAGTCCATTGTCATTTTGTTTGCCGTCAAGGGCGATGGAAAGATTCAGTTCTGTGCGGGCGTGACTAAGAATCTGCTGGGCAAAGTCAAGGCCGGGGATTTGGTGAAAGTTGCCGCGGCCGTTGCCGGCGGCAAGGGGGGCGGCCGTCCCGATATTGCCATGGCAGGTGCCACCGATGTCACCAAACTCGAAGAGTCGTTTGCGGCAGCCAAAGAATGGCTCCGTGGAAAACTCTCCTAAATGCCGTGAAAGAAATTAACTTATGCGGCATGGTCTGTCCGATGCCCGTCTTGAAAACCAAGCGGGCATTGGCTGGACTCGCCCCCGAGCAAGAGTTGTGTGTTCTGACCGATGATCCGCATGCCATCGAGGACATTGCGCTTTTTGCCAAACAAAGCGGGCATACGCTTGTTTCGCAAGAAACCGACGGCGCCGCCGTGACGCGCCACGTCTTACGAAGGGCGCCGACGCATAGCTAGTTGCGCTCGAGTTTTAAGAAGTTTCAAGCCCTGTTTTCGGTACCGAAGGCGGGGTTTTTGAACACGCTAATGCCAGGCCCAGAAAGCGGAAAACGGAACGGCGTAAAGATTGTTTCCCAGACTCAGCAAATCCTTTCCGGCATAAAGAACAATGCCGACAAAATTCGGAACTTGCTTCGAGAACCATCGCAGATGGTAAAAGTCATCGGAATTAACCGATTCGGCCGCTTTGACTTCTAGACCAAGATATCGATCGGCCTCATCGCGTATGAGAAAATCAATTTCCCGGTTGTTCTTATTTCTAAAGTGATGAACCGACCACAAGGGGTGCAAATCGGTTTCTGCCATAATCTGAGAGTACGCCCAAGTCTCAACGAGTTTCCCGCCCTCGTTAGCCATTTTCTCCTGACTGGAAAGAAGTGTCTCCGGAGAATAAATGCCGAGCAGGCTCGCCATCAGAGCGCTGTCGGAAATAAAGACTTCCGGTGTTTTGCTGCCGAGTCGATAGTCTTTGGATTCCCAAGCCGGCAAATAATCAACCAGAAAGAGTGCCTCAAGAGCGTTAAGGTAAGATGTGATTGTTTGGGCGTTCCCGTTGAGTTTTCGGCAAAGTTCCTGAACATTAAGAGGCTTACTCGAGTAGGCCGCAAAAATCTGCAATAGGATTTCCAAGTCCTTATAGCGACGCAAATCCCACGCTTTCGTGAGGTCGTAGAGAATTTGCGCCTGAATATAACTTTTGAAATACAAATTGCGATTCTCTGCGGTAAATCCGATTGTTTGGGGATAGCCGCCCTCAATGGCCCAACTGTAAACGCTTCGACGGGAGCAAGGTTCAATTTCCGTAGCTTTAGGAAAGCGCTCCTTAAAAGCGTTTTCGATAAAGCATGGCAAGGCACCGAGCATTTCTGCGCGAGATAACGTGCGAAGTCGCAATACCACCACTCGCCCTGTCAGGGAATCGGCATTTTCTGCTGTCGGAAGCTTTCTGTAGTCGGCAGAACCGGTGAGGATAAATTGACCGGGGCGATTGTCCTCATCGACATGACGCTTGACTTCGGAAATAAGCGAAGGAGCTTTTTGGATTTCATCGATGATTAGGCACTTTTCGGCGTATTGGTCCAAGAAGAAGTGAGGATCCTCTCGTGCAGCCAACAGTGAGACGTCGTTATCCATGGTGACGTATAGCGCCGGAATCGGGCACTGTTTTCTGACCAGTGTTGTTTTGCCGCTTTGCCGTGCGCCCACAAGCAGGACGGCTCGCTGGAACGAAAGTCCTTTGGCGAGTGCCGAAGCTAACCAACGCGAGATTGTGGGCATAAACAGTCACTCCCAATTCCGATGCTAGCAAAAGTTTACACTTTAACTCAGAAAATATCTACACTAGATTGAAGAAAATCTCTACATTTTTAAGGAAGAAAATTGAACAGCAATGATGTCTAACAAGGGGGCACTCTCGTATTCTTTGTTGAAATTCCTTCGCCAAGGTGCGCTATTTCTCCGTCATCCATTCGGGTACGAAGCGGCGGGACGGGAACAGGCGGTTGTTAACACCGCTTGCGATTACTTTAATTAAAGGAATTCAATCATGAAAAAGACATTAATCGCTGTTGCCGCGCTCTCTACGATGGCCGCTTCTGCGATGGCTGCCAATGTGACGCTGTATGGCAAGATTGACCAGGGCTTCCAGATTCAGAGCCAGAAGGTTGGTGATGGAGACCGTGCTACAACATGGCAGGGCGTTTCCGGCATTAGCTCCGGTTCTCGTTGGGGTTTGAAGGGAACGGAAGAAATTGCTGACGGTTATAAGGTTGGCTTCGTTCTTGAATCCGGATTCGATGGAATGGATGGTACCGGAAACAATGCGTTTAATCGCGACGCTTTCCTGACATTAAACACTCCCTTTGGTATGCTCACTGTCGGTCGTACGGGCAAGCTCTCTGACGGTAATACCGGTGACATCATCGCTGGTCAGGCTTCTCCGTTTGGCGCGAGTTACAAGCTTGCCGCTTCAACGAACACCACGTTCGTTGGCTTTAACAACGACCGCACTGACCGTGCACTTCGCTATGTTTCTCCGAAGTTCGCTGGCGTTCAGTTCCATGCTGAATATGCCAACATGAATGCAGGAAAAACCGCCTCGACCAAACAGCGTTATGGTGGCGTTGGTGTTTCCTACGCTAACGGTCCGTTCTATGCTGCTGTGACAGCCGAAACGATTCGGATGCCTGCCGGGGTGGCTGGTGATGATCCTCAGGCTTATGGCTTCGCAGCGAACTATGACTTCGGTGTTGCTAAGGTCTTCGCTGGCTATCAGTACGCCAAGGAATCTGCTAAGTGGGGCGACCTCAACGCCGGAACGCTGGGCGTTTCCGCTCCTGTTGCCGGAGGTACGGTGATGGCCTCTGTCGCCTATGCTAAGGGTGATGACAGTCACAGCCTCACGTCCGGTGCTCTTGGTTACAAGTACAGTCTGAGCAAGCGTACATACCTCTACACGGACGTCGCTTATGCCCAGGAAAAAGCTGCCACGACCAAGGTGAAAACCAAGACAACGCAGTTTAACGCCGGCATCTGCCACAATTTCTAATCAAACACCGTTTGGTTAGTTAGTATCGTAAAGAGTCCCGTTCCTGAACAAGGAGCGGGATTTTCGTATCCACGAATTTAAAAATCCTGCCTCCGATGAAGGAGACAGGGTTCGGAACAATACAACTGAATCAGGAAAGACTCAGATTAGAACTTGTGGACAAGACCGAAACCAACTTCGGTCTGCTTTTCCTTCAACACAAAGTCCATCGACTGCGCTGTCACAGTTGTCTTCAACTGATTGTAGGAAGCATAGGTGTAGGCAAAAGTTCTCTTGCTGAACGGATAGGAGTATCCGAGACCAATACCCCAGTTCTTGGCTTTAACCTTATCTACTGTGACAGTATTACCGGTAACGTCAGAATCTGACTTGGAATCAAGATAGCTCGCTTGTGCGTACAACGTGCCACCACAAACCGGAGCCGTGACGCCAAGAGACACATCAAAGCCTTTCAAACCTTCGTCTTTCGTGATAGCACTTTCAACGTCTGAAATCAGACCAAATTTGTTTTCATGCTTGCCATACTGAGCCTGAGCAAAGGCCTTGACTACACCAAAATCGTATGAAGCTCCCCAGGTCACGCCCAAGGAGTCTTTCTGACTTGTTGCTTTGTAATTGTATAGAACGGAATCAACAACTAAGGCCGTGCTAAATGCGCCTTGATTGAAGGACAAACCCAAACCGGCATAACGGTCATTCTGGCGTTCATTACCCTCAACTTCCTGACCATTGCGGGCAAAGGAATACTGCGCATATGCTTTGACGCCGGCAAAAGACGGAGACACATATGTCACCGTGTTGTCCATGCGATCACGATCGCCAATCCAGAAGGAAGACTTCTGGGCAGTGAGATTGCCCCAGCCAGAGCCGAACGGCGTGTACTTGGTCAAATGGTAGGAACCAGTTCCCGAAGTCAATGCTCCGACGCAAGCAAAGGAGAGCGTGCCAAAATCTGTCATCACGTAAAGATTGGCTTCTCGACCGAAGAGGCGGTTACCCTGACCGAGTTTCCCATCGTCGGAATTAAAACCGTTTTCAAGGATAAAGCCAACTTTTGCTCCATTGCCGAAATCCTCGACTCCCTTAAAGCCGACACGGCTACCAGAATTCTGGCCTGCAGCCATGGCAAACTTGTTCGTACTTTCGCTCGCGCTTTCACCAAGAGCACTCAGCTTGTCCTTGACATGCTGATATTGGAGACCTGTGTCAACGACTCCGTAGACCGTCACATTGGCAGCCATCGCAGAGGCGGCCATCGCAGAGAGCGCGGCAACAGCGATTAATGTCTTTTTCATGATTGAATTCCTTTAATTAAAGTAATCGCAAGCGGTGTTAACAACCGCCTGTTCCCGTCCCGCCGCTTCGTACCCGAATGGATGACGGAGAAATAGGGCGGTTTTCCAATCTTTTATCTGTTGCAAATTTGACCGTCTGTATAATTCCGTCCGTTTTCAATTCCTTGGCCGGTAAAGCCACAGCTCACACATGACAGTTGACATTCATCCCGATTATTTGATTGGGCAACATCTTTCCGATTACGACTTTGATCTTCCGCAAGAACTTATTGCGCAATATCCGTTAAAAGAGAGAACGGCTTCGCGCCTGCTTCACGTGACAACAGATGTCATTGAAGATTTGCATTTTTTGGATGTCGAGAAGCTTCTCCGTCCCGGAGATTTACTCGTAATGAACAACACAAAAGTCATCAAGGCTCGCCTTCGCGGTAAGAAAGAAACGGGCGGCGCCGTTGAGGCCATGATTGAGCGTGTTGTCTCAGAAAACGAAGCACTCTCCATGCTTCGCGCTAGCAAAACTCCCAAAACCGGATCAAAACTTATCTTTGAGAACTCCGAGGGACAAACCTGCACGGCAACGGTTACCGGGCGAGAAGGAGAGTTTTTTCACCTGCGGTTTGACGCGGAAGTTTTCAGTATCTTGGATAGTTTCGGAAAGGTTCCCTTGCCGCCCTACATTGAACGTGAGGCAGCAAAAGAAGACGAAGGTCGTTATCAGACGGTTTACGCCTCGCGTCCCGGAGCCGTTGCAGCGCCGACGGCGGGCCTACACTTTTCTAAAGAACTCTTGAAAAACCTTTCTGCTCATGGGATTGAAGAAGCGTATGTCACGCTCCACGTCGGAGCCGGAACATTTCAACCTGTGAGGGAAGAAAACCTAGAGAAACACACCATGCATTCAGAGTGGTGTGAAATCAGTCCGGGGACGGCTGAGAAAATCAATCGCGCCAAGGCTCAGGGGCGTCGCGTCATCTCCGTTGGCTCTACAAGCCTTCGGACTCTGGAAAGTGCAGCCGATTGTGCCGGACACGTTCGCTCCGGAACCATGGATACGCGACTTTTTATTGCCCCGGGCTACAAATTCAAAATCATCGATGTGATGATTACAAATTTCCACCTCCCGAAGTCCACACTGGTCATGTTGGTTTCGGCGATTGTCGGAAGAGACCGCGTTCTTGAAGCCTATAGACACGCCATTGACAAGCGTTACCGATTCTTTAGTTACGGCGATGCGTGCTTTTTTGAAGTACCGGAATCTGCGAGGGCAAAGACATGCTGACATTTGAATGTTTGAAAACCGAAGGGCTCGCCCGTCGCGGGCGTATCACGTTAGCGCACGGCGTTGTTCAAACTCCGATTTTTATGCCGGTTGGCACATACGGAACCGTCAAGGCTATGGCTCCGAATGAACTCGAGGCGATGGGGGCACAGATTATCCTCGGTAATACCTTCCACTTGTGGTTGCGCCCTGGACTTGATGTCATCCGTGCGCATAACGGCCTACACCGCTTTATGAATTGGAACAAACCGATTCTGACGGACTCAGGTGGCTTTCAGGTTTTTAGTCTCGGACAACTTCGCAAAATTACCGAAGAAGGCGTGCGGTTTGCTTCTCCCATTAACGGCGACAGGCTCTTTTTGACCCCTGAAGTTTCCATGCAAATTCAGACGGTTTTAAATTCCGATATTGCCATGCAACTTGACGAGTGCACGCCCTACATGATGGGAGACCGCCCGGCAACGGAAAAAGAAGCTGCCGATTCCATGCGGATGAGTTTAAGGTGGGCCAAACGGTCGCTCACGGAATTTCATAGGCTCGGAAACCCCAATGCCCTTTTCGGCATCGTTCAAGGTGGTATGTTTCCGAACCTTCGAGCTGAATCCTTGGCCGGATTAATGCAAATGCCGTTTGACGGTTATGCCGTAGGGGGACTTTCTGTGGGTGAACCCAAAGAAAAGATGTTCGAAATTATGGATGCAATCGTTCCCAATATGCCGCAGGACAAACCTCGGTATCTGATGGGAGTCGGCACCCCGGAAGATCTTGTCGAAGGTGTGAGTCGTGGCATCGATATGTTCGACTGTGTTATGCCGACGCGCAACGCTCGTAACGGGTGGCTTTTTACGCGTTACGGTAATGTCAAAATCCGCAACTCAAAGTATGAAAAGGATTTACGCCCCATCGATCCGACGTGTGATTGCTACTGTTGCAAGGGCTTTACACGGGCGTATTTGCATCACCTGCAAAAAGTCAATGAAATTCTCGGGGCTCGATTAAATTCCATTCACAACCTTCACTATTACGTTCATCTGATGGCCGAGATTCGTTCCGCATTAGATGCCGGAAACTTCGAAGCTTGGAAAAAGCAGTTTTACGAAGACCGCGCCCACGGAGTGGACTGACATATGGACGGCGTACGGTTACCCGGGATTTGGGCGGGGGAAGCTTGCCCGAATCCCTTTCGGACAGCGCCGTCCCCATTCCTTGTTAAAGCACAAAAGTATTTCGATGCGCCGGCTGGTTTTAACGGCCGCATCGGAGCCCTTGTCTTTGAAAAAGACGGAGCTCTTTACGCGCAGTACGCCATAAAACCGAACCGCACATTGCCGTCCGATTGGCGTGACCTTACTCCCAATCTTTTGTGGCCCTCCGTTTCTTTTTATGACATTTCGGACGTAGAACTTTTTTCTTCAGACGGGACGCCTTTTTCCTTCCGTGCCTTTCTGACAAAGCAGTTAAATGCGTATTCGGCAAAAGACACATTTCACGGCGGGAAGAAATTGGCGTGGTTTAAGGGCCAAATGCTCTTTGCGATGAGAGAGGCGCTTTCTTCGCCAAGTGTCGTACTCCTTAATGCCTTTAACCGTGCCCGAGTGGACGAGCGTCTGGTGTCTTTCGGCGAGTGGCATGTCGGAAATACTGAGATCCACGACGTTCGATTTGATCAAACTTTTTATGCACCGTGCCATTCGGGAAAGCCTCTTTTAATGCGGCTTCTTGATGGGGTTCCTCTCTCCGAACCTGCAGAGCATCCGATTCCTCCCATTCCGATTCTTTACGAAGACAAAGACCTTTTAATTGTTTGTAAGCCTGCAAAACTCGCTTCCGTTCCCTCTGTGACAGAAAAGGTCAACTGTTTAAGTCTTCTCGCCTGTGAGCACGGTCCACTTTACGACATTCACAGGCTTGACATGGCTACGAGCGGCGTTATCGCCTATGCCAAGAATCGGGAAGTTCAAAGCGTCATGCAAAAGGCTTTTCGTTCCCGAAAAGTCACCAAAACTTACGTAGCACTTTTGGACGGAATCCTCAGCATTTCGTCAGGAGCTGTGAGTCTTCCACTGGGTGTGAATCGCATAGATCGTCCCCACCAATGCGTTCTTCCGACGACAGCCGGAGGAAAAGAGGCAGTAACACACGTGGAAGTTCTTGAAAATAGAATCTTGCCGACAGGCGATATCGGAACCCTTGTGCGCCTTACGCCTCACACAGGAAGAACACACCAACTGCGTGTGCATTGTGCGCACAAATCGGGATTGGCAACACCGATTTTCGGCGACGTGTTTTACGGTCGAGAAGGGCAAGCCGCAGAAATCGGTTCGCGCCGACTTTGTCTACATGCCGAACGCCTTAGTTTTTTGCACCCGATAACTGGCAAATTAATTGAAATCATTTCTGAAAGTGATTTTTAAAGCTTGCGTCCCAAGAAAGACCTCTCTTGAGAAACCCCATAAAATCAACTGAAAAAAGAAAGGAGTTGCGCAAATGCAACATCCGTTCTTCAGAAAAATGCTTGCGTCGGTTATTTATTTCGCCCGCCTCTTGTTTCTATATACAATGGGTCGCGTGGAATAAGGCATTTTGCCTATTTCCTCACAGGTTCCAACCCGTATTGCTCCGTCATCCATTCGGGTACGAAGCGGCGGGACGGGAA
>OCHN01000161.1_pt1 | contig 73198 bp, 52 predicted proteins | sample 1538911 | NCBI WGS metagenome assembly OCHN01 (sample SAMN04571736, study PRJEB22368) | human gut metagenome | biome: human gut; material: stool | host: Homo sapiens | place: Luxembourg | collected 2013-01-11 | reverse complement strand
CCGTAATATGCAGTCACATATACCCCGTAATGATAGGTCTTTCCAGCTTCAAAAGTAGTGATTTTGTTTTTATAAATTTCGCTTCCCCACTCCGGCTCAGTAGAAACCAGACCGGTATCGCTGTCCAGGCTCCACCACTCACACCGAAATGCGTAGTCTTCATTATCGGGTACATTGCCAGTAAATACAGGCTTATCACCCTCTTTAAAAGTTATGGTTGCATTATTGATTTCTATAACTTCAATTTCCTTTGGCTCAACCGACTTGGTCGGTGTAATTGTTGCAATACCAGTAACATACACAGATTGTCCATCCGGATTCACACTAATATTTTGCTGCTCAACCGTCCAACCATTTACAGTTACTGTCAGTCCCGAATCTGTTGCTGCGAAAGTCCGTCCGTTTTTCACTTTCAGCAGAATTGAATAGCGATAGGATTTCCCTTCCTCAAAAGAAGTAAACCTGCCCCCTAAGAGTTCAGTATAATATTCTTCATTTGAGAACCAAAAATCATTCTGATTGGTTTCATCCCAACTTTCCCAACTTTCATAAGCAATCTCATAGTTTGCGCCAATATCTTTAGTCACAGCAGTAGCCTTCGGTGTATCTCCCTCATTATAAGAAAGCGTGGCGCCAATCACTTCAACATCTTTTATTACGGTATCGTCTGCCCCGTCGCTTACTGTGACAGGCGACAAAAATTCCCACGCAGTAAGGGTTTTCCCATTATCAGACACGTATGTACATCCGGTATATGTTTTTCCCTCACAAATAAAAGTCATATTATCAGAAAATACATATCCCTTTTTCGCCTTTAACACAATGCTATACCAGTATTCTCCACCGGCAATCGGGTTACGGGAAGTATCTGTGCTTTTAATAACGTCTGTTATCGGGGTACTTTCACCATAAGTGGACTTCTCCCACGCTTCTTCCACGATTTCCACTTTTCCGCTGCAAGCAGAATTGTTGGGATTTACTTCCGCCGTAAACGCAACGGGCTGTGAAGAATCAAGTTTTTTCCAAACATTACCGATGTCAACTGTGGTAATAACCTCGTCGGTGCTGGCGGCAGGAAGATCGATTGAGTAAGGACTGTAAATACGCAGTTCCGTACTCATCTCTTTTATTTCAAGATTCGTGTCGGAACCCGCCTTCCCCCACTCATAATCGCCTACGGAAACAATTGTATCGTCGCTGATAAAGTAGCCGCTATTTGTTTTAAGTACAATATTATAGGAATAATGGTGTCCTGCTTCAAACTGTGTAATCTGCTTGTCTGCTGCAAGAGACGCCATTTTACTCGAATCAGAATACCAATACCGTCCTGTACTTGTCCAGACACTGCCTTCTGTTTTTTGTTCTATTTCCATCCAATACTCATAGGCAACAGAGCATTCTCCCTCTGTCACCGACGCTACAGCCTGCGGTACATCGCCAGCTTTATAGTTTGGTGCAGTGTAGGTGACACTAATTTTGTCAATGTAATTGACTCCTGCCGCAAACGCCGTAATCGGCACAATCGACAGCACCATGCACAGAGTCAGCAGGACTGTCAGCAATTTTGTTTTAAGTGTGCGTTCTTTCATAATTTAAAAGTCCTTTCTTAAAGTTTTTGTCCGCATTCGGCGCAGAAGGCACTGCCCTGTGTAATATCTGCACCGCAATTCGGGCATTTAGTGATGAGCTTTGTTCCGCAGTGGTTGCAGAACTTGGAACCGGCGGAGAGCTGTGCTTTGCAGCTCGGACACACGATCATTCCCGTAGCCACCATCTGACCTGCGCCTGTCACAACCACAGGCTGCCCACCGGTCATAATGGTAGTTTCGATGACCTGAAACACCTCGCCCGGTAGCTTTTTCTGTTTGAATGCACCCATTCCGGCGGTGATTGCCAGCGGCCATGCAACAAACAGACCGATTGCTCCGGCGCCGATTTTATCCGACCACTGTCCTTCGCCGATGTTTACATTCAGCTGATTTCCCATAACCGTCATCTGCACGGTAACGGCAAGCCGCATTCCGGTCAGCGTTTTCCATCCGTCCTTCGGCTGGCTCGCCTGCATAACATAGCCCTCCGTAGTCTCGGAGCTTTGCACCTCCATACCCTTCTCGGTGCGAAAGAACCCCTCTAAACGGGTAACGATCTTTTGCACATCCGTGCCGTTTAACATAAATACTCGTGACTCATTCATTTGGTTGCCTCCATTTTTCTGTTATTTATAATTACAAATCAAGCCTTCAACTTGTTTATCACAAGCTCGTTTTCCAGGTGCTGTGAGATGCTGTCGGCGACAGTGGTTACGGATCTCTGAACGCCGGAGGCGGAAGTCCTTCGCAGGGGCGAAGCATTGTTACGGTCAGCTCCGTTCCGAAAGGCTGTTCATCTACCGAAATAGAAAACCGACTCTTATTTCCATATACCGATATTTCTGATAGAAAAGTTGATGAATCCGTTTTCTCATATTTTGAACCGAACTTATCCAATACCTCGTAGATCGCAAAAAGCACATATTTCCGGTTGTACTGAAGTGTGGTTTTTATCTCATTGCTGTCCTGCGGAACGGAATGCGGCACTATATTCATCTTCTGAAGCCTCCTTATCATTCTCTTTTATTTGAAAACCGTTCTTGCCTTCTTATTGCTTTTCAATATAGCCGCTTATCGGCTCAGCATACATATTGTCGTCGGTCACTGCCTTGTACCGCTTGCCGTCATAGACATCGGTAAAGCCGTTGGTTGCTTTGTAAATTTCGCCCGTTTCGGTGTCGTATACACGCTCGTAACCGAGGGTAGCATCGCTCTGTTTTTGGCTCATAATGTCCTGACTTTTATTTCGGCTTTCCCATGAGGACATAATGCCGTCCATTGTCTGATTAAAGTTCTGACTGATCTGCTTTGCAAGTGCAACTTTTTCGTTGCTTGCCTGATTGGCGGCACTCACAAAGCTGTCGGAATACTGAAGGGTCTTAAAGCAGTCGGCAAGCACGCTTTCCCACTCGATGAAGGTATCCTTTGCAGCGGTGATCGCCACGATGTTATAGGCCATATAGTATCCGCCGTCTGCCGTCTGCAACTGGTAGCCTATCACATTACCGTCGGAAATCGTAAAGCTTCCGAAATCCACAACAGACGCGGAAAACATTCCTTCACCTTCCTTGCCGTTATCGCTAAAGGTGGCTCGCAGAAGCTCATCACCCATAGCAACCGATTTCATACTGCTTGTAGAGGCGTATCGGTCCGTTACCGTAAAGTCGCCGAATTGCGGGAAGGTATATCCGGAATAATTGGGCTCAACCTCCGATGCAAACGCCGTATACTGCGAAAAAATTTTGAAAAAGCCTTCGGTTGAGGGATTTTCAAGTACAGGCGCTTTTGAAAAAAGTGCCGCCTGTGTATTACCCATACTGTAGTTTTGCTGCCATGCGTTTTTGCCCGCCTGACTGTGCAGAAGAACATCTGCCTTGAGCAACACAAACATCTGATTGAGCGGCTCATTCGGGTCGCTCACACGGATACTGTGATAGATGTTTGTTCCTCCGGTCGTGACCGTCCAGCCTTTCGGAATGGTCATGCTGAAATCGGCACTTTCGTATTTTTCGGTCTGCACAGCTTTTGCCGCCGTTTGCGTTACTTTGACTCCGCGCTCTTTCTGTTCTGTTTTGGTACCGTCGTCGTTTATAACGGTTTTACTGCCGCAGGCGGTAAGAAGCAAGGTCATAACCGCTGCAAGAATGAGTGCTGCAATTCTTTTTGTATTCATGGTGTTCCTCCTCATCTTTACTGCTTGTAGTCCCAATAGAAGCTGCAAGGATTGTATTGTTGATATTTGTTATATCCCTCCGTGATGACCTCGGAAACGGGAAGCATCGTATAATTCTCGGTGATTACATGACTTGTACTGATGTTACGCACGTCCTTATAATACGCGGTGAGCAGATCAAGCTTTCTTAATTTCAGATTGCAGTTGAGGTGCTGTGCTGCCGGATAATAGGGCGATACCGAGCCGTCCGGTGCAAGCTGCGCTTGTTCATCATTGTCATCAAGCGGTTTTGAGGCATATACGATCTCGTAAAACGCACAGTTGGTTACAAGAATATTACTGTTGAATAATCTTGTAGTAGTTTCGTTTCCGATGGCGGACAAATCAAGGTCGAATGCGATGTATTCTCGCCACCCCATGTCCCGATACCGGTTCCAGCCGGTTGTTCCTTTATCGAGAGCTTTTCCCGAAAAGAGCAGACTGACCTTGCCGTCCTTAAAGACGATCATAGGAATACCGTTATCGTAAACTCTGTCGGCATTTAAGTACTCAGCCGTGTGATCCTCTAATGTTTTCCCATCCGCCGCATAGCGGTATACCTTCTTAAAAAGCGGATACTTCGCATTGTCAAGCGGTGCGGTCGAGAACGGTACGGCGCTTATTTTATATCCCGAACCGTCTTTTAAGTACATACTGCCCATTTCACCGTCATAGGTCAGCTGCCAATACCGCACATCTTTTCCGGGCAGAGTGCCGATCTCCTGAATATTCTTTCCGTTTGCAAGCAACGAGTTAAAATTTGCCTGATACAGCTTCCCGTCGGATACGACAAGATCATTTACGCTCTTACTGTAGCCGTGATCCAGATTGCAGTCAAACTCGGCGTATTCGTGAATGATGTTTTCTCCGCCGAGAAACTTCTTATAATCCGATTGATCATACGGTATTCCGCGTTCCTTCAAAAGCGCCTGTTCCAGCGTTACCGGCTCCGCCTGCGTTGAAGCGTTTTGTGAAGATTTAGTGTTTGCTACGGAGCTGTCTGTCTCCGGAGTCTTTTTTGCACAACCGCACAGCGTCAAACTCACAAGCAGAAAGACCGCAAATATCCGGGGGAGAAAACGTTTGTTATACCTTTTAATCTGATATAAGCGCTTGTGTTGCAATTCATATCCCTCCTAACCGTCTTTGCTTATAATTATACTTACAGAGTGCCGATTTTGATATAAGGGAAGTCCGCCATTCTGCTGAAAATAGGGTGGCGGAAGTCCGCCATTCTTAAAATTTGGGGCAAAAAGCTGTTTTTCACTCTGAAAAAGGCATAAAAAATCCGCCCTCCGTTTCCGGAAGGCGGCAGAGCAAATGCCAGGGTGAAAAATTATTTATTGTAAAGATTAAGCAGTCCGACACGAGATTTTACACCAGTCTTTTCGTAGATAGCGGAAATATACCGTTCCAAAGTTCGTCTGGAAACATACAGGCTTTCAGCGATTGCCTGAACGCTGTCCTCTGTATTGACAAGACAGCCGAACACCTCAGTTTCTCTTTCCGTGAAAGAAAACACTTCTGAAAATTTTCGCAGCTTTTCTTTCTCGCTGACAGCATCAGATGCATCTGTAATAAGCTGTTCCATAAATGCTTTCTTTTGAAAGGTATATGCTGCCGCCACGATACTGACTGCTACAAATAAAAACAGCACAAGAACAATGACGGCAATACTGCTGTCGGAGGACAGCAGGGTTAAAACGAGATTGGCAATGACAGCGGCGGTGATATTATTGACCGCACGTCCCATGCCTGCCCACAGCTCAGGTATTTTCATATGACTGGAAAGCTCCATAAAGCTGGAGGTAAAGAATACGGCAAAAAAGCCCGCCGACAGGTAGAAAACAATCAGGCCTACCAAAAACGGTCCGGCAAGTTTAAGTACGACGATACATATAGTTGACAGCACCATCACACAGTACATAACAAGCCCCATATATTTGCGATTCTTTATGTCAAACACAAATCCCGCCGCCAGACCGCTTAGCGCAAGCAGGATTCTCGGCCATTGTCCTATGTCAACTGTTCCGTTTGCATGTACAAGCGTTACCGCACTGTCAAGCGTACTGAAAATAAATGTCATCAGCACTACAAGCAGAATAATAAGAATACCGACTATTGATCCCTTTGTGTGTTCTCCAGTATTGCTTTCGCTCTTTTCTTCATCCGATGACGCTTCTGACTTCTGACCATTGCTTTCACAATAAACACGGTCGTTCTTTATCAGCATCCAAACAAGCAGCAGCAAAAATATCGATAAAATGATTGCTTCCGCCGTTTCCGAACGAACAAGATTGTTGTTTGCAAACTGGAGCAGGATACCCAGCGCATAGGAAATACCCACAGTCCTTGCCAAATACCTGTCTGTTTTCATCATACGCATGGAAACATAAAAAACCGCGCTGCCAGCCAAACCAAGAAGCAGAAACAAAACAAGTCCCGCTATGAATGTCGCTGTATAAGCAGTCCCCATACAGATGAGGGCTATGCACATAACGGATGCCAGGCTGATCATAACGAAGCATACTGCTTTGAGACGGTTTTTACAAAAGCGGTTCAATAACGGATACAGCAGAAAGCCTGCCGTACTTACTCCGAGTGCATAATTCTGTGCCAGGACGGTTTTATCCTCTGATACCATGCGGGAAAGCACATCTACATATAGATATTCCGAACCTAAAAACAGAAAGGTGAACAGTCCCATCAGAACAACAGCATTTATGTAAGGGATTCTATCTTTCTTTTTCATATCCTTGTCAATGAGCAGCTTCCAAAGTTTCTTATAACTCACAGTCATACAGCTTCCCCTCGTTTCTGAAATTCTTTTTTGTAATAGCAACGGTAACTGGCAGAGAAAACAGCCCGTGCATTTAAATTTAATTCAGCATATCATATTTAAGCTAGTCCAGCCCATCCTTTATCCGATCCTGTATATTGACCAGACACTGTAGGAGAACAGGAATATCATCAATCCAGTGTTTCTTCTATCTGCTTCATTGTATACGTCAGACATATTTCTCCTCAAAGCTTTCTATGCACATTGGCTTATCGAAGAAATACCCTTGTATGTAATATATTCCCATCTTCTTAATTATAGCATATTGCCTGTCAGTCTCAACTCCCTCCACGCAGACATGTACTCCTATTGTGTTGGCAAGCTCTGTAACCATCTTGACAAATGCATCAGAAAAATCATCCTCCCCAAGATGCTCAATGAAGCATTTATCTATTTTAATGATATCAAGAGGCATCTCCCTGATATGGTTGAGTGATGAATATCCTGTACCAAAATCATCCAGTGCAACCTTAACACCAAGCGCCTTTATCTCACTGAGTATCCGCTTCATGCGCACCATGTCATTGATTGCCAGACTCTCTGTCACCTCAAGACACAGATTTCCCGGTTCTATGCCCACCTCATCAATTATGCCTTTGATTTTCTTGACTATGTCATTCTGCAGCAGCTGCACCACAGACAGATTTACGTTGACCTTGTAGTCAGGATGTCCCATGTCATTCCAGTACCTGCAGTGCTTCGCTGCCTCTCTTAATACATGCTCCCCAATTGGGTTTATAAGCCCAAGATACTCAGCAAGCGGTATAAAGTCAACCGGATTTATAAAGCCCATGGTTGCTGAATTCCATCTGACAAGAGCCTCTGCACCTGCACAGACATCCTCCCCCTTCACGTTTATAATCGGCTGAAAATACACGGTGAACTCATCGCACTCATTCATCGTGGCTTTTCTCATGTGCTTTTCCAGGTCAAGACGCTTTGTGCTTGTGCCATCAATACCCTCGTTGTAGAACTCTATACGGTTTTTTCCTTCTTTCTTAGCATTGAAAAGAGCTATATCAGCTCTTCTTATGACATCCTCCACAGTGCTTGCATCTGTCGGGAAAAATGCCACTCCGGCACTTATTGTACAGTAATAGTCCTCTCCCTTCAAGAACCACGGTCTGACAAATATCTGCTGTATATCATTAATGATACTCTCCAGCCTGTCAACAGAGCTGCCTGTCACTATGACGATAAACTCATCGCCACCCATCCTGTAGCAGTGGTTCTCAATTCCCTTCACCTGTGTCAGGCTATGCGATATAGCTTTTAAAAGCACATCTCCGTACTGATGGCCAAGCCCGTCATTTATATGCTTGAAATCATCCAGATCTATATAAATCATCGCACCTCTGGTGTCGTTTTTCACTGAATCATCTATAAACTTAGCCAGATCCTGCTCACATCTCATCCTGTTATATAGCCCTGTCAGGAAATCATTATTGGCCTGGTTCTCAATGCGCTGCTGATAACGCTTCTTCTGTGTGATATCATACATTGTAACAAGCTGCACCTTGCGGCCATCCACCCACGCTATGCCTGTGCGATGAATATCAAACCACTTGTCCTCCTCCGTCACGTAGACCTCTGTAAAGCTCCGGCTCTCTGCAGTATGGGAAAAAATATATTTTTCCAGCTTGTTCTGTTCGATAATATTTGAAAGCAGCTGCTTACAGTAATTATTCATGTAAAGTATCTCTGACTTAGACATATCAGCCACGTATATACCGCAGCCGGAGTTTTCCAGTATCGCTTCGAGCGAAGCATAGGAGCCTGCAAGCGAGTTGGTTGTTATCTTTTTTGTGAGAATACTTTGAATGACGCGCTTCGTATCATTTAAAAACTTCACATCATATTTTTCCCAGCTTCTGTCATCCTTCTCATCAAAAAAGCACACATACATCTGAGTCCTGTTATCTATATTTACAGGCTGGAATATAGCTGCCCTCATAGCCTGCTTCTCCATGAAAAGGCGGAATTTCTCCGGCATCACAGAGTCTGATGATATAATGTAAGGCTTTCCGGTGAAAAAAGGCACCTCGGTAATTGATATTGTATCAAACGGCTTTCTGCCATAGCTTACAATCACATCCAAATGCATGCCGTCCACGTTTTTGCGGATGATAAAAGCACCGGTAAGCTTTATGGTAGTAACTGCACTCTCCAGTGCTTTTTGAGCCATATCAGTAAAGCTTCCATCCATCTCAAGCAGTTTTATAACAGAATTGATAGCCTCAAGCATATGAAACTGTTTCTTGATTTCCTCATCTGACTTCCTGATAAGCGAAAGTGCCTCATTCGCAGCATCCTCATCTCTCTTTGTGATCAAAAGCTGTCTGGTCATAGTTTCCAGGAACTCAATTGTTCTGTTAAGACGCGCTTCACTGGTAATAATTATGCCATCAGGAAGCAGGTTTCTCTCTTCATTAGACATCTGCTCATCAATTACCGCAGCTATAATCCAATATATATCGTGGGTATTGTCCACTCTTACAATCAGACCATACAGCCTGATATAGTCCTTATCCAGAGGTTCATCTATGAGATTCTCAACCCTGCAGTCCGACAGTCTCAAAAGAAGTTTTTCGTATTTCTCCTCACCAATAAATGTAAGCATACTCTTCCATTTATCGTTACATTGACACACCTCTGTCATGACTCCATCCTTTTTTGTCAGACACGACAAATATATTCCGTTGACCATACAGAAATAATCCTGTATTTTTTTTAAAAGCTTGGAATCTGACATATTTTCCTCCTAAAAACTCACACAAATCAATCCTCATATCTGATAACAAACAAATAAAAGTCATTCTTATCGAGAATACATGTCTCCTGAAGCAGACGGTATTCGACACGCAGCCTGATTTGTTTCTTCACAAACCCAATCTCATTTGAATACATGACTATGATTCCGCCGGATACCAGATGCTCTGCGGCCTTGTCGAAAAACCTCTCGTAAAAAAGCTCCATCTCCGCCTTGGTCTGTCGGTTACGAACCGGCATATCCGTAATCAGCTCATCAAATTTGTAGTCATGTCTGAAATCAAAGAAATCCCTGTGTATAAAATTAATTCTTGTTTTGGCAAACGCAGCATTCTCTCTGCCCATAGTGATTGCATCTCCATAGGTATCTGTAGCATATATCTCGCGTGCCGGGACTAAATGTGCACGCTCAATAAGCAGTGTACCAACTCCGCAGAACGGATCCATGATTTGTGCTGTTTCCTTAAGATACGGCTTTGCAAGTGAAACAATAAGTGCCGCTTGTGACGGATGCATCGACGTAGGAAGCACATTCTTTCTGTACGCAAATCTATTATCCTGTATAGAACATAATCTCATGCAGACAAAATAATTGTCATTTTTTGTCGGTATGAGCTTAATCACCACGTCGTAATCATTTGGTGAATTGATCATCCTGCCCGCAAAATGCATATCGATAGCTTTCGCAAGCCTGCTCTGGTAGGCCGCATCTGCCGTGCTCTCAATACGATAGTAAAACGGACCACCCTCACGGTGCATGCGTCTTAATATATCATACATATCTGACTCTGCAAGAAGTCCGGCTGCTTCCTGTGCATCCTTAGGCAGAAGCGATGCTGCATGTATGGTAAAGTACATTTTTCTGAATGTGCGCACCTGCATGATAAGAGGTATATTGTCAGTCTTTACAAGCACTCCAAGCGGATGCAGCTTTGTATCCTTAACCGGTATCTGACGTCGTACCACCTCTCTGTGAAGGCGGTTTGTCATCAGAAGCAGCTCAGCCTTTACTCCCTCGAGCACAGGTGTATGGTGCTTTATCCCATTATATTTAATCAGGATTTTATTTATCTCGTTTAATTCTTCCTCAATATGCTTCCTATTTTCAGCTGTGACCGTCATATGCTCAAGCTCTTTTGCACATTCCATAAGCTGTGGCAAGAGCTCTTTGCAGTCCAGCTGTGACAGCGCCGCCAGATATGAGCCCTTTACAAAGCGCATCTGTTCAGCCTCGTATGCTTTAAAAACCTCATCAGAAAGCTGTGACATATGAAGATCTCCTATCAGAAGCGCTGCGTTCTTTCTGGTTTTTGCATCTTCTGCTCCCATAAACGACACAAGCAGCTCATCTTCTCCTGCAAGCAGCTTTAGAGCCTCTGCTAATGCATTTTCATCTTTAATCTCCTGTCTGAGGCTGCTCAGATTCTGACGTACATTCTCTTTTTTTAACAGATTTCCGATAATTTCCTTCATTTTTTAAATCATCCTTTAATTTATTGTATATTGTCAGTTTTGGCTTGCCTCTTCCTTTGGCACACCATTTTCTTCGATGTATGTATCCAGATCCTTGTGAAACTGCTCCCACGCATCCTCATGCTCCACGAAGTATAGCGGACACTTCTTGCCTGTCACATCGTAGTGCCTTATTACATCATCAGCACTCAGATCATACCGCCCCATAAGCCATGTGGTGAGCTCTATGAGCGACTGGTATGTGCTGTCGTTGAACTTTCCTGTCTCATCCTCTATACAGCACTCTATCGATATTGTGTCACTGTTTCTGTTATTAGATGCATACGATATCTCATTGCAAGGTATGCACTGCACTATCTCACCCTCTAATCCTACAACAAAGTGTGAGCTTGCTTTGGTCTTTTTGGTCTCTGCCAGGCCATTGAAATAGTCTCTGTTTTGTCTGGCTGACGTACCCGGATTTGCTGTATAATGGACAACTATGCCGTTTACCTTCTCAAGTGCCTTCTGTGGTCTGGAATACGGATTGGGTGTCAGCAACTGTACATCAAGCTTTGGCTGTATAGGATTGTAAAGAGTACTGGTCACCTCTGCCTTTACTTCTTCCTGCTTTGCCTTTTTGCCCCTTAAAGCTCCCACAATGATTATCGTTGCAATTATAAGTATTATCATGCCTATAACAATGCCATTGCCAATAAGCTGCTTTCTTCTAACCTGGGCGCGGTGTCTCTTTCTATATTCTTCGCGCTTTCTCTGTCTTATCTTTTCATACTCGTCCATTTAATTATCCCCGGTTATCTCTTTTGTTTGCTTTTATATATCTATTCCAAGCTTTTATAAACATTTGCATACATATAAGAGTATATTAGCACAAATCGTCTTGTTATGCCACATAAAATAATACAAAAGCACCAGATATTACGACGTAACATAATACCCGGTGCTTTATTATAAATGTATATTCTTATTATTAATCACACTTAATCTCGTGAACCCATCCATCCGGTCCATCAATATGGCCCATCTGAATGCCTGTAAGTGTGTCACGAAGCTTCTTTGTGACAGGTCCCATCTCATCCATACCGCTTGGGAAGCAGATTTCCTTGCCGTGGTCTACAATCTTTCCTACCGGTGAGATTACTGCTGCTGTTCCGCAAAGTCCACACTCAGCAAAATCCTTTACCTCATCAAAGAGCACCTCTCTGTGCTCAACCTTGAGTCCTAAGTACTTCTCTGCAACTACCATCAGTGAACGGCGTGTGATTGATGGCAGGATGCTGTCTGATTTAGGTGTAACAAATGTGCCATCCTTTGTGATAAAGATGAAGTTTGCACCACCTGTCTCCTCTACCTTTGTACGTGTTGCAGGATCGAGGTACATATTCTCTGCAAAGCCCTGTGCATGTGCATCTACAATGGCATGAAGACTCATTGCATAGTTGAGTCCTGCCTTGATATGTCCTGTTCCGTGAGGTGCTGCTCTATCAAAGTCTGATACACGGATTGTGATTGGCTTTGCGCCACCCTTGAAGTATGGTCCTACAGGTGTTACAAGGATTCTGAACTGATACTCATCAGCCGGCTTAACACCGATTACTGCATTTGTTCCCATAATGTATGGTCTGATATAGAGTGTAGCACCTGAGCCGTATGGTGGAACCCATGCAGCATTTGCCTTTACTACTTCCTCAACTGCCTTTACAAATCTATCCTCCGGGAATACAGGCATCTCAAGTCTCTCACATGAATCCTTAAGACGCTGTGCGTTTAAGTCAGGTCTGAAGCAGACAATTCTGCCATCCTCTGTTGTGTATGCCTTAAGTCCCTCGAAGCATGTCTGTGCATACTGGAATACTCCCGCACACTCATTAAGTGTCACTGTATGATCCTTTGTGAGCTGTCCATCGTCCCACTTTCCATCTTTATAATTAGAAACATAGCTGTAATCTGTTTCCTGGTAGCCAAAACTAAGGTTTGACCAATCGATATCCTTCTTTTCCATCTTTATATCCTCCGTTTCTTTACGGATCCGATATAACCTAGCGTTATCATATATCGGGTCTACTATCATTTATGCTCATTCTAGTACAATAGAAAAAAAATGTCTAGTACTATTTTTTTATAATAACTATAACTTAAGTTTCTATATAGCTTTTTTTACTATTATAAGATAAGGCCTGACTTTTTCTTACTTTTTTCAATAGCTGTATTAAACCTTCCAAACGGACGCCCAAGCAGCAGTCCGATCACAAGCGATATTGCTATAAATATAAGAAGAATCGCAAGATCCTTGCAATAATCAAAGCGGTACATGCCTCCCACGCACTCTCTTAGGGCATTCATGGCATAGTTAAACGGCATGAACTTATACAGTGCTCTGTACACCTGCGGCAGCACCTCAACCGGGAATGTGCCGCCTGCGCCTGCCACCTGAATGACCATAATGACTACTGCTACAGCCTGTCCCACATTGCCCAAGGCTGCTGTGAGTGAGTACATAAGAAGCGTGAATACAAGGCTTGTCAGCGCGCTTGCGCACCAGAAAAGGAACGGATGCCTGCACTGTATTCCGACAAAGAACAAATCACCGAGCACTGTCACAAGTGTCTGAATCTGGCCTATCACAAAAAATGTGATATATCTGCCAAAAAACTTATGTACGCTGTTTACTTTGCCAAGTGATTTTATATCGTCAGTGTCCTTTACCTTTGTTTTCACAAGTGCAACAGTTATCAACCCTCCCACCCACAGAGCCAGCACTGTGTAAAACGGTGCCATGGCTGAGCCATATGTGGATATCTCATATATCTTCTGCTCATCCATAGACAGCGGTGATGTCACAAACTGCGCAATGAGTGTCGGATCTGTCCGAAGCAGCTTTACAATCTCATTAAACTGCTCATCGTTTGACAAATTATCAAATCCTGATATAACATTCCGCAAACCATCTCTGATCTGCTGTACATACTGTCTGGTATTTACAATATCTGCATTTCCTGATTTAAGAACTACCGAATAATCATCGAGTGCTTTTTGTATATCCGGGAAGCTGTTGTCCAAAGAACCAAGCATGGACTGTGTCTCAATAAGTGCATATTCTATATCATATACCGCTCCTGTGAGATTCGGTGATACACTATGGTCAAATGTATTTTTAAGTGTATCTATTGCAGACTTGGCACCTGACACATCGGCTTTTATTGATTCCTTAAGAAGCTTTAGCTTATCTGCCGTCAATTCAGTATCAGACTTAAGGTCTTTTATCTGTGTTTTAATGCTTTGGATATTTTTCCTGACAGCCTCTATCTGCGAGCTATCCACTCCCTTTAAGCCTTGAATGGCGGCAAGAGTATTCTCAGCAAGCTGTTCTACCGTATCAAAGCCTGCCACAGAAACAGATATATCCGCAGTATCGGCATCCGCTAATCCCGACGCATTTAAGAGCTGTATAGAGTTTTCCAGCACATCGAGCTGGCTGTTTATGTTTGATAAGCTTATGTCGACCATCTGTGTGATGGTTTGTGCTGTCTGCGCCCCCGAAAGCACCGATGACTGCATGCCGCTTACCGATGACTGTCCCCCATCAATCAGCCCCTGCACACTCGGAAGCAGTGACTGTGTCGAGCCTATCAGGCTGTCTGCTGAATCCGTGAGCATGGCAAATGTATCGAGCATGCCTGCATATGTAGAAAGAGTCGTATCCATATCCTTTAGCTTATCAACAACTGTTCCGGCCAGGTTATCGCCTGATTTACCGTCTCCCACTATGAGCTCTCCCGACTTTGACGCTATCTCCGTAATCGTGCTCACCATTGAAGAGTTTACAGACTGCTGCACCGTGGTCTTGACCTTTGAGGTTATCTTTGTTGCTATGGCATTTTTCTTGCTGTTTTCATAGTATTCTATCTGCGGATTGACCGGCTCACTGCTTAGGAAGCTAAGCATATCAGCTGAAAAATCCTTCGGCACTATAAATGCTGCATAGCACTTTCCACTATAAACATACTCCAGTGCCTCTTTACTGCTGTCTGTGAAAATCCAGCCAATTGCATCGTTTTCCTTCAGCCCCTTTATGACACTGTCTCCCATACATAGCTTTAAATCACCGACGCTCATCCCCTCATCCTCAGAATATACTGCTATGTGCATCTGTGATGTAGCTTCCTCTCCGTAAGGATCCCAGTTGGACATAATATTAAACCATGCGTACAAAGCCGGGATGATGCCAAGACCCATAATAATAACTATGGCAACCACATTTGTAGATATGCGTTTCAGGTCAGCCAGATATATTTGAAATATTTTTTTCATTGCTCGGCATCCTCCCCTGTACTTTGCTGCATCGTATCAAATTTCTGCTCCACTCTTTCGGCTATTTCCTGCACCCTGTCCTCAATCTGCACGACAGGACTCACACTCTGTGCATCACAGCCGCTTATCTCATTCATCTTCTCCTGCAGCTTATAGTCCACATACTCGACTCCGATTAAATACACTGCAATAGCAAACAGACTCACTATCCACAGCACAAGAAAAATGATTTTGGAGCTGTCCGGCACAATCATCAGCAGCACAAGAAAAAAGAGCGGAATGATGTATATGCACCTTAATCCTATTTTTATCCGTTTTTGATTCTGCTCATGGATGGTCTTTTCATATCCGACCAGCTTATCGTACATCTCGCGCAATCTCTTATCATCGAATGGCGGCTGCTCATTCACATTATTATTTGCATTATTATTCATATCATTATCCATATTGGAATCTTTATTACTGTTTCTACCTGTATCCTGCATACTTTCCTTCCTGCTTTATAGCTTACGGCACATCAGAAGTACCATATTAATATGCCAATTATTAATTTATTAATTGTACATTTAACTATAGCATCTCAGTATCTTCCATACGTTTCTCTATAAAATGATTGAGTCTGATAAACGGCTTTCGTATCACAAGTCCTATCACCAAAGAGGCTGCGCCAAAAAGTAAAAGCGTGATATAACATTTGCCGAGTGTATTTTCGTACATACCTCCTATACACTCCCTCATCGCATTTATCGCATATGGGAATGGGAAGAAAATATACACTGCCCTGAAAAATGACGGCAGCGCCTCTATCGGATATGTGCCGCCGCTTCCTGCAATCTGAAGTACCATGACAACCACCGCCAGTGCCTTTCCTATATCACCAAAGGATATGGTCAGAGAATATATGAGCAGTGAAAATGTAAGGCTTGTCACTGCGCCTGTCACAATAAATGAAACCGGATGCACACACTGTATTTTAAGCAGGTATAAATCACCTAGCACAATGATAAAAGTCTGTACCTGTGACAGTAAAAAGAATGTCAGATATCTGCCAAAATAAAGCTGTGAAGGCTTTAGTTTCCCAAGCCCCTTGGCATCCGCGTGAACCTTTACCAGCGAAACAAGTATAGTCATGCCCACCCATATGGCAAGTGTCGTATAAAAAGGTGCTACTCCGGAGCCATAATTGGCTATCTCGTAGATATAATTATCTGATACCTGCACCGGCTCTGAAAAGAAGCTGCCAAGCTTTTCAGGATTCCCCGAAAGCAGATTCACTATGATATCAGCTTTTTCATCCTCAGAGGCTGCTTCAAGCTTGTCGAGTGTCGTATTTATCTTGTCAGATGCTGATTCTATGACTCCCTTAAGCTGTGTCATGCTCATATTAAGTGTATCAAGCGTACTGTCCACTCCGTCAAACACCTGCGCCATGGAGCCTGATGTCTGACTTAGATTGCCAAGTGTGGTCTGCATTGAATCAAGAACAGACGACATACTGCTTATCATGCCGTCCACCTGTGGCACTATCTGTGAGGTATATGTATCATTCACTGCTGACGCGGTCGATGAAAGAGCCGACATTACACTCTTAAGTGTTTCTGCAGAATTCTGTGTTTTTCCCGATAAATCCACAGACTGTGTGCTTTCTATCATGCTCTTTGTCTGTTCCTTGACAAGCTCTATATTGGAAATAAGTGTGCCGACATGGGTATCGTCCATATCCGGCTTTATTTTGTTGATTTTGTCCTCAAGAGTGTCAATATTACCTTTCAAAGCATCCGCTGACTGTTTAATATTTTGCACATCACTTTGAATAGTATTTACATCCTGCGACAGATTTGCATCTGAAATCTGCTTTGATATATCATCAATCGAGCTCTTCACCTTTGCTAATGCCGACGTGATATCTGCGCTAAAGCTGTCGAAGGATTGTCTGGTGGACTGCAGATCATTTTTACTCTCTTCAAGCCTGTCTGTGCCCTTTGCAAGCTTATCCTGTCCATCTTTGAGTGCTTCGCCCGTTTCTTTAGACACCTGTGATAATGCCTTATTTCCGTCAATAAACGTATCTATCATGGCATCGTACTGCGCAAGACTCTCAGATACCGCTTCAAGCTTACCGGTCATCTGCCCCACAGCATCCTTTTCCTTCATGTCATCGGATATTACGTTGGTCTCCTTAAATACCTGCTCTGCAAGCACCTTTATAAACTGCTTATTAATACTTGATTTAACAGCACTTGCTGCACTGTCCGTTATCTTTGTCGCAACAGCATTTTTCTTGTCGTTGAGATAGTAGGTAATCCTTGGATTTTCAATATTGTCAGCTACACCATGATACATGCTGTAGGTAAACTGCTCATCTATGACAAGTGCAGAATAATATCTGCCTGACTTAACACCCTCAACAGCCTTTTCCTCTGATTTAACAAATTTCCAGCCTATAGTATCCTTTTGCTTTAATGACTCTACCACACCATCGCCCATATTTACAGTTTCGCTGTCATTCTTCGTCCAGCCCTTGTCCAGATTGACTACTGCAATTGCTATATTTCCGGTGTTGCCATACGGATCCCAGTTGGCATAGATATTAAACCATGCATACAGCGCCGGCAGCACGCACAGTCCAATAACTATAATGAGTACAAGCACATTTCGGAATATGCCGCACATATCTCTTTTAAAAATTCTTAAAATATCAGCCATGAATCATCCTCTTATATCCGGTGTTTATATCCGGTGCTGTTTAAGCTCCCCAATAAAATACAATGAGCCAAATGCAACATTTTTCGTATCTCTTTTCAGGTGCTTTCTTATCTCATCAACTCCTGAAAGCTCTGTTGCCTCAACTCCCTCTTTTCTGATAAAATCAGCAAGGTGCGATGCCTGCAGTGCCCTGTCTGAATCCGGTGTCACTGTATAAAACTCCTCAGCAAGAGGTAAAATCTCACGTATCATGGCATCGTAGTCCTTATCAGCCATGACTCCCATGAAAAAGCAAAATTTCTCACCCGGATACATCTGCATGAGGCTCTCCCTAAGTGCATCAACTCCATTGCTGTTGTGTGCTCCGTCCACCAGCAGAAACGGCTCCTTTGATACTATCTCCATGCGTCCCGGCCACACAGCCTCTTCAAGTGCACTCTTTATCCTGTCATTCAGGTTTGTTTTCTCGCTCTTTGGCCCTGTCTTATCATATTGAATTTCGTATTCCGGCCCGCTATAGTGCTTTCCCAGCACATACCGCGCCGCAAGCTCTGCCGCTGCAGCATTCTCCCACTGAAATGTGCCACAAAGCCTCAGTGCGTAGCCGCTACAGCGTGCTATATCGCTTTGCTCCACAGTGATTATCCTTGCATGCTTTTTTTGCGCTTCCTGCTCGATCACCTGCATGGCACGTTTATCCTGCTGTTCCACCACCACTGTGCCGTTTTCCTTTATGATACCGGCCTTCTCAGCCGCTATATCAGCTATATCACTGCCAAGGATAGCCATATGGTCATAGCCTATCTTTGTAATAACGGCACATTGCGGTGTGCCGATTGCATTTGTTGAGTCAAGCCTGCCTCCGAGCCCTGTCTCAATGACCATATAATCGCACTGCTGCTCCTCAAAGTACAAAAGAGCCATGGCAAGACAGTAGTCAAACATCGTAAGCCCTATGCCAAAATCTATATCAAGCAGATAGTTTCCAAGCCGTGTGACATCCTCCTTAGGTATCATACGCCCATCAACCGTGATGCGCTCCTCAAAATCCACCAGATGCGGTGATACAAACGTGCCTACCCTCATATGCTCTTTTTTTAATATACTAGAAAAAAAAGCGCACACCGAGCCCTTTCCATTGGTGCCTGCCACATGGATATACGGTATTATGCGCTTTTGCTTTCCTTTTTCTCTCAGCACCTTTATGACCTGTGCTGTCACCACCACTCCCGGCTCATTGCCGAAACGGCGTGTGTTTTCTATTTTGTTTAAAACCTGTGTGTAATCTAAATTTCCCATGCCATCATTATAATATATCCGGCCGATAAAATAAAGACCATATCCTTATACTGCTATAATAATGCCCCCGTCATTTGCATACATGCTTGAGATGCCGGCAGTATCCACAATGACAATCTTCTTAAATCTGGCAAGCTTCTCAAGGCATGCCTTCACATACTGCGCACGCTCCGGGCAGTTGCAGTGTGAAATTGCAAGAATCCTGTGCTCACAGTCCTTTGTGGCAGCCACAACATCCTCTACCATCTTGGCAAGTGCCCTCTTCATGCCTCTGGCCTGACCAAGCTGCTGGATTGAGCCCTCATCTGTTGAGCCCATGACAGGCTTTATATTTAAAGTGCCGGCCACAAAAGCCTTCAGGTTGCTTAATCGTCCTGCCTTTCTTAATGTATCAAGTGTCTCAAGCACAAAGAAGGTATTCATGGAAGAAATATACTCCTCGGTCTGCTTTACAACCTCATCAAACGAAAGTCCACTCTCTTCAAACTCCTGTACCTTCATGCCGATTAGTGTCTCGCCTATAGATGCTGAGCGGGAATTGAATACATAGATTTGCTTGCCACAGTCCTCATGCTCCTCTTTGTACAGATTGACCGCTAAAACAGCGCTGTTATATGAGCCGCTGAGCTTGCCCGAAAGTGTGACAACATATACATGATCAGCCTCTCCCTCAAAGGCCTGCATGTACTCCTCAGGAGACGGGCATGACGACTTTGGCCCCTTTACGCTCTCCTTTACTCTTCTTAAGAAATCATGCTGGTCAAAGCTCTCATCATCACGAATCCTGTATCCGTCAACATCAAGCTCGAGTGCCACATTGCAAAAATGTCCATCCTTCTTAAGGCTATCTGTGAGCTCACCACAGCTATCTATTATAATCTTATACACATCTATTCCTCCTGCACTATATGATAATAAAAGTTTAAATTACTTTTTTAAAAGTTATTTTATTCCGTAACAAGTAGTTTTCATTACTACGTCATATTAACACGAAAACTAAACTTATGCAAGAGGTTTCTGTATTTATTTTCCCATAATGGTTATCTGCCCTTTAATGGTACCCGAAAAAGGCCGTCACACAGTCGCTTAAGGCTTTCATGTCGCGTACTCCCATAAGCTCACAGGCTGAGTGCATGGCAAGAATAGGTATACCTATATCCACAGTCTTTACCGGCAAAAGCGTACCTGCAATCGAGCCCAGTGTGCTGCCGCCACGGCTGTCCGAACGGTTCACAAAACGCTGGTAAGGTATGCCCTTTTCATCACACAGCTGACAGAGAATGGCGATAGCCTGTGCATCCGTAGCATATGACTGCGAGCACGCCTGCTTGATACAAAAGCCTTTTCCCATGACAGGCTTATTTGTGATATCCATCTTTTCCTTTTTATTAGGATGAAGCGCATGAGCCACATCGACAGACAAAAGCATAGCATCATATATGCTCTCATCTATTTCATTTTCTGAAAGGTCCATATTTCTTAAAATACGTCTGAGCATATCGTGAAGCATTATAGAGGCCGCGCCCTGCTTACTGCTGCTGCCAATTTCCTCATGGTCGAAAAGCGCTATGATGTTTATTCCATCAGCTCTGTTTCCATCCTCTATGGCATCAAGAAGTGCTCTGCAGGATGACTGGTTGTCGATTCTGGGCGATGAAATCATGGTGTCATTCACACCGACAAAGCAAGGCTCCTCCATACAAAATGTATTGAGCTCGAAGTCTATGATGTCGCTCTTTTCCACAGACAGCTCACCAGCCAGAAAGCCAAGGAAATAATCCGTGGTCTTTTCATCCTCCGGGATTGAATCAAGCACCGGCATCAGATCCACCTGATTATTTATCTCGACTCCCTTATTCACATCCCTGTTCATATGGATGGCAAGATTTGGAATAATCATGACAGGCTTTTTAGACCTATATAGCACCATGCGAGGATTGAACACATCCGCACTCTTTATAGCCACGCGCCCTGCCACTCCGAGAGGTCTGTCAAACCATGTGTTTAAAATCGGTCCTCCATACACCTCTACATTAACCTGTGCATATGAGTTTGTCATAAAATCCGGATTTGGCTTTATTCGAAGATATGGATAGTCTGTGTGAGCTGCCGCTATTCGCACCATATCCTTTTTGTTGTAGCCGCTTCCTACAGTAAACGCAAACATGGTCGTATCATGGTGATTTAAGACATACCTGCCACCGCGCACAAGCTTCCAGTCACCTGTATAATCTATCTCCTCAAATCCGTTTTCCAAAAGCTCCTGCTTTGCAGCCTTCACACACTCGCATGGTGAAACAGCCGCTTTTAGTAAATCAAATAATTTTTCCTGTTTCATGGATTGCCTCCTGTTTTTATTGCATAACGCATTTATTCTACCACGGACTTTACAATTATTCCAGTTGAACAGGCTTTATTTTTAAGGCTATTTTTATATCTATTTTTATGGCATAATCCGCAAATCTGATGTATGATATAATAATCGATAACTATTCAAAACCACTTAGAACAATCATTCACTGTCACATACAATGTGGAAAATGAGGAGAAATTATGATATCAATTGAACTGACAGACACAAAGGACTTTATGAACAAGCTGCTTCGCACGGAAATCTTTGACAACTTCCTGCTCCAGGAGGCCGTCATCACAAAGGCAGCCTCATACATCATAGACGGTCACCTGCAAAAGGGCTTTTACAGCTCCACAGAGCTTGAGGAAAATGGTATAGCGGGCTATAGCATACTCCCCTTTAGGATGCTTCGCACAAACTGCTTTGACCTGATAAAGGGCCGACAGACTCCATCGTCATTCAAGTTTGTCTTTCTGCTTTCACCCGAAAACATGGAGCACACCCTAAGCAGTCTGCACTCTGCTTTCACCGTGTCCGATATCAGTGGTTTTTTCATAAATATCAGGTATCAGAGCCAGCTTCTGACTCTGACAACCGGAATATCCTACAATATTTTTTCAGCGGATAAGACCTTAGACAGTGAATGGGATAAGCTTGTAATGAAATTTTTAGCAAATAATGACATAAACTTTAAAGAACTTTGACTTTATTGCTTTACATATTAAACCTGTTATGCTATTCTAACGTTAGTTGCGTAAGCAGCATTATTATTATTTGGAGGTACTTTCGATGAGCAAAGGTACAGTAAAATGGTTCAATAACCAAAAAGGTTACGGATTCATCACAGCCGAGGACGGAAAGGATGTATTCGTACATTTCTCAGGACTTAACATGGAGGGCTTCAAAACTCTCGAGGAAGGTGCAGCAGTAGAGTTCGATATCACTGATGGCGCTAAAGGTCCACAGGCAGTTAACGTTGAGGTAGTTAAATAATTTTGACCACTCAGGCAATCTAGTTTCTATGTACCTTTTTCTTTATTATATATTTAGGTAAAATTATAGTTACAAAAATGTTAATTGGGGAATAAGATATAAGAATCATGATTAAAAAAGAAGAGTTCATTTTGAACTCTTCTTTTTTGTGCTTTTTTATTTGAATGATTTTAGTTGTTTACACGATGATGAGACATCGGTGAGCTTGTGGTGAGTGGTAAAAATGTATAACCATTCGCCTGTCCCCACTGGATAATCTGCTCGACCGCATTGACACTGAAATCCTTTATGTCGTGCTGCAATACAACTGATACGTTGTGGCTCTGTACTCCTGAAATGACATTCTGCACTACCTGTTCCGTGCTGATTGGCTTGCTGTTTGCATCTCCGCTCGATACATTCCAGTCACAGTATAAAAGCCCTCTTGCTGTCACATCATTTACGAGCTGTGTCATAATGCCCGGACAATAATCCTTACTTACAGTATTTGATGAGCCACCCGGGAATCTGATGATTGACGCATCATTTCCTGTCTGTGCCTTTATGATACTGTTCATCTGCTCAAGGTCATCAAAAAATGCCTGCTCACTTGTATATATCTGGTTGTATTTGTGGCTGGCAGAGTGGATAGCCACTGTATGTCCTCTCTTTGCCTCCTCTGCTATCATGTTCTGATAGTCAGGATGTGTATTTGTAACAAAGAAGGTGGCCTTTACATTGTATTTATCAAGCACATCTAATAGCCCCTGTGTATACTTTCCGGGACCATCGTCAAAGGTCAGATAAATAATCTTGTTGCCCGGATTTACTGTGTCTGCCGTGGCAGCCGGATCATACACACTGACCACTCTTGTAGCTGTAGCCTTATTGCCTGATGAATCTGAGACCTCATATGTCACAGTATACTTTCCTGCCTTATCCTTATCTACCTTATCTCCTGATACCTTGACACTGTCTGTAATGTCTCCGTCACAATTGTCTGTTGCCGTATATCCCGGATCACTGTACTTATCACCCTTTTTAACTGACATAAAATCATCACCCGAAAGCTTTATCTGCGGTGCAGTGGTATCTGTGACATGCACAGTCCTTTTGACCTCGCTCTCATTCTTTGACGAGTCAGCGACACTGTACTTTATCTCATAGTCTCCCGGCTTTGAAGTATCGACAGCTCCTGTGACTGATACCTTGTCTGTCAGATCCCCATCATAGTTGTCTGTTGCCGTATATCCCGGGTCACTGAACTCGCTGCCTGCCTCTACAGTCATCTCTGCATCGCCATTTAATGTAATCTCCGGAGCCTTCTTATCCCTCACCTCAACCTTGATTGTCTGTGTCGCAGTTTTTTTACCGTATTGAGCAGTTACCTTTATCTCGTATGAACCTGTCTTTGTCGCATCGACATTACTGTCTATAGTGCATTTTATCTCTTTTCCCTTTCGGTTTATAAGCCTGCCTCTGACATACGCCTTGATTTTTGGTGCCTCAAACTTTTTGCCATACTCAACAGTAATACCGTTTTTGAACCTGCTGCTGAACTCAATGTGTGAGTCAAAGCATGTGATATATACTATAAACGCCACCACCAGAACTATTGCAGCCGTAAGTATGCCGATAATCATCTTTTTATTTTTGTCCATTTTTCCAATCCTCTTTAGCATTTTATAATTATTCTCTCTATATTATTACTCAAACCTGATAATATTATTTCAAGCAGTATCTATTATAGCGTTAAACAATCTTTTTTGCTACTGCAAATTCCTTGAGAATTTCTTAATGTTGGCTTCATATATTTCAGTTGTGTTACAATTGTTTCTTTATCATGAATGCCTCCGGTGCAGTCTTAATAAGTAATTAATTTATTTAATATCTTTGTTACTATTCAGTTCTCAATATGACTAACCACATATCTTTTTGCAGATATTCGCAATCACAAAAATCCCCCGAACAAGTCGGGGGATTTAAAAAGCTTATGCTGTAACAATCATTTTATTACTGCTCCTTACGGTGCATCTCAAATGTCTCCATATGGTAGTTGGCGATGTTGTCACGAATCTTTCTGTCATCTGCTCTGCTTAAGAGATCATCACGGAACTTCTTGGTAGTCACCATGTCATTGTATGAGCTTGGTCCGCCTACGCAGCCGCCCTCACATGCCATTCCCTCAATGAAGTTCTCAGGAAGCTTGCCTGCCTTCATGAGGAGAAGTGCCTTCTTACACTCTGCTGCTCCGTTTGCCTTGCAAACCTTACAATCAACATCCTCGCCTTTTTCCTTCATGCTCTCGATTACGGCTGCTGTAACTCCGCCTGAGTTTGCGAAACGCTTACCGAATACTGAGCCCTCCTGATATGAGGTATCATCAGCCTCAAGCTGTACTCCCTTTGCCTTCATAATAGCACGAATCTCGCTGAAGGTAAGTACATAATCTGCATTGCCCTCTATCTTCTGATCATGTACCTCTGACTTCTTGGCAACACATGGTCCGATGAATACTGTAACTGCATCAGGGTCCTTTGCCTTGATCATTCTTGAAACTGCACACATAGGTGAAACAGTTGTAGAAATCTTGTCAGCAAGCTCAGGATAGTGCTTTCTAACCATATTTACAAATCCAGGACAGCATGATGTAACCTTCTTCTCTCCTGCCTCGTATGCCTCAAGCCACTCATCAGCCTCGTATGCTGCTGTCATATCTCCTCCGAGTGCTACCTCAACAAAACCGTTGAAGCCAACTGCCTGCATAGCTTTCTTCCAGCTGTTCATAGTGATATTTGCGCCAAACTGTCCCTCTGCTGCAGGTGCAACCATAGCGTATACATGCTTGTTCTCTGACTTGATTGCATCGATTACATCTACGATGTATGTCTTTGATCCGATAGCTCCGAATGGACAGCTGTGGATACACTTACCACATCTGATACATTTGCTCTCATCAATCACTGAAATGCCGTACTCATTGTATGTAATGGCGTTTACAGGGCAAGAGAACTTACATGGTCTCTTTAAATGAGCGATAGCGTTGTAAGGACATGCCTGTGCACAGCGTCCACACTCCTTACACTTCTGTGGATCGATATGTGAGCGGAGACGTCCTGCCTCAATTGCTCCGAACTTACATGCATTGATACAAGCCTTGCCAAGACAGTTCTGACAGTTCTCAGTAACTGTGTAGCTCGAAATCGGACAATCCTCACATGCTGAGCTGATTACCTGGATGATATTGCCGTCATCGTTTGCGCTTGGTGCTTTACCCTCTGCAAGTCTGACACGTTGACGGATGATCTCTCTCTCCTTGTAGATACAGCAACGGAACTGAGGTGTCGGTCCCGGAATAAGTGTAAATGGGATGTCATCTCTGATCTCATCGAGGTTACCTGCAAATGCAGCCTTTGCGACCTCAAGCAAAACTGCATGTTTGATTTTGATTACGTTTTCGTCAGCGTACATATTATCTCCTTTTCCTTAAAATAAATGTATATTGTTACCTAATGATTTACATACTTAGAAGAATCATTATACCATGTGACACTTCCCATATCATATGAGCTGATTCCTCTAAAAAAATGCTCCTAGTATTTATCTACTAGGAACATTCTACAAAATTTTTTAAACTTTTTCTACCCTTGTATTCATCAAAATACAAAGAATTGTTATTTTTTTCACAATAGCAGCGACTTCAATAAGAATTACTCATGGCGCAGTGCGTCAATCGGGTTTAGGTTCGCTGCCTTGTATGATGGAAGCATACCAAATATGATTCCGATTGCCATTGAAAAAAGCACCGCAAGTATAGCTGCTGCCGGACTTATCGCTGTCGGCGTACCGTTTAGCATTGAGATGACCTTAGAGAGTATCACTCCGACCAGCACTCCGACCAGACCTCCAAGACTTGTGAGCACAACAGCCTCTGTGAGGAACTGTCCAAGTATTGCTCCCTTTCCTGCTCCGATTGCTTTTTTAAGTCCTATCTCTGAGGTACGCTCTGTGACTGACACAAGCATGATATTCATGACGCCGATACCACCGACTAGCAGTGATATTCCAGCAATCCAGATCAGCATCATGTTGGTTGACTGGCTGAGCTGCTGTATCTGCTTTGCCTGCTCCTGTAAATCCTGTGCCTTGTAGGTCACATCAGAACCGTCTGTAACATTTAAATTGCTGTTAAGTATCTCCTCAGCAGCCTTTCCCACTGTAGCCATGGTATCCGTGCTGTCTGCCTTAAGCAAAAGGTTCTGCGGCTCATCATAACCAAATATAACCGGCCATGTTCCGCTTGGCACAAATACATTGCCCTGGCTGTCATCATGGGCATACATATAGTAATCATCCATTGAGTTTATTACCAGGTCATAGCTGTCCTTTTCCGTGACTACACCGACTACTGTAAACGGATATCCCTGTATCTCTACCGTCTTGCCGAGCGCGCTCTCTCCTGAAAACAGGCTGCTCTCCACGCTCTCATCAATAAGAGCCACCCTGCGTGCATTTGCATAGTCATTCTTTGAGAAGCCTCTGCCCTTCATGACTACATAGCTTGCAGTATCGAAATATCCGTCATCGACACATGTTATATTGCCGCCCGAAAGCGCCGTGTTCAGATAATAGACTGCATTAGAAGCCTGTCTTGTACGGTAAAGAGCTGCATTTTTCACATGGTCGAGCTCCTTTATGCTGTCAAGTGTGGCAGCCGATACCTCAGTCACTCCCGCCGGCGCCGTTTCATATGATAAATCCATATCATAGCCATCCTTCTGCAGTGTGACCTTTACGTTATTACTTCCCGAACCTATGAGGTTCTTTTCTATCTGTTCGTTTGTTCCCTGAATTGTGGAAACAATCGCAATAATTGCTGCAATTCCGATGATGATTCCAAGCATGGTCAGAAACGAACGCATCTTATGTGACCAGATTCCCCTAAAGGACAATCTAATATTTTCAAGCATCTTTAATCCTCCCTGCTAAACTAATACATACCATCTTCCGACACCTTGGTTTTCTCGCCCTCCCTGACTCCATACGGGAATGCAATATAGTCATCATTTGTCAGACCTGACTTTATCTCCACATATGAGCCCCAGAGCGACTTGCCTGTTTTGACAGACTGTTTTTTGAGCTTTCCGTTGTCATCCTTGTATATATATGACTGTCCGTTCTCGGTTCTGACATATGACTTGTCGATATATAGTCCACTGTCAGAGCCCTCCGATGATGTATCTATGGTCAACTCAAGTGAATCGCCCTTTTTGAGATTCTGCGGATTCTCAATGTACGCGGTGTACTCATAGAATGAGGAGTTTGGATTGCTGTCTCCATAATAGTTTACGCTGTCTGACGGCACATTGCTTATCTCGGATATCGTGCCCTCATAGGTATCACCTGTCATGTAGTTGACTGCTGATACGCTCTGTCCTATTTTTACCGTATCCAGATCCAGCTCACCGATTGTTCCGCTGATATACAGTCCTGATGCTCCCGAAAGCTGCAGGAAAGGTGTACCGTCCTGCGGTGGATTGGCAGGATCACCGACTGTTGTCACAATTCCATCCTTCTTTGCATATACCACGCCATCCTCAAGCTCGCTCTGCAGTTCCTTTAAATCGGCCTGTGCAATTCTCTTTTGTAAATCAACATCGGCAACACTTCTGGTCTGCTCCTTTATAGCATCCTTAAGCTCATCTGCTGTGTATGTCTTTTCTTCTGCCGCGGTATCAGCTTCTGTCTGTGCGGTCTGTTCTGTGGCACTGTCTGTTTTGGTATCCGACGGCTCACTTCCTTCTGTATCATCAGAAGCATCTCCTGCTGTAGTTGTACCTGCAAGGAAAAGCTTTATCTCATCGCTTTCATCATAGCCGCCAAGCCTATCTCCTCTTACGATAAGCTCCATATCAGGTGCAGACGCATCTCCTATTACAAACCGCGCTACCGCGCTCTTTTCTGAGAGTGTATTCAAAAGCTCCCCTGATACATATGAAGCTTCTGTACATGTAAATACATAAGGATCGTCCTCTGTACCGCTTCCTTTGGCCTCTGACAAATCAGATATCACATCATGCTGTTCATCAGGCGCAGACGGCTGTGTGTCAGGCTGTGGCTCAGGTATAACAGGAGTCTCGGGCTGCTTTTCAACCGGTTTAGTGTTCTTTAGCTTGTCAAGCTTCTGCTTTTCCGATGCAAGCTGGTTATCAAGACTCTGTATCTCAAGCTGCTTCATCTCAACCGAGAGCGAAAGACTCGTCACATCATATGCAAGGAGCTTATCTCCGGCCTTTACCTGCTGATCCTTTGTGACATAAACCTCTGTCACCTTCTGTCCATCCTTTAAATTGATTGTCTGACATGCATCATCACACACCATTCCCTCACTGGTCATGGATGTGTAGTCGTTTGTCGTGCTGATCATTGAAACACTCATGACGGAAGCAAGCCCCTTGGAGTTCCTGTAATAAACAACTCCTGTGATGCTTCCTGCTGCAACTGCAACTACAAGGACAGCTATTATAATGATCTTAATTCTCTTTTTCTTTTTCATTACCTGCCTCCTGTCCTTCCTCTGTTATCTCGCCGTCTATGATGTGGACGATGCGCTTTGCCTGCTCGGCTACCTTTCTGTCATGTGTAATCACGACAACCGTCACACCGGACTCATTAAGGCTCTCAAAGAGCTCAAGCACCTGCTTGCCTGACTTTGAATCCAAAGCTCCCGTAGGCTCATCCGCAAGCAGAAGCTTTGGATGATTAACCATTGCTCTCGCTATCGCCACTCTCTGCTTCTGTCCTCCCGAAAGCTGCGTAGGCTTGAAATCAGCTCTGTCTGAAAGCCCAACACGCTCTAAGGCCTCCATTCCCATCTGCCTTCTGTCCTTTTTGCTCACACCGGCATATATGAGTGGCAGGCATACATTGTCCAGTGCACTCTCACGTGGCATGAGCTGGAAATTCTGGAATACAAATCCAATTGTATCGCGCCTTACCCTCGTAAGCTCCTTTTCCTTAAGCTCACTGACAGGTCTGCCGTCAAGTATATATGTGCCCGATGTTGGCAGATCAAGACAACCCACTATATTCATGAGAGTGGTCTTGCCGGAGCCCGACGGCCCCATGATTGCCACGTACTCTCCCTCCTCAATCTGGAGTGAGACATCCTTTAAAACCGGCACCACGAGCTTATCCTGGTCATAGTTTTTATAAATATGCTGGAGTTCTAGAATCATCTACTGTACCTCCGCGTCACCTGAACCGGTGGCATCTGCAGCACCTTCGTCCATTGTGCCATCGTCCATTGTGCCATCATCAACAGGACCGCCCTCAGTGCCCTCAAGCATCTGGTCATCAAGAGCTTCTGTACCCATATCGTCATAGACTGAATCTTCACCGCCGCCATTTTCAACGTACTCTTCCCATGTCTGTGCCGGCTCACCCTCATAAAGGTCATCAGATGCCCATACTATATAGTCATCCTTTGTAAGCCCTGACTTGATTTCATACATCATGAGATTCTCGTCATAGTCTCCAAGCTCAACCTTTGTCTTCTCAAGCTTATCCTTTTTATTAAGTGTCCATACATATGCATCATCGCCATCCTTTACGACATAGCTCTCATCAATCCAAATACCATCCTTTACCTCTGTCTGTCCGAAATCCGGCTCCACATATACATGCTGTCCTAAAAGCATGTCGCCTGTGCCTGTAAGCTGCACATAGAAGTTGTACTTTGATGCCTTCTGCTCGCTGCTTCCATCATCATACATGCCGGAATTGCTGTTATCAGTCTGAGTATTCTCAGTATCAACCTTGCTGATGGTACCCTGCCATGTCTTTGACTCATCAACTCTCGAGCGCACTATAACTGCCTGCCCCTCTGCGAGTCCACTGTTTAAAAAGCTCTGCTCATCAATTGTGCCCTTTACCCTGTAATCACCGGTGGCAACGATTGTCATAAATGCAGTATCTGCTGTGTCTGCACTCTGATTCTCATTGATTTTCTTTACAACACCAATCATTGTGCTGTTTACAGTGGCATTTTTGATGCTCTCATCATACTTTTCTATCTCTGCCTTCTTCGTGGCAATATCGTACTGAGTCTGCTTCTGCTGTGTCTGCGCCTGCTGAATCTGCAGTGTATAGTCAAGCTGCTGATCCTTTGGCGCTTCCTTCTTTTCCTTGGTGAGCTGCTCTATCTGTGCATCATAGCCGGAAAGCGTATTGTTTAAGCTCTCAAGCTCAAGCGTGGCGCTTTCCTTTTTCGCAGCAAGCTCCTTTGTATCATAGGTAAAAAGAGGTGTACCCACCTGTACCTCATCCCCCTCTGACACAAGAATATCCTTTACCGTTTTTTCACTGTCAGCCTTGATATCCATGGTATCGGCTGCTTCCACGACACCGCTGTACTTGTCAGTACTTCCCGCCTGATACATGACATCAGCGACCTTGTTTGCATAGACTCCCGATGCCTTTGCTGCATTCTTTCCCTTTGTCATTGCAATGACAACAGCTGACACAATCACTGCTATGATAAGCACAGCTGCAATCACTGAAATGATTATCTTTTTCTTTTTACTCATTTCGACCTCCCGGTTTCTTATAATTAATTGATTGATTATGAATTAATCATACCAAATATATATTGCATCTGTCTTTTAAGATTTTTTTAATATTTTACTAATAAAAAATGGAGGTTAGTATGGAAATAGCATTTAGTGAGAAAATTTCTCCACAGCTGTCCGCCGCCCTGTTGTCCACCCCTTATGAGCTTGGAAAAGAGGGAGGGCTTTCAAGCGGCTATCTGCCGGAGAGTGATAGCTGGGAAGTGATAGTAAAATATGTCGGTGACATAGAAAAAATAAAAGAAAAGTATCCTTCTGTACTCATCACGAAGCTGCTCGGAAACTATGCGGTGCTCGTAATTGAGAAATCACTTGTAAATACCGTTGCCCTGTGCGATGAAATCATATATATGGAAAAGCCAAAGCAGTTTAACTACGATGTGTACGAGGGTTCGCAGGCCTCATGCATCACTCCCGTACACACCAATCCATATAATCTGACCGGAAAAGGTGTGCTCGTAGGCATTATCGACTCCGGAATTTACTATGCCCATCCGGCTTTTATACAGGATGGTGTAAGCAGAATCGCCTATCTGTGGGACCAGACTGTTTCCGATGATACCTCACACAGTGATATCATCCCTTTCGGCACCTTATATGACCGAGATACAATCACCAAAGCCATAAATGCAGAAAACAGCTTAGAAATGCAGCGCATCTGTCCAAGCATCGACATATCCGGGCACGGCACTCATGTAGCAGGAATCGCTGCCGGAAACGGAAATAGTAATGATAATGAACAAAACACAAAATACCGCGGTGTTGCTTATGAAAGCACTCTTATAATCGTAAAACTCAAAACTTCAGGCGGTGCCAGCTTTCCCACAACCACGCAGATTATGCTGGCAGTAGACTTTTGCATAAGAAAATCAATCGATATGAACATGCCTATCGTCATAAACCTAAGCTTTGGCACAAGCAACGGCTCGCACAGCGGCACCTCACTGCTTGAAGCATACCTGGACTATATAGCAGGAAACTACCGCTGCGCTGTCTCAGTCGGCTCAGGTAACGATGGAGCCGGCTTTGGCCATGCAAACGGCAGCTCATACCCTGCCGATGCAGAGCTTGCGATAGGCTATCCTGAGCCGTCTCTTTCCATTGATTTATGGAAAAAATACTGGGATGAGATACAGCTGCGCATTAGTGCACCAAATAATGATATGCTGGAGATTCCCGATACAATTTCCAATCAGGCAAAGGGCTTTACATACAGATACAGGCTCGATGGGACAGACATATATATAACAGGCGGCGGTCCCTCTCCCTACTCTCCTTTTCAGGAAATATTCATTGAACTCATGGGATCGGAATACATCTCACCCGGCATCTGGAAAATATCACTTGAACCCATATCTGTAAAGGACGGCTCATGGGATATATGGCTGCCGTCAGGTGCTCTGCGCAATGCACAGACCTCATTTATCCATGCATCGCCTGATATCACCCTGACCATCCCCTCAACCGCTCAAAATGTCATATCTGTCGGAGCCTATGACAGCCGAACAAACCGCACAGCCGCCTTTTCCGGCCGAGGCTATACCTGGGCCTTTGACAGCATAAAGCCTGATATCATTGCGCCCGGTGTAGACATTATTTCATGCTCAAACACCGGAGGCTACACTTCAAAAACAGGGACATCTATGGCTGCACCGTTTGTGACCGGTGCGGCTGCACTTCTGATGGAATGGGGAATTGTGCGTGGAAATGACCTCTATATGTATGGCGACAAGCTTAAAGCTTCTCTCATAAAAGGTGCCGGTGAAAATGTATTTACAACTGCTTCAAGGGCTGTCTCTGAAAACAGTTCCAAAAACACAAAATACCCCAACCCTGTGACGGGCTGGGGTACATTGTGCTTACTGGATAGTATTCCTTAGTGGAAGCGCTATTCGTATACATGCTTCTGATGCTTCTTTGCATCTGCCTTATTCTTTTTCTTCAATGGATGCTTTGGGTTTTTATCCATTATAATCGCTTCCTTCCGTTCGTTCTGACTACGTTATACACCTGCAATCAGCACTTGTCAAGTAAGAGTGCTATTTTTAATTAATTGTTTATATTTAGCGTGAAATCTCAATCATTTTAATGTTAAAGTGTCGATTTGTATGCACAATTATTGACAGTTTGCTAAATTTAATTATTATCTCTTCATCACACTCTTTTTAAACACAGTTATCGCAATTGCGAAAAATACAGCCATTATAATCATTATCCACAATACATTATTATTATCATCACCAGTATTTGCACATTTTGTGTCTTCATCCGATTCAGCAATATTGGATTTACTATTGTCTAAATGGCTATTGACTAAATTTTTGTTTTTCACTGCTATACTCTCTGTTTCCATTACATCACAACGGCTACATTTTCTCGTCTTAATGCCAGCCTCTGTACATGTTGCCTCTTTTTTCACAGTCCACTCTCCCATAAACTCATGTCCTAAGGCTTCTATCACTGTACTTTCCTTTACAGCATCACAATTCTTGCAATGGATTGATTTACTTCCTTCTTCTGTGCAGGTTGCCTCTTTATCTACAGTATAATCTTTTTCCCATGAGTGTCCGCTTGCATTTACATCTTTTGTCTCTGTATAACCGCAAGTCTTACACACTCTCTTCTGGCTTCCATTGTCTTCACAGGTCGATGATTTAACTGTCTCCCACTCGCCAAAAGCATGTCCGGTTGCCGGTATTTCTTCCTGTTCCTTAAGCACTGTTCCACATACTGAGCAATGGCTTCCTGCCGTTTTTCCTGCTTTTGTGCAGGTTGCTGATATCTTCGCATCTTCCACTACTGTATGTCCGATTGCTGGCACACTCTCTGTTTCCATTACATCGCAACGGCTACATTTTCTTGTCTTGATACCAGCCTCTGTACAGGTTGCCTCTTTTTTCACAGTCCACTCTCCGACAAACTCATGTCCTAAGGTTTCTATAACTGTACTTTCCTTTACAGCATCACAATTCTTGCAATGGATTGATTTACTTCCTGCTTCTGTGCAGGTTGCCTCTTTATCTACAGTATAATCTTTTTCCCATGAGTGTCCGCTTGCATTTACATCTTTTGTCTCTGTATAACCGCAAGTCTTACACACTCTCTTCTGGCTTCCATTGTCTTCACAGGTCGATGATTTAACTGTCTCCCACTCGCCAAAAGCATGTCCGGTTGCCGGTATTTCTTCCTGTTCCTTAAGCACTGTTCCACATACTGAGCAATGGCTTCCTGCCGTTTTTCCTGCTTTTGTGCAGGTTGCTGATATCCTCGCATCTTCCACTACTGTATGTCCGATTGCATCAGATGTTTTTACGTTTTGTTTTATCTGTTCCTTAAAATTCTCATTAAATGCATTCTTAAATACTGCAACATATTTTGAAATTTCTGGTAATACACAAGTTTTCTTTTGTACAACTGTAACAGTTGCATTAACACATTCCTCCTGCCGATATCCACAAGTCTTACAAATTCTAATTGCCGTACATCTTTTATTATTAGGTGTCCATGTATATGAATACTCAAATTCATGAATGTCTTTATCTATAATATATCCATCACTATAGTCACAATTTTCTACATTACATTCATGCCAATGGTGCATTGTATCTTTCTTCCACTCAGAATTGTCAAAATTATGTTTATGAGGAATGCTTATTATATATGTAAATTCAGCAACCTCACTGTCATACATTCCATTTTTTATCGCTATTGCCTTTATAGTTGTTGAAACAGCTTTCCCTTGTGTTCCAATTACTGAAATACAATCTATATATTTCTTGGTACTTCCAATTGGACTACCATTTTCTAACATAGGAATAGTTCCATCTGTTGTATAGTAAATTTCTGCACTATCTGTTGTTGTAGAAAGACTAACATCTTTATTTTCCGTATAGTTACCAGCAGCAATTCCTACCGTTGGAGCTGCAACCATACCTGCTTTACTGACAGTAACTTTTATAGTAGTTTCAAGTGATTTTCCATCAGCATCTATATCTTCTGGAAGCTTTATTATTCCCTTTACTGTAAATGTTTGTTCTTGAAGCGAATTTGGATTATAGTTTTCTTCTGTTATATCATCCAAATTCCACATTACATCAGCAGTTGTTATTTTCAAATCTTCTGTTTCAATTTCTACCTCTAATGGTAGTCCAAGGGCTTTGATATCCTTTTCGGTTCCGTTTGCAATTCCTTCTAATGGATACGGTTGTTTAATTGATTTCAGTTTCGGATTACGTACTTTAAGCATAATCTGAGTTATAGCCGGTTCTTGACTTTCCGTATTTAGATCGTTATATTCTACGCCCATCGGATCGTAACTTATATTTAATGTATAATCTTTATTTTCAAGTGTTTTTAGATATTCTTCCTTAAATACAATATTTCCAGCACCATCATCCACATAGTCTTGATTAATACTCAATACTGTTTTACCATTCTTAATATCATGTATAGTATTTCCATTAAGATCTACTTTTGCCGACAAATCACTATCTACATTCTTTATAAATGTAATTTTCTCAGTTTCAACAGCAGCATCCGTGTATACAACAATTCCAGCAGAGTTAACGATAGTTATATTTCCAGCATCATCAATTGCCTTGGCATAAATAATCCTTTTACTGTTTAAAGGTAGACTAAACTTTCCTACATAATCCTCCCACACAATATCATCTGATTTAATCTGTCCTTCTGTTAATTTTTTATCCGATAAATAATATTTTATTACCGGCTCCTTAGTTTCGTTATCATTAGCTGTAATTGTTACTTCTTTAACATTTTTATAAAAATAATCAAAACTTACATCATTACAAAAATCTTTCCACTTATTATTTTCTACGGATATTTCAACATTAGGTGCTATTGTATCAGGCTTTATACTCGCTACATTGCATATAATAGGTTCCTTTTTATCATGCATGAATGCATAGACAGTAGCATTGCCTTCACTTAATGCTTCTATTTTTCCATCCTTTACACTTACAATTTCAGGATCTGATGAATACCATGAAACATCTTGTATACTCGCATTTTCAGGTTCAACTAATAAATTTAATAATTTACTTTCGCCAATATATAACGAAACATTTTCATCAGATAAAATGGCATTATCCACATTAGTGTATGAAGATACTTCATCCTCTAACTTCATATGTTTTTCATCTGTTTTATTTAAAATTACGATTTTTCCATCTTTCTCAACGCTAGCTGGTACTAAACTAATTTTACAATCCTTATTAAGCGGTTTATTGTTCATATATTTAACTTCAACATTATTATCTTGATTTTTATACGAATATGTCATATTTACCAAACCATCATCATTAGAAATTATTTCTACTTTCACATTTTGTTGGTTCAAATATATAATCTTCTGATAATCACCTGTACTATAATTATACACTACAACAAATCGACCATAATCATTAGATACATCTTGTAATTTTCCATCTTTTAATTCTGCAATTACTTTTCCATCATCAGATGTAATTCTGACATCAACAGGACATGATATAATAAGTTTTGATAAGTACTTCATAGATTCTGGTACATCTGCATCATCACCTAAATCAAACTTACAGTCTTTTTCTAGCATCTCTAAAATTTTGTTTGTAGCTTCTTCTTTTTCCGCATAACCATGTGTAAACAATTTTTTTGCAATGCCTTTTGCATCATGCATTTTAAGATATGCCTGTTCTCCCTTATAACGCAAACTATATAGCATATTATAGTCATAATAAAAAGCCCAAGCATTTTTTTCAGTCATGCTATTATTGAATTTTTTAGCTGACTCTTCTAACCTTAATTTATACAATTTTTCCAAATATGCATATCCCTCTACATAAGAGGCCTGTTTTGCCATATTTCCAACATCCACAATCTGATTTATAAACCATGCCTCAATATCTATAATTTCTACAGCTTCCACAATACTTCCAATATGCAAAGCCTCCTGTACAGATTGTTTTATAGTCTTAGTTATTTTAGTTGCTTTCATAAATTGTTCAGCAATCTTCTTAACTTCAACAAGATACCCTTCATTTATCTCTTTTTGAACCTGTCTAGCTGCTTCTCTTAACTGAAAAGGAACTTTGTCTTTCGCCTCAATAATATCATTTAAAAAAGAGTCAAATTGATAATAAGTGTTCAATTTGCTGTCCAATAATACCATATCCTCTACATCTTGAATAGTCATATCCACTAATTCGACATAGTCTTTAGCCAATCCCATAGCTTTTGCATATTTTCCAAATCCGCTTGTCGAATCCAACTTATAAGTTATTTTGCTATTTTCCTTATCTCCATTTATAAATACACCCTTAGAATCCATTTCATTAATGATATTCCAGCATTCTTGTCTTGTTCCATTACTACTATTTGCAATCTTTTCTAGTTCCGCAATTTTATTATCAATATAAGTCTTTGTTGTATAGTCGTTTACATTACCTATCAAATCTGATACTAATTTAACATCATCCCATTTTTCATTCTTTATTGATGTTGAATCCATATAGTCATACAACATATCTTTATATTTTGAAATTCCCGGATAGTCCGACTCCACATATGTACCGACATCCAGCCAATCTTTTATCTCACTATTAAATATAAGTCCATCTGCAACTAATAAAGTTCTACCTCCATCATCAAGAAATTTCAAGAAATTAGTAGATGTATATAAATCATCTGATATTAATTCATTGTATGCCCATCTTTTCTGTTTTGACGTAACAACAAATTCTAATCCTTCCTTAGGATCAGTAATTCCATAATTTGCAGCCAGTTCTAATATTTTATTAAATTTGACTTCATCCGAATAATTGCTATTCCAAATTTTTTCCCATTGTGAATACATTTCTTGTGATGTATATTCTCTTACAGTTCGAACAATTGCACTGTCATAATCTCCTGACGAGTCATTAATAAAGTCCTCCGGTAATTCAAAATTATTTCTTCTAAGTTCAGGATATTTATCTCCCATAACCCAAATATTATCAAAATCCCAACCTTTAAAGTTCGATTGCATTCCCATTTGTCCTGTAGTATATGCAGCACAATCAAATGTTGTATCGTATATTTCATAACAACTATGGTTTGCATGATATACTTTATTGCTTAAACGAGAAGTATCATAATAGCAATTATATATTCTTAGTTTATTACCACCTACTCTATCCTTTGCTATAAATGCTGTAGCCGTGCTTGACGATCCTGCAAAATAAGAATTTTTAATATATCCATCTGGCTTTTTCTCCATAGGGCCATCAAAAAAACCACCTGCATTATAAGCATACCCATACGCATTAAATCTTGAATATAATGTAGCTGTAACACACGAATCTAATTGTTTGTATACATCGCAGCTTACCATTTTCCCTATAAAACCGCCTGCATAACCGGAATATCCACTGGAAGTGATTGCACCGCTAACTGCACACTGATAGATATATATTCCCGCATTTCCCTTAAGTTCTCCTACTAACCCACCTACCACACAAGAACCATATCCATATTCATTATATCCTGCTAAATTCACCTCCGCACTAATACCATTAAAAATAACTTTGCTTCCATTTGCTTCTGTATAGTACTGAGCTAAAGCTCCACCCTTACTATATGCGTTATCCCTACTGCCGTCCCACCATGTATTATACGTTGTAGATTCTATTTTTAAATTGCAATTAATAACATTTAATGTGCTATTATCCCCTTCTCCACAAACATAACCTGCAATTGCTCCACAATTTGATCCTCCCGTAAAACATCCATCAAATATGCTATTTCTTATTTCACATACACTATTTCTTTCTAAAAATAATTTTCCAAATAAAGTTCCATCATATCCATTAGAGCTATTGATATTCACATTTTCCATTTGCAAATTGTCTACTTGAAGATTCCATATTTTCACACAACCAAATAATCCTTTGTGTTTACTATTATTAGTAGAGAATTTATAATTTTTTATTACAGCATCCCTTATTATAATATCTCCCTTTATTTCTTTTGGATCACCTGACTTTGAATTACCTATAGCCACCCATTCTTGAGAATTAAGGTCAATATTTCCCGAAATACATATACTTTTTCCCTCAAATGTATTTCCATTATTATTTACTTCATTTGCAAACCATGCGAGTTTTTCTGCTGTATCAATCTTATACTCATACCCAATAAGTTCTGGTTGTTTTATACTAGTTCCATCCCACAACATAGAATCATCATTATTTACCTGCGTATTACTATTTTCTTTTGTAAACACGCTAATGTCATTATTTTCATCAATTTCTGAAATATCTGAAAAAATAAAGTCATTGCAATTATCGTCTCTATGGACTTTTACTGTATATGAATACTCTCCAACCTCAGATATTTGTGGAATACTTTTCTCATCAATTGCATACGTATATTTTATTTCTGCATTTTCATTATCAATTGTTACTATATCCCCTTTTGAGAGTCCCTTTATATTAAACATATCATGCAAATTACCATCATACGTTCCCTTATATGATACAACTTCTATCTCTGAATTCAAATCCTGATTATCTTCCGTTTTTTCTAAATCAGCATCAGAATATATATCTTCATGTATTGATTCATTCTTTTCCGTTGTATTAATCTCTGTACTAATTTCTTCATCAGCGTTAACAGTTACTCTTATCGAAGGTACAACACCTACAATCATTGTCATTATAAGCACTAATGTCAAACAACTTTTAATCCTTTTTTTCATTCGCCTTCCTCCATATCTTTTGTTTACTCAAATTTACTCTATTACTTTATTCCTATTATATTCTCTATTTAGATACTTTTCAAGCTCTATATAAATAATTATTTTTTTAATTCTTTGATAACTTATCACTATCGAGGAGGAATTATCATAATGAATGTAGGAAAACGAATAAAGGAACTTAGAGAAGCAAAAAATCTATCTATTAATAAACTGGCTAACATGGCAGGGGTTTCTCAAAGTTATTTACGTGCTATAGAACTCGGAAACAAAAATCCAACTGTAGCATTTATAATATTATTATGTGAACAATTGGACGTTTCATTATATGATTTTTTCAAAGATTCATCATCTCTATCTTTCGAAAAAGATCCACTAATACAGGCTATATATTCACTAACCAAGGAACAAAGAAATTTACTTTACCAATTTATAAAATCATTTGATTAAATTCATCATACTACAATATTCAATATAATATGCCAGTCGCTTCCGACTAACATATTATATTGAAAAATACAGCATTACATAACTGCCAGATATACAAAATATGCCGCATAGCAAAGCATCATCACCACTCCGCATGGCTTTCTAAGCTCTTTGTGTCTTATCGTACCGCCCCACAACAATACGCCACAGGCTATAGCCACTACAGTGTCTATAATAAATCTGTTTTCAAACGGTACAGGACATATGAGTGCAACTGTTCCTATTACAAAAAGTATATTAAAAATATTGCTGCCGACTATATTTCCAATCGCTATACCGGCATTTCCCTTACGAGCTGCTGAAACAGATGTAACAAGCTCCGGAAGAGATGTGCCGAATGCAACGATTGTCAGTCCGATAAAGCGCTCACTCATGCCGCAGGCTCTTGCTATGGTCGTGGCACCGTTTACGACAAACTGGCTTCCAATTACGACACACACACCGCCCAGCACAATAAAGAGCAGACATTTCCATACCGGATATAGCTTTACCGACTGCTCATCACCGCTGTCATTGCCCTTTTTTGCCAAAACATACAAATAAAGCAGATATGCAATAAATAAAATCCACAGTATAACACCCTCAATGAATGTGATTTCATTGCCTGTCATTCCCATCACGAGAAGCACCACTGTGATAAGAAGCATGTACGGTATCTCGTATTTGAATGTGGTTTTTTGTATGGCTACATTTGTGATGAGTGCCGTCACTCCAAGGATTATAAGGATATTTAGTATATTGCTGCCGACAATATTGCCGACTGTAATCCCCGCATTACCCTTTATTCCTGCAGTGATGCTTACTGCCGCCTCCGGCAGCGACGTACCCATCGCCACAATCGTCAGTCCAATCACAAGCTGCGGAATGCCAAATTTCCCGGCGAGCGCCGCCGCTCCATCCACAAACACATCCGCGCCCTTCACCAGTGCTACAAAGCCTGCTATAAGCAGTAAAATTGCTACAAAAATCATAATTTTCCTCCTTCTGCTGTCCTTTTTAAGGATGCATGATTAATTGATAGATACATCCAGCAGAAGGCTTTTATATACAAAAAAGGCGACACTTCTGCTGTATAAAACAACAAAAGTCTCGCCATTTAATCACTCTCCGGATTGCTGTCATATATGTATGAGCAATCGTACTGACGGATAAGTAAGCACTCTCGTGCCGGCTACTCCCTTTCACTTATATACTATGATATGTCAACGTAGTGTATTCGTCAAGAGAAAGTTTTTCTTGCCTTTATCACGCTAACGTGGTAGCATGGTTACTAAATAAACTATTAAAGAGGTACTACAAATGAAAACATCAGAAATTATTGTATTTATCGTCTATCTGCTGTGCATGCTGGGTATCGGTATCTTCTTCTTCGTGAAAAACAGGAACGGCGGAGAAAAGACCTACTTCCTCGGCGGACGTGAGATGGGACCATGGGTTGCGGCGCTGTCAGCCGGAGCCTCAGACATGAGTGCATGGGTACTCATGGGACTCCCTACTTCTATCTATGCACTGGGCTTAGGTCAGGTATGGATTCCTGTAGGACTTGCAATCGGCTACACTATAAGCTGGCTGCTTGAAGCACCGAGACTGAGAAAATTCTCGATTGTAGCAAACGACTCAATCACCATTCCGCAGTATCTGACCAACAGATTCCTGTCCAAATCACTTGCACTGCAGGTGATATGTGCAATTGTGTTTTTGGTTGCATACACTATTTATGCGGCATCAAGCGTAAAGGCATGCGGTACTCTTTTCCACACTGTAATAGGAATGGATCCACAGATTGCCATGTATCTTGCAGCAGTTGTCATCGTAGGCTATACCTTCCTCGGCGGCTTCTCGGCTGTATGCTGGACCGATTTTTTCCAGGGCATGCTCGTGCTTGGTTCTATGTTTATAGCACCGATCTTTGCAGCATTTATGCTTGATACATCATCTATGTCATCACTCCCGGGCGGTTACTTAAATCCATTCTCAAGCTGGCAGGATATCGTGTCAGGACTGGCATGGGGACTTGGTTACTTTGGTATGCCACATATCATTATCAGATTCATGTCCATCAAATCACAGAAGGATTTGAAAAAATCAGCAAAAATCGGAATCACATGGACTCTGCTTATTGTATTTTTTGCAACCTTAATCGGAGTAATCGGAAGACTTTTCCTTGGCTTTGACGAATCAATCAATGAAAACTCTCTTGTTTTCATCCAGATTGTAAGAAAGATTTTCCCGGGTGTTATCTCAGGTATACTCCTCTCAGCAGTGCTTGCCGCTTCCATGAGTACCGCAGACAGCCAGCTGCTTGCTGCTTCATCTGCTTTCTCGAGTGATGTGTACAAGCCTGTCATCAGAAAAGGCAAGGCAAGTGACAAAGAGATGATGTGGACCGGCCGTATTGTCGTTCTTGGAATCTCTGTTGCAGCACTCATCATCGCTTCAAACCCTAATGCCGGCTCTATCATGGCACTTGTTTCCAATGCATGGGGTATCTTTGGAGCTGCCTTTGGACCTGCAATCATGCTCAGCCTCTTCTGGAAGCGCTTTAACTTCAAGGGTGCTGTTGCAGGAATCATAACAGGTGCTGCCGTTGATATATTGTGGTATGCATTCCTCACATCAACCGGAATCTACGAGCTGCTGCCGGGATTTGTTTTAGGACTTATCGCAGCCGTTGTTGTGACACTTTGCACAAATGAGCCTTCAAAAGAGGTTTATGAGCTCTTCGATAAGGCTCAAAAATTTGATGAGTAATTGAAATAATTAATCATTTAAGAACATAAGTAAAACCGTCGTACCCTGCCATTTACGGCCCGGTACGACGGTTTTATTTTTCTTATGCTTTATGTTGTGCTTTTAGAATGGTCTGTCTCAAATACAATTCCTTTAACTTCTACAGATGAAGCACTCGCTCTTTAATCTCCTGGGTTCTTCCCTGATTCCAGAACTGTGTGCCTATATAGCCGCATGTACGGCGGGCTACACTCATCTTGTTCTGGTCACGATTGCCACAGTGTGGGCACTCCCATATGAGCTTGCCTGAGCCCTCTTCCTCTACGATTTTGATTTCTCCGTCGTAGCCGCATACCTGGCAATAGTCGCTCTTTGTATTCAGCTCTGCGTACATGATATTGTCGTAAATGTACTGCATTACTGAAAGCACTGCAGGGATATTGTCCTGCATGTTTGGTACCTCCACGTAGCTGATAGCGCCACCCGGAGACAGCTTCTGGAACTGAGACTCAAACTTTAGCTTGTCAAATGCATTAATCTTCTCTGTTACATGCACATGGTAGCTATTTGTAATATAGTTCTTGTCGGTAACACCCTTGATGATACCAAAGCGCTTCTGTAAGCACTTAGCAAACTTATAGGTGGTAGACTCAAGCGGTGTGCCATATATACTGAAATCGATGTTTGACTCCTTTTTCCACTGCTCACACGCATCGTTTAAGCGCTGCATTACCTTAAGTGCAAACGGTGTGCCTTCCTTTGGATCTGTGTGTGATACTCCCTTCATATAGCGCACACACTCACAAAGTCCTGCATAGCCGAGTGAGATTGTTGAGTATCCGTTAAATAATAATGGGTCTATCACCTCTCCCTTTTTCAGACGTGCAAGTGCTCCGTTCTGCCAGAGAATCGGTGCTACATCGGATTTGGTACCAAGAAGCCTCTTATGTCTGCACATAAGTGCTCTGTGACACAGCTCAAGTCTCTCATCAAGTATCTTCCAGAATTTTTCCTCATCCTTTTCTGATGAGCATGCCACATCAACGAGATTTAAGGTGACTACACCCTGGTTGAAACGACCATAGTATTTACGCTTGTTTGGATCAAAGTTCTTGGCATGTGCCACATTGCCTGCTGTCTGTGAGCATCTGTCCACTGTGAGGAATGAACGGCAGCCCATGCATGTATACACATCTCCGTCCTTAAGCTCCTTCATGACCTTCTCTGAAATATAATCAGGCACCATTCTCTTTGCAGAACACTGTGCCGCAAGCACTGTGAGATTCCAGTACTTTGAATCCTCTGTGATATTATCATCCTCAAGCACATATATGAGCTTAGGGAATGCCGGTGTGATATATACACCCTTTTCGTTCTTTACACCCTTTATTCTCTGGTGCAGCATTTCCTCAATGATTGCGGCAAGATCTGCCTTTGTCTGCGGATCGGATACCTCATTCAGGTACATGAATACTGTGATAAACGGTGCCTGTCCATTTGTAGTCATGAGTGTGATGACCTGATACTGAATCATCTGCACACCGCGGTTGATTTCTTCCTTGACACGAAGCTCTGCTACCTCGTTGATTTTTTCTTCATCTAAATCAAGGCCTACGCTCTCGAATTCCTTTTGCACCTGCTTTCTGAACTTCTCACGACTGACCTGTACAAATGGTGCCAGATGTGCAAGCGAGATACTCTGTCCACCATACTGTGAGCTGGCAATCTGTGCGATAGCCTGTGTAGCAATGTTGCAGGCTGTTGAAAAGCTCTTTGGTGTGTCAATCATAGTCTCACTGATTACTGTGCCGTTCTGAAGCATGTCCTCAAGGTTTACAAGACAGCAGTTGTGCATATGCTGTGCAAAATAATCTGCATCGTGGAAATGGATAAGCCCCTTCTCATGAGCCTCCACTATATCCTCAGGAAGCAGGAAACGGCGTGTGATATCCTTGCTCACCTCACCTGCCATATAGTCACGCTGCACGCTGTTTACAGTAGGATTCTTGTTGGAGTTTTCCTGCTTTACCTCCTCGTTATTGCACTCAAGAAGGCTAAGAATCTGCTGGTCCGTAGAGTTTGACTTACGGACGATGGCTCTCTTATATCTGTAAGTAATGTAGTTTCTGGCTACGGTAAAGGCACGCTTGTTCATGAGCTGGTTCTCCACCATATCCTGTATCTCCTCAACGCTTGGAGAGCGCTTCATGTTCTCACATGCAGTCTCCACGTTGCTTGCAATTTCCTCAATCTGATCAGCAGTAAGCTTCTCATAGTCCAGCACTGAATCGTTTGCCTTTCTAATGGCAGCTACTATTTTGGCTGCATCAAATATGTCCTCACTACCGCTTCGCTTGATGATTTTCATGTAAATTTCTCCTCTCTGTATACTATATTTCATATAATGTAGTGTACTATATATAGTATTGTCATCCAATACGCATACTATATATATGCATTTTATCATGTGTAATGGCACAAAATATGCAGCTATAAATGAGATGTAATCATTAATTCATGTCACTGCCCTGCAATGTAAAGCGGGCTTTTCACCAAACAATTACGATATAGCTACATATAAAATGCCATATTATTTAATACAAATCTGTGCATCTGTCTTTTGATGACAATCTAAATTATACAAGATATTGTTGCTATGTCAATACGCTCAACAATATTTTGTAGCATTTTGACTTATTGCACAAAAAAAGCCACAATATTTATGCTACTTTTTCAACTCTGTAATTATTTTGTTACTTGTTAAGCTTTTCCATATTGTCAATCACTCTGTCCAAAAAGCCAAGCATCATGTTAAACTCCTCCTTAGAAAAGCCTTCGTGCATGGCTTCCTCTATTACCATTATATTTTCCCTCACCCTGTTTTCGTGGTCCAGTGCTTTTTGCGTCAGCTCAATCCTCTTAAGCCTTGCATCATTTTCCATAGGTGTGCGCGCAATATAGCCGTTTTTTTCAAGACTTTTAAGCATATTTGTCACTGTGGCTCCTGACAGATGAAACTTTGCTTCGATATCCTTTTGAAATATATTTTGGTCCTGATTATCCATTATATATCCAATCATCATACCCTGGCTTCGCGGTATACATTCTGTTTTACTGCACCTTTTTCTGTCAAAATATCTGTCTATGCTCCTGCTGATGCGGTTTATCTTGTGTCCTAAGTATTTATCCGGTGTAAACTCCTTCATATCTGAAATCCTTTCATAGATTTTTCTTGACAATAAAAAAAGTATATCTATAATATAGTTAGCACACTAACTAATTAAATGCAAGTATTTTTTTAGTTAACCACATTACCATAAATGTGGGAAGTTTGTTTTAATCAAATATAAATATAAGAAGAAAGGACAAAACATATGTTAAAAACACTAGGTGCCCAAATAAAGGAATACAAATGGGCTTCGATTGCGACACCTGTTTTCATGCTGCTTGAGGTGGCTGTGGATACCATAATCCCTCTTCTCATGGCATCAATCATCGACAACGGTGTCAATATGGGCGACACAAGGCATATCTATATCATGGGTGTGTGGATGATTGTCGCAGCACTGTTTGGTCTTTTGACAGGATGTCTCGGTGCAAAATATGGTGCAAAGGCCGCCATGGGCTTTGGAAAGAATCTGCGTGCTGCAATGTTTCGCAATATCCAGACCTTTTCCTTTGCAAATATCGACAGATTCTCATCCGCGAGTCTTGTCACACGTATGACAACCGATGTGACCAACATCCAGAATGCTTACATGATGCTGCTTCGCATGGCTATGAGAGCCCCTGCGTCCATAATATGTGCGATGGCTATGACATTTTTCATCAGCCCTCGCCTTGCGACAATATACTTAATCGCTGTCATTGTGCTTGGAGCTTTACTGCTTTTCATCAGTAAGGCGGCCATGAAATACTTCGACAGAGCCTTCAGGCGCTATGATGACCTGAATGAAAGCGTACAGGAAAACGTATCCGCTATCCGCGTTGTAAAGGCATACGTCCGTGAGGATTATGAGAAGAAACGTTTTTCAAAGGCAGCACAGAATATCTACGACGTATTTGTGAAGGCAGAAAGCCTTGTGGTATACAACTCTCCGCTCATGCAGTTTACAGTGTATGCCTGCATCCTGTTAATAAGCTGGCTCGGAGCTCATATGGTGGTAAGCAGCTCTCTCACTACAGGTGATCTGATGGCTCTTCTCACCTATTGCATGAATATTCTGATGAACCTCATGATGCTCTCCATGGTTTTTGTAATGATTTCACTCTCACTCGCATCTGCAAGACGAATCAGCGAGGTATTAAATGAGCAGAGCACACTGCACAATCCAAAGGAACCGCTTTACGATGTGCCTGACGGAAGCATAAGCTTTAAGCATGTATCCTTCAGATATTCAGACACCGCTGAAACTCCGGTTCTGTCAGATATAAATCTAGACATAAAATCCGGTGAGACCATCGGCATCATAGGAGGAACCGGAAGCTCGAAATCTTCCCTTGTAAACCTGATAAGCCGTCTCTATGACACAGACACAGGCTCTGTAATCGTCGGAGGCCACGATGTGCGTGAGTACGACATGGACACTCTCAGAAACAAGGTAGCTGTCGTGCTCCAGCAAAACGTGCTTTTCTCGGGCACCATACTCGAAAATCTGCGCTGGGGTGACAAAAATGCTACCACAGATGAGTGTATTGAGGCCTGCAAAATGGCATGCGCCGATGACTTTATCGAGTCCTTCCCTGACAAGTACAACACCTACATAGAGCAGGGCGGAACCAACGTATCCGGTGGCCAGAAGCAGCGTCTGTGTATCGCAAGGGCTCTGCTTAAAAAGCCAAGGATACTCATACTCGATGACAGCACCTCGGCTGTAGATACAGCAACAGATTCAAAAATCCGTGCTGCCCTCGCAAAAACAATACCGGGAACCACTAAGCTCATCATCGCACAGCGTATCTCATCAGTCATGGATGCTGACCGTATCATCGTGATGAATGACGGAAAAGTGGACGGCTTTGACACTCACGAAAATCTGCTTAAAAATAATGAAATCTACCGCGATGTTTACGATTCCCAGACAAACGGCGGAGGAGACTTTGATGAAGGAGGTGCTGCCTGATGCCAGGACCAAGAGGACCACGAGGTCCAAAACCCAAAATTAAAAATCCCGGTAAGCTTTTTGCGCGCCTCATGGGATTTATTTTCAAGAAATATTTACCGGCCTGCATAATTGTCGTGATATGTATCTTTGTCAGTGTACTTGCAAATGTTCAGGGAACCATGTTTACCAAAAATTTGATTGATGACTATATAGTACCACTGCTTAAGACAGGAAGTCCCGACTACGGACCACTCCTTGCAGCAATGGGAAGGGTCGCCGTATTCTACGGCATCGGCGTCATCAGTACGTTTGCATACAGCAAAATAATGATCTACGTATCACAGGGCACCATTAAGAACCTGCGTGTTGAGCTCTTTTCCCATATGCAGGATCTGCCAATCCGATACTTTGACTCACATGCGCACGGCGATATCATGTCAATTTATACAAACGATATCGATACACTCCGCCAGCTCATCAGCCAGAGTCTTCCGCAGATACTTAACAGTGCTATCACTGTTGTGAGCGTTTTTGTTTCAATGGTCATATTAAATATTCCGCTCACCGTACTAACTATCGTGATGGTAATCGTAACAACAGTCGTGACAAAGAAATTTGCAGGCTTCTCCAGCCGCTATTTCCTTGCGCAGCAGCGCGACCTTGGCAAGGTTAACGGCTTCATCGAGGAAATGCTCAACGGACAGAAGGTGGTCAAGGTATTTACCCACGAGCAGGAAAATATTGAAGCCTTCGACAAAATAAACGATGAACTCTTTGAAAGCGCCTACAATGCCAACATGTACTCCAACATGCTCGGTCCTGTAAACGCACAGATTGGAAATCTAAGCTACGTGCTCTGCGCTCTTGCAGGCGGTGTTATGGCTCTTTCAGGCTTTGGCGGTCTGACCCTTGGTAAGCTTGCGAGCTTTCTGACCTTTAACAAGAGCTTTAACATGCCTATCTCTCAGGTCAGCCAGCAGTTCAACAGTATCATTATGGCGCTTGCCGGATGCGACCGTATCTTCTCACTGCTCGATGAAGCGCCTGAGACTGACGAGGGCTATGTCACACTGGTAAATGCTAAGGAAGAAAACGGAAAACTCACTGAAACACCTGAGCACACCGGCTTATGGGCATGGAAGCATACTCATCAGGCTGACGGCTCTGTGGACTACAAAAAACTCGAGGGCGATGTGGTATTTGACGATGTGGATTTCGGATATGTGCCTGAGAAAATTGTACTGCACGATGTGGATCTTTTTGCAACACCCGGTCAGAAGATTGCCTTTGTTGGCACCACCGGAGCTGGAAAGACTACCATCACTAACCTTATCAACCGCTTCTACGATATAGCAGACGGCAAGATAAGATATGACGGCATCAATATAAACAAGATTAAAAAGGCTGATCTGCGCCACTCTCTTGGCATTGTTTTGCAGGATACCCACCTTTTCACAGCTACTGTCATGGAAAACATCCGCTACGGCAAGCTTGATGCCACAGATGATGAAGTATACGCAGCTGCCCGCCTGGCAAACGCCGATACGTTTATCCGCCAGCTTCCTGACGGCTACAATACTGTACTGACAGGTGACGGTGCAAACCTAAGCCAGGGCCAGCGCCAGCTTCTAGCCATTGCGCGTGCCGCTATCGCCGATCCGCCTGTGCTCATCCTCGATGAGGCTACAAGCTCAATTGATACACGTACCGAGCGTATTGTTCAGGACGGCATGGATAAGCTCATGCATGGCCGTACTACATTTGTTATCGCACACAGGCTTTCTACTGTCAGAAACAGCGACTGCATTATGGTTTTGGAGCAGGGACGCATTATTGAAAGGGGAAGTCATGATGAGCTGATTGCAAAGAAGGGAAAGTATTATCAGCTTTATACAGGAAAGACTGCTTAATTCACTAGACTAACTACGAAAACCGGGAGACCGGGAATACGGCAGAGGGCACACCCTCATGTGCGCTAACATGAGGGTGTGCCCTTAATGCCTACCTGAATCATCTTCATTGCTTCTATTGCTGTCTTATGACTTTCAGGCGTTACGCAGGCGCAGGCATTTTCTATTACGAACACCTCTGCGTCTTTACAGAACGTCTTTGCAATCGCTACGTTGCTTATTACGCATATTCCTGTGCAGAATCCGCAGAAATAAATCTCTGTATCGCTGTTGTCATATTCCTCAAGAAGTCTACCAAGCTCTTTGCTGCCAAAAGTCGGCTTGTCAATATAAGTCATATCGTCACAATCAACTCCACGCTCCTTCATTGCATCTTTAAGACGAGCGTCTACTTCCCATCCGTTTGTCCCTTTAATACAGTGCGTTACCGGAAGTTTCTTTCCTTCCTGAGTATTCAGATAATTTTCATCATGCGTATCCCTTGTGAATATCACATCATCATATTTGCCTGACCTGATTTCATCTGCAATAACATTGGTTGCCACGTCACACTCTTTGTTTCCAAGAGCTCCTGTAATAAAATCATTCTGTGCGTCCACTACTACTAAAATTTTCTTTGCCATAATTATTTTCTCCTACATAATAATTCCTTCGAAGTTACGCTTTATCCGGTTCACTATCTCCATTGTATCCTTCTACAAGCACTTTACATCTTTTTCTGCAAAATGTAATTCCATAATACATGATATTCTGTCGATCATCATTTAACAGATATTCCTGATATCTTCTATCCTTTATCTGTTTCAGAGCCTTTTCACAGGATTTTTCCATAGCTTTAAAATCTTTTGTGTATTTAAGCTCTGCAATAATTCCTTCATCCGGATCATCTGTCTCCACAATAATATCTGCAAAGCCCTCTCCTGCCTCAACATTTGACTTTACCAGCCAGTCCTCATTGCCGCTCAAAATACCAATAAGCAGATTATGATAGGAGCTTTCCTTTTCATCATTTCGCGCTCTTGTGTCAAAAACGCTCACCGAATTACTCAGCACCTTGTTTAAATACATTTCCATTATCTGTGTATTTCCATCTTTGAAAGCCTTCCAAAAGTCCTGCAACTGCTCGGTATTGGAAAATATTTTATTCCTGAACCACTCCTGTATCTGCAGCTTAAATACTTCTTTAATCTCATTGTTTGGAATTACAAGGCTATATTTTTTGTTCTCACTTATCTTTGTATATGTCAGATAACCTGTTGTAAACAGAACACTCCATAGATTATCAATATTATTGTCTATTTCGTCATAGGTCATATCCAGACGAATTTGCTTGTCTATGGCTTCTCCCGCGATCAAACGCTCAATTTCATTTCTGGTTGTCTTACCAGCCTTATCTATAAACCTCTTAACAAGCTCATTTCCGCTTGTATTAATCCAATACGCTTCCGGTCCAGCCATTGGATCATCTTTTATTCTGTCAACATGATTAATTACATCCCACGGACAATATACATCAACATTTCCGAAATGATAACCATCATACCATTCCTTTGTCTCCGCAAACCTGTTTTCCAAATGATAAAATGCCAGCAAACGCTCTACTTCCGCATCCGTAAATCCAAAGTGTTCATCAAATCTTGTATCAGTAATAGATAAAATCTTGAAATTATTTAATCCTGTAAAAATACTTTCTTTTGAAACGCGAAGACAACCTGTTAAGACAGCAAAATCCAATGCCTCATTTGTCTTTAATGCTTTTCCGAATATGGCACGTATCAAAGAAACCATCTCTTTATAATAGCCATTTTGAAATGCCTTATCCAGTGGAACATCATATTCATCTATTAAAATAACCGTTTTTCTGCAATGGTGCTTATATAACAGCTCAGATAAAGTTTGAAGCGAAGCATACAGTGCCTCATCTCTCATTTCATATCTGCCATCCTCTAATCGGATTAAAGAAGCATACGCCGACTTATCGTCAATGTCCAGCCTGTCACTCTGCTTCAAATATGCAAATCTCTTAGCTTCCTTTGCAATTATCTCTATCATCTGATACTTTGCAGCTTGAAAATCGAGTCCTTCCACATTCTTTAAAGATAGAAATATCACAGGATACTTGCCCATATTATCATCACACAGTTTTTTGTTGTGCGATATATAAAGACCATCAAATAATTCATAAGCTGCTCCAATTTCAAAGAAAGATTTGAGCATACTCATGTTTAGAGTCTTGCCAAAACGACGCGGTCTGGTAAAAAGGTTGACTTTTCCCCGGCTGTCAACCAACTGTTCAATAAGCTTTGTCTTATCGACATAATAATATCCATCTGAACGAATCTCCTCAAAGCTCTCTATTCCCACCGGTAGTTTAAGTGATTCAGTCATGCTTGCTCATCTCCTTTCGAAATACCAATATCCTTCTCAAATTTTTTGATATAGCACTACTCCCTCTCTTTTTATTGATTCCAACAATTCTTTTCTTACAGGCTTATCCAAGTCCACTATATCAAATTCCAACAACGTCGAAGTTGTTTCGTCTACATCCAAAATAAAATGACTACTGCTACCACCGCAAAATGCCAAATCTATATCACTTCGCTCTTTATAATCACCTCGCGCTCTTGAACCAAAAAGAATTACTTTTTCAACACAATTCTTCTTCGCCAGCTGGATAATCTCCTGTAATACTTTACATTTTATTCCTGTTTTTTCAAAGGTACTATTTACATCCATAAATGCTCCTATATTACTTCATTTATTCTTCCTCTTTAATCACCTTTAGGAAACGCTTGACCTCCGCCCATGCACGCTTGGACTCCGGGAAATTGAGATATCCCATCTGGAACACATGAAACATCCCCTCATACACTGACAGTCGCACCTTAACGCCCTGGATTCTTGCCTTTGCAGCGGCCTCTACCGAGTCAGATAAGAGCATCTCTATCGAGCCTACCTGTATGAGCATTGGTGGAAAGCCTCTGAAATTACCAAATAGTGGCGATATGTATGGATCCATTTTATCGTGGTCACCGGGATAGTCATTCACGTAGATTAGACTGTCCCTTGTATTCCCAAACAGTGGGTCCTTTTCGTAGTTTGTCTCATATGACTCTCCGCCTGCTGTGAGGTCTGTCCATGGTGACATGGCTACTATTCCTGCCGGAAGCGGCATGTCGTGGTCACGAAGATACATGGTGAGGCACATTGCAAGGCCTCCGCCCGCTGAGTCTCCTGCCAGCACAATCTGCGAGCCAAACCAGCCCTGTGACAAGAGCCATTTATAGCAGGCTATGGCATCCTCAAGTGCTGCCGGATACGGGTGCTCCGGCGCCACGCGATAGTCAGGCGTGAGCACTGAGCAGCCCTCACTTACCTCATTATAAAGGCCTGCAAATACATAGTATGCATTGCGCACTGCCCCCATATATCCACCACCATGCAGCTGCAGTATCACACGCTCTGTATTTGGGTTTTCCTTTGAAGATAAAAGCTTCATAGTGAAACCGCCCATATCTATATCCTCTGTTACAAAGCAGTCCGGAACAAGCCATGCAGGTTCCTTCATGCGCTTCCTGAGCTCTCCGGATTTTATTTTTTTGCCGATTGCAAGGTCATTTGTGATATGTCCCATCAGATTAGCAAGTATTTTTCCCTGTATACTGACTTCTTCATCTGCCACAGCTGCATTGCTATGGACTTTTTCCGCATGCTCACTTTTCATGGCAGATAATGAATTCTTAAACGTCTTTTCAAGCTTATTACCCAAAGCTCCTATTATTCCAGTTTCATTATCACCATTACTATCGCCGTTTTCAATTTCCGGATGGTAGTTTCCCATCTCCTCATCCTCAAACATATGCGAATTTCCTATTCCATGAAAGCCTATCATATATGAAATCTCCGTTTCAGCTCTGTTCTGGCTCTTTTGTCACCGATAATCAGTGTTCCGAGGAACAAAAACAAAGATGCTCCCATCGCTCCCATTGCCAGATATGGGAACCATATGACCTTGACTGCCACAAGTATCATCGCAATCACGCTCATCAGCACAAGAAAAAGCTGCATCATCATGTAGCTCTGCCAGTTTCTTATGTTTACTATCATAAGTATAATTGTTGCAAGAACCATCGCCAGTATGGCACTTGGGAAAACAAATGTAAGTGCCCAGCCACTGGCTCCTGTGAGCAGGTCTATGCCCTCGAGAAACAGCACCGTGAACACAAATGTGCTTACAATTTTAAATATATATCCGTTTCTTCCGACTATTGCCAGACGCAGCGTCACATTCGCATAGATTACAACAAGAAGCACTATAAAGCTCCAGTTTATCTCATTGTCTGTCATGTAATCAACAGTTGTCAGCACAATCTGTCCTACTATAGACAGAAACAATATGATATTTTCCAGTAATCTGTATTTTCTTGATGCGCCCTTGACGTCAGGATATCTCGTACCGTTGTCATGGCTTGCTGTACTATCTGCCCTCTTTGCTGCACTATCTGTATCGTTTACGCACTTATCCGGCACATCATTATGCTGTTCAAAAACCCCTTCAGTGCCCTGATGATTGTCCGATGACAGTTCAACCGGTGCCACAACCTGCTGGCAGAGTGGGCATTTATCTGTATTGTCTGCAATATACACACCGCATTTCATGCATTTAGTCATAATACTCTCCATTTGTCTCAATTGTCACTTCCACTCCGTCATTTACAAGCTTCTTAAAAAAGCTTCTCTGAATCATCGTATCGGCCAGAATAGATGAAAAAGTAAACACCAGCGTGTCCTTGTAGGAGCATATGGTGCCTTTCATAGGCTGTCCCTTGGACATTGGTATAAAGGAATAAAAGCCTGTTATATACGGCTCGTATTCCGGCTCCACCTTTATATTTCCAATATTGGTGATAGTGGTGGTATTCGCCAGTGCCGACTGCGTATAGACCGCCTTCATTGCCAGATTTTTTATAAAAAGAGGCACCGGTCTCATCAGGATATTTTTCTGATTTGACACACTGTATGAGAAAAGATCCTCCAGATGCTCCTTCGAAATCTGTGAATTGATGGAATCCGTCACTATTTTAAGCACCTCCTCAAATGTGTAGGAGCTGTTTTGCGGTCTGAACTCAGCAGATATCATGACAAAAAAGTTCTTTGTGGTCACGGAGTCAAAATAAGGACGAAGGTTCACAGGAACTGCAACCCTGACAGGCATATCGTTTGGCATGCCGTGAAAACACTCCTGATACACACTCCACACAAAGCATGCTACCAGATAATCATTTATGGAAACTCCATAGCGGTGGCAGACCTGCTTCAGCTGTGATACAGGCATCATACCATGTATCAGCCCAAACTCTCCATCGGGTACCTTTTCCAGCTTTAAAAGATACGCCTTCTGCCTGTTAAAGCCACTTGGCTTACTTGATTTGTAGTTCTTTACAAAGCTGTCCTCTCTATTTAAGGATGTGCCCTGCGTCAATGAATCGCCCTTTAGCTTTGCAATCTCCGGATGTGTGAGACGCAGATACTGGTAGGTGAGCTCCCTAAGGAAATTGATGCCGCCCATGCCATCTGTCAACACATGAAATACCTCAAGATTTATTCTGTTCTTATAGTATGTCACCCTGAAAAGATAGCTGTGATTCTTGTTCGGTCTTATAAATCTGCACGGAAATGTATTTTCCTCATGCACCTTTGGTGCCTTTTTGCCATTTTCCTCAAAATAGTTCCAGAATACTCCCATCCTGAGTCTCACATTAAACAGACCAAACTTCGGAAGCACTATATCCAGTGCCTCCTGCAGCTTTTCACTGTCAATCTCATCAGTTAAGGTGACTGAGATCCTATATACATTTGTCATGCTCTCCCCCGCTATACTAGGGAACAGATTTGCTGTGTTGTCCAGCTTGTCCCAGCGGATTGAACGCGTTTTAGACATTTTAAATTCCTCGCTTATTATAATGATATAGCGAAGCAGCACCCTAATCGAGCCTGCCGTACACCTCCATCGGCACATATGCCTTTATCTGTATCCCATCAGCCACATATTCCTCTGACACAAGCTCGCCCTGTTTTCTGATGAGCTGTATCACGCCTGCCTTATCATATGGGATAATTCTCTCAATATATACCTTGTTCTCTCTTAATATCTCCTCTAAAAGAGATTTTACCTCATCTAATCCCAGATCCTTTGCCGCTGAAATGTTAAGAGTATAATCTGCCCTGAAATCATGCAGCGGTTCGTTGTCTGTGCGGGCATCCTGCTTATTAAAAAGTGTGACAAATTTCTTGTCTTTTACACCAAGATCATCCAATGTCTGGTAGGTTATGAACATCTGCTTTTCTCGCTGCATATTTGATGCGTCCACCACATGGAAAATGATGTCAGCGTACTTTGCCTCCTCAAGGGTGCTCTTGAAGGCCTCTATCAGATGATGCGGCAGCTTTCTGATAAACCCGACCGTATCAGTTAAAAGCACCTGCTGCTTGCCATCAAGCGCAAGAATACGCGTTGTAGGATCAAGCGTTGCAAAGAGCTTATCCTCCTCAAGCACATCTGCCTCTGTCAGGTGATTTAACAGCGTGGACTTACCTGCGTTAGTATATCCTACTATCGCAACAACCGGTACTTTATTTTTTTCACGCTTTGCCCTTGTGATATCTCTGTGCTTCTGCACCTCTTTCAGCTCTCTTCGAAGCTGTGCTATCCTGTCATTTATAAGACGACGGTCTACCTCAAGCTTTTTCTCTCCGGGACCTCTTGTTCCTATTCCACCGCCAAGCCTTGACATGGACTTTCCCAGTCCCGACAAACGGCTTAATCTGTACTTAAGCTGAGCAAGCTCAACCTGTATCTTACCCTCACTTGTTGTGGCTCTTGATGCAAAAATATCAAGAATAACAAGTGTCCTGTCCATAACCTTTGTGTCAAGGTACATCTCCAGATTTTTCTGCTGTGCAGGACTCAGCTCATCATCGCACACGATGCCTGTTGCCCTTGTACTCTCCACAAGCTCTGCAATCTCTGCCACCTTGCCGGTGCCGACATACGTGCCCGGATGAATTTTTTCTCTTCTTTGGATAAGTGTGCCTACAACTGTCGCACCTGCTGTCTTTACCAGCTCCGCAAGCTCTGAAAGTGAATCATCTGCATCATCACCGTCCTGCTCGCTTACTCCGACGAGCACTACTCTCTCCTCAATATCCTCTATCTTAATAGTATCTGCCATAATCTATCTGGTCTCCAAAAACTGATATTCTCTTGCTGCATCCTCGTCATCAGGATAATCCTTCATGTATTCCTCCATTTTGCTCTTTGCTGTGGCAAAATCGCCGGAATACTCATATGCTATAATCATAGCCTTTGTTATCTGCTGCTTATTCGGCACACTTTCAAGTTCAAGTGCGTTCTGAAAATAAATAATCGCAGTGTCATAGTTACCATTGTCCATCTGCGCCTGTCCCATATTCATCAGCTCATACGAATCTGCCTCACCGCTGTCCAGGTATTTCTTAAAATACTTCTGCGAGCTGTCATTGTCGCCCTGCTTCTGATATACCTCACCCATATAGTAGTTTGCCTTGACAAGCTTCTCATCAACAGCCTTTTTCAGACTCTTTATTGCTGAATCATAATCTCCGAGCATGGTGTATATACGGCCTCTCTGCATATAGTCATCAGCAGTTTTTGCCTTAAGCTTTAAGGCATTATCCAGGTATTCCTTTCCCTGGTCATTCATGCCATACTTTGACAAGGTCTCATAAACGCCAAGATAGAGCTCATAATTATCATTATTCTCACTGAGCGCCGTCTTAAAATCCTTCAAGCCCTTGTCTGAATCATTCTTGGCAAAATATATACATCCTCTCAGATAGTATGCGTCAGAATCCTTATTATAGTCGATAATAGCCGTATATGTATCAATCGCGCCATCCACGTCACCGCTTAAATACTGTGCCTTTGCCTTATAATAACATATGTCAAGCTCCTCTGCGCCTACTGAGCCCACCGACTGGTCCAGTGCCTTCTGAAAAGCATCGACCGCATCATCATAGCTGCCGTTTTCTATACAGTTGATGCCATACTGTCTGTACGCATCCTTGTCCTTTGCCTTGTCGCCGGAGCCACAGCCGGTAAGCATGCCTGCTGTGAGCACTACGGTAAGCGTGAGTGCCATAAATTTATTCTTTATCATAATAGTTCTCCATGTGTATATTCTTCCCCTTATTATATATGTATTTGCCAAACTTGTAAATCCCGCCCTTACATTTCTGCTAGGGCTCTTCCCCACCGTGAACTGCGGATTATGAGATTGTAAGCTGCAATAGTACGGTTTGCGGGCGTGGTGGGGGATACACAGTCTCGTGAGTGCTACGCTGCGATGCCAAGATACTGTAAGAATTATGCCTTGCAGGCTTTCTATGCTCGACGAAACCGTCGAAACTCGCCCTCCATGGCTCGATTTCTCCTTGCCCCGGCGTCCATGCCGGGCCATTTCTGTGTTGCATGGGCATAATTCAACAGTATCTAGACAGCTTCGCTATTCGCTCTCACGAGACTGTGTATCCCCCACCACGCCCACAAACCTCACTTTTCCATAAAAAATATAAGTATCGGTAAGTAGTGCAACACATCATCTCGCATCTCTCCACAACATAGTAAGACGTAAGCACCGGTCATCGGTGCGCACACGTCACCCCAATCTCACCACAATGCAGCAAGACGTAAGCACCGGCCACCGGTGCGCACACGTCACCCCAATCTCACCACAACGCAGCAAGACGTAAGCACCGGCCACCGGTGCGCACACGTCACCCACACTTTTGCCACAGCGTAAGGGACGTAAGCGCAGGGGACGGCGTGCACACGTACTCTTGCGAGAGCGCATAGCGAAGCTGCCTAGTGTCTGTCGGATTATGCTTAGAACCACAGAAATGCACCGCCATGGACGGCGGGGCAAGGCGTTATGCGCCACGGACGGCGCATAAAAGCCGGTTTCGTCAGCCTGCGAAACACTCCGGGCATAATCCGTACAGACACTTGGCAGCGTAGCGTAGCGAACGCAAGAGTATGTGTGCACGCCGTCCCCTGCGCTTACGTCCCGACCTACCAAAAAAGAACCCCCGCGGGATGCACCCACGGGAGTTCTTAAGCCCAATTTGTATTTAAAGGAGGAAGAAAAATTCTAGGCCTCTAAATGCCAGATTTCATCATTGTACTGCTTGATTGTTCTGTCAGAAGAGAAGAAACCAGCCTTGCTGATGTTGACAAGCATCTTCTTAGCCCAAGCCTTCTTATCCTCATAATCAGCGTAAGCCTTCTCTTTTGTCTTGCAGTAATCCTCAAAGTCTGGGAATGTCATGAACCAGTCTTTGTTGAGGAGCTCGTTGTAAAGTCTCTCTAAGTTCTCCTTAGAACCAACCTTCATCATCTCATCACTTACAAGGAAGTCAACAGCCTTCTTTAAGTCTGCATCCTTGTCATAGTAATCCTTAGAGCAGTAATCGCCTCTCTCATATCTGTCGATAACAGTCTGTGAATCCTCACCGAATACATAGATGTTCTCATCGCCAACAAGCTCAGCTATCTCTACGTTTGCTCCGTCACTTGTTCCAAGTGTAATAGCACCGTTAAGCATGAACTTCATGTTTCCTGTTCCTGATGCCTCCTTAGAAGCAAGAGAAATCTGCTCTGAAATATTTGCAGCCGGGAATAATTTCTCAGCTAATGTTACGTTGTAGTTCTCAACCATGAATACCTTAAGGTATGGACTTACCTCAGGATCATTGTTGATAATCTGCTGTAAGCAGAGGATTGCATGGATGATATCCTTTGCAATGATATATGCAGGAGCTGCCTTTGCACCGAAGAAGCATGTGATTGGTGTAGATGGCTTCTTGCCTGCCTTGATCTCAAAGTACTTACGGATGATGTAAAGCACGTTGAGCTGCTGTCTCTTGTACTCGTGAAGTCTCTTAACCTGGATATCAAAGATTGAATTGTCAGGTACGTCGAGATTCTGAGTCTTCTTTAAGTAAGAAGCAAGCTCTGTCTTCTTTGCGTTCTTGATGTCAACAAGCTTTGTGAGAACAGCGTCATCATTGATGAAATTGCCAAGCTTCTCTAACTCGTTTGCATCCTTCTTCCAGCCGTCACCGATAAGCTCTGTGATGTATGCTGAAAGCTCCGGGTTACAAGACATTAACCAACGACGGAATGTGATACCGTTTGTCTTGTTGTTGAACTTCTCAGGATATAACTTGTAGAAGTTGTTGAGCTCTGTATTCTTTAAAATCTCTGTGTGGAGGTATGCAACACCGTTTACAGAATATCCGAAATGAATATCCATGTGTGCCATGTGTACAAGACCATCCTTGATGATGTATGTGCTCTCGTCAGCTACCTTTGCGCGAACCTTGTTGTCAAGCTCACGGATGATTGGCATAAGCTGTGGAACTGCCTTCTCCAAGAAGCTGATTGGCCATTTCTCAAGAGCCTCTGCAAGGATTGTGTGGTTAGTGTATGCACAAACCTTTGATACAATCTCAATAGCCTCATCCATCAGGATGCCCTTCTCCTGAAGGAGACGGATAAGCTCTGGAATAACCATTGATGGATGTGTATCGTTAATCTGAACTGCTGCATAATCAGCAAGGTCATGTAAATTAGAGCCCTTTGCCTCTGCCTCTGCAAGGATAAGTCTTGCTGCGTTTGATACCATGAAATACTGCTGGTATACACGAAGGAGACGTCCTTTATCATCTGAATCATCAGGATATAAGAATAATGTAAGGTTCTTCTTGATATCATCCTTGTCGAAATCAATTGTGTCGCCTACGATTGACTCATCAACTGACTCGATGTCGAATAAGTGAAGCTTTGTTGTACGGTTGTTGTATCCAACTACGTCGATATCGTAAAGTCTTGACTGTACTGTGAATCCGCCAAAGCTTACAGGATATGTGATATCTGTCTTTGTAAGCCAGCTCTCCTTTGTAATCCATGGGTTTGGAGTCTCCTTCTGGAGATTGTTCTCAAATACCTGCTTGAATAATCCGTAATGGTAGTTGAGGCCTACACCATCTCCGTTGAGCCCGAGTGTTGCGATTGAATCTATGAAGCATGCTGCAAGACGTCCAAGTCCGCCATTTCCAAGTGAAGGCTCAAGCTCGATTTCCTCGATTTCAGCAAGTGACTTTCCGTTCTTCTCAAGAGTCTCTTTAACTTCATCGTAGATACCTAAGTTGATAAGGTTGTTTGATAAAAGCTTTCCGATAAGGAACTCTGCTGAGATGTAGTAGAGCTTTTTCTTTCCTTTGTTTGAAACCTTTTTCTCTGCCTTGTCTTTTACAAGCTCAAGTAATGCGTAGTATACTTCCTCGTCTGTACTAACGCTGATTCCCTTCTGAAGCTTTGTTTCGATTTCCTGCATGATTGCCATTTTGATTTCCTCCCAAATCTGTTATCATGTGTACACGCCAATGTGTCAAATTAACTAATTTTCATTTAGCGTGCTTAACTTCCTTGTGTCATTTGATGAATCAAGTATAATCCATTACACTGCACAATTCTTGCAATATACAGTCGAAAACTTGCACAATCCTATCATTTTTCGGTATTTTTAGTGGCTTTTCAAGAAATAATATGCTAAAATATCATCATGAATATATTAGAATATGAAAATTATCACGAAGACAAAACACATGTGGAGCTTACGTTCCCATACAATACCTACCTTTGCTCTATTCCTCTTGATTTTTCCGGAGTTCCGCTGCACTGGCACGACGATATGGAGCTTATCTATATAAAGAAGGGCTGCGGTCATATATCTGTGGATTTTAAGGAGTACCATGTCACAGCGCCAAGCCTTGTGCTGATACTGCCGGGACAGCTTCACTCTATAGACCAATATATGGATGAATCGATGGAGTACGAAAATATCATATTTTCCCTGTCGATGTTGCTTCCCGGAAAGTACGATTACACCAAGGAGGATTTTCTTACACCTCTCTTAGCCGGCAGATTCACAGTTCCGACGGTTTTTACACCGGTGTATCCATACTACGAGGATGTCGTGGCTCCAATAGATGCATGCGATGAGATTTGCAAGACGATGCCGCAGGGCTATCAGCTTTATATAAAGAGCAAGCTCTACGAATTCTTTTTTGTGCTTGATAACCGCTGCCGTAATCTGACAAAGCCACTAAAAAGCAAAAAGACTCTTGATAAGATGAAGGTTGTGCTCAAATATGTGGAAAATAATTATGCCGACAAAATCTCTATCGCTGATATCGCTGATGTAGCCGGGTTTTCCGAGTCTCATTTTATGAGGTATTTTAAAGAAACCATGGGCACATCGTTTGTTGACTATTTAAAGGACTACCGCCTGACCATGGCTGCGAGACTTTTGCAAAGCTCAGACAGCTCGGTGCTTTCTATTTCCGGTGAAGTGGGGTTTGAAAGCCTGTCATATTTTAACAGAGCCTTCAAAAAGCACTATGGCATGACACCTCTGCAGTACCGCAAGGGCAGTTGACACCACTCTAGACAGTTACAATACAATATTTCTTAAATAAACGATGGTAAATAAACATGAAAAAAAATACATACATAAAAATGACTGCCCCATTCCGTGAAAATAACAGGGCAGCCCGAAAGCTTGAATTAATCAATAAAATATGCACTTATTTAGTTTTTATCACATACCCTGTATACGTGCTGTATCTGTGCTTTACAGCCGGTCATATGCTTGCACTCTCAATCATTGCTCCGCTTGTCGGCTTTACTTCTGTATCGGTTTTCAGATATATCGTAAACAGACCACGCCCATACGAAAAATTTGATATGCCGCCTGTCATTCCAAAGGATACCCACGGCAGGTCTTTTCCTAGCCGACATGTTTTTTCTGCATTTATAATTGCATTTACTGTTTTAATATGCTCACCTTCTGCTTCGCCTTTATGGTTCACCGGCATTTTGCTTGCAGTCCTTGCAGCTATCATTGCCTGTGTCCGTGTGATATCAGGTGTGCATTTTATCAGCGATGTTGTCGGTGCTTTTGTTTTTGCAGCCATTGAAGCATATATAGTGACTGTTTTCTTTTTATAAATAGCTGTTAGTTGTTTCCACCATCAACACTCTTTTTTATGGCATTTCCGGCATCATCTACGGCATCCTTTGCGCCGTCTATTACATCCTTGCCGGCATCACCTGCGCCGTCTATCACATCCTTACCGGCATCGCCTGCGCCGTCTATCACATCTTTTCCGGCATCGCCTGCTCCGTCTATCACATCCTTGCCGGCATTTCCGGCGCCATCTATGATATCCTTGCCGGCATTCCCGGCATCGTCGGCGGCAGAGCCACCTCTTTGTGTATTTTCAACCATTGAAGTGTCTGCCACATTACTATTGTTTCCACAGGCTGCAAAAGCGCTTGCAGCAGCGAGTATCAGGCAAAGTGCCAATAAATATTTCATTTTCTTCATTGTATCAGTCTCCTTTTCGTTTTGGAGATAGTATGGGCAATTTTTCGTAATTTATACATCATTCGTAACTATTCTGAACCACTGAGAACAAAAAAGCTAATGCGTCATGCATGTAAGCGGCAGTTTTTCTTGTTCTCAGCTTTTTAACTTGGGTTTTGTGATGAGTGCCGCGATATATGAAAAGATAAGTGCTGCCGACACTCCGACCGCACAGGCCTTAAAACCGCCCTTAAACAAGCCTATAAAGCCCTCGCTGTCCACAGCCTCCTTCACACCCTTCCACAGTACATTGCCAAAGCCCAAAAGCGGTACGTTGGCACCGGCACCTGCCCACTTTGAAAATGGCCCGTATATGCCGACAGCGCCAAGCAGCGCTCCCGTGCACACGAGCATTACCATAATTCTGCCTGGCATGAGCTTAGTTTTTTCCATTAAAATCTGTACGAGGGCGCAGATGATACCGCCCACCACAAATGCTTTTACATAATCCATTATATCCTTACGCCTTTCTTCTATTTTTGAACGTGCAGCCCATCCCTCAAAAACGGCTCGTTCACCCTATTATATATTGTGAAGCCATCAGCTTCAAATTACAACTTCACATTACAGCTTCAAGCACCACACCGTGTGCAATTCCCGGTACTGACTCGCCCTCGTTGAAGCTGACAGGCGAAAGAAGTGCTCCTGTCGGCACAAATAGTATACGCTTCAATTCACCACTTCTTAGCTTTGGCAGGTAATATGCCGACAAAACAGTTGCCGAGCACGCACAGCCCGAACCACCTGAGCCCGTGTTCTGGTTCGTTGCATCAAACATCTTCATACCACAGTCCTCGTGATTTTTGCTTATGTCCACGCCTTTTTGCCTGCACAGGTCAATCAGTATCTTCTGTCCGACGCTTCCAAGATCTCCTGTCACTATCCTGTCGTAATAGGAAGCCTTTCTGCCAAAATCACTCAGATGATTTACTATCAGCTCACAGGCCGCAGGGGCCATTGCAGCGCCCATGTTCATGGCGTCCTTTATGCCATAATCCACCACAACTCCTGTTGTGATTCCCTCAATCTGCACCTTCTTTGATATACTATCTGCATTGTCACCCCCAGTCCATTCATTGTCACACCCGGTCTGTGTCTCATTACCACCTGCTCCACTGCCCACAATAAATGCTGCACTTCCTGTCACTGTCCACGTCGCTGACACCGGTCTTTGATTGGCATACTGGTTAGGAAAGCGAAACTGCTTTTCGGCACTGCCAAAGTGGCTCGATGTCACTGCCACCGCATGCCTTGCATACCCTGCTGCCACAAATGCCGCTGCAAGTGAGAGCGACTCCCCGCATGTGGAGCATGCTCCATACACTCCAAACCACGGAATGCGGAAGTTTTCCACACCAAAGGTTGTGGCCATAGACTGTCCGAGCAGATCTCCTGCAAATACATAGTCCATGTCGGATGCATCCAGATGTGCTTTTCCAAGGGCCATTGTGAGTGCATCGCGCTGCATGGAGCTCTCTGCCTTTTCCCACGTATTCTGCCCAAACCTGTCATCTTTGCCTACAATATCAAACAGACCTCCAAGCGGTCCGTCCGCCTCCTTTGTTCCTACTACCGAACTGCTTTCCAATATAAAAGGAGCCTCCGTAAAACGGAGACTCCACTTTCCCAATTTTTGCTGCATACCGACTCTCCTTACTCTTAATCTCATCAAATCATAGATTCAATTAATGTCAGTATGCACAAACATATAAAATATATTCATTCAGATATAACAGCTCTATTTGCCATCATATGACACAACTGCATCCACATCATACTTGCTAAGAAGCTTTCTGCCATTAAGACCTGCAAGCTCAATAAGGAAAAGCATCTTCACAACCTCTCCTCCAAGCTCCTCAACAAGCTCTGCTGCTGCCTGCATTGTGCCTCCTGTAGCGATAAGATCATCCACGAGAACCACCTTCTGACCGGGCTTTATTGAGTCCTTGTGCATCTCAATTGTTGCTGTGCCATACTCAAGGTCATATGTCTTTGATACAGTTTCACATGGCAGCTTGCCTGCTTTTCTCACCATGACAAACGGTTTATGAAGCGCATATGCTATCGGCATGCCAAAAACAAAGCCCCTTGATTCTGCTCCTGCTATCACATCAAAATCGAGTCCGTCAAGCCTCTTTATCATCTCATCAATTGCAAGCTTTAATCCATCTGCATCCTGGATAACACTTGTCACATCGCGGAACATGATGCCCTTCTCCGGGAAATCCGGGATAGTTCTGATATAGTCCTTTACTGTTTTCATTGTATGTACCTTCCTTATATGTATTTAATATGTATTTACAAATATATTCGTGACGCATTTGTCCTTTTTGTATGCATTACCATTTTACTCTCTTGTGGCGCCATATGCAAATCAAAATCACTTCACCTTATGATACCCATCTATGCACTCCACGACATCCACTATCTCTATCGTGCCGGCATGTGAATCAGCCACAAAGCGTATATCAAATTTGCCGTATCTCATGCCATAGATATAATCCCTGGCCTTGTTGTATGCAGCTCTTGGATCCTGTGCCAAAATATGCTCCACAGTAATGCGGGTATCTTCATCCATACAGCTTTTAAGTGCCTCATCCCTCCATATAACATGCACCGTATCCCATCTGTGCTCTGCGGCAAAGCCATCTGATGCCTCAGGATGTGAGTCTGAATATGCCAGATACGGCTTTATATCATAGATTGGTGTGCCGTCAAGCATATCTACACCTGACACATGAATTATGGGGCCCTTGCTGCTTTTGTACTCAACCTTATCAAGCCTTACAGAGGATAATCCCATGCCGTTTGGGCGAAAGGGCGAACGTGTGGCAAAAACGCCTCTCTTTTCCCGGCCTCCAAGCCTGGGTGGTGTGACGAGCGGTGTGAATTTCTCCACCTTATTTTCAGAAAAGCCCCATATAATCCACAAATGTGTGAACTCTTCTATTCCGCGAAGCGCATCTGGGTTTTGGTATTTTGGTTCAAATACTATCTGCCCTGCCGCCTCAGGCACAAGGCCGCTCTGCCTTGGAATGCCAAATTTCTCTCCAAATCCGGTGTGCATAATCGCAACCGGCTCTATAGTCTTCTCATACATATTTCTATACCAGTATTTTATTCAGTATATCATCCTCGAGCACAAGCTTCTTTGCCGCATCGCGGTACTCCTTCTCATGCAGATATGTGTGCCTGAACGGCTTCATGGATGGCGCCATATCTATCGCATCCAGAAAATCCTGCTTTCTCATGCCAAGAGTGGCCGCATAGTCGAAAAAGCCTGTCCTTTTGAGCACTGTGCACACCCTTACATATCTGTGATTTTGCACTACACTCATGATATAGGTTGCTATGCCGACCTGTATGCCATGAAGCTGCGGATGCTCAAGAATTTTGTCAAGTGCATGTGAAATGAGATGCTCACTGCCGCTGGTCGGCGCACTGCTTCCCGCTATCTCGTTTGCTATGCCGCTCATGGCAAGCGAATCCACAAGCTCCTTTAGGAAAAGCTCATCCTTTATGCTCTCATAAGGTGTACGCACAAAGCTGTTGACCGCCTTTTTAGCGACCATCACGGCGAAGTCATTGACCACGCCTGCACCATGTGCTTCCTCAAAAATCCAGTCATAGAGTGCTGTAATCTTTGACACCATATCCCCGATGCCTGAATATATAAACTTCTCCGGTGCTGTGCGGATGACCTGTGTGTCAACTATGATACCATGCGCAAGCTTTGCAGGAACCGACGTACGCTTGCCGTGCACCAAAAGTGATGCACTGGCGCTAGAAAAGCCATCGCTTGAGCTTGAGGTCGGCACACTGATAAATGGCAGATTTCTTAGAAAAGCTGCATATTTTCCTGCATCTATCACCTTTCCGCCGCCCACTGACACAACTGCCTTTGCCTTGTTTGGTATATCAAAGGCAAGGGTGATGATATCATCTATCTCAACTGTATCAAGCTCGCTGTACTCAAGCACGGTGATACCGGCATCAGTAAGCGACTTCATTATGGTATCTCCAAACATATCTATGAGACCGTTTCCCATAAAAATGACTACGCTCGTCAGCTCCTCACTCTTTAAATACTCTCCGATTTTGTTTAATGTTCCATTTCCCACCTTGAGGATTGATGGAATGGATATTGCTTTTCCTGTCTGCATTTTCATTCTCCTCTTTTTATTTAATATGCCGGACTATCATTGCTTTGCATCAAAAATTGTCGCACTGTAGCCCTGTTTTTTCTTGCTGTCATACATGGCGGTGTCTGCCCTTCTGTAGAGCTGGTCAAACGTGATACGATCCATTCCGTCATAAAAGCATGCGCCAAGACTGAGCAGTATATGCTTTCCATTCATCTCTGCTATATCAATATGCTCTATGTTTGAAAAAAGCCTGTCAAAAAAAGCTTCTGCCCGCTCTTTATCAAGCATCCCCGGTATAAATACCGCAAACTCATCCCCGCCCAGGCGAAGCACGACATCATCATCACGACATGATTTGCGCAGAGTATCAGCAATTGCTATTATCACCTTGTCACCTACCGCATGTCCATAGGTATCGTTTATTGACTTAAACTTGTCACAGTCTAAAAGGCATAACAGACCGCACTGTTTGCGGACGAGATACTCTGTTATCTTATTCTCTCCACTTCCGCGGTTGCGTATACCTGTCATCAAATCAATCTGTGCCAGATACATAAGCCTGTTTTCACGTCGCTTTTCCTCGTCAATATTCTCCACGCAGTAAAGCACATGCCACAGCCTGCCATCTGCATCATAGTCTACAGGAATAAACCTTTCACGGCACCAGCCTGATACCTTTCCGATAAACTCGTGCACTATGGTATTTTTTCCACGAAGTCTGTCCTCTACAGTACTGATATCCACAAAATCAAGTGTCTCTTTGCGCTGTGCCTTAGTACAGAACTCATTCATCACACTGTTTATATGCCCCGGGAAATCCTCATCTATCCTATATTCCCCCTCACTTTGCGGTTTTACCCCCATGAAGTGTACAACCTCATCCAAAGTCTTTACCATATGGTATCTGTGTGTCTGCACATTTACCAGTGCCATGGATATATAGATACTTGAAAGTGATGAATAGCTGCTAAACATCGCTTCCTTATTCGACTTTGTGAAGGAATTGCGCAGCTTAAGCAATGATATAAGCAAGGTTCCTATCATATCCAGGAACGTGGTCAGTCCGAGAGTATCACTTTCCGGTGGATTATCCACACCGAAAAAGCCCTTTATCTCATCCTTGTAGCGGATTGGACATACCACCAGGTTTTTTACATTTTGCGCCTTTAACAGATTATAGGAGACCTTGTGCTCATCCTTTATCTGCTCTATATCTGTGATAATTACATTCCTGTCCTTGTCAAAGGCCTGATACCACCAGCCTATTATGTCCATATCGACATTCTGCAGTTCATGTATCTCCGGCACTATTCCATCCGCACACCACTCATATGTATTTTTGGTGACATGCTTCTCATCACAGTCCTCAAATATATATATGCGGTCAGAACCGATATGTTTTCCGAAAAATCTGATAAACTCATTAATCTGCTCATCCGGTGTATCATAGTTGAGTGCAGATCTGAGTGCCTCATTTATAACAAGCTCGTATTTTATAATTGTCTTCATACCTTCTGCATCCTCGTATTGTTACTTGTATATTACTCGTATTATTCAAAACCACCACACACATTCGCAAAACTGCACGATGTCCGCGCTTAACAACATTATACCAAATTTTTTCAAAAATGCACATAAATCATGGTATTCTTACCATTATTTTTTTCTCTTTATTTTCAATCATCGTAAGCACAGGAATGTGCTTCTTTCTGAGTGCACGTATAACCGGATATGTCTCAAATGCGTTTCCTTCCACATACACAGCCTCCGGTCTGTACTTTACAATCTGCTTCACCTGCTCCTTTACATATGCCTTCCACTGCGGCTTCTCCATCAGCACCTCTGCATATGCTGTCTCACTGTCAAGCTCTGTTAATTCAAGCTGCGGAACAGGCATTGCATCAACATGACAGATATGCACACCCTTTATTCCTCGTGCTTTTGCAACATTTATAAGCAGCTCGTTAGTCTGACTGTCACATGCCATGGCTGCAGTATCTCCTTTACTGCCATACCATACTATCACAGAGCTGTCTTTATGAAGAGAAAGCGCCTTTTCGCATGCCTTTACAGCTTCATCCTGCTCCTTTACAGTCATGATAAAGCCTCCCTTATGACAGAATATCGCACCGGGAATTCCTGTAGCATTTACCAGCTCCTCACCTTCAAGCCCCAGCCACTCTGCCGGAAAAGAACACTTGTAATTCATCGAGTATTCTCTTTTCTGTGGCTGTATACAAAAGCCGCCTCTGTTTGACGGAAAAATAACAAACGCAATATCCGTCTCACTCAAAGCCTTCTGACACGGGATAAACTCAGGAAGCACAAGTATCCTGCTTGCCGGATCGTGCTTTGCAAGCACCTCCTCCACTCTCTTATCAGCTCTCTCATTGCCACGGTATCTCTCAAATTTGTTTTCCAGTATCATGCCTGCCACGCTTACCGCCTGAAAGAAAGCCTCATCGCTGCCACCCTCATAATCCCATGACGGGTTGAAATTGCCTATAAGTGTTGCAAGCTCGTTTTTCTCACCTGTATTGTCATTGTTGTCGAGAGGCTGGACAAATGACTCATCAAATTTCACCGCAAGCTCCTCACCTAGAATATCCGCTCCAACAGCCTCCCACAGCAGGCCAAATGCCGCATACGGCACACCGTTTTCCCTGATTCTGCTGTCCTTTTGATGATGGTCAAACTCACCACGCCCTATATCAAAAACTATTCCTGTGAAATCATCAGGCACACTGTTGCCCCTTGTTATGCTGATCTCAGGATTTATATACAAAAGCAGGGCTGATGAGAACACATCATCTGCGTGAAATTTGCCGCCATGTGTAAAGGCACAGGCATCCTTTTGTTTTATCTGCTCTATTAATCTGCTCATTTTTTAACCTCATATGTATTCTTTTACGCTGTGATACCTTATAACTCTTTAATCATAATTGTAATACTCAAAATGTCAATATAAAAGCTACTACGGTTGCCTTTACATAGTTTCAACTTTCAAAAAATAAAAAAATTTATTTTTTTGAAAGTGACATCTTGCATATACTATTAGCAAACAGTATACTAAGTACAACGAAGCAGTTTCGAGAAATGAAAAAAATTCAATTTTTGAAAGTGAGTGACTATATGAAAACAATCACGAGAACTAAATATCTCGATAGAATCATTGAACTGAATGGCACTCCTGACATCAAGATCATCACGGGTATTCGTCGATCTGGTAAGTCCAAACTGATGCAGGCGTATATTGCGTATCTGAAAAGCAACTTTGAAAACATCAATATTATCTTCATTGACTTCATGGATTTAGTGTATGAAGAAATCAAGGAATACCATGCCTTACACGCCTATGTGGAAGAACATTATCAGGAAGGCAAAACGAACTACCTGTTTGTAGACGAGGTTCAGATGTGTCCCAAGTTTGAGCTGGCAATCAACAGCCTGTACTCTAAGGGAAAATACGACATCTATGTAACAGGCTCTAATGCTTTCCTGTTGAGTGCAGATCTGGCAACTCTGTTTACCGGACGCTATATTGAAATTCATGTGTTTCCTTTCAGCTTCCAGGAATATTGCCAATATTATGATGATATCAGTGACAAAGATAAGCTCTTTGATGAGTACGCTATCAAGGGCGGTTTAGCAGGTTCCTATGCTTATAGAACCGAAAAAGACAGAACAAACTATATCAAAGAGGTCTACGAAACGATTGTTACAAGGGATTTGGTACAGAAATATACTCTCCCGGACACTTTGGTTTTACAACGTCTGAGCGAGTTCCTTATGGATAATATCAGCAACCTGACTTCTCCGAATAAGGTCAGTCAGCTACTGACAGCAAATGAGACTCCAACCAATCATGTAACCGTCGGCAAGTACATTAAGTATTTGTGCAATGCTTTTGTATTTTATGATATTAAGAGATACGACATCCGAGGTAAGAAATACCTTGAAAGCTCTGAAAAGTTCTATTTGTGTGACAGCGGTATTCGATATGCAATACTGGGAAGCAGAAATATGGATTATGGCAGAGTATATGAAAACATCGTTTGCATCGAGCTTCTTCGCCGTGGATATGATGTTTATGTCGGCAAGCTCTATCAAAAGGAAATCGACTTTGTTGCTCAGAGAGGCAGCGAGAAGATTTATATTCAGGTCAGCGACAACATTTCCGGGCAGGAAACATTTGAGAGAGAATGCTCTCCTCTGCTTCAGATTCGAGATGCTTATCCGAAAATGATTATTGCCAGAACCAAACATCCCCAATATAGCTATGAAGGAATCGAAATTCACGATATAGCCGATTGGTTATTACAAGAATAATCAAGGCAAAATATCTCCATCATTCTCTTTTGAAATGATGGAGATATTTTTATTACTTCTTTATTATTTCAGATATTTATTCTTCCTTAGAACCACTCTTTTTTCTGACGAAAATTACTGCACCAAACACAATCAACAGAATACAGATTCCGATGATAATTATGATAGCCGGGTTCCATGCGTCACTCTTAGCATTATCTGCATTCGAAGCAGGAATTGTTGTATTATCTTCGGCGTTTTCATTGTCTTTTGTAGTGTTTATGCTATCCTTATTTCCACCATCCATCACAGCCGCATCAATGACGATCGTGTAATCGGATGCGTGGGTAAATTCAAGTTCCACATTTCCATCCGCATCAATCAGTCCGGCACTGACAAACTCCAGCTTTCCTGTCTGCTCGTTGTAGTAGAACAGGTTTGCATACAGTCCTGTATTCTTTGATTCCATGTTGATAGTCAGTGTGGCTGTAAATCCAAACTCTCCATCATAAGCAAGTGACAGATTCATGGAATACCTTTCTCCGGTCACGTTGTTGATGACATCTACAGGAATGGATTTTCCAGCATCTGCTCCAACGGTCACGCCGAAATCAATGTCTCCGGCTGCATCAGTGATGTCCTTTCCGTTAATCTTCCAAGAAATGCCGTCTCCCATATCAAGCACCAGTGTGACATCCTCAGCCTTAATGCTGTCAAAAATATCCTTCGGTACTACAGTTGTTCCGTTCATTGCGACAGTCACTGTCTCACCGGATTTGGCTTCGTCAAGCTGTGAGCTGATCACATCCCAGCCTTCCTTGCCTTTGTCGTCCTTGATGTATGGCTTTGTTTCGGTGTCAGAATTGTTCCGGCTGTCGGTGTTTTTGCTGCTATCTGATGTTCCTGTGACACGTCCTCCATTTGTGTTTGTATTGTTATTATTGCCGGAAGCATTGGAAGGTTCCTGTGCTTTGGCAATGACTGCATCTACTTTTGTGTAGTCAGCGTCCTTGTATTGCAGAACAGAAATGGCATCATCGATTGCCTTTGCCATCTTGTCCACTTCTGATTGCTCAGTAATGTTCTTACCACGGACAA
>OCHN01000160.1_pt1 | contig 73324 bp, 62 predicted proteins | sample 1538911 | NCBI WGS metagenome assembly OCHN01 (sample SAMN04571736, study PRJEB22368) | human gut metagenome | biome: human gut; material: stool | host: Homo sapiens | place: Luxembourg | collected 2013-01-11 | reverse complement strand
CTTCGCTCTCGGCCTGCAGGAAGCAGCCGCCGATCTCGGGCATACGGGCGGACATGTACTCAGGGATCTCCGTCTGGGGAGTGATGGGGTAGCCGAAGAAGAAACGGGCGCCTGCGCGAATGGCAGCCTCCGCAATAGCTTCGCTGCCCTTCATAAGAGTCAAAGCCATGATTAATCCTCCTTAGTCTTTTTCGATGCGGATCACCACATCAGGGCAGGTACGCGCGCAGGATGTGCAGCCGATGCAGGCCTCCATATCGGTGACCTCAGCCGGATGATAGCCCTTCGCGTTGATCTTCGTCTTGGACAGGGCGATGATGTGCTTGGGACATGCCCGAACGCACAGGCCGCAGCCCTTGCAAAGATTCTCGTTGATAGTAACTCTTACCACACTTTACACCTCTTTTCTGGTTTTACCTTTCCTTTGGGAAAATGTATCAGGGTCCCGATTACCGGGGGATGCATGAGGTTAATAGATCTCCTTCCGGGGATCCGTGGTGTTCAGCCCGTGCTGGATATAGGAGTCCCAGTCGCGGTGCATGTACACGTCGATGGGGACGGGCGTGCCCACATAGGCGGGGTCCGGATTCCGGGCCAGGAAGTCGTCCAGAAATTCCTTTTTACCGGTGGTATACGCCACGGGAATGCCGGTGCGGTCCGCCACCTCCCGCAGCACCAGGTAGCCGTCCCACAAATCGTCGGCGCTGGTCATGGTGGAGAGGTTGGTATTGTTGATCATACCGGTGATGCTCAGACGGGAATGCAGCTGCATGGCGTCCTGCAGATGGTGGATCTTGTCCGGGGTGCTGGCCAGAGGCCGCCGGATGTTTACCACGTTCAGCACCTCCAGGGCACCGGGCTCCAGGCTGATGAAGTCCTGGTGGTAGCGGCCCAGGGCCGTGGCGCCCACATCGTCGCCGCCTACGTCAAAGATGACGCTGTCCCAATCCAGCACAAAGGCGGACGATACCTCCGCCGGCAGAGACAGCGTCTCGATGCCGGAACAGGCAAAGTTGGGGGATACCAGGCGGATCTCCTTCTGCTCCACCAGCTTGCCGCGCTCGGTCAGGCGGAAGTAGGTGTTCACCATATCCAGGTCCAGCAGCTCCGTCCGGTCGCCCCGGGCGGCGGCCCGGATGGCGAAGTTCAGCGCCAGCTCGCTTTTGCCGCTGCCGTAATTGCCGATCAGCACCTTGACGTTTTTCATGGGTCAGATTCTCCTTAATCTATAAAAGCAAAATTACCGCAGGTTCTCCCTGATGGTCCGGCACAGGGCGGTGATGCCCTGGATGATCTTTTCCTCGGGCATGCAGCTGTAGTTCAGACGCAGGGTATTCTCGTGGCCGCCGTTGGGGAAGAAGGAGCCGCCGGGAACAAAGGCAACCTTCTTTTCCAGGCACTTCATCTGAAGCTCCTTGGCGTCCATATATTCCGGCAGCACCACCCAGGCGAACAGGCCGCCTACGGGATGGGTGCAGGTGCAGCCCTGGGGCAGCTCCCGCTCCAGCGTTTCCAGCATCACCTTCCGGCGCTTGTCATAGCAGGCGCGGATGGTGGCCACATGGGCGTCCAGGTCGAACATCTCGATCCACTTGGAGGTCTCCATCTGGCCCACGGTGGACGCCTGCAGGGAGGCGGCCTGCTCCATAAAGTTGTACTTGGCCAGAATATGCTCCTCGGCGCAGACCCAGCCCAGACGATAGCCGGGGGCCAGAATCTTGGAGAAGGTGCCCAGGTAAATCACCAGGCCCTTGGTATCCAGGCTCTTCAGGGCGGGCAGATACTCGCCCTCGAATCGCAGCTCGCCGTAGGGGTTATCCTCCACCACGGGGATCTCATAGCGGTTGATGATCTCCATGAACCGGTGGCGGCGGTCCAGATCCCAGGTGCGGCCGGTGGGATTCTGGAAATCGGGGATGACGTAGATCATCTTTACCCGTTCGGTGGTGGCCAGGATCTTTTCCAGCTCCTCCATGATCATGCCGCCGTCGTCGGTGGGCACCTCGATGAACCGGGGCTGGCAGGCCTTGAAGGCGTTGACGGCGCCCAGGTAGGACGGACTCTCCAGCAGCACCACGTCGCCGGGGTCCAGAAAGACCCGGGCGGAGAAATCCAGACCCTGCTGAGAGCCGGAGGTCACCAGAATGTGGTCTGCGTCGGTGTGGATGTTGTTCTTGGCCAGCATGCGGTCGGCAATCTGCTGGCGCAGCTTGGGATAGCCTTCAGTGGATGAATACTGGAGCGCCACGCGGCCGTTCTCCTCCAAAACGGCACGGGAGGCCTCCATCATCTGCTCCACGGGGAACAGCTCCGGGGCGGGCATGCCGCCGGCAAAGGATATGATGTCGGGCTGCGCGGTGAGCTTTAACAGCTCCCGGATCTCGGACCCCTTTAAAAGGTCCATCCTCGATGCGAATTGTACCATGAATGCTTCCTCCTCAAATTCATAGCCATGTGCTTGTGCACCTTGCCGGGCACAAGCATACGCTTACAGCTATATTTAAGCACAAATCCACAACGATGTAAAGAAAAGGAGGGGCAAAAAACGGGGCGAAAACGGACCTGCGGCACAAGTTTGGAGAGAGGTACAAAAAATCCGGGAGGAATCACGGCATTTTCCACAAAGGAAACTTATGTGATATTTTTGGCAAAAATGTTAAAAATATGGCAATTTAAGGCGCGAGACGGGGAGGAAACCGCCGGCCGGCCAGGGGGTGCATGGGCAAGCTTCGGGGAAAACGGTATGGGGAAGGGTGCTTATGGGGAGGAAACGCAGAAATGGAAGAACATGCGCTGAATGGTGAGTATATATCCGTCCTTTGGAACGGCGTGCTGTCTTACGGCGGCAGCCAGCGATGGTTGGACAGCGGGGCGCCCATACCGCCTTGGTCGGGAGGAATTCGACCGCTGCCGGTGGGAGGCCAGCGCCTCCCTGCTGTGCACGATATTGGACGTGAGGGCGAAATAGGGATGCTTATCATTCCAGGCATACCGGGCCGCGACCCGGTATGCCTGGAATTTTGCGGTGTTACACCAGCTGCTCCATCTCGTCCACCAGCTCGCCGAACAGAGCCAGGGCGCTGTTCACCGGCTCGGGGGAGCTCATGTCCACGCCGGCGATCTTCAGCAGGCTGATGGGGTCGGTGCTGCAGCCGCCGGACAGGAACTTCTTGTAGTCCGCCACGGCGGGAGCGCCTTCCTTGAGAATGCGGTTGGCAATGGCCACGGCGGCGGAGAAGCCGGTGGCATACTGGAACACATAGTAGTTGTAGAAGAAGTGGGGGATGCGGGCCCATTCCAGGGCGATCTGGTCGTCGGACACCATATCCGGGCCGAAGTAAAGCTTGTTGAGCGCATGGTACTTCTGGCACAGGGCATCGGCGGTCAGGGCCTGGCCGCTTTCGGCCATCTTACCCATGGCCAGCTCGAACTCGGCGAACATGGTCTGGCGATACACGGTGCCCTTGAACTGGTCCATGAAGTGGTTGATGAGGTAGGCCCGCTGCTTCTTGTCCGTGGTCTTTTTCAGCAGGTGGCGCATCAGCAGCACCTCGTTGCAGGTGGAGGCCACCTCGGCCACGAAGATCACATAGTCGCTGGTGCTGACGGGCTGATATTTGCAGCTGTGATAGCTGTGCAGGGCATGGCCCATCTCGTGGGCCAGGGTGAACTGGCAGTCCAGATTGTCCTTATGGTTCAGCAGGACATAGGGGTGGGGCCGGCTGTTGCCGGAGGAGTAGGCGCCGCTGCGCTTGCCGACGTTCTCGTACACGTCGATCCAGCGGTTGCTGAAGCCCTCCTTCAGCAGGTCCACATAGTCGTCACCCAGCACCTGCAGGGCCTCCAGAACGGTCTCCTTGGCCTGCTCATAGGTAATGGCCTGGTCGGCGTCGGCCACGATGGGGGTGTATACATCGTACATGTGCAGCTCGTCCACGCCCAGCAGCTTCTTGCGCAGGGCCACATAGCGGTACATCTTGTCCAGGTTGTTGTGAACGGCCTCAATGAGGTTCATGTACACGGGCACGGGCACCTCGGTAGCGTCCAGAGAGGCCTGGATGGTGCTGTCGTAATGGCGGGCGTTGGAAAAGAAGCACAGCTGCTTGAACTGACCGTCCAGGGTGGCGGCAATGGTGTTCTTATACTGGCCCAGCTGCTTGTAATACGTCTCGAAGGCCCGGCGGCGCAGCTCCCGGTCGGGGCTGGTCAGCAGGGGGACGAAGGTGGCGTCCGTCAGGGGATGGACGTTGCCCTGGCTGTCGGTGACATCGGGGAAGATCTGGTCGGCGTTGCGGAAAACGCCGGCGATGTTCTCGGAGGCGTTGGCCATTTCACCGGCGGAGGCCAGCAGACGCTCCTCGGCAGGGGAGAGAATGTGGTCCTTGCGGCGGCGGATCTGGTACAGGCTGCGGCGATATGTCTCCAGCTCCGGCTGCTGGGCGTAGAACTGGTCCAGCGTCTCATCGGCAATGGCCATGATCTCAGGCGTTGCGAAGGCGGCGGCGCTGGCGATGGACACATATACGTTCATGGCCTTGCCGCGGACATCCTGATAGAAGCTGTTGCCGGTATCCTCGTCGCCCTTGCAGCTGGCGTAGCCCATGAGCACGCTGAGCCGCAGCTCGATCTCGTCCTGCAGCCGGAACCAGGCCAGCAGATCCTGGGCACTGCGGGCCAGAGTGCCCTGAAAGGCGGCAATTTTGGCGGGGAATTCCTTCATGGCCTCGTATTCCGCCATCCACGCCTGGTCGCTTTCAAACATATCCTTCAGGTTCCAGGTCATCTCCTCCGGAACCTCGCTGCGCTTGGGAATGCTCTGATTGGTCATAGAATTACCCCTCCATAAATCTTGTCGGATCTCGTCGATTCAACTGGGGAACATTATAGCACACTGTTATTCCATTTGCAAACCATCCTGCGGCCAGGAGAAGATTTTTTTTGCGGACCGGTGTCTGCCCACCGGCGGCGCACATATACTGGGGCGGGAGGAGATGAGGAATGGATTTTGGAATCGCAGGCGTGGCGGCCATTACGGTGATCGCCTATGCGGCGGGTCAGGCCATGAAGGCCTGGGGCCGCGGGGAGCGGTGGATCCCCACGGTGTGCGCCGTTCTGGGCGGCATCCTTGGTCGGTGGGCCTGTATGTGATGCCGGGCTTTCCGGCGAATGACGTCATCACCGCCGCCGCCATCGGCATGGTGTCCGGGCTGGCGGCCACCGGCGCGCACCAGGCGGTGAAGCAGCTGTGCACCGGGCCGGACTGCGGAAAAACGCAGTAGCCCATTGTCGGACGGGGAGGCCGCGGCTTCCCCGTCCGGAAAAAAACCGAAAAATTTTGAAAAAAAGTGTTGACAAATCAGGGCTGCCGTACTATACTGAGCAAGTCGACAGCGATGAGCCAAAATCGCTGGAGCGAATATGGGGGTATAGCTCAGCTGGGAGAGCGCTTGAATGGCATTCAAGAGGTCAGCGGTTCGATCCCGCTTATCTCCACCAACGAAAAACCTTGAAACCGTATTGGTTTCAAGGTTTTCTTTTTTGCCCGCATGGGCGCGGCGGCCTTTGGCCTGCCTTTGCCGCCTGTTCAGCTGAGCTTCTGCATCTCCCGCCGCAGGCGGGAGATGATGCGCTTTTCCAGGCGGGAGATGTACGACTGGGAGATGCCCATGCGGTCGGCTACCTCCTTCTGGGTCAGCTCCTTCCGGCCTCCCAGGCCAAACCGCAGGGAAATGATGTCCTTCTCCCGGGGAGACAGCCGGGATACTGCCTCCGCCAGGAGCTTGCGGTCCACGTCGGCCTCGATGGGCCCCATGACCACGTCGCCGTCGGTGCCCAGCACGTCGGACAGCAGCAGCTCCTTGCCGTCCCAGTCGGTGTTCAGGGGCTCGTCAAAGCTGACCTCCGTGCGCTGGGCGGAATTTTTCCGCAGGTACATGAGGATCTCATTCTCGATGCAGCGGGAGGCGTAGGTGGCCAACTTGATGTTCTTGTCGGCCCGAAAGGTGTTGATGGCCTTGATGAGGCCGATGGTGCCGATGGAGATCAGGTCCTCGATGTTGATGCCGGTGTTCTCAAACCGGCGGGCGATGTACACCACCAGCCGCAGGTTTCGCTCGATGAGGGTCTGACGGGCCAGCAGCTCCCCTCGCTCCAGGCGGGCGATCCACTCCGCCTCCTCCTGCCGGGGCAGCGGCGGCGGCAGCGTGTCGCTGCCGCCGATGTACATGACCTTATCCGGCCGGCCGTTCAGCCACCGCAGAAGCCGCCGCAGCAGTTCCATGACGCCGCTCCTTTCTTCCGCCCCACAGGGCCTGATAGCCCCCGCCGTCGCTGACGGGGCCCGGGGTCAGGGCCAGCAGCACCCGGGGATATGTAATGCCGCCTACCTTTACATAGTCGCTGCGGACAGCCAGCAGCAGCCCTGCCGCCGTGCCCACGGCGCAGAAGGGCAGCAGACTCCACCGGCAGCCGCCATCCAACTGGTGGAGCCTGGCCATCTTTTCCTCCGGCGGCAGGTCCATGGCGATGATCTCTGCCGCCTGGGGCGGCCACAGCTCCCCCAGGGCCCCCTGCTCCAGCACCAGCACCGGCTGGCCGCTGACGGGGTCCCGGAGGGTATTCCCGGTGTCGTGCAGGGCCCGCAGCCGCAGCCGCCGGCCCTGTAGGGAAACGGTCACATCCATCAATTCTCCTCCTTCATGCCGCGCCCCCTGGCGGAACACCAGGTGCAGCAGCAGCCCAAAGCCTACGGCGGAGCCCAGCAGCACCGGCCAGCTGATGTCGGCGTAATATACCCGGCTGAGAATGGCCCCCGGGGACCCTGCCGCCAGACCTGCCGCCAGCAGCAGCCCCGCCAGCGCCCCGGACAGCAGAAAAAACAGCGCCGTCAGCCGCCAGGGACGGCGTTCCCGCCGCCAGGCCAGACGGCACACAGCGACCCCCGCCGCCAGCCGGCACGCCGGGTGCGCCAGCATCCGGCACCCGGGCAGAAATACCGCCGCTGCGTACAGCGCGCCCAGCGCCGCCGCCAGGGCCAGCCGTCCCCGCCGCAGGGGCAGGCCCGCCAGCCGGGCCGTGGCCAGCAGCAGCAGATAGTCCACCGCCAGGTTCAGCAGCACCACCCGGTCCAGATACACCACCGTCATGGCTCCGCCTCCTTTCCGCCGTCCATTATACAGGGACGGCTCCGCGAAATCTCGCGGAAAGGGGCGGGGCCTATTTGCGCCGCAGCGTTACTGCGGCGGCAATCAGGAGAAAAATCCCAAAGGGGCGCCGCAGCAGGGTCACGTCCAGGGCCGTGGCCGCCCAGGAGGCAGCGGCGGCCGTTACCAGCGCCCAGGGGACCGTGCGCCGCAGCAGGGCCTTGTCCAGCAGGCCGTTCTGCCGGTGCCAGATCAGGCCCATGGCGGCAGTGGGCAGGAAATACAGCAGGTTTACCCCCTGAGCCGCCGCCTGGTCCACCCCGAAAAACAGGGTCATCACCAGCAGCAGAAGGGTGCCGCCGCCGACGCCCCAGGCCGACAGCACCCCGCAGCCCATCCCGGCCAGCAGGGGCAATACAATGTCCGTCACAGCAGATACCGCACCCCGCCGTATACCAGAAACGCCGCAAACAGCCGCCGCAGCCACACGGCGGGCACCCTGGTAAAGAGCTTCCCCCCCACAAAGCCCCCGGCCAGCCCGCCTGCCAGATATGGCCACGCCATACCCCAGTCCAGTCCCGTCCGCACCAGGTATACCCCGCCGGACAGCACACAGCAGGGCAGGATGGTGGCCACGCAGTTGGCCAGGGCACGTTTTTCCTCCACCCGGCACCAGGACTCCAGCAGCGGAGCCAGCACCATGCCGCCTCCGCCGCCGAACAGACCGTTGACGGCCCCGGCCAGAGCGCCGGAGATCCCCATCCGCGCTTTTTTCACAGGCGTCGCCTCCTTTGAATATGTAAGCGGGGGGCCTACGTCCCCCTGGCTCCCCCTTTGGGGGAGCTGTCGGCGCAGCCGACTGAGAGGGAAAATCGCCGAAGCGCCGCCGGTGGCGGATGAAGCGAGGCGATTTCGAGGAAGTGCCCCGGCTATCGGCCGCGACAGCGGGCGATAGCCGGCTGGCACGACGGTGGGCAGAAAACAGAAGCCCCTACAGCCCTCTCAGTCACCTTCGGTGACAGCTCTCCCAGAGGGAGAGCCAAGTAGGGCCCGCTACACCCAACGGGCCGCGTCGGCCCGGCAAGCCCGGGGCAGGGGTCATTTTCCAATACAATCCGTCATTTTCTTTCGGAATTATACAAAATGTAGCACGCCAGGACACCAAGAATCCTGTAGGGCAGGCCCGGGGCGGGGCAGAAATGCCCCGCCCCGGCCTGTCTCATACCAAAACCTGTTAAAAAGCTTGAAAAGCTTTTTATAGCACCGAAGGTGCGTCAGGTTTTGTATGAGACGTCACAGCGTGTTTTCACACGCTGTGCGTGCGCACAGCGCACGGGATTCTTGATTAAATTTTTTAATCAAGAATCAGTATCAGGGCGATTGGGTCAGATCTTGCGGAAGCTCTGGCAGTCGGTGCACTGGTCCATGGAGGGGTGGGCCTCATGGGTACCCACCTGGATGCTGGACAGGCCGCAGTTGTCCATGTCCTGGCAGTGATGGGCGCAGCTGGTAACGGAGCACTTGATGGACATGTTGGGGGTGCAGCTGCACCCGTCGTTGGTACAATTCTTGCTCATAGCGAGGGTCCTCCTTGCAAAAAATAAAGTCAGGCCGCAAAGCCTGACTTTATTCTGACCCGCCGGGGCGGGATTATACGCGATTCCTTCAGCCGTTATCGGTGCGGTTGCGCCATTCAACCTCCTGGTCCAGCTCAAACTGCAGCTTCTTGTTTTCCTCCACCAGTTCGTCATAGTGACGGCCCTGGATGTAGTATTTCACGAAAATGAAGGTGGCCTCGTTGAACTCCTCCTCGGTGTATTCCGGCAGCAGGGAGCCGTTCTTCCGGCGCAGGCCCTGAACATTGATGACCACCAGGCGGCGGTGCTGCTCGGACAGCTGGAACAGCTTCAGCGTCTCGGGGATCTCCAGCCCCAGATCAAAATTATCATTGACCAGCTCCAGCAGACGGCGCTGCTCGGGCTTGGCGGACACGATGACACCGTAGCGGGCAAACAGGCGCTTGAGATAGTCGGCAGAGACCTCCTCGCGGGTGATGGTGCCCTTGCCGATGCCGGTCAGCATGGTGTTGGACAGGTTCAGACTGACATATACTTCTTCGCCGGTTTTGGGATAGCTCATGGGGGTACCTCCTATTATTTTCCATTGATCCTCGCGCCGCCGGGCGGCGCCTTGCTTTCTGTGGATAGGGTACCACATCCCATGGCGGATTGCAACAAAAACTTGTACTGAGAACGTTTATTTGTAGAATAAAACAGCGTTTTTCGTGATTTTGACAGGCTTTTATGTTTCCAAATGTACCAAACAACTCGTACATGCAGAACAAAATACCCGGCCCTCAGGCCGGGTATTTTGGCATGGATAGAGTATCTGCGGGTGCAGCCGCATTATCTTACCCGTCTGCGGCGCAGGACGGGCATGGCGGTCAGGGCCGCGGCGGCAGTCAGCAGCAGGGCTGCATATACCGCCAGAGGCGCTGCGTCACCGGTCTTGACCGGCTGGGAAGCAGCCACGGCAACAGCCAACTGGCTGACGGCGCTCTCGTTGCCCGCCTGGTCCACGGCCTTGGCATACACCTTGGCGGCGGTGGGGGCAAAGGCACCGGTGTACAGGACCCACTCCGTGCCGTCATAGCTGTAGTACAGGGTCACATGCTCCTCGGCGGCGGTCAGCGTCACCTTGCCGTCGCCGCCCTGGGCAATGACGGGAGCCTCGGGGGCCGCGGTATCCCGCACCACGGTGAAGGTCACGGTGGTGGCGGTGCCGGTAGCCTCATCGCTGAGCTCCACCGTCACCACGTTCTTGCCCTCCTGCAGCTGCGCACCGTAGGAGAACACCTGGGTGATGGGATCGCCCAGAACGTTGACGTCGTTGGTGGGATAGATCAGAATGTCGCCGTTGATCTTCAGACTGATGTTGCCGAACAGATGGGTCACATCGCCGGTGATGGGGAAGGTCTCCTGGTTGGTGCAGATCACCGCGCCGTCGGCGATGCGCGCGTCGTCAAAGCGCAGGGCCGTGGGCTCCGTATCCGGCAGGTAGTACAGATATAGCTTGTACTGGGTGCCGAAGTCGTTCACGGTAAACATGCTGCTGAGGGTCTTGACGTACGTCAGATTCAGCCCGGCATGGATGGGAATGTCGAACTCCACCTGGCGGCTGCCATCTTCGGGCCAATACTCGCTGCCGTTGAAGATCAGCACGTTGGCGTCCCGATCCAGAGTGGCCTTTACATGGAGGCTGCCGTTTTCATCCAGCATATCATCGGTGATGAGGAAGCGGGAATCGGACAGGCCGCCCAACTCGTTGCTCCACAGGGGATCCAGGTCCAGAATGTCGCCCCGGATGGTGCCGTCGGAATACCGGGCATCGTTGAAGCCGTCTTCGTTGTACATCTTCTCGCCGTATACCGTGTCGTACAGCAGCGCGTTGCGCAGGGTGCGGTGACCGGCGGCGTCATAGGCCTCCACGCGGACTACCTGACTCCAGGCGCTGTAATCATAGACCTCGCCGGTTTCGTCGTCTACGAACACGGACTCCTTATAGGCGAAGGGGAAGCCCATGAACACGCGGCCCTCCTCGTCCCGGGAATCCAGAGAGATCTCCTGGGTATGGACCTCGGCATCCACGTCGGCAGCGTCGGCGCCCATGAGCCAGTCGGAGAAGGTCTCGCCGTCCACGGTGCCGGTGAGCCAGCTGACGGTGATGCGGGTCAGGGACTCGTCGGTGACCTGGATCATCATGGGCACCAGGTCGTCCTTGGCATACTTGGTGGCCAGCAGATAGCCGTCCATGGTGTGGTCGCTGGTCCACAGCATGCTGTTGTCCCACTCGCCGTTTTTATCGCAGACATAGGACATGACGGAGGGCCTCTGCACGTCGAACAGGGCGGGCTTGTCCGCCTGGAACACTACGCTGCCGTCGGCGTCATAGGCCACCACATGCAGGGTGATGAGACCGGGCTCCTCCACACTCAGAGCCAGACGGAAGCCGTTGCGCTCATCGAAGGAAGCCTCCTGACCGTTGACGGTCAGCCTCCTGACGCTGCTGCTGGCAATGCCGCGGATCTGGGCCACGCAGTCGGTGATGTTCACATAGCTCTCGGCGATATAATCATAGTCGGCGCTGTAGCTGATGTCCCGCAGCACCGTCAGGCTGTCGTCGTTGTTGATGTTGGAGAACATCACGGCGGCGTCAAGCCGGGCATTGGTGTACAGGATATCGGTGGTGCCGTTGAAGGCGTAGTCCATGCAGGTCAGGGCGATCTCGTTCATCTGGCCGTCCTGATAGGTTTCCACCGGCAGGACCACGCTGTATTCGCCGGTCTCCTCATTATAAGCGGCGTCATTGCCGGGAACAAAGTCCAGCTCCTCCTGGCCGTTGACGAACACGGCAGCGGTATTGAGAATGCCGGAGTAGTCCTGGGCGGTGTAGGTCAGGTACAGCATGCCGTCATCCACGGCGGCGCTGGTGATATGGACCTGGGGCGCGGTGAGATCCAGCTTCACCGGCAGCAGAGTGGTCTCCACCCGGTGGCTGCCGGGCATCCGGGCCCGGATGCGCAGGGTGTACTGGCCCTCGTCGCACATGACATACTCGCCGGTGGCAATGTCGTAGCGGGTGCCGTCCCAGGTGCCGTCGCCGGCAGTGCCGCTGCTGAGCAGGCTGATGGGGGAGCGGCTCTCATTGGCGTCGATGGCCAGGTACTTGGCTACATTTTCCCGATGGTTGATCTGGCGGACCACCTGGCCGTTTTCATCCAGCACGTCCACGGTAACCTCGGCGGCGCTGCGCAGCATGCCCACAATGGGCTGGGCGGCGTCGAAATCACCGTCGCCGTTGGGGGAGAAGGCAATGTGGTCGGGATCGGTGGTCATGCTCTCGGTGTCGAAGCCGGCATAGGAATCGCCTGCTGCCACGGTGGTCACAGGCAGATTCTCATAGTAGTTGGTCATGACGTTGCCGTCGTCCCAGGCGGGCAGGTCGATGATCCGCTGGCAGCCATACCAGTCGCCGTAGAAGCTCATCAGGGGCAGAGACAGGTCCACATCGCCGTCGAAGGGCAGGAATGCCTCCACATAGTGGTTCTTGGCGGCATTGGCAGGGATGGTCAGGGTGCCGGTGACCTGAACCGTACCCCCTGCGGGGACGGTGACGGCGGTCTTGTCAAAGGTCACGGATGCGCCGGACAACAGCTCCATGGCGTAGCTGCCGTCCTGGCCGGTAACGTCGGTGTATACCGGCACGGAGGCGGGCAGAGTATAGCCGGCGACGGCGGTGCCGTAGTTGGTAAGGGTCACGGTGAAGCCGGTGGTATTGCCCACCTCCTTCAGCGCCACGGAGGCCACGCCGTTATAGGTGGCCAAGACACGGTTTTCCGCAGCGGACAGAGGATCCGCCATGCCGCTGCCCTGCTGACGCACGGAATAGATGACGCTGCCGTCCGCAATGGGGTCGGCGGTGTTCATCAGAGTATTCTTCACAAAGGTGTTCAGGGTCGTATCGCCCAGCACCAGGCTGCCGTCGGCCAGGGACTTCTGCAGGCTCTCCAGCACCAGGGCGGCGCAGCCGGACACATAGGGCGTGGCCATGGAGGTGCCGCTCATCTCCTCGTACTTCTGATCCTTGGACACGGAGTAAATGTTGCCGCCGGGGGCGGAGATCTCAGGCTTGATATCCAGGGTAGGGGTGGAGCCCCAGGAGGAGAAGGTGGATACGCAGCCGCCGGTGGCCTCGTTGGGATACACCACGTCGTGCAGGCCGTCGAAGGACACGGTGGCCCCGGCCTGGACCAGCTCCATGAGCCTGGCGCCGGTGTTGCCGCTGACCATCATGGCCGTGTACTGGCTGGCGCTTTCGGCGGACACGTTGGTGGGCACCTGGTCGGTGGCCTCGTTGTTATACACGATAACGGCGGAGGCATGGCACATGCCCATCAGATAGTTGATCTTATCCTCGAAGGAAATGTCCTTGCCCCGCTGGACCAGCGCCACATAGGGGCCCTCGGGCAGGGTGGACAGCTTGGGGAAAATGTCCTCGAACAGGTCGCCGTAGCCGAACTCCAGAATGGGCACCTCACCCAGGGAGGTCCAGTCGGTGTGGTTGCCCTGGGAGAAGTCCATGACCACGCCGCTGTATACGGTGTCCTCGCCGCTGGTGATGGTCACGGATCTGCCCCGCAGCATGCTGTTGTCCACGGAGGCTACGCTGAGGGCGCCGGGATAGGTGGCGGGGTTGGACACCGCGCCGGTATCGATCACGCCCCAGTCGTTGGTGTTGACGCCCGTGTCGGAGGCGGAGGTGCCGTCGTTGCCGGCAGCCACGCACACCACCGCACCGTTCTCCTCAGCATAGGCCAGGGCCTTTTGCAGATAGTCCGCGTCGCTGTAGAAGCCTGCGGTGCCGCCCAGGCTCAGGTTCAGAATGTCCGCGCCCAGCTTTACGGAATCCTCCACGGCGCGGATGATATCGTCGTTAAATCCGCTGCCGGTACTGCCGAACACCTGCATGGCAAAGAGCTGGGCGTCGGGGGCAACGCCCGCCACGCCGCCGTTTTCCTCGTCGCCGTTGGCGGCCACGATGCCGGAGACGTGCAGGCCGTGGGTGACCTGGCGGTTATTGATGTCGTCCTCGTCGACATAGCTGAAGCCGAAGGGGACCTTATTGGTGTAATACTTGCCGTAGCCCAGGGCGGCGATCTTCGCCTCCATGTCGGCCTTGGTGTATTTCAGCCTGGCGTCCTGGCGCATCTGCATATCGGGATGGGTGTAGTTGATGCCGCTGTCGATGACGGCCACCACGATCCCCTCGCCGGTGCTGCCGCCGTTCTCTGCCTTCCACAGCTCCATGGCGGAGGTCATTTCCTTGGCGGAGGTCATCCGGGCCTTGTAGGTGGTGACCTCACTGACGGATACCACGCCGTCCAGGGCAGCCACCTGCTTCATCTGGGCCCGGGTCATGTCCATGGAAAAGGCGCTGACCAGATAGCCGGACTGGTTGATAACGGAGCTGCCGGTAATGCGCCGGACCTGACGGATGACGCTCCCCTGGGAGCGCAGGGTCCGGGCCTCGGCGGACTGCACGGCGGCGGTGTAGGTCACGGTGCCGGCCTGCTCCACGGCGGCGGGCACGTCGGTGACCACCATGGCCCGGACCACCTCATTGGGGTCCTTTCCGGCGTCCAGGTCCACCGTGGCGCTGCCGCGGACGGAGTCCTTCAGCCGCTGCACGTAGTCATTGGCACTGTAGTTCTTCTGGGCGGCCAGTGCCGGAACGCACAGCGATACCGCCAGGACTACCGCCAGGCACAGAGACAATACCTGCCGGAGCAGTCGGTGTACGGATGTGTTTTCTCTCATGATCTTCCTCCTGAATAATAATTCACGCCGCCTGTTTTGCCCACTGGAGCGCACGCCCCAAGACTCCTTTGCGCAAAAAGCACGGCGTGTCGTGAAAATTCGCCGGATTATCACGGTTATATTCAGAATCCTCCGGCAAATTTTTCCCAATTATATAACGCATTAGCGTGAAAAACAATCCGCAATTCATCAGTTTTTCCTTCTGCCTGGCATTAGCACTTCTTATGAATATGCGTGAATATACAAAAAAGGAGCCCTCCCTCGGCGGGAAGGCTCCTTCCTGTTGATTTGTTAAAACTCGGCGTTGCCCACGGTGCGGGGGTGGAGCTCCACATCCCGGATGTTGCTGACGCCCGTCAGATACATGACCATGCGCTCAAAGCCCAGGCCAAAGCCTGCGTGACGGCAGCTGCCATAGCGCCGCAGGTCGCAGTACCACCAGTAGTCCTCGGGCTTCATGCCCAGCTCCCGGATGCGCGCCTCCAGCATGTCCAGCCGCTCCTCGCGCTGACTGCCGCCGATGATCTCGCCGATGCCGGGCACCAGGCAGTCCGCCGCGGCCACGGTTTTGCCGTCGTCGTTCAGGCGCATATAAAACGCCTTGATCTCCTTGGGATAGTCGGTGACGAACACAGGCCGCTGATAGATCTGCTCCGTCAGATACCGTTCGTGCTCCGTTTGCAGGTCCGTGCCCCAGTCCACCCGGTACTCGAACCTGTCGTTGTGCTTTTTCAGGATCTCCACCGCCTCGGTATAGCTGACCCGGGCGAAATCGGAGGTGGCCACATGCTCCAGCCGGGCCTTGAGCCCCTTGTCCACGAAGCTGTTGAAGAAGTTGATCTCATCCGGGCAGCGCTCCAGCACCCGGGTGATGATGTGCTTGATCATGGCCTCGGCCACGTCCATGTCCCCGGCCAGGTCGCAGAAGGCCATCTCCGGCTCGATCATCCAGAACTCGGCGGCGTGGCGCTGGGTGTTGGAGTTCTCCGCCCGGAAGGTGGGGCCAAAGGTATATACATCGCCGAAGGCCATGGCGAAGTTTTCGGCGTTCAGCTGGCCGGACACGGTGAGGCTGGTTTTCTTGCCGAAGAAATCCTGGCTGTAATCCACCTGGCCGTCCGCAGTCTTGGGCACATTGTTCAGGTCCAGGGTGGTCACCTGGAACATCTCGCCTGCGCCCTCGCAGTCGGAGCCGGTGATGATGGGGGTGTGAACATATACGAAGCCCCGGCTCTGGAAAAACTCATGCACGGCATAGGCCGCCGCGCTGCGGACCCGGAACGTGGCGGAAAACAGATTGGTCCGGGGGCGCAGATGCTGGATGGTCCGCAGGAATTCCACACTGTGGCGCTTTTTTTGCAGGGGATAGTCGGGGGTGGACCGGCCCTCCACGGCGATCTCGGCGGCCTTCAGCTCCAGGGGCTGCTTGGCCTCCGGCGTCAGCACCACGGTGCCCCGGACGATCAGGGCCGCGCCCACGTTCTGAGAAGCGATCTCCTTATAGTTATGCAGCTCGTCGGCGCTCATGACCACCTGCAGATTGCGGAAGCAGGAGCCGTCGTTGAGCTCAATGAAGCCGAAGGTTTTCATATCCCGGATGGTGCGGGCCCAGCCGCACACGGTGATCTCCTTGCCGCCCAGCTGTTCCTGATCGGCAAAGATGGCTGCGATTTTCATGCGATCCATCTTGATCTCTCCTTGTTGTACAGATAGTTTACTATTATATGCCGGTTTTCCGGGCTTTGCAAGGCCTTATTGCAGCTTTTGCTGCCGCATCCACACATCCATCACCAGGCTGTGGGGCAGAAGCTTCGTCAGTGCCGTCTGGAACCGGGCCACGAAGCCGAACTGGCTCACGTCCCTGCCCCGCTTGGCATCCCGCCAGGCCCGCTGCACCAGCTGCTCCGGCTCATACATGGCCACATACTTCTTCACCACGGATTCGCCGCCGTCACCGGTGGCCCTGGCAAAGAAGGCCGTCCGGGTCCAGAAGGGGCACAGGGCCATGACCCGGACGCCCCGGCTCCGCAGCTCCCGGTTCAGGGACCGGCTGAAGCTCAGCACAAAGGCCTTGGTGGCCCCGTACACGTTGATATAGGGGATGGGCTGGAACGCCGCCACCGAGGCAATATTGATGATCTGTCCGCCCCGTGGCATATAGGGAGCCGTCAGCTGGCACAGGGCCACCACGGCCTGACAGTTCAGGTCCGTCATGTTCAGGTTTACCTCCAGCGGCGTGTCCACCACGGCCCGGAACTTGCCGAAGCCGCTGGCGTTGACCAAAAGGCCCACCTCCACCGGCTCCTCCGCCAGGGCGTCGGCATAGGTCTGGAAGCTGCTGCGGTCCGTCAGGTCCAGGGCCAGGGCGCGGATGGGATACGGCACCCGGTCCTGCAGCTCCGCCAGCGCCTTTTCATGGCGGGCAATGACCCATACCTCATCGAAGCGGTCAAAGGAATCCACAGTTTCGGCAAACCGGCGCCCCATGCCGCTGGACGCGCCGGTGATCACGGCAATTTTCTTCATAACGGTCCCCTCCTGTTCTGGTCCTGGGGTGATTATACCAGAATCCGGCTTCCGTGACAAGGAAAAAGCCGGAGTTCTGCCGCCGGGAAGCCGGGCATATAGTGATGGTGCATAGTATGGCTTAGGAGTGGTGCGCTATCAAAGGGAACATGGAGGAACGGGCCTGTCAGCTGGCCCTTTACCTGATAGAAAACCGGGCCACGGTGCGCTCGGCGGCCAGGAAATTCGGCGTCAGCAAATCCACGGTACATAAGGACCTGTCCGAGCGCCTGCCGGCGTATAACCGGGCGCTGTATCTGCAGGTGAAGGAGGTGCTGGACGAAAACAAGGCCCAGCGCCACATACGGGGCGGCCTTGCCACCCGGCGGAAGTATAAGGGCGAATAAACGAAGCAGAGGGTCTGCGGCACAGCCGCAGACCCTCTGCTTGCTTGGCAGCCGGCGCTTACCGGGTGCCCTCCACAACAAATCCGGTGAACCCGGCCTTTTTCAGGCGGTCCAGCATCTTCTCGGCGTTGGCGCGGACGGCGAAGGCACCCACCTGGACCCGGTACAGGGTATCGCCCTGGGCAGGCTCGGCGGGTTTGGGGGCCTCCTGCCTGGCCGGGACATAGGCTGCGCCCAGATACTCGCACAGGCCCTTGGCGATGGCCTCACCGATGTCCGTGGTGTGCTCCACGATCCAGCGGGCGCCCTGGATGGTGTCGTGAAACTCGCACTCGCAGTACACACTGGGGGCGGCAGGATTGCGCACCTCATACAGCCGGGGGTTGGCCTGGATGTTTTCAGACGTTCCCGGCGTCAGCGGGGCCAGCTGGCCAAACACAGCCCTGCATGCATCATACCCCTTGCCGGGGACACTGTAGCAAAACATCCGGGTGCCGGACACCTTGCCGTTAAAGGCGTTGGTGTGGACGCAGTTGTGGATGTCCGCGCCCCAGGCGTCGGACTCGGCGCAGCGCTGGGCCATGGTGGTGCCGAAGGCCGCCAGCTTCACCTCCACGCCGCTGCGGCGCAGGGCGGCAGCCTCCGCCTCGGCGATCCTCTGGCACTGGGCGTGCTCGTTGGTGTTTCCCCAGGCATAGCGGTTTTCCGTCTGGTCGCTGGGGCTGATATAGATTTTCTTAGTCATTGCGTTCCTCCTCTCCTTCCATGGTATGCTCTGTGTGCCCCTTGAGCTTCTGCAGCAGCGACTGCACGAAGTCCGGCACCGGCGCACCCATGGCCGACACATTCTCCAGGATGGACAGCAGCTCGTTGATCACCAGCCAGATAATGACGATGCTGGCAAACAGGAACTCCACCGGCCAGTCCCAGCCCAGGGTGCCGGCTCCGTAGCGCAGCAGCCAGTCCACCACGGCGGCCACGCCGACAGTGGCCACATACCCCACCTTTTTCAGGATGCCCCGCAGGCCCACCCGGGAGGACAGCTCCCCGGCGTTCCATGCCTTGGCCATGCCCGTGGCGTAGTCCAGCAGCATCACCACCACCAGCACCAGCACCGGCGCCAGCAGCTGCACCCCGTAGGCACACAGCGCCCCCAGGGCGGCCGCCAGCGCGGCCTTGGTCGTGTTTTTCAGTTCAGACATTTCTATCAACTCCCTTCCTATACGGCGGCACAGGGGAGCAGTTAGACGATGTGTTGCCTGCGGCAGAGAGCGGCGGTGGATATGGCTCCGCTTATTCAACAAAACAAATATTTTATGTTGACAAAGCAACACAAAACTGCTATACTCGGGGCTACTTTCGCGTAACAGGAGGACCCTATGAACGTTGAATTGATTGTAGATTCCACGGTGGATGTGCCGGAGCGCGTCCGCAGCAGACTGACGGTAGTGCCGCTGACCATTCATTTCGGACAGGAGGAGTTTCTGGACGGCGTGACCATGGACAGACACCGGTTTTACGAGCGGCTGGTAGAGAGCGACGTGCTGCCCACCACCAGTCAGGCCAGCCCGGCAGCCTTTGACCAGGAGCTTCGCCGGGTGCGGGACAGCGGCAGCGCCGCCGTGGTGCTGACCATATCCTCCAAGCTGTCCGGCACCTATCAGAGCGCCTGCATCGCGGCGGCGGACTACGACAACGTCTATGTGGTGGACAGCGGCACTGCCGCCATTGGAACGGGGATACTGGCGGAGTATGCCCTGACCTGCATCGACCGGGGCATGGATGCTGCCGCCCTGGTCCGGGAGCTGACGGAGAAGCGGGAGGACGTATGCGTCCTGGCGCTGGTAGATACCCTGGAATATCTCAAGCGGGGCGGCCGCATCTCCAAGACCACTGCGCTGGCCGGGGGGCTGCTGAACATCAAGCCGGTGCTTACCATCGAAAAGGGGGAGATCCTCCTGATCGGCAAGGCCCGGGGCTCCCGCCAGGGAAACAATCTGCTGGTGGAGAAGATCCGTGCCTGCGGCGGCATCGACTTTCAACTGCCCATTCTGTTGGGTTATACGGGTCTGACGGATGTATTTCTGAAAAAATATGTGGAGGACAGCCGTGCCCTGTGGGAAAACGGCGTCGATGGGCTGGAATCCACGCTGATTGGCGGCGTCATTGGCACCCATGCCGGTCCCGGTGCCATAGCGGTGGCATTTTTCCGCAGGGGATAGAGGCGCAGCGGCAAAGGCGATGCAGATACGCCCGGTGTACCCTGGGGCATGCCTTGCAATTTGGGCCCCATCCATGCTATACTTTCATGGAATGAGAGGGGAGTGCATCATGCGGAACGAGCCAGCACCGGTACGGGCCCTCCTCAGGGGGGGCCGATAAGCATGCAGAGATGGAGCCCGGAGATCATCCGGTATCTGTACACGGCGGCGGATCACAGCCGCTATTACCAGGACCTGGCCCGGCAGCTGGGGGCATTCCTGCGCCCGGAGGACCGGGTGTGCGACGCCGGGTGCGGCCTGGGCCTTTTGAGCCGGGCGCTGCTGCCCTATTGCGCCCATGTCACCGCTGTGGACCGGTCTCCGGCGGCTGTTGCCGCCTTGCGGGCCCGGGGAGAGGACCCGAAGCTGTCGGCGCTTACCGGGGATATCCGGGAGCTGCCGCCCAGGCAGCCGTATGACGCCATGGTGTTCTGCCTGTTCGGCGGCACAGAGGAGACGCTGGCCATTGCCGCCCGCCAGTGCGGCGGCACGGCCCTGGTGGTGCGGCGGGATTTCCGGCGGCACCAGTTCAGCTCCGGTGTCCGGATGGCGGGGCACACTGCGGCCGACATGGAGCGGGAGCTTCAGCGCCGGGGCCTGACCTACACCGCCCGGCGGTTTACGTTGGAGTTTGGCCAGCCCTTCCTGTCCCTGGACGATGCCCAGACCTTTTTCCGGCTGTACAGCCGGGATGGCGCGGTACCGTCCCGGCAGGAGCTGGCCCAGCGGCTGGAGCTGTCGGCCTGGGCGGATTATCCGCTGTATCTGCCCAATCCGAAGCCTCTGTGTCTGCTGGCTATCCCGGCGGCGCAGCTGAGGGAGGAAATGTATGGATAAAATTCTCATCTGCGGTCCCCGTGGCGTGGGAAAAAGCACCCTGATCCGCCGTCTGGCGGCCCTGTACCCGGGACCGGTGTCGGGGTTTGTCACCAAGCGCCTGACCACAGCGGATGGGGAGGGCATGTTCCCCATTTATATCCACCCCGCCGCCCAACCGGAGGACCGGCGGCAGTATGGCCCGGAGAATCTGGCAGGCCGGTGCGACAGCCGGCGCAGCGCCCGGTATACCCCGGTGTTCGATGAATGGGGCCCCCGGCTGCTGGCGGGGCCGGGCCTGCTGGTCATGGATGAGCTGGGCTTTCTGGAGCGGGACGCGTCTCGGTTCCAGGCGGCGGTGCTGGCGGCCTTGCGGGGCCCGCAGCCGGTGCTGGCGGCGGTAAAAAACCGGGACGACCCCTTTCTGCGGGCAGTCCGGTCTGTTCCCGGCGTCCGGGTGCTGTATATCACCCGGGACAACCGGGAGGGGCTATACCGCGCCCTGGCCAGGGAGCCGGACAGGGTGCATCCGGCTGAATAAAGGGAATCCGATCAGACAGCGGGTTTTTCTGATCCATGCCAAAGGAGGACGGCTTCAAAGCCGTCCTCCTCAGACTGTCAAAAATGCAGGATTGCCTCCGCCTTGTCAAAAATCCTTTTTGACAAGCTGAGTCAAGGACCCCGGCGCACTGCGCCGGGGTCCTTGGCTTTATCAGAGAGATTCGCAGCGAAACAGCTTGTTTTTTCAGCGGCCGTACAGCTCCGTGACGCGGCGGATGCGCCGGGCCAGGGCCGGCGTGGCCTCATCGGGCAGCAGACGCCACTGCCAGTTGCCGCTCTGGGTGCCGGGGATATTGGTGCGGTGGTGCAGCCCCAGCTCCAGATAATCCTGCATCTGGGCCACAAACAGCCGGGCCACGGAGCTCATGCCGCCCCGGATGATGCCCCAGTTGAAGCCCTCCCGATCGTTAAGCCCCAGGTACTCCCGGGCACAGTCGATGTCCTCCGGCGCGGCCTCGTCCTTCCACAGGGCCAGGGGGCTGTTGTCGTGGGTGCCGGTATAGCACACGCAGTTCTCCGTGTAAGAGTGGGGCAGATAGCTGCTGGTATCCCGGGAATCGAAGGCAAATTCCAGCACCTTCATGCCCGGCAGACCGGAATCCTGCAAAAGCTGCTGGACGCCTGGGGTGGGATAGCCCAGATCCTCGGCGATGAACCGCAGCTGGGGGAACCAGCTCGTCAGCACGCCCACCAGGCTCATGCCCGGGCCCTTGACCCAGTGCCCGTTCTTGGCGGTGGTCTCGCCGTAGGGCACGGCCCAATAGGCATCGAAGCCCCGGAAATGGTCGATACGGATCACGTCATACAGCTTGGAGGCCCCGTCTACCCGGCGGATCCACCAGCCGAAGCCGTCGGCCTGCATCCGGTCCCAGGCGTACAGGGGATTGCCCCACAGCTGACCGTCGGCGCTGAAGTAGTCCGGCGGCACGCCGGATACCTCCGTGGGAACGCACTGGTCGTCCAGCTGGAAGCACTCCGGCTCCGCCCACACGTCGGCGGAGTCCATGGCCACATAGATGGGCAGGTCGCCGATGACCTGGATGTCCAGGCCGTGGAGATAGTCCCGCAGCCTGTTCCACTGGCGGAAGAACAGGAACTGCAAATAGGTAAACAGCTCCACGTCCTCCCGCAGCAGGGTGCGGTACCGCTCCAGCACCTCCGGGGATTTCCGCAGGCGGATGTCCGCGTCCTCCCACTCCGTCCAGGAGCGCATGCCAAAATGGCGCTTGCAGGCCATGTACAGGGCGTAATCCGGCAGCCAGCGGCTGTTCTCCGCCTGAAAGGCGGCCACCTCTGCCTGGTCCCGGACCCAGCCTCGGTCCTTGGCCTTCTGCAGCACGGCGAAGCGGCTCTCATAAATCTTTCCGTAGTCCACATACCGGGGATTGGTTCCCCAGTTCTGGCTCTCCACCTCATCCCGGGTCAGCAGCCCGTCCTCGATCAGCAGCTCCAGGTCGATGAAATACGGATTGCCCGCATAGGTGGAAAAGCTCTGATAGGGGGAGTCGCCGTAGCTGGTGGGGCCCAGAGGCAGCATCTGCCAGCAGTGCTGCCCGGCGGCGTGGAGAAAATCGGCAAAGTCATAGGCGGCCTTGCCCAGAGTCCCGATGCCGTAGGGAGACGGCAGGGAAAATACCGGCATCAAAATGCCGCTGCAACGATTCATATGTCAGTCAACTCACTTATCAGAAAAATGCTTTGTTTTTTTAGCCCTTCACGGCTCCGGCGGCCACGCCCTTGATGATGTGCTTCTGGCAGCACAGATAGAAGATGATCACCGGCAGGATGCTCAGCATGATCAGGGCCATGGTGGCGCCCATGTCCACGGTGCCGTAGCTGCCCTTGAGGTACTGGATGTGGATGGGGATGGTGCGGTACTGGTTGATGTCCAGCACCAGGCTGGGCAGCAGATAGTCGTTCCATACCCACATGATCTCCAGCACGCCCACGGAGATCATGGTGGGCTTCAGCATAGGCAGCACCACCCGGAAGAAGGTGCCCACCGGGCCGCAGCCGTCGATGGCGGCGGCCTCCTCGATCTCCAGCGGCAGACTCTTGACAAAGCCCGTGAACATAAACACGGCAAGGCCCGCGCCGAAGCCCAGGTATATCACGGGGATGGTCCAGGGGGTGTTCAGATGCGCCTGGTCCGCCGTCCGGGCCAGGGTGTACATGACCATCTGGAAGGGCACTACCATGGAGAATACGCACAGGTAGTACACGATCTTGCTGACCAGGCTCCCCACCCGGGAGATGTACCACGCCGCCATGGACGTGCACAGCAGGATCAGCGCCGTGGAGGTAATGGTGATGAAGAAGCTGTAGAATACCACCTTATAGAAGGCGAAGTTGCCGAAGGTCATGCCCTTGACATAGTTCTTCAGCCCCACAAAGGATTCCGCCGTGGGCAGCTTGAAGGTCTCGGTGTTGACAAAGGCGTTGGCCTTCAGGGAGTTGATGAGCACCAGGAGCACCGGCATCAGATAGATCACGGAGATGATGGTGAACACCACCGTCAGCAGCGCCTGACGGCGCTCTCTGCGGCGCAGAGCTTCGGTTTTGATCATTGCTGCACCTCCTTGCGGCGGCTGGCCTGAAGCTGGATGATGCTGATGGCCGCCACCACGATGAAGAAGATCACGGCTTTGGCCTGACCCGCGCCGCGGTTGCCGCCGCCGTTGGTGCCGAAGGCGTTGACGATGTTCAGGGCCAGCATTTCCGTTGTTTTGATGGTCTCTCCGTTGCCCAGCTGCTGGAAGGGACGCCCGGCGGTCAGGGCCAGGTTCTGGTCAAACAGCTTGAAGCCGTTGGTCAGGCTCAGGAACATGCAGATGGTGATAGAGGGCATCACGTTGGGGATGGTGACCCGCCACAGGGTCTGCCAGCGGTTGGCGCCGTCGATGCGGGCCGCCTCCAGCATATCCTCGGGCACGGCCTGGAGTCCGGCAATATAGATGATCATCATATAGCCGATCTGCTGCCAGCACACCAGGATCACCAGACCCCAGAAGCCGTATTTCGTCTCCAGGACCACGGAGGTGTTGTACTTGATGAGGATGCCGTCGAAGATCATGGACCAGATATAGCCCAGCACGATGCCGCCGATGAGGTTGGGCAGGAAGAACACCGTGCGGAACACGTTGGTGCCCTTGAACTTCTGGGTCAGTGCATAGGCAATGGCAAAGGCAAACAGATTGATAGCGATCAGGCTCACCAGGGCAAACAGCGCCGTGTACCAGAACGCGTGCATATAGCCGGGGTCCTGGAAGGCCTTCCGGTAGTTTTCCAGCCCCGTCCATGTCCACTGGCTGGTAATGCGGAAGTTGCAGAAGGACAGAAACAGCCCCTTGAAGAAGGGGTACAGGAAGCCGATGCAGAAGGCCCCGAAGGTGGGCAGCAAAAACAGCCACACCATGCGCTTGATGGGGCGGCGGATCAGCCGGGAATTCAGCGCGGCCTCGTCCCGGCGGTGTTTCGGAAGTTTCATGACGCCTCTCTCCTATCTATGTTTTTTCCGGGCGGTGCCCGGAGCTCTTGCCCGGTCCATACCGGCCAACAGCTCTGTGCGCCGCAGGTGAGAAAATCGGGGGCGGGCGATAAGCCCGCCCCCGGTCCTATTGCGTTACAACGGAGCGCTTATAGCTCAGCCGTTCTCCTTGGCATACTGGGTGGCCCAGCCGTCCACGAAGGCGGTCTTGACGTTGTCCCAGCTGCCGCCGTTGACGGTGTACTGGGTCAGAGCGTCCACCACGCCCGCACGCCAGTCATCCACGGCGGGAGTCCAGTTGAAGGCCCAGGTCACAATGTACTTGCCGGCAGCGGTATAGGCGTTGGCATCGGCAAAGAACACGTTCTCGGGGGTCTTGGCGTTCTTGAAGGGGCAGGGGCCAAACTGCTCAGCCAGCATGGTGGTGCCCTCGTCGGAGGTGACGACCCACTTCATGAAGTCCAGAGTAGCCTGGATGTCCTCTTCCTTGGCGTTCTTGTTGACAGCCCAGCAGTTCTCGGTGCCGCAGCACAGACCGGACTGCTCCTCGCCCTCAACGCCGCAGTAGATGGGGATCATGGCCAGATCCTCGGGGTTCATCTTAAAGCCCTTCTCCTCGCCGGTGAGGTTGGCATACTCCCAGGAACCGTTCTGATAGAACACAGCCTTGCCCTGGCCGAATTCGGCCTCGGAGGCGTCGCCGGTGGCGGTGGTCAGAGCAGCGCCGGTGGTGGCGGAGTCAGTGGTGTACAGATCCCAGACGTTCTTGAAGTTGTCCAGATAGCTGCCCTTGATGCTGGCGGGCTGAGAGGTGACCTTGTCATCCCGGAACTCATAGAACAGGGGCATATTGGCCAGATGGCCGGAGAAGCGCCAGCTGGAGGAGCCCTCCAGGCCGGCGGAGCTGAAGGCGTCAAAGCCCAGCTCGGCAGCGCGGCTGTGGATGTCGTCGGCGACCTTCTTCAGGGTCTCAAAGTTGGTGATATCGGAGATCTCATAGCCGGCCTGCTTCAGCAGAGCCTTGTTGACGATGATGCCAAAGGCCTCATAGCAGTAGCCGATGGACACGGTCTCGCCGTTGGCATTCTTCAGGTTGAAGTCCTGGGTGGTCATTTCCTTCATGACGTCGGTGTTATCCAGAGGATAGCAGAAATCGCCATAGGAGTTGACGGCGCCCTGGTTGCCCACCTGGAACATGGTGGGAGGAGCGGACTTGTCCAGCTCGGAGGTCAGCATGGTGTCATACTGGCCGGAGGCGGCGGTGACGACCTTGACCTCCACGCCGGTCTGCTCGGTGTAGGTCTTGGCCAGCGCCTGCCAGGCCTGATCGGCCTCGGGCTTAAAGTTCAGGTAATACACGGAGCCCTTGGTCTCCGTGCCGCCGTTTGCGGGGGTCTTGGCGCAGGCTACCAGGGACAGAGCCATGACAGCGGCCAGGATCAATGCAAGAGTTTTCTTCATGATCAATTCTCCTTCATTATATATTTTTCAGGCGGTTTCCGCCGGAAAAACTAAGAAATGTCGCGGACGGATTCCCCGGTCCGCAGGGTGGTGTGGGCAGTCTCCCGGATGGGTCCGCCCCGGTGCTCCACCATGTCCAGCAGGATCTCCACGCTGCGCCGTCCCATGTGCTCCATAGGCTGGCACAGGGTGGTCAGGGTGGGGTTGATGTACTCGGACATCGTCAGCCCGTCGATGGCGATGACGGAGCAGTCCCGGGGGATCTGCTGCCCGGCCTCCCGCAGGGCCCGCATGGCCCCGATGGCCATGTTGTCGGAGATGGCGAACAGGGCCGTGAACCGCGCCCCCTCCATCAGCCGCCGCCGCACCGCCAGATACGCCTGCCGGATGTCGAAGGACCCGGCCTCGATGACCAGCTCCTGCTCCAGGGGCAGGCCGTGATCCGCCAGGGACCGGACATAGCCCTGATACCGCAGCTGGCTGATGGAGCGGTCCTCCGCGCAGGATACCAGCGCCGCAATGCGCCGGTGCCCGCACCGATACAGCTCCGACACCGCCCGGTAGGCCTCCTCCTCGTCGGCAATGGATACCGACGCATAGGAATCCGACGGCAGGGTGCCGTACTGGTTGCTGTAGGAGCAGCAGACAAAGGGGATGTTCAGCGGCGCCAGCTCCTGGGGCGAATAGTCGGACCGGCCGCCCAACAAAATCAGGCCCCGCAGCCGCTTTTCCCGCTCCATCATGGCGCCCCGCTTCACCTCGTCGTCGCAGGTGCCGATCTGCTGCATCACCAGGGTATAGCCCCGGGCGGTGACCTGCTCCTCGATGACCCGGATGATATCCGTGTAAAACGGGTTGGACACGCCCCGCACCACCAGGCCGATGGCGTCGGACTTGGTTTTCACCAGATCCCTGGCGGTGTTGTTGGGAATGTAATTGGACTGCTGAATGGCGGAGAGCACCTTGCGCCGGTTCTCCGGGCTCACGTCCGGACGGTCATTGAGCACCCGCGACACCGTGCTGACGCTGACGCCGCACTGCCGCGCAATATCCTTGATGGTCATATACCGCGCTTCGTCTCCTTCCTGGGCCATTCCACAGCGTGGAAACATTACCGGTAACGTTCCCGACCGCTTACGGTATTACTTTACCAACTTCCGCGTGCTGTGTCAATGGTATTTGTAATTTTCTCCGAATCTCACAGTTTTTTGTCGTATTTTGTTGTGATTTTAACGGACGTCCTGCCGCAGAAGCTCCTCCAGCCGGGACTCGCCCAGCACCCGGATGCCCTGCTCCCGCAGAAGCCCGGCGGCAGCGCCCCAGCCCGCCGTCAGCGTGCCGGAGAACGTGCCGTCATATACGGCCCCGGAGCCGCAGGAGGGGCTGCGCTCCTTGAGGACGGCGGCCTCCGCCCCGGTGAGCCGGGCCAGCTCCAGCACCGCCTCCGCCCCCCGCCGGTACGCCGCCGTCACGTCGGCCCCCTCCCGGGTGACTACCCGCTGCCCGCAGATCTCTGCCGGCGGGCGGGGCGTGGGCAGGCCGCCGAAAATTTCCCCGCACACGGGGATCACCTGATGCCTGCGGCAAAGCTCCTGCGCCAGGGGATGGCGCTTGCTCTGCCCGTCGTACCGGCAGGGCACCCCCAGCAGGCACGCGCTGACCAATACCGTCACAGGACCAGCTCCCTTCCGTTCAGGCAGGCATAGACCAGCGTTTCCCCCTGATACCGCAGCTTCAGAGAAAAGAATGGCACATCCCGCCGCAGCAGGTCCAGGAATATCCTGTCCCCGGCCCACTGGGGCAGGGCCGCCAGCCGGTCCTTATGGATCCACTCCAGCACGCCCTCGCCGCAGTCGTCCCGGACGCTGCCGGTCCACGCATCAGCGGTGAACAGGTGCATGTATTCCGTCTCCCACCGGTCGGACACAAAGGTGACGATGCCGCGATAGCGGTACCCGGTGACGGTCAGTCCCGTCTCCTCGCGGATCTCCCGCAGGGCGCACTCCTCGGGACTCTCGCCGTCCTCGAACTTGCCGCCGATGCCGATCCACTTGTCGCGGTTGCAGTCGTTCTCCTTTTTCACCCGGTGGAGCATCAGATACTCCCCGGCGGGGTTTTCGATATAGCAAAGGGTGGTGTACCGCATGTCCTCGCCTCCTCCGGCTACACATTATAAAGCAGCCCCGGGAAAAACGCAACCCTTGTGAAACGGAACAGCCTGTGCTATAATGTCCTCAATTTACAACAAAGAGAGGTATCGCTATGCTGCTGATCCAGAACGCTTACATAAAGCCCATCACGGGCCCGGACATTCCTGACGGCTGTCTGCTGGCCGACGGCGGCCGCATCGCCGCCATCGCTCCCCACATCGACCCGCCGGAGGGCTGCACCGTCATCGATGCCGGCGGCCGCCTGCTGACCCCCGGCTGTGTGGAGGCCCACTGCCACATCGGCCTGGACAACGAGTGCCTGCGCTGGGAGGGCATGGACTACAACGAGGTGGTGGAGCCTCTGACCCCCCAGCTGCGGGCCATCGACTCCATCAATCCCCAGGACGGGGCATTCCCCAACGGACTCCGCGGCGGCGTCACCACCGCCTGCACCGGCCCCGGCAGTGCCAACGTGGTGGGCGGCACCTTCACGGTGCTGAAGCTGGCCGGCAAGCGGGTGGACAATATGCTGCTGAAGGAGCCCGCCGCCATGAAGTGCGCCTTCGGCGAGAATCCCAAGGGCTGCTACGGTCAGGGCATGAAGAAAAGCCCCATGACCCGCATGGCCGTGGCGGCGCTGCTGCGTGAGCTGCTGTTCAAGACCCAGCGCTACCGGGACGACAAGCTGGCCGGAAAGAATCCCCCCTTCGACATGAAGCTGGAGGCCATGCTGCCGGTGATCAACGGCGAGATTCCCCTGAAGTGCCACGCCCACCGGGCCGACGACATCCTCACCGCCGTGCGCATCGCCAAGGAATTCGGGGTGAAGGCCACCCTGGACCACTGCACCGACGGCGAGCTGATCTCCGACGAGCTGGCCAAGGAGGGCCTGCCGGTGTTTGTGGGCCCCACCCTGGGCAGCAAGAGCAAGGCCGAGCTGCGGCACAAGAGCTTCACCACCCCCGGCGCCCTGTACCGGGCGGGCCTCACCGTCAGCATCATCACCGACGCACCGGTGATCCCCCTGGAGAATCTGACCATGTGCGCGGGCCTGGCCGCCAACGCGGGTCTGCCTATGGACGAGGCGTGGCGGGCCATCACCATCAACCCCGCCCGCAGCCTGGGCATCGACAGCCGGGTGGGCAGCCTGGAGCCCGGTAAGGACGCGGATTTCGTCCTGTGGACCGCCGACCCCCTCACCACCATCGGCGGCCAGGCATATATGACCGTCATCGACGGCAAGGTCGTATACCGGGCGGAGTAAATTCGCCTAAATTCCCGGGAAATCCCGATTCCCTCTTGCGAAGAGGCGGTTTTTCCTGTATAATCAACCAACAGCACACTACAAAGGGTATCCGATACCTATTTTCGAGAGGACTGAAACAACTATGAGTGCATCCAGAGAAAAGAAAGCCCGTCAGGAGTTCGCCGCCAGCGGCGCCGTGGACCCCAAGGCCGCCCGCCAGGCGGAGGAGCGCGCCAAGCAGCGCCGGAACAACTGGCTCTACGGCGGCATCGCCATCGTGTTCGTGCTGGTGGCCGCCGTTCTGCTGGTCTGGAACTCCAACGTGATCCAGCGGGGTGCTTCCGCCGTCACCGTGGAGGGCGAGACATATTCCGCCGCCGAGGTCAGCTATTTCTACCATGTGGCCTATAACTCCATTGCCCAGAGCCAGTATGCCTCCTATTACGGCCTGAGCAAATCCACTCCCCTGACCCAGCAGAGCCTCAGCGACATGGCCAAGACCCTGCTGGGCGTGTCCGACGACATGACCTGGGACGCCTATTTCAGGGACGCCGCCAAAAAGAGCCTGATTCAGATCACCATGCTCAAGAAGGGCGCCGCCGAAAAGAACATCACCTGGAACGACGACATGCAGAAGGAGCTGGACTCCACCATGGAGACCCTGGCCACCTATGCCAAGTCCGCCGGCAAGAGCGAGGCTGAGTATATCAAGCAGCTCTACGGCAGCAACATGACCGTCAAGATCTTCAAGGGCATCCTGAAGGACACCATCATTGCCTCCCACTATCAGCAGGATTATATCGACAGCCTGCAGTACACCGACGAGGAGCTCCAGAAGTACTACGAGGAGAACAAGAACTCCTTCGACGTGGCCAACTATGAGATGATCACCTTCAAAGGCGCCGCCGCCTCCACCAAGGACGCCGACGGCAACACCGTTCAGCCCACCGAGGAGGAGAGCGCCGCCGCCCTGCAGAAGGCCAAGGACGCCGCCGCCGCCGTGCTGGAGACCGTCAAGTCCGGCATCCTGCCCGAGAAGGCCGCCAAGGAATATGAGTCCATCGCCACCTATTCCCACCCCGAGTCCGGCACCTACAGCGGCGATGCCGCCACCAAGTGGGTGTTTGACGACAGCCGCCAGGCCGGCGACACCGAGCTCGTGGAAAACGGCACCTCCATCTATCTGCTGATCTTCCACAGCCGCAGCCGCAACGATTACAACACCGTGGACGTGCGCCACATTCTGTTCAAGGTGGACACCTCCAGCCTGGACAGCAAGGCCGACGATTACCAGGCCAAGCTGGAGGAGCTGAAGGCCGGCAAGAAGCAGGAGGCCGAGAACGCCCTCCAGGCCTGGAAGGACGGCGACGCCACCGAGGAGAGCTTCGCGGCCCTGGCCAACAAGCTGTCCGAGGACCCCGGCTCCAACACCAACGGCGGCCTGTATAAGCAGGTCTATAAGGGTCAGATGGTCAGCGAGTTCAACGACTGGTGCTTCGACGAGAGCCGCAAGGCCGGCGATACCGGCATCGTGGCCAACGATGCCGCCGGCGGCAGCTACATCGGCTACCACGTCATGTACTTCGTGGGCACCGACGATCCCTATTGGATGGTCCAGGTCCGCAACGCCATGACGAACAAGGACTACTCCGAGTGGTCCGCCAACCTGGTCAAGGACATCACCGCCACCGAGAATTCCGGCATGAAGTACGTGGGCTGAACCCCATTACGCAACAAAAAAGAGGCTGGCGGCTGCCAGCCTCTTTTCCACTGTTATCCGACAAGGAGACCGCTATGGAACACAGATTTTTACGCACGGAAATGGTCCTGGGGGACCGGGCCCTGGACCGGCTCTCCCGCTGCCATGTGGCGGTGTTCGGCCTGGGCGGCGTGGGCAGCTACGCCGCCGAGATCCTGGCCCGCTCCGGGGTGGGGGAGCTGACCCTGGTGGACCAGGATACCCTGAGCCTCACCAATATCAACCGCCAGCTGTACGCCCTGTCCTCCACCGTGGGGGAATATAAGGCCGAAGCCGCCGCCCGGCGGTGCCGGGACATCAACCCCGGCCTCCGGCTCCACCCCCTGTGCGCCACCTATGACGCCGCCCACCGGGATGCGTTTTTCACCGGGAAATTCGACTATATCGCCGACTGCATCGACCTGGTCACCTGCAAGCTGGACCTGATCGCCCAGGCGGGGCAGCGGGGCATCCCCATCATCTCCGCCCTGGGCACCGGCAACAAGCTGGACCCCGGCCTTTTGCAGATAACGGACATTTCCAGGACCTCTGTCTGCCCCCTGGCCCGGGTCATGCGCCGGGAGCTGCGGGACCGGGGCATCCGGCACCTGAAGGTGGTGTACAGTCCCGAGCCGGCCGCCGAGACCCTGCAGCTGGAGGCCCCGTCCCCCGGGCGGCGCAGCGTGCCTGCCAGCGTGCCCTGGGTGCCCTCCACCGCCGGCATCCTGATGGCCTCCGCCATTGTCCGGGACCTGATAGCGGATAGTGAGGATTGATATGGATATTATACGGGATATTGAAAATTTTGTCCCGCTTTGTCCCCAGGAGCAGCGGGACAAGACCGGGATTTTGCGGTTTTTGGCGGGACATCCCGATGCATTTGACCGGGAGAACCTCACCGCCCATATGACCGCCTCCGCCTGGGTCCTGAGCCCGGACCGGCGGCAGGTGGTGATGGTGTATCACAACCTCTATCACTCCTGGTCCTGGACCGGCGGACACGCCGACGGGGACCGGGATCTGCTGGCGGTGGCCATGCGGGAGGTAACGGAGGAAACGGGTCTGCGGCAGCTGGAGCTGCTGCACCCGGGGATCTTCTCCCTGGAGTGCCTGACGGTGGACGGCCACGAAAAGCGGGGGCAGTATGTCCCCAGCCACATTCACATGAACGTCACCTATCTGCTGGGCGCCCGGGATCGGGAGCTGCGGCAGAAGCCCGACGAAAACAGCGGCGTGGCCTGGTTCACGCCCCGGGAGGCGCTGGAGGCGTCCACGGAGCCGTGGATGGTCCAGCGGGTATACAGCAAGCTGACACAGCGCGCCGCAGCCTATATGGCCCGGTAAGGAGGCAATTGTTCCATGGCAAGACGAAAGCCGGACCCCGGCGCAATTTATGTATCCCCCCGGCTCCAGGCCAGCCTGGAGCCCATGGGCCGCTGCGCCCTGACCACGGTGACGGCCCCTATGGGCTACGGAAAGACCACGGCGGTAAACTGGTTTTTAGCGGCCCAGCCGCCGGGCTCGGCCATCCGCGTCAGCATTTATTCCGACAGTCTGCCTGCCCTGTGGGAAAGCGGACGGCGGGCCTTTCGGGCCGCCGGACTGACCGTCCTGGAGGGCTTTGACTGCCCCATGGATCCGGCGGCCACCGGCCTGCTGGTGGATACCCTGTGCCGGGAGCTGCGGCGGCCGGAGCCCTGGTATCTGTTTGCAGATGACCTGCACCTGCTGCCTGATCCCCGGATGGCGCGGTTTTTATGCGAACTGGCGGCGAGACTGCCGGAAAACGTCCACCTCATCGCCGCCAGCCGGGACCGGATTCTGTCCGGGGATCAGGTGCTGCGGCTGGGCGGACGGCTGCACCGCATCGGCGCGGAGCAGCTGCGGCTGGAGGGCGGCGAGCTGGCGGCCTATGTCCACCGCTGCGGCGCGGCCCTGGACCAGGAGCAGCTGGCAGAGCTGCAGCAGGCCACGGAGGGCTGGATGGCCGCCGTTTACCTGCGGCTCCGGGCCCTGACGGAGCAGGGAGCGGACCCCGGGGAAACGGACATTTATGAGATGTTCACCGCCGCCATGCTGCGGCCCCTGCCGCCCCGGCGGCAGAGGTTCCTGGCGGTTATGGGTCAGGCCGACGAGTTCACCGGGGACATGGCCCGGTATATTACCGGCCAGCCGGACACACCGGAGATCCTGGCGGACCTGACGGCGAAAAACGCCTTTGTCACCCGGCTCCCCGGCGGGGGATACCGGTTCCACCACATGATGAAGGCTTGCGCCCAGCGGGATTTTGACGCCCTGCCCCCGGAGGAGCAGGCGGAATACCGGGCCCGGTACGGCCGCTGGTATGCGGACCGGGGGGACTATTTGCAGGCCCTGGCCGCCTTCGGCAAATGCGGCCGGTGGGACGCGGCCCTGGACGTGATCCAGCGGGATGCGGGCATTCTGCTGGCGGCCCTGCGGCCCCAGCAGGTGCTGGAGCTGCTGGACTGCTGCGGTGACCGGGTGCTGATGGAGCACCCCACAGCCCTGCTGGTGCTGATGCGGCGGATGTTCACCTGGGGGCAGATCCCCCGGATGCAGCAGCTGAAGGCGCTGCTGCTGGAATCCGTCCGGAATCACCCGGACATGACGCCCCGGCAGCGGGGCAATCTGCTGGGAGAGTGCGACCTGATCGAAAGCTTCCTGCATTACAACGACATCACGGAGATGAGCCGCCTGCACCGCAGCGCCAGCCGCCAGATGACCGACCAGGCCGTCAGCATCCAGAGCCGCGGCAGCTGGACCTTCGGATCGCCGTCGGTGCTGATGATGTTCCACCGGACCCCGGGGCAGCTTTCCCGGGAGCTGGCGGAGATGGACGACTGCATGCCCCACTATTACAAGATCACCGGCGGCCACGGCATGGGCGCCCAGCGGATCATGGAGGGCGAGGCGGCCCTGGCCCAGGGGCGCCTCAACGACGCGGCCATTGCTCTGGAGCGGGCCCGGGCAGATATCCGGGGCAGCGGCCAGGAAAATATGGCTCTTTGCTGCGACTTTCTGGAAATGCGGCTGGCCCTGGCCGCCGGGAAAGCCCCGGAGACGGACCTGCGCCGCCGCCGGGAGCAGCTGCTGGGCCGGCACAACGCCATGTGGCTGCACATTTTCGACAGCAGCAGCGCCTGGTGTCTGGCGCTGCTGGGGCAGGAGGAGAGCATCCCCTCCCTGTTCCGGGAGCACCGGCTGGATACGGTGAATTTCCTGGGGCCCTGCGTGCCCATGATGCGGATGATCGAAAACCAGGTATTCCTGGCCCAGGGGGCCTATGCCCGGGTCATCGGCGGCAGCGATAAGCTGCTGGCTCTGTGCCGGGGGATGCACTACGCCCTGGTGGAGATCTATGTGCTGACGCAGACTGCCGCAGCCTATGAACGGCTGGGCAAACGCCGGGAGGCTGCGGCTCTGGTCCGGCAGGCGGCGGATATGGCCCGGCCCGACGGGCTGGTGCTGCCCTTTGCCGCCTGCTACCGGTACCTGCGGGAGGTGCTGCCGGAGGCCGGGGACGACTTTGCCGCCCGGGCCGCCCGGTTCGGCCAGAGCTTCCAGGCCGGGTGCCAGGCGGTGCAGATCGTCCGGCAGCGGCCGGAGACCTTCGCCGCTCTGACAGAGCGGGAATGGGCCGTGGCCCAGCGGATGGCCCGGCGGCTCAGCAACCGGGAGATCGCCGGGCAGCTGTTCCTGTCCGAGGGAACGGTGAAGCAGTACATCAACCAGATCTACTCCAAGCTGCACCTGACCGGCGACGCCCGGACCAAGCGCCGCCGCCTGGAGGAGCTGATAGAAGACTGATGGAAGACTGACAGAAGAATAGCAAAATCCCTCCGGCTCCGGCCGGAGGGATTTTCAGCCTGTCAAAAATCCTTTTTGACAGGCTGAAAGGCATTTTCAAAACTTCTATAAAAGTTCTGAAAATGCGATGATTGAAAACGAAAGACACCCCTGATGGGTTTCTTTCGTAACTATCTTCCTTTCCGAAGGCGGAGGCAAGCCTGCTTTTTTGACAGCCTGCTCAGTCTATCAAAAAAGAGCGCCGCCGCTGTTATGAGCTTCTCCCGGGGACCAGGGGAAACTCCCGCACCAGCTCATACGCCAGCTTATACTGCCGCCCGGCGGTGAGCCATTCCAGCACCCAGGGCAGGTGGAACCCCGCGTATCCGATGGGCAGCTCCCTCCGGCAGCGGTGGAACACGTCCATCAGCGCCGCGCCGTAATCCGGGTCCCGCAGATAGCCGGGGTTTTCCAGCCTGCGCCGCACCAGCCCGCAGATCTTCATGCACAGAGCCCGGTCCGGATACTCCTCCGGGGCCGTCTCCGCCCGGTCCAGGGCGTCCAGAGCCTCCCGGGTCCGGCCCAACCCCTCGCAGCACACTGCCAGCTTGTGCAGCTCCATGACCCGGGGCCGCTCCAGGGAGGAAAAATACCCATACGCCTCCTGATACCGGCCGCATTCCACCTGGGTGGCGGCCCGGTTATAGGCCATGGCCCGCAGGTCCTCCTGCCGTCCCAGGGCCCGGGCCATGCGCTCCGCCGCCCGATAGTGCTCCTCCATACCGTCCAGGTCCAGCTGGTTGCAGCATACGCTGCCCATAATCAGCCGGCATTCCAGCATCAGCCGCACCCGGCCGTCCCGGGCCGCCAGGTCGCAGCCCTGCCGCAGATAGGCCATGGCCCCGGTATAGTCGCCGCCCTGCTCATACCCGGCAATGCCCGCCATCAGAAAGCAGTACGCCTCCGGCAGCAGCCGCACCGCCTCCGGCTCCCGGTCCTGCACGATCCGCAGCAGCGCCAGCTGCCGCCGGTCCAGATACGGCTCCAGCGCCGCCGGGATGTCCGACGGGTCCTGCCGGTCCACGGCGTCCAGCACCAGGCCGTCCGCCGCCAGGGGACTGGACAGGATGGTCTCCAGCGCCTGGGAGAACGCCGCCCGGCTGTCCTGAAACGCCTCCTGCTCTCCGTCCAGCAGCTGCGCGTACCGCCGCTCCACCAGCCCCTCCAGCTCCGGCAGATTCTCCCCGTACCAGGGCAGGTCCAGCCGCTTCATCAGCAGCGCCAGCAGCTCCGGCGCGGCCTGGACCCGGCCCTGCTCGATCTTGGACAGATACGACGCCGCGCAGATGCCCCGGCACAGGCCCTCCTGGCTCCAGCCCCGCTTCAGCCGCTCCTGCCGCAGCCGCAGCCCCACGGCTGCCGCCCCGGCGCTCATTTGGCGCCTCCGGCGCACACCGGCGCCTCATACAGCTTCCCGTGGACGAAATAGTTATACGACCGGCACCCTCCGGCGCACCACGGCCCCATCCGGCACCGGGCGCAGTCTCCGGTCAGCAGCTCCGGGGTGAACCGCCGGTTATACGCAAACGCCTCCGGGTCCTCCCAGATGTCCCGCAGCCGCCGCTGCCGCAGATTTCCTTCGATGAACCGCTCATCGTACATAGATTCGCACCCCCGTATGTTTCCCACACTGTCGATGCCTATGGCGGAGATTCCCGCCCGGCACCCCTGGAAGCAGGCCCCGTCGGCGCCCCGCAGGCCCGGCTCCTCCTCTGTAAAGTAGCCCACGTTGTCAGCCGCACCCAGCATAAACGGCGCGCGGTCCCGGTGGCCCTCCACGAAGCGGATCACCTCCGCCGGGTCCATGCGCCAGTCCAGCCCCCGGGCGGCGTTGCCCATAGGCGAGCACGCCTGCAATTGCCATGCGGCGATGCCGGAGCCCTCCAGCACCCGGTACAGCTCCTCCAGCCGCCCCACGCAGTCCCTGCGCAGGGTGGAGATCACCGACGCCGGGATGCCGGCCTTCACCAGCGCCCCCACGGCGTCCATGGCCCGGCGGAAGCTGCCCGCCTGCCGTCCGGCGTCGTGTACGTCCTCCGGCCCGTCGATGGACACTGCCACGGACTCCACACCGGCCTCCCGCAGCTGCGCCAGCACCTCCGGCGACATCAGGTACCCGTTGGTGATCACCGCCACCGCCGCGCCCCGGCCGGTGAGCCGCCCGGCGATCTGCGCCCAGTCCCGCCGCAGGAACACCTCGCCCCCGATCAGCGACACCCTCCGGCACCCCAGCTCTGCCAGCTGGTCCGCCGTGTCCAGGCACTCCGCCGTGGACAGCTCGTCGGCCCTGGCCCGCCCCCCGGCGGACCCGCAGTACCGGCACCCGAAGCAGCACGCCAGCGTCAGCTCCCACACGCAGCTGCGCAGCCGGAACCCGCTCATTTCTTCTCCTTCACCACCGGCGCGGCATACACCGCCATGATGGGCGGCTCAGATCCGGGCCGCTCCGGCTTTTTCGGACCCTTTACCGGTTTTCCGTCAAGATCCCGTAAAAAGAAGTCCCGGGCATCCCCGTTGGGATATCCCGCTTTTTTGGATGTTTTCCTCTCGTTCATGGACATTGTCCTCCTGCCCTGTTGATTAATTACACATATTATAGCACAATCAGCCCGTCGAATCCAGAAAAATTTCCCTTATCCCCTGAAAATGCACTTGCATTCGACATGACTTTGTGATAGAATAACAACCAGATAACAATAAACTTTGGAAAACCAAAATAACACTTGAAAACGATACCGATATGCGCTATAATAACGTTCCGCAGCTGGGACCGGCATCCCGGCGGCGGAAGCGTTGTCGCATCTTCAATTAGGTCCGTTAGGGCCTGAAAATAATGCGCACCGCGCAAATAAACGCAATGGGAGGAACGAGGATATGAAGAAATGGAAACAGGCGTTGGCCCTTGTGCTGGCGCTGGTCATGGCCCTGTCTCTGGTGGCCCTGCCGTCCTTCGCGGCGGACGGGGACGCGGCCGATGGGACATTGCCCAATGGGGTTTCGGTCGTGAACCCCGGCGGCCCCACCGAAGGGGTCACTGGCATGGAAATGAGCAAGACCCTGCAGCTGAACGCAGACGGAAAAACCGGCATCCTGACCCTGGAGGCCTATGCTACCGGTCAGTCTCAGGTGGTGCAGAAGGACGTCCCCCTGGACATCGTCCTGGTTCTGGACACCTCTGGGTCAATGAAGAACAAAATTTCTGAATACCATGAGACCTATTCCATCAGCAACAACGGCACCTATTATTACATGGACAGCAATGGCCAGTATCAGCAGGCGTACTACTGCGGAGGGGGCTCTACTCATGATGGCGGCTGGTATACGGAGGAGCATAGTAATGGTGGGCTCTTTGGCATTGGAAAATACCATGGCGGCACCCGCCTGACCCCCAAGAGTTCGTCTGCGGATACGAATGGTGTCCAATTCTTCTACACCAGCTCGCAACTGACCAGAATGGATGCCCTGAAAACCGCTGTGAACAACTTCGCCGAATCCGTTGCTGCCAAGGCAAAGGGCTCAGACGGCCAGTATGGCGGTGAAGATGATGTTAATTATCGTATTGCTGTCGTTGAGTTTGCAAGTGAAGCATACAACTTGACGAATGGTCTGGTTGATATGGACACGTCTCGCGGCCTGACGCAAGTCAAAAGTGCGGTAAGTGGCTTGCAGGCTGGCGGTGACACTTACCCGGCGACGGGCTTGAACATGGCCAATTCGATTTTCGCCGCAAATCCCATTTCGGGCGATGGGCAGAGGGGCCGAGTTGTGATTATGTTCACGGACGGTTATCCCGCAGAGAGTGGAACGGATAACATCAACTACACACTTTGTGACAATGCCATCGCAAGTGCACAGACCAGCAAGGGAACGTACGGCGCGACTGTTTACACCGTTGGTATTTTTTCCGGTGCAAACCCCAACAGTAACATCGATACAAACTTTGATTATGGTAACCGCCAAGACGCGGTGAAACAGCTTGTGGCTGCCAACCGCTACATGCATTACACTTCCAGCAATTTCCAGAACGCGCAGTCTCTGCAAAATGGCGGCGAAAAGAGCAGCAGCGGCTATTACCTTGCAGCCAGCGATGCTGATGGTCTGAACAATGTGTTCTCCAGCATCAGTAGCACCATCGGCGGCTCGGACGCTACTCTGACGGACACCGCCACCATGGTGGACGTGATTTCCCAGTACTTCCAGTTGCCCGAAAACTATCAGGATTCCCTCAAGGCGTACACCGTTCCCTTTACCGGCACCGATGCCAGCGGCAATCGCCAGTGGGGCGCGAATCAGACCGACTACACAACCAGCATTAAGGTGGACGGTAGCAAGGTCTCCATCACCGGCTTTAACTACTCTGATAACTGGGTTGGCTTCCACACCGAGAATGGGACCCAGACGGCTCACGGCAGCAAGATGGTCCTGGAGATTCCGATCCAGGTTAAGGACGATACGGTGGGCCAGGTTCCCACCAACGATGAGACGAACTCCGGTATTCTGAATGGGAATGGGAGCCTGTTTGCCGGGTTTGTGAGCCCTGTGGTGAACTACGCTTACTTCACCGTGGTCCCCGTGATCAGCTCTGTGGACAACGACGGCAAGAACCAGGGCACTCCTGGTACAGAAAAGAAAGTCCGCCTGCTGGATAATCCGACCTATAACCTGGTGAACGAAGTCCCCGAAGGCTACCTCTACGGCGGCACCTTTGACGAGGCCGCCTGCACCAACGTCAACGCCAGCGTCAATGGTCAGAACCCCATGGCGATTACCCCTGTTGAGAATGAGTTCTACTATATCTGGGAAGTCCCCAACACCTATCTGACCCCCAGAAACTACAACGTCTGGCGTCACCTGCCGGAAAACAATGGCCAGAAGACCGTGGTCCGCCTGTATCCGCTGACCGCCGCCGACCGTATCCTGTATAAGCAGGTTGGCTTCGTCATCGACAACAAGGACTATGTCTCCGGCTGCAATGAATTTAATACCACGATCAACAATACCCCCACGCTGTATCAGACGGCTGTTGCCGAGCAGAATGGCCAGCATTATCAGACCCTGTACCTCGACAAGGGTGCCATCAAAGCCAGCAGCACGGCGATTGATGAAAGCGGCCTGGTAAGCGGCCAGCACATTGACGATGGCTGCCTGGCCGGTATCCGTTTGGATGACAATGGCATGGCCAAGTTTAAAAGCGACACCGGCGTGACCTTCCGGCCCTATTGGATTACCCTGGACAATGTCAAGGTCTACGGCACCACCGCCAGAACCTGCACCTATCTGGCAGATTCGGAGACTGCCCAGGTTACCAAGGACACCACTACTCTGCCCTGCGAATATATGGGCGATACGGTGACCACCCAGGCCATGAGCTTTGCGAAATCCTTCACCATGGACGACTCTCAGCCCGTGGTGGACGAGAGCCTGACCGTCACCGTGGTGGATGGCTCCAACACCACCCAGGTGAAGGTGGCCCCCAACGGCAGCGTCCGTGACCAGGTGGCCTACCAGGCTCCTGCCGGCAAGGTCTTTGCCGGTTGGTTCGCCGACCAGGCTTACACCACCCCCGCTGATCTGGACCAGGTCACGGAGGATACCACGATTTACGCCAAGTATGTCAGCGATTCCTATCTGGACCTGCACTATGTCCGGAATGGTCTGTTCCGCCTGCGCGGCGTCACCCTGATCTCCGCCGTGGATAACCCGGCCAACTATCAGGAGAGCGGCATCATTGTGGACGGCGTGAAGGTGCCTGTTGCCTACGCCAACCGCTATCGGCTGTTCTATACGGCCTCCGGCCTGTTCGGCGCTGCCCGCAATGCCAAGCTCATGATCACCCAGCAGAGCCTCTCCGGCTCTGGTACCCTGGAGGTCACCCCCTATTGGGTCACTCTGGACGGCACCCAGGTGCTGGGCCAGACCCACACCCTGCATTACAACACCCGCACCATTTGGGAGTGAGGAAAGGAGAACAGCATGAATTTTATGGATCCTCAGCTCCGCCCGGTTCTGGATAAGAATTCAATTGAAATTCCCGTCTCTGGCGGCGGCGGTCTCCAGAGCATCGGCAATGGCCGCTATGCCGTGACCCTGCCCGATGGCCAGCAGGTCATCGTGGACCAGCACGGCAACATCATCGGCTGAAACACCACAAGCGGAGGGATGGCTCATCCATCCCTCCGCTTCTCACACATGACGAATTTTTATCCATGAAACGACGACTTGTTCTTGCCGGTGTTCCCGTAGACGTGATCACCGCCTATGATGATTACTATCCGTATTTTTCTCCCTATCTGGAAAAGAATGGTGGGACGACCCGGGATATCCCGCCCTGTCCCATAGATGACCGGGACATTCCGTCAGTGCGCATTCCGCCCCAGCGGCTCCGGAAGGCTGCCAGTATTTACCAGCCCGGGGACCCGGAATATTATGTGGAATATATGGAGCTGTGTCCCGCTGTCTCCTCTGCCATCACGGCTTTCGGCCGCATCGTGTTCCATGCCGTTTCCTTTATCTGGAAGGACCTGGCTTGGCTTATTACCGCCCCCAGCGGCACCGGCAAATCCACCCATTATTGCCTGTGGAAGCTCCTCTGTCCCGATGCGGTTCAGATCATCAACGGGGATAAACCCATTGTATATATGGAAAATGACCAAGTATTTGTCACTTCATCCCCTTGGACGGGCAAAGAAAACATGTCTCAGCGGCTAACCGCTAAATTGGGCGGAATTATATTTCTGGAACAGGCCAAAACCAACGAAATCAGACGACTAACCGTTCACGAATCCGCCGGAAAAATCTTTTCTCAATTCCTGTTTGATTGTAATACAGAGCAGGAAGTGAAATCTGCCTGTAAAATCGCTGAAAATATGCTGAAAAGCCCGGTCTGGCTTCTGAAAAACCGCGGAGATATCCAATCTGCCCAATTGTGCAGAGATACCCTGGCGGCAGCCCTGTCTGACCCTGCGATGAATCCGGCAAAAAAGTGATAAAAATGGTGAAATACTATGAAATATACCGTTATTCCCGGAGTAGTTCTTGCAGAAATCTGCGATGAACAATTCCTGGTGGCAACCGGACCCGCTCGCGGCAGGGTGCCGTATGTCAAAGGGCTGAACGAAACCGGAGCATACTTTTTCTCGCAAATTAAATCTGGATTATCCACAGAATCAATCATAAATGACGCCGCAGAACGATACGAAACAACGACTGAGATAATTGCTCCATCCTTCGGTAATTTTCTTCAGGCCCTTGTGGATTCCGGCTATCTTCAGGAAATCCCGGAATCAACTCCTCCGGCCAAACCAAAAACCGATCAATAATCCACAATAATGAACAAATACGCTCCAAAATTGGCTTTAATAGCCCATTTTGGAGCGTATTTGCAATTTTTTCGGGGTGGTTAATTCAGACTTGTCAGGCTTCCCGGAAAAGGGAAGCAGGGAAAGCATTGTGAAAATTTAATCATTTCTTGACGCAAAGCGGAATATTTGATAGGATAACTCCACACTAAGGTGAATAAAAATGCAGAAGGAGAGACGATATGGAACGCGAGAAGCTGGGGTCCCGGCTGGGGTTCATCCTGCTGTCCGCCGGGTGCGCCATCGGCTGCGGCAATGTGTGGAAATTCCCGTGGATGTGCGGCCAGTACGGCGGGGGCGGCTTTGTGCTGCTGTATGTGCTGTGCCTGGTGGTGCTGGGGCTGCCTATCATGACCATGGAGTTCTGCGTGGGCCGGGCGGCCCAGACCAGCCCCATCCACATGTATCAGAAGCTGGAGAAAAAGGGTCAGAAATGGCACATCCATGGGTATGTGTCCTTATTCGGCAGCATCGCCCTGATGGCGTTTTACACGGTGGTCACCGGATGGATCGTGTACTATTTCGTGCAGTTTCTCACGGGAAACAGCCAGAATCTGGGGTTTTCCGCAATGATCGCGGACCCGGGCGTCAACGTGACCTATCTGGCGGTGACGGTGGCGATGGCCTTCGGCGTTTTGTGCTTCGGCCTGCAGAGCGGCCTGGAGCGGGTCACCAAATACATGATGCTGCTGCTTTTGCTGCTGATGCTGGTGCTGGCCGTTCACAGCTTCACCCTGGACGGCGCGGCGGAGGGCCTGCGGTTTTACCTGGTGCCGGACCTGTCCAGAATCACCGGCAGCGTGGTGGTGGGCGCCATGAACCAGGCATTCTTCACCCTGTCGGTGGGCATGGGGGCCATGGCCATTTTCGGCAGCTACATCGGCAAGGAGCGGTCCCTGATGGGGGAGTCGGTGAACATCATCCTGCTGGATACCTTTGTGGCCATCGTGGCGGGGCTGATCATGTTCCCGGCCTGCTTTACCTATGGGGTGGAGGTCAACGCCGGCCCCAGCCTGCTGTTTGACACCATGGCCACCGTGTTCAACCACATGAATGGCGGCCGCTGGTGGGGAACCCTGTTCTTCCTGTTTATGGTGTTTGCGGCCCTGTCCACAGTGCTGGCGGTGTGCGAGGAGATACTGGCCATGGTGCGGGATCTTACCGGATGGAGCCGTCCGGTGGGGTGCCTGGTCTGCGGCGGGTGCATCTTCCTGGTGGCGCTGACCACGGCCCTGGGCTACAGCGTGCTGCACTTCCAGCCCTTCGCAGAGGGCACCTCCTGGCTGGACCTGTGGGATTTCCTGGTGTCCAACAACATTCTGCCCCTGGGGTCCCTGGTGTTTGCCCTGTTCTGCTGCAACCGGTTCGGCTGGGGATGGGACAGCTTCCTGCTGGAGGCCAACGCCGGCCGGGGCCTGAAGGTGCGGCAATGGATGAAGCCGATGTTTCAGTATGTGGTCCCCGTGGCCATCCTGTTCATCTATGTCTATGGCATGGTGACGTTCCAGTGGAAATAAGCATAAAAAATGAGAGGCGGGAGCCTCTCATTTTTTCAGACTGTCAAAAAAGCCTCGCAGAGTTCGCGGCCCGTAGGCCGCGAATAAGGTTCAATCCATTTTTCGCGGCGGCGTGTACGTCACGAAAAATACTTTGCGCGGAGAGAGTGTGTTTTCGCGCATTTTATGCGTGAAAACGCGCGGGTCGGAGCGAAAACTCTTTTGTCAAAAAAGGGCGTTGCCCTTTTTTGACAAGCTCAAAAAATGAGAGGCGGGAGCCTCTCATTTTTTATTGGGGGGGTTACTGCTTCACGGAGGGCTTCAGCTTCTCCGCGATGACGCACAGAAGGATGGTCAGCACCATGTCCGGCAGGGTGTAGCCCACGGGGGTGTCTACGCCCATCAGCAGGCGATAGGCCACAAAGCCCATGAGCCAGATCACCAGGTTCCGGGCGTCAGCGGCCACGGCGAAGCGGTCCCGGTGCAGCAGGAAGTGGTCGGCAATCTGCACGGCGATCATGGGGGCGAACACGGAGCCGATCAGGTACAGAAAGCCGGTGATATCGTCCATGGGGAACAGGATGGCCCCGGCCACGCCCACCACAGTGGTGATGATGGCCACCGTCTTGCCGCTGACCTTCCTGGACAGGGACTCGGCGGAGATGCCGGCGGACCAGGCGTCCAGGAACGTGGTGGTGACGGTGGAGAACACCAGGATCACCAGGGCGGCAATGCCCAGGCCGGCCTTGACCATGATGACGGCGATGTCATACTCGCCGGTGAAGATGGCCGCGCCCATGCCGATGACGTACATCCAGCAGGATACCAGACCGTAGGTGACCACGCTGGCTGCCGTGGCCCGGACGGGCTTCTGGGCCTGGCGGGTATAGTCGCTGATCAGGGGCAGCCAGGACAGGGGCATAGCCACCGCCAGCTCCACCGCCGCGCCGAAGGTCAGGCCCTCACCGGAGGGGGCGGCCATGGCGCTGCCGGAGAAGAAGATCACCTTGCACAGCACCAGGGTCAGCACGAACAGGGCGGCCATGGTGATCTTGTTGATCCAGCCCAGGTCGGTGATGCCCACCACGATCCACAGCAGGATCAATGCGCCGATGACCAGGCACCAGACCCAGCGGCCAACGTCGAAGATGCCGCCGATGGCCAGGGCACCGTCGTAGATCATGATGGCGGTCCAGCCCACCAGCTGCAGCACGTTCAGCAGAGCGAACAGCAGGCCGCCCTTCTGGCCGAAGCTCATTTTCACGGTCTCCATGGCGCTGCGGCCGGTGCGGCCGCCGATGAGACCCGCCAGCAGCATCATGCCGCAGCCGATGGCATGGCCGATGAGGATGGCCAGCAGGCCCTTACCCATGCCCAGAGGGGCGAAGGCCGTTCCGGTAAGGATCTCGGCCAGGGAGACGCCTGCCCCGAACCAGATCAGGGCGTTCTGAAAGGTGGAGGTCTTTTTCATTCCGCGAACCCTCCCTTCAGGTCAAACATGTGGTTCATGGGGCCGGAGCCCTTGCCCAGGTCCAGCATGGCGGCCAGCGCCCCGGAGATATACGCCTTGGCCCGCTCCACGGACTGGTCCAGGTCATAGCCCTTGGCCAGGTTGGCGGCGATGGCGCTGGACAGGGTGCAGCCGGTGCCGTGGGTGTTGGGGTTGGGGATGCGCCGGCCCCGGAACCACTTGCCGCCGCCGTCCCGCCACAGCAGATCGTCGGCGTCGTTGATCTGGTGGCCGCCCTTGCACAGCACGGCGCAGCCGTACCGCTGACTGATGGTCCGGGCGGCGGCCTCCATGCCGGCGGCGTCGGTGATGGGGAGGCCGGAGAGTATCTCCGCCTCGGGAATGTTGGGCGTCAGTACCGTGGCCAGAGGCAGCAGCTCCGCCGTCAGGGCGTGGATGGCGTCGTCACGCAGGAGCTTTGCGCCGGAGGTGGCCACCATGACGGGGTCCACCACCACGCGCTGCGCGCCATACCGGCGCAGCTTCTCCGCGATGACGGCAATCAGCGCTGCCGAGGAGACCATGCCGATCTTCACCGCGTCGGGGGCGATGTCCGTGAACACGGCGTCCAGCTGCTCCGCCAGGAAGTGGGGGGTGGATTCCAGGATGTCTGTGACGCCGGTGGTGTTCTGGGCCGTCAGGGCTGTGACCGCGCAGGTGGCGAATACGCCGTTGGCGGTCATGGTCTTGATGTCGGCCTGGATCCCGGCGCCTCCGCTGGAATCGCTTCCAGCAATGGTCAATGCTGTTTTCATGATGATCTGTCCTTTCTTTTTTCTACAGCATAGTTTTATAATGCGATGCAAGGTGGTGCCCCCAATGCACCGCTTGACTGCTGAAAAATCAGAGGATTTTTCAGCTAAGGTCAGCCGTTCAGCTCCGCCCAGTGGGCGGGAAGGGAGGCCAGAGAGGGGACGTACACGTCCGCCGTCCGGCGGAGGGCCTGCTGGTCCGCCTCGCCGTTGGCGTCGTATACGCCCACGGTGCGGTAGCCTGCCGCAGCGGCGGTTTGCAGGGCATAGAGCGAGTCCTCCGCCACCAGGGTCTGGTCCGGCGGCGTGCCCCGGGCCGCCAGGTGATAGATATCCGGCTGGTGCTTGCTGACGCCCAGCTCGCCGGTGGTGTAAATGGCCTCAAAGCAGGGCAGAAGGCCCAGCCGCTCCAGGGCCCGGGTCACATGGGAACGGGGGCTGGAGGTGGCGGCGGTGACGGATACGCCCCGGTCCCGCAGAAAGGCCAGAGCCGTCCGGGCTCCGTCCTTTTCCGGAACCTCGTTATAGTAATAATCCCGCAGCATGGCGGAAAGGTCCGCCAGAACGTCGGCGCTCTCCGGCAGGGGATAGTGGGTCCGGAGATAGTCCGCGCCCTGCTCCATGCTCATGGCAAACAGCAGCTCTCCCAGGCCCGGCTCCGGCGTGAGTCCCCGGCGCAGCAGGTAGCGGGCGCCCAGGTCCTTCCAGATGGACATGGAGTCCAGCACCACGCCGTCCAGGTCAAACACAGCGGCCCGGATCATGCCTGGAGCATCTCCCGGGTGGCGGCCTTCAGGTCCTCCGATGCCCGGCGGATATCGGCCGCGCCGTAGATGGCGCTGATGACGGCCACGCCGCAGATGCCGCTGCCGGAGAGCCTGTGTACGTTGTCCCGGCTGATGCCGCCGATGGCCACCACAGGAATGGACACGGCCCGGCAGATGGCCTTCAGGGTGTCGTAGGACACGTCGTCGGCGTCGTCCTTGGACCCGGTGGGGAACACGGCCCCCACGCCCAGATAGTCCGCGCCGTGCTTTTCCGCCAGCAGAGCCTGCTCCACCGTCTGGGCGGACACGCCGATGATCTTATCGGGCCCCAGCTTCCGGCGGACGTCCAGGGCCTCCATGTCGCTCTGGCCCACATGAACGCCGTCGGCGTCCATAGCCAGGGCAATATCCACATTGTCGTTGACAATAAAGGGAACGTGATAATCCCGGCACAGGGCCTGCAGCTCCCGGGCCTCTGCCAGGAACGAGGGCTCCGCCAGGGTCTTTTCCCGCAGCTGCAGCATGGTGACGCCGCCCCGCAGGCTCTCCTCCACCACGTCCCGCAGGGACCGGCCGCTGAGCCAGTGGCGGTCCGTAACGGCGTACAGCAGCAGGTCCTGTTCAGCGCACTTCATACTTGGCCCCCTTATCCAGCGCAGCGCCGTCCATGTTGTAGATGGCGTCGATGATGCGATTGCGATAGGTGGAGTTGCCGTCGCCCTGGGCCATACGGCTCCAGCCGATCTCACCGGCCAGGCCCATGGCGCACACGGCGGCAGCGGCGGCCTCCAGGCGGCGGTCCGGATTGGCCGCCACAAAGGCGGTCATCATGCCGGACAGCTGGCACCCGGTGCCGGTGATCTTGCCCATCTCCGGGCGGCCGTTGCGGATGACGAAGCAGCGGTCTGCGTCGCTGACCAGGTCGATGGCCCCGGTGACGGCCACAATGGCATGGCTGCGGCGGGCAAAATCCGTCACAAAGGCCACGGCGGCGTCCAGATTTCCGTCAGACACGGCATCGGACACGTCTGCGTCCACGCCCCGGGTCTTGCCGCTGCCCAGGGCCAGGGTCTTGATCTCGGAGATGTTGCCGCGAATCACGGTGAAGGGCAGCTTTTCCATCAGCTCCACGGCGGTGTTGGTCCGCAGGGCGGAGGCACCCGCGCCTACGGGGTCCAGCAGCAGCACATGACCCAGGGACGCGGCCTTTTCCCCGGCCCGGAACATGGCCTGGATGCTCCGCTGGTTCAGGGTGCCGATGTTGATGTTCAGCCCGCCGCAGATGGAGGTGATGTCCTCCACGTCCTCCGGCTCGTCGGACATGATGGGGCTGCCGCCGCAGGCCAGCAGGATGTTGGCCACGTCGTTGACGGTGACGTAATTGGTGATGTTGTGGACCAGCGGCACCGTGCGGCGGACGCTGTCCAGGCAAATACCCAGCATAAAAATACACTCCTTACAGCAAAAAATGCGGATATGCCCGGTAAAAGGCATATCCGCAATGCGTTATTCGTGCGCTGCGCCGGTATGTCCCTACGTTGGCATTATCCAAATCAGGTTGAAGGGTCAGGGCGATGACAGCCCACTCTCAGCCCGCTCCGGCGAGCTCCCCTGTTGACGTAGGGTATGATAACACGAGCGTTCGGGTTTTGCAAGGGGGTATGGAGGAAAAAGGGAAAAATCAGGGGGACAGGTGGCGAACGGAATAGTCCAGGATGATCTTTTTGCAGCGGGTGCAGTTGTATGCCGGGGCGCTGGCGCCGCCGAGGGTGGCGCCGCCCTGGTCCGCCAGAGGGAAGGCACCGTCGTCCAGGAAGGAAAAGGCGGCCACGGAGTCGGCCTCCCGGGACCAGTAAACGCTGGAGCGGGACTGGATAACGCCGGGGGTCATCTCCGCTCCGCAGAAGGGACATTTGTTGTTCATGGGAGTACCTCCTGTAAAAAATCCGGATTATAATTGAATGATCAATTATATTATACCATGTGGGGCCGGGAAGTCAAGGCGGGGCGGGTTTCGGCCCGGACTGGCAAAATTTCCAGATTTTACCGCTTGGATTCACAAAGATTTAATATTTTTTTTGTTGCCATTTTGTAACTTTTTGTTTATAATGTTACTCGATAGGAAAAAATGGACTTTTTGACGACGCCTGTCACAGGGCGTCGTATGAGTATACATCGAGGTATCACATGATCAGACTGACAAACGTTGAAAAAACATACGATAACGGCACCCACGCCCTAAACGGAATTTCCTTCGAGATACAGGACGGGGAGTTCGTGTTCCTGGTGGGCCCCTCCGGCAGCGGCAAGTCCACCATCATCAAGCTCCTGACCGGCGAGCTGGTGCCCTCCCGGGGCCGGGTGATGATCAACGGCTTCTCCATGAGCAACATCACCCAGCGGCAGATCCCCCTGATGCGCCGGACCATCGGCGTGATCTTTCAGGATTTCCGCCTGATCGGCAACAAAACCGTATACGATAATCTGAGTCTGGCTATGCGGGCGGTGGGAGCCTCCGCCAGGGAGATCAAGACCCGCATCCCCTATGTGCTGGGCCTGGTGGGACTGGACGGCAAGGGACGCCGGTTCCCCGATGAGCTGTCCGGCGGCGAGCAGCAGCGGGTGGCCATTGCCCGGGCGCTGGTGAACAATCCCAGCACCATCGTGGCCGACGAGCCCACCGGCAACCTGGACCCTGCCCGCTCGCTGGAGATCATGACTCTGCTGGAGCGCATCAACGCGCTGGGCACCACCGTGGTGGTGGTGACCCATGAAAAGAGCCTGGTGAATCATTTTGACAAGCGGGTCATTATGATCGACCATGGCGTGGTGGCCGCCACCGGCGTGGGCAGATACGAGGTGTGAGCATGCATAATTTCAAGTATTTCTTCCGGGAGGGAGCAGGCAACATGCTGTCCCACGGGTTCATGTCCTTTGCCGCCGTCGGCGTCACCGTGGCATGTCTGCTGATCATGGGCACCTTCTCCCTGGTGGCCTACAACGCCAACATCAACCTGCAGGACCTGCAGAAGGAGAACGCCGTGGTGGCCTTCGTGGACGAGAGCCTGACGGACGACGAGGCCACGGCGCTCCAGTCCCGGCTGGCGGCGATTCCCGGCGTGGCGGACTGCACCTTCGTCTCCCGGCAGGAGGCCCGGGACGAATATGTGGCCCAGTATAACGAGGACGACCTGTACAGCGACCTGGACCCCTCTATTTTCCGCCACCGCTATGTCATGCACCTGACGGACCTGAACCGGATGGGCCAGGTGGTGCAGGACCTGGAGAGCGTGGAGGGGATCGCCAAGGTCCGGGCGGACCAGGATATCTCCAACGGCTTCATCACCGTGCGCAACATCGCGGGGGTCATCAGCATCGCCCTGATCGCCATTCTGCTGATCATCTCCGTGTTCATCATTTCCAACACCATCAAGCTCACCACCTTTGACCGCCGGGACGAGATCGCCATCATGAAAATGGTGGGCGCCACGGATGGGTTCATCCGCTGGCCCTTCGTATACGAGGGACTGCTGCTGGGACTCATCGGCGCGGCGGTGGCCTTCGGGCTCCAGTGGCTGCTGTATGCCGCCGTATCCCAGGGCATCGCCAATTCCGACACCATGCAGCTGCTGCGGGTGGTGGACTTCCGTCAGATCTGGGCCCCGGTGGCGGCAGTATTCGCCGGCGTGGGCATCCTGGTGGGCGTGGGTGGCAGCCTGACCGCCATCCGGAAATTCCTGCGGGTATAAAAAGAGAGGAGACCGTCATGAAATCCAAACTGAAACAACTGACTGCCCTGGTGTGCGCCGTGGCCATGATGGCCGCCCTGTGTCTGGCCCTGCGGCCGGTGGACACGGCCTACGGCGCCAGTCTCAATGACCAGCTGGCCGAGACCCGGGCCAAAAAGCAGGAGATCCAGCAGCAGCTGGACAAGATCAAGTCCGACAAGGCCAAGGCCCTGGAGCAGAAGGAGCTGCTGGACCAGCAGGCCGCCATCATTGCCCAGCAGATCGACCTGCTGGAGGTGCAGATCCAGGACACCCAGGACCGGATCACCCAGAACCAGGCGGAGGAGGAGAAGCAGTACGACCTGTTCTGCCACCAGGTGCGGCAGGAGGAGGAACGGGGCACCGTGTCCTACTGGTCCGTGCTGTTCAAGGCCACGGGCTTTGCGGACCTGCTGAGCCGCATGGATTTTATCAACGAGATCGTGGAGCACAATCAGAGCGTCATTGACCAGCTGCGCACCCTGCGCCAGCAGCTGGCTCAGGATAAGGCGGACCTGGAGCAGCATCAGGCGGAGCTTACCGCCAGCAAGACGGAGCTGGACGCCCAGGTGGCCGAGGCTACCCGGGTGTTTGAGGAGTATGCCGCCAGCGAGGCAGGCCAGCAGGCGCTGCTGAACCAGCAGGCCGCCCGGGAGAAGGAGCTCCAGGAGGAGATCCGCAAGTCCGAGGAGGCCAGCCGCAACAACCAGACCGCCGTGGGCGGCTTCATCTGGCCCACCGCCTGCCGCCTGATCACCGGCGGCTACGGCGGCCGTGACGCACCGTGCCCCGGCGCCAGCACCTATCATCTGGGTGTGGACATCGGCGCCTCCTGGGGCTCCGACATTTACGCCACCAAGGCGGGCACCGTCATGCTGGCCAACGAAGGCTGGAACTATGGCCTGGGCTATTGCGTGAAGATTCAGCATGACGACGGCACCAGCACGGTGTACGGCCACATGAGCCGGGTCATCGCCGTGACAGGCCAGCGGGTGGCCCAGGGTCAGGTCATCGGAAAGATAGGCTCCACCGGCGTTTCCACCGGCCCCCACCTGCACTATGAGATCCGCATCGGCGGCGTCAACGGTACCGCCGTGAACCCCCTGCCGTATCTGCCCGGCTACGTCCGCTACGGCTGGTAAAATTCCGTATATTTTCCCCTCCTACCTTATAAAATAAGGCGGGAGGGGATTTTTATGCTGGGATATGTGCATCTGCTGCCGGAAACGCGCCCGGCGCTGGAGCGGCGCACCGTGGCTGGAACGGCCCTGTGGGTGCTGGAGGGGGACCTGGACGGCGGGCTGCTGCCCCGCCGCCGGCTGCGGCGATGGACCCGGCGGCTGGCGGAATGCGGTGTTTCCCACGCGGCCTTGCCCCCGGGCCGGGAGGCGGAGTTTGCGCCTATCCGGCCGGTGCTGCCGGACGGACTGCGGCTGGCGCTGCTGCCGCGGCTGCTGGACTGCCTGGCCCCGGCAGGGGACACGGCCCTGCTGCTGGCGGACCGGGCCGACAGCCGGACGCTGTGCGCCGCCCGGGTGCTGGCGGAGCGGTTCCGGCACCTACGGCTTTCCGTGGGGCCGGGGCAGGAGGCCTTGGAGCGGCAGCTGCTGCGGCGGCTGGGGCTGACTACCGGCGGGGGAGCTGCCGCCGTTACCGTGACCTTCGGGCCCCAGGCCCGGGAGGGCTGCGCCATCTACCTGACCCCGGACTGCGCCCGGCGGCAGCGGGTGGACTATATCTGGCAGGACGGGGAGAGCCCTGCTCCGGAGGAGCCGCTGCTGGCGGCTCTGCATCGGGCGGGGCGGCTGCCGGATGTGGGTGTCAAATCCGCGGAAACGCTTGACATCGGCCCATAAAATTACTATAATGCAACGTGACATATTATAGGTATATCGTGGCCGCCTTCCGGCGGACACCCGAAAGGAATGGATCAAATGGCAACTGTTAAAGAATTCCGCATGAGCCAGGAGCGCTATGACGAGCTCAAGCACGAGCTGGAGTACAGCAAGACCACCCGCGCCGACGAGATCGCCGAGCTGATCAAGGAGGCCCGGGGCTTCGGCGACCTGTCCGAAAACAGCGAGTACGACGAGGCCAAAAACGAACAGGGCAAGCTGTATTCCCGCATCGCCGAGCTGGAGGAGATCCTGCTCCACGCCGTTATCGTGGACGAGAGCGATGTGGACTCCGATCGGATCTCCATTGGCTGCCGCGTCACCGTGACGAACCTGGATAACGGCAAGCAGCTGCCGGAATACACCATTGTGGGCTCCCAGGAGGCCAACGTCATGGAGCGCAAGGTGTCTGAGGATTCCCCCTTCGGCAAGGCGCTGATGGGCAGCAAGGCCGGTGACCAGATCACCGTGGAGGCCCCCCGGGGCGTTATCCACTATCGTGTGGATACCATCGAACGATAACCAGAGAGGAGAACTGCACATGGCAGAACAGAATCATCAGCAGCAGGACCTGCGGGAAATCCTTCAGATTCGCCGGGACAAGCTCAAGGCATTGCAGGACGCGGGAATGAACCCCTTCGAGATCACCCGCTATGACGTGACCCACCATGCCCAGGAGGTCAAGGACCATTTTGACGCGCTGGAGGGGCAGACCGTGTCTCTGGGCGGCCGCCTGATGTCCAAGCGCGGCATGGGCAAGGTGTCCTTCTGCGATTTGCAGGATAAGTCCGGCCGCATCCAGATCTACGCCCGGAAGGACGAGATGGACGAGGAGGCCTATAACCGCTTCAAGAAGTACGACATCGGCGACATTGTGGGCGTAAAGGGCCAGGTGTTCCGCACCCAGAAGGGCGAGATGAGCATCCGCGCCCACGAGATCACCCTGCTGTCCAAGTCCCTCCAGCCCCTGCCGGAGAAGTTCCACGGCCTCACCGACAAGGAACTGCGCTATCGCCAGCGGTATGTGGACCTGATCATGAACCCCGAGTCCAAGCGGAACTTTGAGATCCGCAGCCGCTTTGTGGCGTATCTGCGCCGGTATCTGGATAACCTGGGCTTTATGGAGGTGGAGACCCCTGTGCTCAGCCCCATTGCCGGCGGCGCCAACGCCCGGCCCTTCATCACCCACCACAACACCCTGGATATCGACATGTATATGCGCATCGCCACGGAGCTGCACCTGAAGCGGCTGATCGTGGGCGGTATGGAGCGCGTGTATGAGGTGGGCCGGATCTTCCGCAACGAGGGCATGGACACCAAGCACAACCCCGAGTTCACCACCTGCGAGCTGTATCAGGCGTTTACCAACCTGGACGGCATGATGGACATTCTGGAGGGCATCCTCACGGGAGCCGCCAAGGAGATCCTGGGCACCTATCAGGTCACCTGGATGGGCCATCAGGTGGACCTGACCCCCAGCTGGAAGCGCGTGACCATGGCCGACGCCGTGAAGAACGTTACCGGTGCGGACTTTATGGCCTGCATTGGCGACGCCGACCAGGGCGTGGAGCTGGCCAGGAGCGTGGGCGTGGATATGGACGGCGTGCCCCACACCTGGGGCAACGCCCTGTATGAGACCTTCGACCAGAAGGTGGAGGAGACGCTGATCCAGCCTACCTTTATCACCATGTACCCGGTGGAGGTGAGTCCCCTGGCCAAGCGCAGCCCCAGCCAGCCGGAGCTTACCGAGCGATATGAGATGTTCATCTGCGGCTGCGAGATGGGCAACGCCTTCTCCGAGCTCAACGACCCCATCGACCAGTATCAGCGCTTCAAGGCCCAGGCCGAAAAGCGCGCCAACGGCGACGACGAGGCCGACATGATGGATGAGGACTTTGTCCTGGCCCTGGAATACGGCATGCCGCCTACCGGCGGCCTGGGCTTCGGTATCGACCGCTGCGCCATGATGCTCTGCGGCACCGACTCCATCCGGGATGTGATCCTGTTCCCCACAATGAAACCTTTGGACAAGGATAAGACCGAAAAGGCCGAGACCAAGGCGGAAGAAAAGTCCGTTGAAGCGGCTCCTATCGTCGAAGAAAGAATTGATTTTTCCAATGTGGAGATCGAGCCGCTGTTCCAGGATCAGGTGGATTTTGACACCTTCTCCAAGAGCGATTTCCGTGCCGTGAAGGTTAAGGAATGCGAAGCCGTGAAGAAGTCCAAAAAGCTCTTAAAGTTCGTTTTGGACGACGGAACCGGCACAGATCGGGTCATTTTGAGTGGTATTCACGAGTATTATGAGCCGGAAGAACTGGTCGGTAAGACCTGCATTGCAATCACCAATCTGCCTCCGAGAGCGATGATGGGTATCGACTCCTGCGGTATGTTGATCTCAGCCGTGCATCACGAAAACGGCGAGGAAAAGCTCCATTTGCTGATGGTTGATCCTCACATCCCTGCCGGCGCAAAGCTCTATTGATTGCCCTCCTGATCGGGTTAAAAAAGTCTCTCGTACACCAATCCGTACACCAATTTACACCAAGGGTGCACCACGGATGCCGAGAAAAATGTGCGATTGAATTTCAGCCTCGCAGAAGTGATTCTGCGGGGCTGTTTTTTTGAAAACTATATAATTCAGATATGAGACTCGGTGAGAAATCACCGGGTCTTATTTTTTGCGCTCACTACGCCTACTAAACAGGTGCAGTGAGCGCTTTTTTGTTTTCTGGAACCGGCACAAAAAATTTTTTTGAAAAAGTGTGGGAATCTCGCAAAAAAATTCGGCAAAGAGAAAGTGAGAAGGCGAAAAGCCTTCCGGGAACCTTGAAAATTTCATATACATTCATCAGATACATTCCTTGAGCCAACAGCCAAATGAAGGTACGCCAAGACCCACCTGCCGCTAACGGTATCAGCGGGACAAAAGGTGGAGAGCGACCCCGAAACCATTCTGAAATATCTGGCAGCTACGGATATGGCCACGACAGGCTTAGGGTATAATGATACTTTTCTACGGAACCGGCGGAGTACCCGGCGGGGGTGAGATTCCCATGGACCCGATTCGCTATCGGGCGTCTGATGACTTCCTTTTCTGCATTTTGGGTTCGAGGAAAAATGAAATGCAGCGACGAAAGCCCCAAAAGGTATTTTGAGGCTTTCGTGGATCAGAAATGATTCAAATAAAGAGAAAGGAGGAAAACCCCATGGAAAACTGTAAGGTGATCGCCATCACGAATCAGAAGGGCGGCGTTGGCAAAACGACGACCACAGTCAATCTCGGTGTGGGACTTGCAAGCTCCGGCAAACGGGTCCTGCTGGTGGATGCTGACCCGCAGGGCAGCTTAACGGTGAGCCTCGGCATAAAGAACCCAGACGAGCTGGATGTATCGCTGTCGTCCCTTATGCAGTCGGTCATTGATGATGAGCCGCTTGCGGAGGGTGCCATTATCCGGCACCAGGAGGGTGTGGATTTGCTCCCCTCGAACATTGAGCTCTCCGGTATGGAAACGGGCCTGTTCAATGTCATGAGCCGCGAGTATGTTCTGAAGAACGCCATCGACAGCATGAGAAAGAGCTACGACTACATTCTGATTGACTGTATGCCCTCGCTGGGTATGATGACGGTCAATGCGCTTGTTGCGGCAGACAGTGTGATTATCCCGTCTCAGCCGAACTTCCTGTCAACCAAAGGTCTTAACCTGCTTCTGCGCTCCATTTCAAAGATCAAGCGGCAGATCAACCCGAGATTAAAGATTGACGGCATTTTGCTGACGATGGTGGATAACCGCACCAACAACGCCAAGGCGATTATTTCCTCGCTTCGTTCCACCGTGGGAGAGAACATCCGCGTGTTTCGTTCCGAGATTCCCTTTTCGGTAAGAGCTGCGGAGTGCAGTCTTTCCGGAGAAAGCATCTTCTCTCACGACAGGAACGGCAAGGTCGCAGCAGCGTATGAGGATCTGACGAAGGAGGTGATAGAGCTTGAAGAACGTGCAAAAAATCGATCTGGGTCTGACCGGGTACGATGAGCTTTTCATGAATGACGCGGAGCGAAAGGAAAACAAGCTCCCGCGCATTTATGATATCCCGCTTTCGGAGATCGACGATTTCCCAGACCATCCCTTCAAGGTGAAGCTGGACGAGGACATGGATCAGCTTGTCCAGAGCATCAAGGAGCGTGGGATCATCACCCCTGTCACACTCCGACCGAAGGAGGACGGGCGGTACGAAATCGTGTCGGGGCATCGCAGAAGGAAGGCCTGCGAGCTTGCCGGCTTTGACACCGTGAAGGCCGAGGTGCGGGAAATGACCCGCGACGAGGCCATTATTCTAATGGTGGAATCGAACCTGCAGCGCTCTACAATTCTTCCCAGCGAAAAAGCTTTTTCGTATAAGATGAGGCTGGAAGCTATGAACCGACAGGGACAGCGTACAGATTTAACTTTCTGCCCAGTGGGCACAAAGTTAAACAGCGCAGGAGAAATCGCACAGCAGAGTTCAGACAGTGAAAGACAGGTGTTCCGCTATATTCGTCTTACAGAGCTCATTCCGGAGCTTCTGGATTTGGTTGATGAGGGACGCATTGCGTTCAGACCGGCGGTGGAGCTTTCGTACCTGCAAAAAGAGGAACAGAGCGCCCTGCTGGAGCAAATCGCCTACGCAGATGCCACGCCGTCCCTTGCCCAGGCCATTAAGCTGAAGCGGTTCTCTCAGGACGGAAAGCTGAATAACGAGGTCATCGAGTCGATCATGAGCGAGGAAAAGCCGAACCAGAGGGAGAAAATCAACATCAAGTACGCAGAGGCCAGAAGGTTTATCCCTGCCAGCGTTCCCTACGAAAAAACCGGTGAGTATATTCTAAAAGCGCTGGAATATTATCACCGGTATCAGGAGCGGCAGAAAAGTCGGAATGACGCAAGATAGGTTCTTCGCCAAGGGGGCAGTCTGCCCTTTTGACGATACGCCAGCGCCGTTCCCCCTCTCACACTCTCCCCCCTCATTTACCGGCATTACCAGCTCAAAAGGAAAATATACAGGCGGCACAATTGAAGAAAACCAAGTGCATTCGTACAATATGAGAAAAAAAGTCATTGGAGGTCATCCCATGAAAAAGCTTCTTATATTGTGCGCACTCCTGCTTGCCGCATTACTTTCCGGATGCGCCGCAGAGCCCTCGCAAGGCCAAACGGCAGGAAACACATCGAAAGCTCCAACGCCACAGGAAGAAACGCCTGCTTCCTTTGAGCCGGTATCCACAGATTCAAGCGCTCCCACCAAAGCAGCGACAGAAGCCGCCGATCCAGCAGCTTGCATACCAAATGAGGACAAGCACGATAGCAGCCCGAGCTTTTCTTCTGAGCCGGTAAGCGCACCCACAGAATCGAATGCGCCGACACCGGAGGAAGACCGGCAGGCACCCGTGCTTCCGGAGAAGCCGGAGAAAGCAGAAAGTCCGAAAGAGGAACCGTCCGTTCCTGCGATAACCGAGCCGGAACCGACTCCGGAAACTGAACCCGCATTTGATATCGAGCACTGGATTTCCTACGCAAAAAGCACGGCGGTGAGCTTGGGACTGACCTTGGATAGCTCGGCAACCGATTGCTGGGACAATCCGATTTCCGCAGAGCAGGGCTGCATCTATCTGGAGCGAGACATTAACTCGCGCTTGAAGCGATATGCCGAGGACGAGAGTATCACGGATATCTGTATTTGGTACGAATGCGTCGGCACAGACAAGTATCTGATCTACATCGGGTACGCATAAAACTTTATATCACTTTGAGAAGCGTCGTAGAAATACGGCGCTTTTTTCATACCAAAATTCAATTTCAGGAGGAATGAAACCAACATGAAAAAGAACATTTTCAGACGGGGAATATCGGGACTGCTTGCAGTCCTGATGACATTCACCGCGCTCATGGGCATCGGCATGACTACGGCCTTTGCTGCCTCGACTGCCGGAGAAACCGCTGAGTCCTATTCCGTAGGCTTCCCCAGAGACGGGGACGCCAATCTGGATTACAGCGGCACATGGGGCCATGATGAGCTTCACTACATGAACGGCTGGACCTCCGGCGAGGCAACCTGGATGACCACGCTGCACACTATCGGCTCCTTCGATGGACAGGCCTGCTACTGCATTGAGCCGGGCGTGCCCCGCTTGCTGGGCAAGACATATTCCCACCATGGCGAGGATTATTGGAAGAACTACCCGTCTGACTGCAACAGCACCATCGACGCTGACACCATCAAAACCCTGCTGGGCCGGATCATGCAGTACGGTTATCAGGGCAATCTTTCCACCTCGTGGAGATCGCAGAATGATGCGGATGCCGACAAACTGGCACATATGATGGCCACCCAGGCGTTGGTGTGGGAAACGGTCGTTGGAGAGCGGGATGCCAACTTCAACCATGTGGACCCCGGCAGTGCCGACGCAGTGAAATCCGTTTACCGTACCAGCCACCCGCTGTACAGCCGCTTTTCCACTTATTATGACAGCATTGAGGACAGCGTGCAGAAGCATATCATCGTTCCCAGCTTCATGGCCAGAAATACCGGCAAGGCACAGACTGTCGAGCTGAACTGGGACGGCAGCTGCTATTCGGCCACGCTGACAGATACCAACGGCGTCCTGGGCAATTACCGTTTCTCTTCTAACCAAACAGGTGTGTCCTTCTCTGTTCAGGGGAATGTGCTGACGATCTCAACTCAGAATGCGCCTACCGGCACGCTCCGTGTCACTGCCGAAAAGGAGGCTCTGCGTAAGGGTGTTGTGGTGTGGAGCGATGGGCACTATGGCCCAGACGGCACCATGCAGGATGTTGTTACCTACAGCGCTACGGTCAGCGACCCGGTCACAGCCTTTCTGAATCTGAAGGTCAGCTATGGCGGCGCTAAAATCATCAAGACCAGCGAGGACGGCAAGGTGGATGGCATTACCTTCACCATCACCGGCGAGGGCGTCAATCAGACCGTTACCACCGACCGAAACGGTGAAATTCGCATCGATAATCTGATGCCCGGTGTCTATACCGTCACCGAGCAGAGCTATGACAAGTATGTGCCCCAGGAAAGCCACCGCGTTACCGTGCTCGCCGGACAGACGGCGACGGTTTCCTTCAACAATGTGCTCCGTCGCGGTAATCTGACCGTGACCAAGACCTCCGAGGACGGACTGAACCAGGGTGTGAAGTTCCACCTTTTTGGAACCTCTCTCAGTGGCCTGCCTGTAGATGATTACGCCGTCACCGATGAAAATGGTGTGGCGACTTTTAAGGATGTGCTCATCGGAACCGGCTACACACTGGAGGAGATGGATACCGCCATTCGCTATGTGATTCCCAACAGTCAGAGCGCCGCAGTGGAATGGAACAGTGTAACCAATAAGAGCTTTTCCAACATCCTCAAGAAATTCAATGTCACCGTCACTAAGAGTGACTGTGAGGTCGGAACGGCGCAGGGCGATGCTTCGCTTGCCGGTGCCGCCTACGGCATTTATAAGGGCGATCAGCTTGTGGATACCTACTACACCGACGAGAACGGCCAGTTCACCACCGGCTATTATGTCTGCGGTGACGACTGGACGATTCGTGAGATCAGTCCCTCCGAGGGCTATCTGCTGGACAGCACTGTTTATCCTGTCGGTGCAGAGGCGGCCAATTACACCGTTGAGCTGAACGCTGCACCTGCTGTGGCTGTTGCCGAGCAGGTGCAGAAGGGCAATATCGCCATCATCAAGCACTCGGATAACGGCGATACGCAGATCGAAACTCCCGAAGAAGGTGCTGTGTTCGCTGTCTATCTGAAAGCCGCAGGCAGCTATGAGGCGGCAAAGGATACGGAGCGGGACTATCTGACCTGCGATGAAAACGGCTTTGTCCAAAGCAAGGACCTGCCCTACGGCGTGTATACCGTGCATCAGGTCTCCGGCTGGGAGGGCCGTGAGCTGATGAGCGACTTTGATGTGTTCATTGCCAAGGACGGCGAGACCTACCGCTACCTCATTAACAACGCCAACTTCGAGTCCTTCATTAAGGTCATCAAGGTGGACGCGGAGACCGGCAATACCATTCCCTATGCGGGTGCGGGCTTCCAGATCTTTCGTCCGGATGGCTCCAAGGTGGAAATGACCTTTACCTATCCGGAGGTTACCACCATCGACACCTTCTACACCAATGACGCCGGCATGCTCATCACGCCGGAGAAGCTGGAGTTTGGCAAGGGCTACTCCCTCAAGGAGGTCTCCGCTCCTTACGGCTATGTGCTCAGTCATGAGGCGGTCAAGTTCGATGTGACCGAAGAGAATTCCACCGAGGAAGGCGGTGTGACGGTCGTTGCGGTGAAGCTGGGCAACTACGCGCAGAAGGGCATCATCAAGATTTCCAAAACCGGTGAGGTGTTTGCCTCTGTTGCGGCGGCGCACGGGGTCTATCAGCCGGTCTATACGGTGCAGGGACTTGCGGGAGCAACCTATGAGATCAAGGCAACGGAGGACATCTACACTCCGGACGGTACGCTGCGCTGCAGCGCCGGCGAGATGGTGGATACGGTGACCACAGGCGCAGACGGCATGGCGGAGAGCAAGCCGCTGTATCTGGGAAAATACGAAATCACCGAGATGGAAGCCCCCGATGGCATGGTCATTAACAAGGACGCCCATACCGCAGAGCTTGTCTACGCCGGCCAGGAGATCGAGATCACCGAAACTGCTGCCAGCTTCTGCAACGACAGACAGAAGGCGCGGATTTCTCTTTCCAAGGTGCTGGAGCAGAACAAGCAGTTCGGTATCGGCATGAATAACGAGCTTTCCGCCGTGACCTTCGGCTTCTATGCCGCCGAGGAGCTTACCGCAGCAGACGGCTCCGTCATTCCTGTGGACGGTCTCATCGAGATCATGTCCCTTGATGAAAACGGAAAGGCTGTGCTCAAGAGCGATGTTCCCTTCGGCAGCTACTATGTCAAGGAAATCAGCACCGACAGCCATTATATGCTCTCTGATGAGAAGTACCCTGTGACCTTCGCTTATGCCGACCAGGAAATTCCCGTGGTGGAGCTTGCCGTCAATGACGGAAAGAGCATTACCAACGAGATGATCTACGGGGAGATCCACGGCATGAAGAAGGATGAGGACGGCAAGGCGCTGGCCGGAGCTACCATCGGCCTGTTCCTCACAGACGGCACAGAGCCTATTCTGACCACTGTTTCCGCAGAGGACGGTAGCTTCTCCTTTACAGGTATCCCCTATGGCGAGTATGTGGTTCGTGAAATCGCTGCACCGGAGGGCTATGTGCTGGATGAGACGCCTCATGCTGTGAAAGTGAACCAGAACGGCGCTGTGGTCGAGATCGAGATCACCAACAAGCTCATTCGCGGCAGCGTTCAGCTGACCAAGGTGGATAAAAACTATCCCGACCACCATCTGAACGGCGCAGTCTTTGAGGTGTACCGTGACGGAAAGCTCGTGGGCCAGATGGAGGAGCTGTCCGACGGCGTCTACAAGCTGGATGATCTGCCCTACGGCGATTACACGCTGAAGGAAACTGAGGCCCCCAAGGGCTTCTTCCTTGATGAGAAAACCTACAGCTTCTCCATTAAGGAAGATGGCAAAACGGTCATCGTGGAAACCGAGGCCGGAAAGGGCTTTGTCAACCAGGCACAGACCGGAGGCATCCGCATTGAAAAGACTTCGGAGGACGGTGTGCTGAAGGGCTTCACCTTCCGCGTGGAGGGCACGGATATCACCGGCAATGCCTTCAGCAAGGACTTTGTGACCGACGAAAAGGGGCAGATCCACATTGATGGCCTGCGCATCGGCGATTATGTGATCTCCGAGGTGTCCAACAAAGCCAACGAAAAGTATGAGCTTCCCGCAAATGTCACTGTAACCGTTCACGAAGGAAAGACGGTCGTTGCCAAGTTCCATAACAAGCTCAAGCCTGTTACGGATATTCCCAAAACCGGAGATACCACCAATATGCCTCTTTGGGCGGCACTTGCCGGTATCTCTGCAATCGGTGCAGGTGCGGCGGCCTTCTTTACCTTCCGCAAAAAGAAGGAGGTAGGCAAGCATGAACGCTAAGGTCATTATCGGCATCGGTCTTGTGGTGTTTATTATCGCAGGGCTGATCGTTCTTCGCCTGAAGAACAGGAAGTAAAACGGCAAGGGGCGGCATCTTTTTACAGATGCCGCCCCGCTTATAAAAGGAGACGCTATGGAAGAGACAAGAAAAATCGGAGATTACTCCGTAAAGTATTCCATGTATATCGGGCACAAGGATATTGCTCTGGGCGAGAATCCCAACGCCGACAAGGATGAACGGTATATGTGCTGCTTCGTAGAGACCAACGCCATTTTCGAGCGCTATTCCGGAGTGCTGGTCAGCGACGATTTTGCAGAGATTGCAAAGGTGTTCGGCCAGCGCGTAGCGGATGCAGCCGAGGAGATTATTCAGGAAAACGAGAGAGCCTGTCAGGAGGTCGGCATAAATGAGGAACTCATGGCAGAAAGCTGCGCGCCGGTTTCCTACGAGGATTCCATTGAGAACAAGGTCGTTGTCGTCAAGGGCAGCATTCTCCGGCCTGAGTTCCGCCATGCCAATCATCAGCTCATGCTGTGTACCGGCGGCTTTGGTGCGCAGGCAAATGCGCGAGGCCGTACCTGCTACTGCATTTCTCTGTACGATGGGAGAAAGACCTCCTTTTACCGCACGGATTTTCTCGGTGTCATGGAGGAAAAGAAGCTTCCCAAATGGGCGCAGAAGGGCTTGGAGAAAGCGAAAGAGATACACGCGCAGGAAAAGAAACCGACTAAAGAAAGAGGTGACGCAAGATGATCGAGTATGAAAAAAGAGCAATGATCGAGGCGGAGGACAAATATACCTTTCGCCAGAGCACGCAGATTTCCATGCAAACCGGACTGATCGGCCACCTCCGGGCAGACATGAATACAGACGGCAACGGCTTTTTCAGCAGCTGGTTTGATTTCCGGGAGGAGCTGAAAACCGATGAGTTCAAGGCAGAGCTTGATGATGTAATCAACTCTCTGCGTGAGGAAGGCGACATTCTTCATAACCGCAGGGCGCTTGCCAAGTACTGCTATTGCACACCCCAAAGCCGTATGCAGGAGGAACCGGGCTACTATGGCGTTCGTGTGGATACCGAAAAATATGCCTATCTTCTGCGCCTGAACCCGGACAGGGGCGAATACAACCTGTACTGCTATTGCTATCGCCGGGATTGGCTCGATCATCACCTGAAGGACGCAGAGAAAGGAATCCGTTTTATTGACAGCCATTACAAGGAGCTGTTTCGCATTCCGGATGGCGGCAAGGTAAAAATCCACTATTCGTGGAATGAAGACCAAATTCGCACCTGCCGGTATATCGACGATTACCATGTGGAGATCGGGAGCAACCTCTATCACATCTGCGAGTTTGCCGAGCGCATGGAATACGGCGGCCATACCTGCGAGCCGGTTCGGGACAACCTGCCCGAGCGGTGCTACAGCGTTCTTTCCGGCAGCGACGAAATCATTATCATCAAGCGCGGCGAAAAGGGCTACTTCAAGACGGACATTCCCGTCACCGACAAGGACGAAGCCCGGAGCATCGCGAATGAGTATAATGCAAAGCTCGGCGTCAGCAAGGCGCAGGAAGAAGCGATGAAGGCCGGTTCTATGTTCGGCTTTCAGGTGCCCGCCGCAGACCCGAGAAATTATGACGCAGACGGAAAGCCCGTGATGCCGAAGGACAGAGGTGATGCACGATGAGTAAGGACGATTATCGTATCTGGTCTAATGCCGACCTTGACTATGAGGAGTGGAAAGATTGGATGGAGGAAGAATATCCGACGCTTTCCGATGACGAGCGCGTCGCCATGATGTATGAGGACAACGGGCACTACCTTGAGGACGAACGGCTCAATCTGGACATTCAACTTTCCCAGCCCATTCTGGTTGTTGCCGATCTGGGGCTTTGGAATGGCAGGCGCACGGGATACAAAGAAATTCCCAGCGGCAATATCCGGGACTGCCTTTACTCTGATTACGACTACACCACATGGTATGTGGACCGAAACGGAGACTTCCGGTGCGATGACACCCACCATGACGGCACAAACCATTATCTCTATCGGGTATATAAGGACGATGTTTCCCAGGCGCAGAAAGACCGGCTCAAAGAAAAAATCTACAACGGCACAGCCACCAGGGCAGACATTGTCCGTGTCACCCGCAGGCTTGGCGATGAGATCGGGAAGGTGTACGGCTGGAGCTTTCCAACCAGGCAGAGAGAGCGAGGTGAGGCACGATGAACCACGCACTGCCGAGCGAAAGTTATATTGCCAGACTGGACTATTTGGCTTTCAACGGAAAAGTATGCAGCAGCGTTGAGTACAGCGATGAGCAGCGCTTCCTGGAAGACTTGAAGGAGTCGCTCTATCACGGAGAGCCGCTGTGCGTTGTCCTGTACCGAGACCGGAACGGCAAGACCATTTCCCGTGCGTTTCTGAACGACCTGGATACGCTGCCCAAGGGATTTTCTGTTGAGGACGATCCCCACAGAAAGCCTCAGACAGTGTCCCCAAAGAGAAAAGAACACGAACCTGCGAGATAAGGAGAAGCTATGGATAAGAAGAAAGCCATCTGCGAGTATCTCCGTAAAAATCATATTGGCAAAGAAAATGCCATCCACAGCAAGGAGCTTGAAAAGCTGTTTCTGCTTGACGGACGAAATATTCGCCGCAAGATCAGCGCCTTGCGACAGGATGGCTTTCCTATTTGCAGCGATGAAACGGGCTACTATTACGCAGATAACCAGAAAGAGATCAATACCACCGTCTACCGGCTGAATGAGCTTGTGACGAAGGTGTCCAACGCCAGAACCGGGCTTCTATTTGGATCGATCCTCGGAGAGAATGCGCAGACCGTTGAGGTCACGATCAAAGTAAGATAAGGAGGGAGTTCCCATGCCGAGCAAATACAGAATCATTTTGGAGATGGCGTCCCAGACTGCCAGGGATATCGCCTCCAATGCCGACCGATATACCGATTTTCTGATTACGGCGGCAAACAACTACAAGTACAGCTTTAAGGAGCAGCTGCTCATCCATGCGCAGAAACCAGATGCAACGGCGTGTGCGGAAATCGACACATGGAATAAACTCGGCAGATGGGTAAACAAGGGCACGAAAGGCATCGCGCTGCTGATCGACAGAGATGTTCCCTACAAGCTGAGACATGTCTTTGATATCTCCGACACCAACAGCCGTGCCGGAAGGAACATCACCCTTTGGCAGATGAAACCGGAGTACGAATATGCGGTATCGGAAAGCCTTCAGGCCAGCTTCGGTGATGTGGAGGAGCCGCGAGATTTCCCGCACCTTCTCATAGATATTTCCGGTTATGCCGTGGAGGATAATCTTTCAGATTATCTCATGGAGTTGAACGCTGTCAAAGCCGGCAGCTTTCTGGAGGAGCTGGACGACACAAGCCTTGAAGAGTGGCTGAAAACCTCGCTGAAAAGCAGCGTCGCTTTTATGGCTCTCTCCCGTGCAGGGTATGAGCCGAGGCAGTATTTTGACCGGGAGGATTTCAGCCACCTCTTTGACTTCAACACCGTGGAGGTTATCTCCGTGCTCGGTGCCGCAGTCAGCGATATTTCTGAGATGGTCATCCGTGAAATGGGCGAAACCGTCAAGGAAATGGAGAAGGAGGAAAAGCGGAAAATTCGCACATTTGCGCAGACCGGTCCTTCTGCGTATCATAAGAACCGAACAGAAAACAAGGAAAGGAGCAACGAACATGGAACTGACCTATACGATGCAGGGGGACTATCTGATTCCCGATCTGACCGTGCCGGAGAGCCCGAAGCTTGGGAAGTATGGAATGCTGCGGCGGACATTCCTCCGCAAACACCGGGATGGGATCTACACCGGGATGCTGCTGAACGGAACACTGAACAGTCATCTGGAGGAGGTGGACCGGCAGGCACAGAAGATGCTGGACGACCTGACCGAGCAGATGAAGGCGCTGAACGGAGTGACGGAGCAGCTGAAGACGGAGGATCAGATGCGATGGGTGCAGATGATGAACTCCATTCGCCACTCGGCGGAGGAAGTGATTCTGAACGACCTGATCTACGCGTAACGCTCCCCACAGTTGAACAGCAACAGGAAATTATCGCAGAGGCGGAGGAAGAAAAGTCCTCCGCTTTTTCTATTTCTCAGGAGGACATCGATGCCATCCTGACACGGGGCAGCGGCATCCACCAAGGCAAATTCCGTATCTATGAGCAGTTTCTCAAACAGGAATCTTCTGAGAACAATATCGCCTTTTTGAAAAACGAATATGGCATCGGCGGCGCGTATCCTGCCGTTTCCGACAGAAATCTCGATGAAAGCCACGACGCCAAGGGAATCAAAATCAGCAGAGGCAGAATCTCTCGGCCCGATGCGGAACTGATTTTGCGGTGGAACAAGGTCGCGAAGCGGATCGGGGAGCTGATTCGCACCGACCGCTATCTGAGCCAAGCAGAAAAGGACAACTATCCTGCCTACCGGGAGCAGGCAGAAGCTCGGAGGAAACGAGGTGAAATCTCTGAGGAGTTCCGGTCGATTGTCTATGATTACAATGACTTTGTGGCGCAGCTTGGCGAGGAAAACAAAGCGCTGAATCTGTATTATTTGTCAAGCTGCTGGAGTGCGTTCAGCGTGGGCGATAAGAAAATGCACGCCCGTATTGCGTCTGGCGACTTCATCCTCCCCATGATGCGTGAAGCGATGAATGCGATCATTGCGGACAACACCCACCTGACCGCACGATGCGAGGCTATGTTGGAAGCGTTGAACAGCGATGTGGCGAAGTCCCTTGAACCGACATTTGATGAGCTGAACCCTCCGCCGGAGCCCCAGAAGGAATACCGCTATCATCTTGGTGACACGGTCTATATCGGCACACAGGAATACGAGCTGCTGTCTTTTGACGAGAAGAAGGTCGTCCTCTTTGATACGCAGTTCCCGCTGTTTAACAAGGAGCTGACTCGTGAAGAGTTCGATAACCGGCTCAAAGAAAATCCGCTGAATGACAGGCTGCTGCAAGTTGTGGAAGAACTCCCTGTCGCAGACAATACGAAGGCGAGAATATCCCTTGACACCGGCAGCAACAAGGTTCACTGGATCTACTTCAATCCCGATGCAGATGCAGGTGGACAGTATGTTTCCGGTGACCTTGATTTCTCTGTTTTTGAAGAGATTGTCGAGCAGTATGACATTGCCAACCATCCGGAAAACGCCGCCGACTTCCGAAATGACCTTGAAGAAATGTCGGATCAGTTCCTTGCGGACATCAATACTCCGTTCTTCATGGAAGCTGAAAATGACTATGAGATGGACTGCGATTATATCGAGTTCACACCGGAAAACCTCCTGAAGATTCACGAGGATATTCTATCTTTAGAGGCAGACCGGGAAGCAGCACGAGAGACTGACCGATATGAGGCGGAGTTTGGTGCGGACGGCACACGGGTATTCAGAGAAACGGAAGATTTGGCAGAAGACGATTCCGAAATTGAGAGCCTAACGGACGAAGAATTGGATGCTCTGCCCATCAGCACCGTCAAAGACGGCGAGGTCGTGACCTACCCCAATGCGGAAGCCTTGCTGGATGACCAGGAAGAAGCGCTCACTCCGCCTCCGCAGGTGAAAAGGCCCACTAAGATCGTGCCTCATGTACTGCACCCGGAGATCAACACCGAGTACCGAACCAACCTCCAAATCGAGAGCGATGATATCGGTGTGGGCACGCCGCTGGAACGGTTCTATCACAATATCCGTGCCATTCAGCTTCTGAATAAGCTGGATGCGGAAAGCCGATTGGCGACACCCACCGAGCAGCGTGTGCTTGCCGACTATGTGGGCTGGGGCGGTCTCTCTGAGTTCTTCAAGGAGGACAATCCCCATTATACCGAGCTGAAGGATGTGCTTTCCGATGAGGAATATGCGTCGGCAAGAGAATCCACGCTGACGGCCTTCTATACGCCGCCCGTGGTGATCAAGGCGGTGTACAGTGCCCTGGAGAACATGCACTTTCAGACCGGCAATGTGCTGGAGCCCTCCTGCGGCATCGGCAACTTTATGGGGCTTGTTCCCGAAAGCATGAATGACGCGAAATTCTACGGCGTGGAGCTTGACAGTATTTCCGGGCGAATTGCGCAGCAGCTTTATCAGAAAAACAGCATCGCGGTGCAGGGCTTTGAGAATACAAACCTTCCCGACAGCTTCTTTGACGTTGCAATCGGTAATGTCCCCTTCGGGCAGTTCAAGGTGCCCGACAAGCGCTACGACAAGCACAACTTCCTCATTCACGACTATTTCTTCGCCCGCACCTTGGATAAGGTGAGACCCGGCGGCGTGATCGCCTTCATTACCTCAAAGGGTACGCTGGATAAGGAAAATCCCAATGTTCGAAAGTATATCGCGCAGAGAGCGGACCTCCTCGGCGCTATCCGGCTGCCGAATGATACCTTCAAGGCCGCTGCCGGCACAGAGGTCACATCGGACATTATCTTTCTCCAGAAGAGAGACCGTCTGATTGACATTGAGCCCGATTGGGTGCATCTGGCCACCGACGCCAATGGCATCCGGATGAACGCCTATTTTGTGGACAACCCTGAAATGGTGTTGGGCGACATGCAGATGGTCAGCGGGCCTCACGGCATGGAGTCCGCCTGTATTGCTTATGAAAATGCAGAGCTTGGGGACCTCTTGCGGGATGCCATCCAGAACATTCATGCCGAGATTACCGAATTTGAAATCGACGATCTTGAAGCGGAGGATGAGGACCTTTCTATCCCCGCTGACCCTGATGTGCGCAATTTCAGCTTCACGGTGGTGGACGGTAAAATCTATTACCGTGAAAACAGCCGCATGAATCCCGTGGATGTTTCCGCGACTGCCGAAAGCCGCATCAAAGGCATGATTGCCATCCGTGATTGTGTCCGGACGCTGATTGAGCACCAGACGGAGGACTATCCCGATGCCGATATCAAGGCAGAGCAGGAAAAACTCAATCGGCTCTACGACGACTTCAGCAAGAAATACGGGCTTATCAGCGCAAGAGCCAACAATTCGGCTTTTAATTCCGACAGCTCCTACTGCCTGCTTGCCTCGCTGGAGGTGCTGGATGATGAGGGCAACTTCCTCCGCAAGGCAGATATGTTCTCCAAACGAACCATCAAGCAGAAGGTAACGGTGCAGTCGGTTGACACGGCTTCCGAGGCCTATGCTCTGTCCCTTGCAGAAAAAGCAAGAATCGATATGCCGTATATGTCGCAGCTCACCGGCAAAACCGAGCAGGAGCTGTTTGAGGATTTGAAGGGTGTTATTTTCCTCAACCCCATGCACATAAGCGAAGAGGACGGCAAGCCGAAGTATCTCCCTGCCGATGAATATCTCTCCGGCAATGTCCGTGAAAAGCTCCGTTGGGCAAAGCGTAGTGCGGAGCTCTACCCCGAAGATTACGGTGAGAATATTCGTGCGCTTGAGGCGGTGCAGCCGGTTGACCTGACGGCAAGTGAGATTTCCGTAAGGTTGGGCGCAACATGGCTGCCTCCGGAAATCATTGAGGAGTTCATGTTTGAACTGTTCAGCACCCCACGCTACTGCCAGTGGAACATCCATGTTCACTACGCGCAGTACACCGGAGAATGGAATGTGGAGGGAAAGTCCTACGACCGCAGCAATGTGAAAGCTCACAACACCTACGGCACCGGTAGAGTTAATGGCTATAAGATCATGGAGGAAACCCTGAACCTCCGAGATGTAAGAATCTTTGACTACATCGAGGACGGAAACGGCAGGAAAACGGCTGTGCTCAACAAGAAAGAAACCGCCATCGCACAGGGCAAGCAGGAGCTTATTAAGCAGGCCTTTGCTGATTGGATTTGGAGCGATCCGGAACGCCGGGAGCAGCTGACCAAGCTGTATAATGAGAAGTTCAACAGCATTCGCCCCCGCGAGTATGACGGCAGCCACCTGAATTTCGTGGGAATCAATCCGGAGATCACGCTGAGGCCGCATCAGGTCAATGCCATTGCCCATATCCTCTACGGCGGCAACACCCTGCTTGCCCATGTAGTGGGGGCTGGGAAGACCTTCGAGATGGTAGCGGCTGCGCAGGAGAGCAAGCGGCTGGGCTTGTGTCAAAAAAGCCTGTTTGTGGTCCCCAATCATCTGACGGAGCAATGGGCGAGCGAATACCTCCAGCTCTATCCCTCCGCCAATATTCTTGTCGCCACCAAGAAGGACTTTGAGACCAAGAACCGCAAGAAGTTCTGCGGGCGCATTGCCACCGGCGACTACGATGCGGTCATCATTGGGCACAGCCAATTTGAAAAGATCCCCATGTCCCTGGAACGACAGCGTGCCATCCTGCAGCAACAGCTGGATGAAGTGCTGGACGGCATTTCTGAATTGAAGAAAAACCGTGGGGATAATTTCTCCATCAAGCAGCTGGAGCGAACCAAGAAAACGGTCAAGCAGAAGCTGGACAAGCTCAACGATCAGTCCCGCAAGGATGATGTTGTGACCTTTGAAGAGCTGGGCGTTGACCGTATCTTCATCGATGAGGCGCATTACTATAAAAATCTCGCCGCATTTACAAAAATGCGGAATGTGGGCGGCATCAGCCAAACCGAGGCCATGAAGTCCAGCGACCTGTATATGAAGTGTCGGTATTTGGACGAGTTGACCGGCGGCAGAGGCGTTGTGTTTGCCACTGGCACGCCCATCTCCAATAGCATGGTGGAGATGTACACCATGCAGAAGTATCTCCAGTACGGAGCGCTGCGCAGGAATGACCTTCTCCACTTCGATGCCTGGGCCTCCACCTTCGGCGAGACGGTGACGGCCATCGAGCTTTCTCCGGAGGGCACGGGCTACCGCGCCAAAACAAGGTTTGCGAAGTTCTATAATCTACCGGAGCTCATGGCAATGTTCAAGGAGACCGCAGATATTCAAACGGCGGATATGCTCAAGCTCCCCGTGCCGGAGGCCCATTACCACAGCGTTGTTTTGAAGCCATCGGAAACGCAAAAGGAAATGGTGGCCTCTCTTTCAGAACGAGCCGAGCGTGTCCGCAATAAGATGGTGGATTCCAGCGTGGATAACATGCTCCTCATCACCAATGACGGCAGAAAGCTCGCCTTGGATCAGCGGCTCATGAACGATATGCTCCCCGACAGCGAGACAAGCAAGGTGGGCGCGTGTGCGGAGAATGTTTTTGATATTTGGCAGCGCACCGCCGATCGGAAATCGACACAGATGGTATTCTGCGACCTGTCTACGCCCCACGGCGACGGCAAGTTCAATGTGTACGATGATCTCCGGAACAAGCTGATTGCCAAGGGCATTCCGGCAGAGGAAATCGCCTATATCCACGCGGCAAACTCCGAGGCGCAAAAGAAAGAGCTGTTTGGCAAGGTGCGCTCCGGTCAGGTGCGTGTGCTCATCGGTTCCACGCAGAGAATGGGAGCCGGCACCAATGTGCAGACGAAGCTTGCGGCACTTCATCATTTGGATTGTCCGTGGCGACCGTCAGACCTGCAGCAGCGGGAAGGACGAATCATCCGCCAGGGCAACGAAAACAAGGAGGTCGATATTTACACCTATGTTACGGAGAACACCTTCGACAGCTACCTGTATCAGTTGGTGGAATCCAAGCAGAAGTTCATTGGGCAGATCATGACCAGCAAATCCCCGATGCGTTCTGCGGAGGACATTGACGAAACGGCCCTGAGCTATGCGGAAATCAAGGCGCTGTGCACCGGCAATCCCCACATCAAGGAGAAGATGGATCTGGACATTGATGTGTCCCGCCTGAAGCTGCTCAAGGCCAACCATCTGAGCCAGCGCTATTCGCTGGAGGATCAGATTTTGAAGGAGTTCCCCCAGAAAATCAAATCATTGGAGCAGCGCATTGAGGGCTATCGTGCGGATATTGACCAGCGCAAAAGAAACACCGAGCCCAACGAGGACGGCTTCTCTCCGATGTTTATGCCGGGCGGCACGGTAAGAGAAAAGAAGGCCGCCGGCGATGCTATTCTCGGGCTTTGCAAGTCCATGACAAGCCCCAATCCGATTCCCATCGGTCAGTACCGAGGCTTTGATATGGAGCTGTCCTTCGACACCTTCAGCCGGGAATATAAGATCACGCTGATTCATCAGCTGCGGCATACGGTCACGCTGGGAACGGACATCTTCGGCAACATTCAGCGACTGGATAACACCCTCAGTTCTTTTGAGGAACGAATGGCAGCGTGTGCCGAGCAGCTGGAGAACACCCGGGTTCAGCTTGAAAATGCAAAGGCCGAGGTGCAGAAGCCCTTCCCGCAGGAGGAAGAGCTTGCAGCGAAAACGGCCCGTCTGAACGAGCTGAACACCCTGCTAAACCTGGATAAGACAGAAAATGAGATCGTGGACGGTGAGCGAGGTGAGGAAGAGCCGCAAAAAGCGACCATAGACAGAGAACGCTAAGGAGGCAAACCACAGCGGCAGTGCAGGATATCTGCGTTGCCGCTGTGATTTGCAAGCTGGAAAATGTACCGAGTGTGCGATAGAATGAGGCTGACAAACCGGAATTTACCTCTATTCAAACATACAAGCTCTTGACAATAAAGCTCCTATATAGTATGATTTTATAAACTACTATATAGGAGCTTTTGCATGAAAACAAATGGCGGATTTCTTGTCACCAAAATAAAACA
>OCHN01000156.1_pt1 | contig 74617 bp, 61 predicted proteins | sample 1538911 | NCBI WGS metagenome assembly OCHN01 (sample SAMN04571736, study PRJEB22368) | human gut metagenome | biome: human gut; material: stool | host: Homo sapiens | place: Luxembourg | collected 2013-01-11 | reverse complement strand
ATTCATTTTTCTGTTATACGCCGAGGCGATAACTCTGGTCACCGCTTAGGAGGCGAGTGCTCTATCCAGCTGAGCTATGACGACACATGCCGTAAACCCTTGATTTTACTGGGTTTCTGGGATTTTTCCCTTCGGCCATATATAAGATTATCAACTCTTTTTCGAGTTGTCAATCTACAGATTTTTTCGATTTGGTAACATTAGAACGTTCCCCAATTTGGGGAATGCTTTGTTGTCACCTTTGGCGTTTTTCAGAATAGATTCGAACTGAAAGTTGTTTTTCATTTTTCCCTTTGGGGAATGCCTCGGCTTTCTCTTAGGAGGCGCCCGTTCTATCCATTAAACTAACAGGACAAATATCTCACAAATGAAATTGTACTATATCTTTCCCGAAAAAACAAGTCTTTTATTTTTAACCTGCCCAAAACTATCGTAGCTCCTGAAATATAAAAACAGCAGATAAAAACATTCCCTGTCCTTATCTGCTGTCTATATTTTGGGTACTGTTTATCTATCAGAAATGAATCTGTCCCTGAAGCCAGATGTTGCCTCGGAAGCGTCTGCCGACCTCTGGTTCACCCAGGAGATTTTTTTTGTTGATGCAGATATCAAACTGCATGTTATTGCTTTCCACTGTCATCTGGACAAGTTCTTCACCTGTCATTTCATTACGGGTATGATGAATTTCCTGAATCTCGCCCAGGATTCCGTATTGATCACACTGGATCCCATGAGGCATGAAATAGGAGTCTACGATCGTAAAAATATCCTCATTTACGATTCTATGAGAGATCATGGAATATGTATCCATATCCTCCATCGTCAGACTTTCCATCGCTTCTTCATCACCATTTCTGGCTGCCGCGATCAGCGAGCTTCTGTTTTTGCTGGTTTCTTTCTCTACTTTTACTGCTTCTTTATCTTTCAAAACAGGGAGAAGGATCCGTCCCTCATCTGCAAGTCCAGATAAAGTCAATGGTTTGTTTAAAACATTTCCCTTGCTCTTTTCGAGCATATATTTCGCACCATTTTGCAGATAAAAGATCAACGTGATTCCTATCCTCAGATCGTCGCATGCACCGGCAAAAGATTCCTTGTCCGCATGCCGCTCTACTGTCACCGGTTCGTTTGTTGTAATGCCGGTTCCCTTAAAGAAAGGATAATAATATTCCACGTGAAACCTGTTATCTTCATCGTACTGACCGCAAACAGTAATTCCGCAGTCGTATCCATAACTTTTGGAGAATTCAGCAAAAGTGCCATCTGGATGGTCTGAGACTACGTTTTTTTCATCGTAGTTTCGGATCACATCCAGGATGATTTCTTTCATCTCCGCACGTTTCTTTATTTCTGAAAAACCGACTGCTTTTAAATAGCTGTGCAAAAGTACACCTCCAGATTCTTATGCGCGGGTCTTTTTCTCGATTTTCTTCATGCCGCCCATGTATGGCTGCAGTGCTTCCGGAATATTTACAGATCCGTCAGCATTCAGGTTATTTTCCAGGAATGCGATCAGCATTCTCGGAGGGGCTACTACAGTGTTATTCAGTGTATGTGCAAGATATTTCTTGCCATCTTTTCCATTTACACGGATTCTCAGACGACGAGCCTGTGCATCACCTAAGTTAGAGCAGCTTCCTACTTCGAAGTATTTCTTCTGTCTTGGGGACCATGCTTCTACGTCAAGAGATTTCACTTTGAGGTCTGCCAGGTCACCGGAGCAGCATTCCAGAGTACGAACCGGAATATCCAGAGAACGGAACAGATCAACGGTGTTCTGCCACAGTTTATCAAACCACATCGGGCTTTCTTCCGGTTTGCAGACAACGATCATTTCCTGTTTTTCAAACTGGTGGATACGGTAAACACCTCTCTCCTCCAGTCCGTGTGCCCCTTTTTCTTTACGGAAGCATGGAGAGTAGCTTGTCAGTGTTTTTGGAAGTTCTTCTTCCGGAACGATCTGATCAATGAATTTACCAATCATGGAATGCTCACTTGTTCCGATCAGGTACAGATCTTCACCCTCGATCTTGTACATCATGGCATCCATCTCTGCAAAGCTCATAACGCCCGTTACAACGTTGCTTCTGATCATGAAAGGTGGTACGCAGTAAGTAAATCCACGATTGATCATGAAGTCACGTGCATATGCGATAACTGCAGAGTGAAGTCTTGCGATATCGCCCATCAGATAATAGAATCCATTACCAGCAACACGTCTTGCGCTGTCCAGATCGATTCCGTCAAAGCTTTCCATAATATCTGTGTGGTATGGGATTTCATAATCCGGAACGACCGGCTCACCAAATTTCTCAATTTCTACGTTTTCGCTGTCATCTTTACCGATCGGTACAGAGGGATCGATGATGTTCGGGATAACCATCATGTTTTTGAGAAGTTCTTCTTCTACTTCTTTTTCTCTTGTAGAAAGCTCATCGATTCTTGCTCCAGATGCAGCAACCTGTTTCTTAACTTCTTCTGCTTCTTCGCGTTTTCCCTGTCCCATCAGAGCACCGATCTGTTTTGAAATTTTGTTTCTTTCTGCTCTGAGAGCTTCTACTTCCTGTTTGATCTCACGGTTTTCTTTGTCTAATTCGATAACTTTATCTACCAGTTCCAGTTTGCTGTCCTGGAATTTGTTTCTGATATTCTGTTTTACGATTTCCGGATTTTCTCTCACAAATTTAATGTCTAACATTTTTTCTCCTCCTGAAATAAGTGATTAATTATATTATTTTTCTTTTTTCTTTGTTTCACTTTCGCCAACTTCGCCGAGTCCGAAATTAACAGCTTTGCGAAGCGCCTCAACTTCTTCCTGACTGAGCATTACGTAGGATTCGCCCTTTACAATTTCTTTTAAATACAGGAAGCAGTTGTCACGGCTGTGTACTGCATTCAGGATCAATCCTGTATTCTCTTTGTCAAGCAGTGCCAGTGCAAAACTCAGTTTTCCCCCGACATCATCAAACGCATCATACTTTTCAACACCATATTTACTGAAAAGCAATTTGTAATTCTTTGCCAGGGTGCGTATTGCCTTTTCGTGATCCTCTTTTGCCTCAAAGAGATGATCGATCTGAGTGAATTTACGAACGAAAGTCTTTTCAAGTGACTGAGCGTCGCTTCCTTTCATAAACATTTTATATTTTCGTTCCAGTCGAGTCAATCTCATATTGCTGCTTACTGTTGTTGCGATCAACACCAGAACCACAATAAGCAGAACAATAATAACCATTCCAGGATCAATACCAATACTATCAAAAATTGTACTCATATCATACCCCTTTTATTATCTGATAGATTCAAATAAATCTATAATTCTATCCAGGTCATCCCTTGAATAGTACTCGATTTCTATCTTTCCCTTATTGTTCTTCTTTCTGTGAATAAATACACGTGTTCCGGTAATATTCTTCATTTTTTCTTCAAGGCTTTCATAGATCGCATCCTCAGCAGAATCAGATACCGCATTCTCCCTCTTCTTTGATGGATTCAGGATCGTCTTTACCAGCTTTTCGGTTTCCCTTACACTGAGCTTCTCATCAAAGATCCGCATTGCTACAGAATATTGTTTCTCCGCATCTGAGATAGCCAGGAGTGCGCGTGCATGGCCTGCTGAGATCATCTCATCAACCATCATCTGCTGTACCCTTGCATCCAGTTTCAACAGACGTAGAGAGTTTGTTACAGCCGTTCTGCTCTTGGATACTCTTTCAGCGATCTCATCCTGTTTCAGATTAAACTCATCAATCAGGCGTTTATATGCCATCGCTTCCTCGACAGGATTCAGATCTTCCCTCTGAATATTCTCAATCAGGGATATCTCTACAATTTCCTGATCTGAAAATTCTTTGATAATAACCGGAACTTCTTTCAGACCAGCCATCTTTGCTGCGCGCCATCTCCGTTCGCCCGCAACGATCTCATAATAATCCTTCTTATCAGATACAAGAAGTGGTTGCAGAACTCCATACATCTTGATGGATTCAGACAGTTCAAGGAGCGCATCCTCATCAAATTTCTTGCGTGGCTGTTCACGATTTGGCTCTACTTTTGAGATTTTTACAATCGTTTCACCTTTTACAGCAGGCTGATCCAGCGTTGTTTTTACAGTTGCTGTATTTGTCTTTGGCTTAGAACTTCTTACAGTTTTTGGTTTTTCCTGTGAAACCTTTTCCGGAAAAAGTGCATCCAGACCTCTTCCAAGTCCTGATTTTTTTCCTGCCATTATTTATCCTCCCTGTTGATCACTTCTTCAGCCAAAAGACGATATGCTTCTGCACCGGCAGATCTTGAATCGTACAGATTAATCGGTTGTCCATAGCTTGGCGCTTCTGCAAGTCTGACATTTCTCGGAATAATGGTCTTGTAAATATTCTGCTGAAGATTGTCTTTGACGTTCTCAACTACCTGCAAAGACAGATTTGTTCTGGCATCGTACATAGTAAATACAACGCCTTCCATCACAAGCTTCTTATTTAATCGATCTTTTACAAGATCAATTGTATGTATTAACTGAGAAAGTCCTTCCAACGCATAATACTCGCACTGGATTGGAACAAGCACTGATGTTGCTGCTGTCAGGGCATTGATCGTCAGCATATTCAGAGATGGCGGACAATCCAGGATGATATAATCATATTTTCTTCGAAGTTTATCTGTGATTCCCTTTAAAATATACTCTTTATCATCCACACCAATCAATTCGATCTCTGCTCCTGATAAGTTTATATTGGATGGAATCAGATCCAGATTCTCTACTACATCTTTTACAATTGTTTTTTTGACATCGGCTTCTCCAAGAAGCAGTTCGTACAGAGTGTTTTCTACGCCATTCTTGTCTACGCCTAATCCGCTCGTGGTATTTCCCTGTGGATCTATGTCAATTGCAAGAACCTTTTTCCCTTTTTCGGCAAGACATGCAGAAAGGTTGATCGCAGTTGTTGACTTTCCAACGCCGCCTTTCTGGTTGGCTACTGCTATAATTCTTCCCAAAGTTCACCCTCCTTTCAAAATCATTCACGACTAATCAATTATAGCACTTTTATCATTATTGTTCCACACAATGTTTCACGTGAAACATTAAAATTTGAGTAATTTTTTATAATAGAATTGTTTATAAGTCACAAAGCATTATCTCAGTAAAAATGTTTCACGTGAAACATTCTAGGAAAGCATCATCTTTCTGTCGTCAAAGCTCTTCATTATTTCTGAAATGCGGAATTTTTTCTATTAGTTTACATAATGTCGTGAATTCAGTAAAAAAGATGAATACGAATTTCCATTTGTCTTTCTATCAAATACATTTGTCTTTTCTCCTTCATCTTCTCTTTCTACATCTTACTTATAGTTTTCCAGCTATTTACCCGCGTTTTTTACTGTATTTCTGTTCCCCACCCTTTATTTCCCTGATTTCAACAGTATAATTGTATATTTTTCTTATAATTATTCATTTATGTTGATAATAAAATACCGCCACCTGCGTTCTGTCACGCAATTGCAGCTTATCCAGAATAGCACTGAGATAGTTTCGGACAGTTCCCTCACCCAGAAACAACTCGGCTGCGATCTCTTTGTTGCTGTATCCATCCGCGATCAGCCGGATGATCTCCTGTTCCCGCTCATTGATATTATACATACTGTAATCAAAGGTTTGCCCTGATCGGATCAGTGCCGGGATTTTGGTCATGATCTCCTGTCCGAATACGGTCTGACCTGAATATACTGCCTGCAGCGCCGGCAGAATACTTGAATAATCCTGCTTCAAAAGGTATCCTTTTGCCCCCAGTTTAAGTGCTTTTATGATATATTCATCATCCAGAAATGTCGTCAGAAGCAGAATATTCGCATCCGGATCTTCCTTTAATATCTCTTCTGATGCTTCCAGACCACTCATTCCTTTCATTCGGATGTCCATCAGAAGCACATCCGGCCGATATTCTCTGTATAATCTGCATGCATCATTGCCATCCAGCCCAACCGCCACTACTTCAACATCTGCATTGATCTGCAAAATGGTCTTCAGAGCTTCTGTCACAAGGCAGTCATCGTCTATGATTATTATTTTCATCTCATTTTTGGTCCTCATTTTCTGTATATTTTAATCCTGTTTTTTCGGGATCGTTATAAAAATACGGAACCCGTTGTCTCCGCGGATCTGAAAAGTACCACCAAGCATCTGTACACGTTCCTGCATGTTTTTGAGCCCTATTCCTGTTGTATCCCCTTCTTCTGGATTATAGCCTTTTCCATCATCTTCTATGCATAATTGGTACAAGGCAGGATGTTCTCTCAGGGTAATTTTTACAGATGTCGCATTGCTGTGTTTTATGATATTTGCAATCGCTTCTTTTGTGATCGCGGCAAAACAGTACTTTGTGTTATTGGGTATTATTTCGGACATATCGTATTCTAGCGTGCAATTTTTAAAGTCCGAAATAATACTCTTTATTGTATTTTCAAGATTCATTGATTCATCATGAAGATCATGTACGCTTGATCGGATACTGTTCATTGCAGAATTCAGTGAAACATCCAGGCCTTCCAGCAGATTTTCCATATTTTTATCCTGATTTACTGCTTTCGCAGCACCTGTCAGAAGGATCGTCCTTGACAGCAGATGCCCCACATTATCATGGATTTCGCGGGCAATCCTGTTTCGTTCCCGAAGTGTTGCTGCATATATTTCATAATTCTGTTTTTCCTGCAGTGCTTTGTTCTTTTCTGCCAGAAGAAGTGCTCTTTCTTCGCTGTCATCTTTTATCTTCCTACTTTCAAAGTACATTTTATCGTACTCTTTGTTATCTGTTGACATTATCACTGCTACGATATCTGTGAACAGTATATAGAATGTAAAATTCGGAAAATATGTGCCTGTTTTCAGCATCATGAATACGCCCAGAAAGCAGCTCAGAAAGATCTCCCAGACGCTGCCTTCTCTCAATAATCCATACAGCAGAACAGGACAAAACAATGCTGTCTTTGGTACTGCGATACACAGGGTGCAAAATGCCATGTACAGGGCAAACTTCGCATACGTCTTTTCAAAAAAATAATTTCCACATATCAATATCACGCTCCCAAGCAGCGCAAATATGAGTGATCTGTCCAGCTCCATCGACAGCAGCGGCACAGTTCCTCCCAGAAGGAGAATTGCCGTATCACGAAAATATCTCATCCCACAGCCCCTTATCTGTAATGTTTTTCTACATCTCATACACTTTGGTTTATTGCCATTATAATATATTATCTGACTCCGGGCAAAGTGACAAATGTCATATCCTTTGATGACATCACACACTTGGTATTGCCCGTTTTTTCCTCTATAATATCCTTATAACTTCAAAATATATGAACTCGGAGGACTTTTTATGATTCATATAGAAAATCTTGTAAAACGATATGGCGATCTGGTCGCTCTGAACCATCTTAATCTGGATATCAAAGAAGGTGAGATCTTTGGGCTTCTCGGCCCGAACGGTTCCGGCAAAACAACTGCGATCAACTGCCTCCTCTCTCTTTTGAAATATGATAAAGGGGAAATCTATATCTTCGGTCAGAAAATGACGCCTGACAACTACGAAGTCAAACAGCAGATCGGCATCGTACTGCAGAATGTAGCGGTTTTTGATGAGCTGACTGTATCTGAAAATATCGACTATTTCTGCGGTCTGTACATACATGACAAAAATCGGCGCAGGGAACTTGTCGAAGAAGCCATCCAGTTCGCCGGACTGGAAGACTACCGCAAAACACGCCCTCAGAAGCTTTCCGGCGGTCTTCTTCGAAGGCTCAATATTGCCTGCGGGATTGCCCACAAGCCACGGCTTATCATCCTCGATGAGCCTACTGTCGCCGTAGACCCGCAAAGCCGCAATAAGATCCTGGAGGGTATCCAGGAATTAAACCGCCAAGGTTCCACGATCATCTATACCTCACACTACATGGAAGAAGTTGAACAGATCTGTACACGGATCGCGATCATGGATCACGGGCGTGTCATCGCATCCGGAACCACAGAAGAGTTAAAGAAAATGATCAAAACCGGCGAAACGATCACTGTTGAAGCTCTTCTTCTGACTGAAAAGCAGCTTCAGGATATCCGAAATCTTCCTCATGTATTCGATGTACATTATGAAGATCAGATCCTCACTCTTCGCTGTACCGGCGCACAGCATAACCTGATCCGGCTTCTGAATTATCTCCAGAGCCAGGATCTCACATTCGGCAGAGTTTTCTCTGAACTTCCGACACTGAATGATGTATTTCTTGAAATAACAGGAAAACAGCTTCGTGATTGATGTATAATTATACATTATCATGTATATTTTTGAGAAAGGATCTTTTTTATGCTGCATTTAATAAAATATAACCTTCTGATCAAGGTGCGAAATTTTAATACGGTCTTCTGGCCGCTTGTTTTTCCACTGATCATGGCTACTTTTTTCTTTTTTGCATTTGGAAATCTGAATGATGCAGACTTTGAAACCGTGCAGGCCGCACTTGTAAAAGAGTCTGACAATCCCGCATTTGGATTTTTCCTTGATCAGGTTCAAAGCGGAGATCCTGAGCTGATCGCTCTTCATGAAATGAGCGAAGATGAGGCGCTTGACGCATTAAACCAGAAAAAGATCTCCGGCATTTACTATGAACAGGCCGTGCCAAGCCTCACGCTCAATGGACAGGGCATTCCCGAGAGTATCCTCCAGTCCGTCCTGGAAAGTTATGAAAATAATCTGCATACGATACAGACCATCCTGAAAAAACATCCTTCCGGACTTCTCTCTGCTCTCCAGCAGATGTCAGATACAAAAGACCTTGTCCGGGAAGTTTCCCTCGGCGGCAAAACAATAGATGGAAATTCGCAGTTTTTTTACGCTCTGGTCGCAATGGGATGTCTTTATGGATGTTTTATCGGTTTTGGCTCTGCGATCACTTTACAGGCCAATTTAACGGCTCTGGCGGCACGTCGCTGCGTTACGCCTACCCACAAGCTGAAACTGATCCTTTCAGAACAGATTGCCTCTTTTCTGCTGGGGTACGCAGATGTGATCGTTCTGCTTCTGTATCTGCGAAATATCCTGAAACTGGATTTTCAGGGACAGTTCGGCAAAATGCTGCTCGTTTCCCTGTTCGGAAGCCTGATTGGTGTATCTATGGGATTATTTATCGGAAGTCTTAGCAGACTGAATGAAGGCATCAAGATCGGAATCATGCTCGCAATCTCCATGTCCTGCTGTTTTTTGTCAGGACTTATGAACGGCTCTATGAAAGACACCGTAGAAAAACACGCTCCGATCATCAACAGGTTCAATCCTGCTGCACTGATCTCCGATGCTCTTTACTGTATTAATGTATATGACGATGCCTCACGCTATTACAGAAATCTGATCACACTGATCGTCATGAGTGCCGCGCTCGTTCTTGCTTCATTCTTGCTTATCCGGAGGGAACGTTATGACAGTATTTAAAGGATATCTAAAAATTTTAAAGAAAAATCTCGGAATGCTTCTGATGTATCTGGTGATCTTTTTTGCGATTGCCATCGCACTTCAGACTGCTGCCCGCAAAGAGCATCTCGGCACTTTTGAAAAGACACGGATCAATATTGCCGTTGCTGACAGGGATCAGAGTGAGCTTTCCCAGGGACTGATCCGCTACCTCAGTACTATCCACAATGTATCTGAGATCTCCAGTGAACCATCTGTTATGCAGGAGGAGCTTTTTTACAGAAATGCCTCTTATATCGTGCAGATCCCGGAGAATTTTTACCAGACATGTATTGAAGAGGAAGAGCCTCTCTCTGTCACCAAAGTCCCTGGTTCTTATACCTCTTTTTACGTAGATCAGCAGATCAGCACATGGCTCAATTCCATACGTACTTACACAGCCGCAGGTTTTTCCCTTAAGAAAGCCATGGATGCATCCATGGAATTGTCGGCATCGGAAGTAACTATGTACGAGGGGACGGAAAATAATCTGGAAACGCCGCCCTATATTTACTATTTCCGCTATGTTCCTTATCTGTTTCTTGCTGTGCTCAGTTATTCCCTGGGGTATGTTCTCCTGGCTTTTCAGAAAGAAGATATACAGAAACGCATGCGTGCCTCAGCAGTCTCGATGCGTCGCCAGAATATGGAAGGACTGCTCGCGATGTTTATGCTCGGAACTGTACTCTGGCTGATCTCAGCCGCAGGTGTCTGCGTCCTTTTTGGTAAGGAGTTCCTGACTTCTCCGCTGATCGGATATTACATTCTGAATACGGCTTTGATGCTTGGTATTGCACTCTCGCTCTCCTATCTTGTGGGGATCTTTGTCAAAAACAGTAATATGCTGAGTGGGATCTCCAACCTGCTTTCACTGGGAATGTGCTTTCTGTGCGGAGCATTTGTCCCGATGAGCATTATGAACAAAAGTGTCCTTAAGATTGCGCAGTTTCTGCCGGTCTACTGGTATGAATCCGTAAATGAAACACTTGCAAGATACAAAAACCTGCCCATACCTGTTGCGAAAGAAATCTGGAAATCTATGGGAATCGAGGCTATGTTTATTGCTGCCTTTGTGTTTATGATCCTGGCGGTTTCGAAATATAAACAGCAGCGCTGATATTTTTCCCCAGGTCAAAGAAAGCCCCGTAACTGGCTGAACTTGTTTATTAACTATTCAGTCAGCTGCGGAGCCTTTATTTATGATTTTTGATTAAAAGAAAATTCCAACCTGTTCCAGAAAATGTTCCGGATCTTCGGCCTGCGGGAAGTGTTTGGTTTCCTTAAGAGTGACTGCTTCCACAGACGGATTGATGCTCTGGTATGCTTCTACAGCTGCTTCTCCATTATTCTCTGCCTCACCTTCCACAATATAAAGGCTGTTGTCAATCTCTTTAAGTGCACGGGTGATATCGGTGTTCATGTATTTTGCCACTTTGTTTGCATATACATTCTTGGCATAGCAGCCGCCTTTATGTGCAGCTTCATAATAAGCATCCTGCAGATCACGCAGCGGATGGAATGGGTCAAAAGCAAAGTTCTCAATAAACTCGTTATTGATCGCGGCTCTGGATACAACCATATGGTAAACCAGAGTACCAAATACTGGAACTTCCAGACACTTGCGGAAAAGTTTGTCTTTCTTCGTCGGCATCTGTTTGAGAGCTCCCGGATTAACCGGATTGACCATCATGATCTTGTTGAACAGTTTTCCTTCGTTGCGACATGCCATGATGACGAAGGAGCCTGAGTAACCGCTGACGATCACATCTGTCTTCTCTCCAATCACGTTCTTGATGAAATCGCAGATACTCTGAACATATACAAAATTGGTATATGTCATGCCTGGTTTCTCAGAACGTCCACATCCCGGAAGGTCTATGCTGTACACGGTATGTTCCAGTGCAAGATCATCCTCTATCTTGTTCCATTCATATCCGGAACCGCCCGGAAGCATATCATGGATCAGAAGGATCGGGCTTCCCTTGCCTTTTCTCGTATAGTAGATATCACCGAAACGCCAGTGATAGTAATTCTTTCCATTTGTATCAAGCATTTCCTTCAGACCTGCTGATGCTGCAACCACTTTGTTTGCGATGTGTATTATGGCAGTTGTTGTCGTTGCCAGTGCTGCGAGAGTTATCAGTCGTTTACCGTGTTTATTCATAATTTACCTCCCTGTTCATGTCTGAGTAGCCTTATTATACGACAAATGAATTTGTTTTACAATCTATAACAGAGAAAGAAGTTTCTGCACATCTTCCATTCTGGTTGCCCAGCTTGTGGCAAATCTGATTATGGTATGGGTGTCATCAGCCTTTTCCCAGAAGCTGAACTGGACTTCTTTTCGGAGTTCTTCCATCTTGGAATCTTCAAGGATGATAAACTGCTGGTTGGTCGGAGAATCCAGCAGGAATTTATAACCTTTTTCCTGTAATCCCTTTTTCAGGACTGCTGCCGTTTCAATAGCATTTCTGCCGATTTCTTTATACAGATCATCTGTAAAAAGTGCATCAAACTGGACACCCACAAGTCGGCCTTTTGCAAGCAGGGCACCGTGCTGCTTTACTCTTGTAAGGAAATGTTTCGGCATGGTATTTCCTGTAAATACTACCGCCTCGCCGCAAAGTGTGCCTGCCTTGGTCCCACCGATATAGAATACATCACAGAGTTTTGCAATATCCTGCAATGTCACATCTGTTTCTGTAGATGCAATTCCGTAGATCAGCCTTGCGCCGTCGAGATACAGGGGCATTTTGTACTCTCTGCATACGGCTGACAATTCTTCCAGTTCTTTTCTGGAATAGAGTGTTCCGTACTCTGTCGGATGTGAGATATAGACCATCCCCGGAAAAACCATATGCTCGTGATTCTCATCTCCATAAAATCTCTCTGCCAGTTCCCGAAGGTCTGCTGCACAGATCTTGCCATCTGTCTGTGGAAGTTCCAGGACTTTGTGTCCGGTAAATTCTATTGCCCCGGCTTCGTGTGTGCTGACATGCCCTGTCTGGGCCGCTACAACGCCCTCATACGGCTGCAGAAGTGTGTCGATGACAATCTGATTGGTCTGTGTTCCACCTGTGAACAAAAAGACTTCTGCGTCCTCACAGCCACATGCCTTCTTTATTTTTTCTTTGGCAGCGTCACAGTAATGGTCCATGCCGTAACCGGTAAGCTGCTCCATATTCGTGTCGATCAGATGCTGAAGGACTTTTTCATGCGCACCTTCTGAATAGTCGTTTACAAAATATAACATCTTTGATTCCCTCGTTCATATTATAAAATAAGATCAGGTCTATTTTAGCACATTCATTCTGGAAAATGCAGTATTCCGCAAAAAAATATCCGGAGCCTGACTGTTCTGCCGGGTTCCGGATATTTCTGTATAAAATGCTGTTTAAAGCTTTGTTTAATTTTCTGGTGTTTCTGTCTCCGTCGGAGTTACTGTTGTGTCTGCTTCTGCATCAGTGTCTACATTTAGCACTTCCTGATATGCGTCATCCATATCACGAATGTTCATCTTGTTTACCAGATAAACCTTATCTCCGACAACTGCTGCATAAAAGTTTGTGTCGTATTCGTAATATTCTGCTGTTGTCTCATTGCCGTCTGTGTCTTTGAATACGAAGGTGTATGCAGGATCTCCTTCCGGGGTGTAGTCTTCGGTGAGGCGCTGCTGGGCAGTCATGTTGATGAGTTTATTATAGAAGGTTGTGAATGTTGTATCATCCAGGTCTGCTCCATCCAGTTTGTAGGAAACGGTCGTGGTCTCCTCTGCGTCTTCATCGTCACTGTCTTTGGTCGTCTCTCTTGTTACTGTCACTGTATGGTCACCGTCTGGAGTTTTTACTTCCAGGGAATCCAGACTGTTGACGGAGAGATAGTTTACAGAAAGACTGTAGAAATCAGATACCGTGCTGTCAAGGATGTCTGTCAGGGAATCCTCTGTGATCGTATAGACTTCTTTGCTGTCGTTTACTTTTACGTAACGGTCACTGCCGGTCTCATCACCTACGTAGATGGTGATTTCTTTGTCGACTGTCTTTGTCTCGGCTTCTTCGGAATCGTCCTCTGTGTCGCTGTCTGTGGAACTTTCATCTTCTACTGCTTCTTCCTCTGTATACTTCGCTGTGATCACTGCATATGGATCGTCAAATCCATACTTGGAATCGTCTGTGCAGTTGTAATCCACAAAGCTGTCATATGACAGTGATCCGATTGCCGAGGTCACTGTTCCGGCTTTATCAGTGTCTGCTCTTTCTGAAGTCTTGCCATCTGATATATTCCAGAAGAGATTGTCCGGATCCTGGGTCAGTTCATAACCGTCTTCTTTGTCAACCTTGACCTCCGTGATCGTTGAGGAAGTCACAGACGGGAAAGTTCCGCTCTCTGCAAAATCATACAGAGTTCCCATGAATGGCTCCACCGCAGAACTGTCTACCAGATATACATTCTTGTCATCATCGCTTTTCTTCACATAATACTGGCTGGTAGATGTATTCTCCATACCTATCTGAAGTACAGTATCTCCATCATCTGTCGTAAGTTTGATCTCATTCTGTGGAGAATCCAGATCATATTCACTTAAGTCTTCCACATCAGAGATTTCCTGTGCAGCAGAAAGGGAAGCTACCCCTCCCACTGCACTGTTTACGGTATCCTGGTTTACTGGAAAATCAGCATCGCTTTTTTCTGACCAGGTGTCGTCTTTTTTGTCAAATTCTACGTTATCCTGCCCTGCTGTAAATGCGACAGAAGTAATATTGTCGGTGGACAGATTAGTCAATTCTACACTTGTGTCCTCTTCCTCAGATTCTTTCTTCTCCTGAGAGGAGACATAAGAATTTACTCCCACATAAGCACCACACGCTACACCAAGCACGACTACAGCAGAGACAAGTTTTACTGTCTTTTTTTTCATTATGCCTTTCTCCTTTTCATCCATACGCCGAAGCCGATCACCAGGAATGCAACCGGGATCAGACCTATGATAATGATCTTCCAGAAACTTGCATCATATGCGGTCAGTGTCAGGTAAGAAACCTGGAGATCTTTTGCCGGAACAGAAATTGTAGAAGTCTCATCGGAGCTGCACATCCAGCTTAAGGATTCCATGAGCATCTGCTCATTTCCACCGGATACCATCTGGTTGATCTGGCTGTCCATCAGATTGGAAGAAGAATAATAAACGATCTGTGTCTCTTTGTCATCATCCAGAGATTCTGTGATGCTCACACCGAGATCAAATGGTCCTTTGATATCATCGTCTGTTTCTTCAATGTTTCCGCTGTTCACGTCCACCTTGGAATATGCACTGTCGGATGTGGTAAGAAGACTGTTAATAGTAACAGTATCTCTTACGTCATCTGTTTTCTGGATACCCTGTGCGTAAGGCATCAGTACATAATAACCATTGGAAGCAAAATTGGAAATTGCATCTGTGCTGTCAACGGTTGGAACCAGATAATATGGCATCTGTGCGTAATGCTGTGAATCTCCCTCGATCACAATTCCCTCTGTTCTCTCTACGCCATAATTTGCAAGTACAGCGTCAAAATTTGTCATGGATTCTTCCGTATAATCAGAGAAGATCATAGCCTTGCCGCCGTTTTCCAGATACTCGATGATCGCATCTTTTTCTGTATCGGAAATATCACTTGTCGGTGCGTTGATCAGCAGGCAGGCTGCATCATCCGGCACGCTCTCTTCTGTCAGAAGGTTCAGGGACTGGATATCGATATTTGCTTTCTCGATATCTTCTTTTAAGGTAGAATCGAGTTCCTTCTCTCCGTGTCCGTCAAGTGTGTACAGGATCGGAAGGTTTTCGGATGTTACATAAGAGATTGCGCTGTCGATCTGTCCTTCGCCGTCGAATCCTGTTGTTGTGTAGCTGTAAGTGTTGTAGTCCATGGAGGACTGATAGATCGTATCATAAGATACGACTTTGCTTCTGTCACCGCATACAACGATCAGGCTGTTTGCAGAAACATCATCACTTGTATACTGAGAAGTAAATTTCGGATTTACGACAGGGTCTTTTGTCTCAACTTTAATATGAGAAGATTCTTCCGCATATTTTTCCAGAAGTCTCTTTAATGTCTCATCCTCAGAACCACTCTGGACAACCTGGTAGATCGTGATATCCTTGTCCAGTTTCTTGAGATAAGCTTTCGTCTCATCGCCGATACTGTAAAGCTTCTGTGAGCTTACATCAAACTCTGTATATTTGGATGGCAGAGATCCGACGATCATATTGATCACAATTACGATCACAATAAAAATCGCACTGATCACAACACTATAAGAACCGTTTTTCAGATATTTTCCATTCATGGATTCTTTAATCCTCTGCTTTAACGGCTTCTTTTCTTTCTTGTTCTGCCCGTCTTTTTTGTTAAACTTTTCCTTCAGTTTCATCTTTCTCGCCTCCTTAATTCCAACGTCTCTTCGCAATAGACTGTACGGTCAGGAAAAGACAAACTGCGATCACTGACACGAAATACAGGATTCCCTTGATGTCAAAGATCGAATTGGCAAAGTTATCAAAATGGCTGCTCAGGTTAACGATATTCAGAACCTTCTGGATCCCGCCTGAGAAGAAAGAAGAATTTACCATATATATAATCGCAAGAATGATCTCTCCGATCACACATACTGCTGCCGAGATCAGCAGATTCTTGATCATCGTATAAATGATCAGAGCTGCCGCAAGGATCAGAAGTCCAAATGTAATGCAGGTAGACAGAGCTCCCTCTGAAAAGAATGAGGAAATTCCGTTCATCATATAAAATGCAAACAGAAATACAAAGGTAAGAACTGCTGCAATAACCTGACTCTCAGTCAGGGAAGATACAAATACACCAATTGCAAGGTTTGCACAGCCAAGCAGAAAAAATCCCAGAATACCTGTATAGGCTCCTGCAAAAGAAACTGTTCCGAATTTTGACATCAGAAGTGGGTAAAAGCACATGATGACCATCGGAATCGCAAAGATCGTTACCAGTGCAAGATATTTACCAAGAACGATTTGGCCGACAGAAACCGGCGCTGTCAGAAGCAGCTGGTCTGTCTTCTGTTTCTGTTCTTCTGCAAGAACTCTCATGGTCAGGATTGGAACGCTGATCAGAAATACAAAGGTCAGCGCACTTAACGTATATTCAAATTTCGGATAAGCTGCTGCCAACTGATAGGCCGAAAAATAAATACCTGTAAGAAGCAGGATAAAGAAAATAAACAAATATCCTACCATAGATGTGAGATAACTTCTCAGCTCTCTCTTATATACTGCTGTCATTTCGTTTCTCCCTCCTTCTCCGGTTCCTCAGGTTTTTTCTTCTTGTCATCTTCGGTCAGCTCCAGGAAGATCTCTTCGAGGGATACTTTCTTGGACTGCATTTCAAGGATCGGATAATGATGTTCTGCCATCTTAAAGAAAACTTCCTCACGGATATCTGTATTTTCTTCTGTGGAAAGTTTCACTTCCCAGCCTTCCTGATCCTTGGCTGCGTTGATCGCGATCTCCTTGATCCCCTCGATCTCTCCAAGCAGAATACGGATCTTGTCCTTATCTCCTTTGACAAGAAGTGACAGATTGTTGGAACCCTGCGCGAGTTTCCCCAGGTTATCCGGCGTATCGCTGGCAACCAGTTTGCCATGAGAAATGATCAATACATAATCACATACTGCACTTACCTCAGAAAGAATATGAGAACTCAGGATAACGGTATGTTTCTTTTTAAGACTCTTGATCAGATCGCGGATCTCTATGATCTGCTTCGGGTCAAGTCCTACTGTCGGCTCATCCAGGATGATAACTTCCGGATATCCGAGGATTGCCTGTGCAAGTCCAACTCTCTGTCTGTAACCTTTGGACAGGTTTTTGATCAGGCGGTTACGCATATCTGAGATCTTGACCATTTCCATGACTTCTTCAACCATGGATTTCTTTTCGTTTTTTGGAATTTTTTTGAGATCAGCGGCGAAATTCATATATTCGAGCACTGTCATATCGAAATAAAGAGGCGGAATTTCCGGCAGATAACCGATACATTTCTTTGCCTGTTCCGGTTCTTCCAGTATATCATGACCGTCAATGGTTACCGTTCCTTCCGTAGATGCTATATAACCGGTAATCATGTTCATAGTCGTTGATTTACCAGCTCCGTTCGGCCCGAGAAAGCCGTAGATTTTTCCCTTCTCTATCTTAAAAGAAAGGTGGTCAACTGCTGTATGGTCGCCATAACGTTTGACCAGATTGTTTACTTCAATCACAAATTTCTCCTCCTTTTCTTTACAAACAGAAGATGCTTCCGGGCGAAACAGAGATAGGGGGTACCCGGAAACATCTTTTATTACGGAGCGGATCTTACATCCGCTCCTTGAAATATTCTATGAGAAAGTTGTGATAAAAATTGGATAAATGTGTGAGGATTCTGTGAAAAGGAATTTGAGAAATTCAGGATAATTTATGACAAAGGTTCTTTGAGTGGAGTGCCCGCTTTGCGTGGATAACGTCCCGGTGTCGCTTTGATCTTCTCGATCACAACGAGGGAGCGCTGGATCTCTGAATCCGGAAGCTGGAAATAGACAACATCCTGGATCTTGCCGCCGAGGATCTTGACCGCTTTCTGTGCCTGCTCTACTTCTTCCTGTACGGTACCTGATTTATAGGAAATAAAAAATCCGCCTGTCTTCACATATGGAAGGCAGTATTCTGACAAAGTTGCCAGATTGGATACCGCACGGGAAACACAGAGATCATAAGTTTCGCGGTATGCTTTGTTTTTGGCAAATTCTTCGGCTCTGCCATGGATCGCGGTGATATTCTCCAGTTTCAGAAGCTGGAAAGTCTCCTCAAGGAAGTTCACTCTTTTTTTGAGAGAATCCAGAAGGCAGGCTTCCAGATGCGGGAACGCGATCTTGAGCGGAACGCCCGGAAAGCCTGCGCCTGTTCCGATATCCATGATCCTGTTTACCCTGCTCATATCCACTGCTTTTACACAGGCAAGACTGTCCAGGAAGTGCTTTACCAGCACTTCCTGAAATTCTGTGATACCGGTCAGGTTCATGACTTTATTTTTTTCTACAAGATATTCGTAAAAATCTGTAAACTGCTTTTTCTGGACTTCATCGAGAGTGATGCCAAGTTCCTGGCAGCCTTCTTCCAGTATTGTTAAATCATATGCCATTGATCTGCTCCTTCTTTATGCATTTCGTCTGTACTGTTCCAGATATACAAGAAGCACAGAGATATCTGCCGGAGATACGCCGGAGATTCTGGACGCCTGTCCGATAGATACCGGGCGGTATTCTTCCAGTTTCTGTCTTGCTTCAATACGGAGGCTTCCGACTTTTTCATAATCCAAGTCCTCCGGGATCTTCTTTGCTTCCAGTTTCTTGAACTGTTCTACCTGTTTCATCTGACGCTTGATGTAGCCTTCGTATTTCAGATTGATCTCAACCTGTTCTTTTACGTCCCATGGAAGTTCCGGACGTTCTTTGTCGATCAGCGCAAGGTCTTCATAAGTGAGTTCCGGTCTGCGAATCAATTCTGCGATGGTTGTTCCGGATTTCAGAAGAGTGCTTCCTTTTTCTTCAAGGAGCTTCTGCACTTTCGGATTTCCTCCGATCGTCGCATGTTCTGTTCGCTCAATTTCTCTTGCGATCGCTGCTTCTTTTTCAAGAAGTTTCTGATAAGTCTCCTCGTCGATCAGACCGACCTTATAACCTTTCTTGCGGAGACGTAAATCTGCATTATCCTGTCTGAGAAGCAGACGGTATTCTGCACGGCTTGTCATCATACGATATGGTTCGTGGTTTTCTTTCGTAACAAGGTCATCGATCAGAACGCCGATATATGCCTCGGAACGGTCAAGGATCAGCTGTTCCTGTCCCTTAACTTCCATAGCCGCATTGATTCCGGCGATCAGTCCCTGTGCAGCTGCTTCTTCATATCCTGAGCTTCCGTTGAACTGTCCGCCGCTGAAAAGTCCCTTGATCTTCTTGAATTCCAGTGTCGGATAAAGCTGCCGCGGATTGATGCAGTCATACTCGATCGCATAGGCGTTCTTTACGATCTTTGCATGCTCCAGTCCCGGTACGGAGTGGTACATCTCATCCTGAACATCTTCAGGAAGGGAGCTTGACATTCCACCGACATACATCTCGTTTGTATAAAGTCCTTCTGGCTCGATAAATACCTGATGGCGTTTCTTATCAGCAAATCTTACTACTTTGTCCTCGATGGACGGGCAGTATCTCGGTCCTGTTCCCTCGATCATTCCGGAATACAGAGGGGAACGGTCAAGGTTTGCACGAATGATCTCGTGTGTTTTTTCGTTTGTGTAGGTAAGCCAGCAGGATTTTTGCTCGATCTGCACGCTTTCCGGGTCTGTGGAAAAAGAGAACGGTACAACTCTCTTATCACCAAACTGTTCTTCCATCTTGGAATAGTCGATGGTATTTCCTGCGATTCGTGCCGGTGTTCCTGTCTTGAAACGGAACATTTCGATTCCAAGTTCCTTGAGTGAATCCGTCAGATAGTTTGCCGCCTGCAGTCCGTTCGGACCTGTATAGTTGCTGACATCACCATAAATACAGCGTGCCTTGAGGTAAGTTCCTGTGCAGAGTACGACCGCCTGGCAGTGATAAACTGCACCTGAATATAATTTTACACCTGTGATCTTTCCATCTTCTACAAGAAGTTTGGTTACTTCTCCCTGTTTGATCGTAAGGTTTGGCTGGTTTTCCAGAGTCTTACGCATCTCTGTGCTGTATGCCTGTTTGTCTGCCTGCGCTCTGAGTGAGTGAACTGCAGGTCCCTTGGACTGGTTCAGCATTTTTGACTGAATAAAAGTCTTGTCAATATTTTTGCCCATCTCCCCACCAAGTGCATCCAGTTCCCTTACCAGATGTCCTTTGGAACTTCCTCCTACGTTCGGGTTACACGGCATCAGTGCGATACTGTCCACACTGACTGTAAACATTACGGTATCAAGTCCCAGTCTTGCACAGGCAAGAGCTGCTTCACATCCTGCATGACCGGCTCCAACTACAACGATATCACAGTTTTTCTCAAGTCTTCTGTCCTCCATTTTTATCTTCCCTTCTTTTCTAAATTGCGTTTATTTTCCTGTACAGAATTTGCTGAAGATCTCATTGACCAGATCCTCCCCTACGGATTCTCCCACGATCCTTCCGAGGCTTTCGTAGGCATTCATAAGGTCGATGGAAAAGAAATCTTCTGCCATTCCCATATCAATACTGTTCTTCACAAGTTCCAGGCTTTCTTTCGCTTCTTCCAGTGCAGCTTTGTGTCTTGCATTTGTGATGTATACTTCATCATTAAAAGAAAGTTCTCCCTGGAAAAACATGTTCTTGATCTCATCTTCCAGTTTACGGATCCCGGTTTCTTCCACTACGGAAACAGGGATCACTGGACTTCCGGTACGCTGCTTTATTTTCTCCATATCTACAACCGGCTCAAGGTCTGTCTTATTGTAGATCACGATGCTTTTTCTTCCGGAAAGTAATTCTATGATCTCTTCATCGTTTTCGTCAAGTGATCTGGATGAATCTACAACATACAGGATAAGGTCTGCGTCCTCTGCCATCTGTTTGGCTTTGCCGACTCCGATCTTTTCCACTACATCCTCGGTTTCGCGGATTCCTGCGGTATCGATAACGCGAAGTGTGATTCCGTTCAGAGAAATGTATTCCTCCAGAATATCCCTCGTTGTGCCTTCGATCTCTGTGACGATCGCGCGGTCTTCGCCTACCAGAAAATTGAGGAGGGAGGATTTGCCGGCATTTGGTTTACCGAGGATAACTGTCTTGATCCCCTCCTGGATCATTCTTCCGTCGTCGGCAGTTTTCAACAGGTCCTGGATCTCTTTGGTCTCTTTATCCACAATGACTCTTAATTCCTGTGGATAGCCGGTGAGATCGTAGTGCTCCGGATCATCCAGTGCAGATTCTATATATGCGATCTGGTAGAGCAGTCTGCTCCGGATCTCTTTTACGGCACGCTGTACGGAACCTTTGAGCTGTTCTACAGAACTCTTGAGTGCCATGGAGTTTTTGGCCTGAATGACATCCATGACAGCCTCTGCCTGCGACAGATCCAGCCTTCCGTTTAAGAAAGCTCTCTTTGTAAATTCTCCTGGTTCTGCGATCACGGCTCCGTTTTTGAGCACGGTTTCCAGAACCTTCTTCATGGCATAGACTCCGCCATGACAATCTATTTCTACGGTGTCCTCACCAGTATAAGTGTGAGGTCCTCTCATGATCATAACCAGAACTTCATCAACCACATCTTCTCCATCATAGATGAAACCGTAATGGATCGTGTGGCTTTGTACTTCCCTGATATTTTTCTTTCCGTTTTTGGAACGATAGATTCGGGAAATCACATCCATTGCTTCATCTCCGCTGATACGGACGATCCCGATTCCGGACGCACTCATAGCAGTTGAGATCGCAGCGATCGTTTTTTCCATAATTCCTCCTTATAAATGAAATATCTGCTGACGCAGATATCTTTATTTTTTTTATAAAGTACGATTACTCCATGTCTTCGACATTCCCGTAATCGTATCCCAATTCGTAATCCAGCCTGTCGGCTTACTTACTCATTTGGATTAGCCTTGGAAATAGATATGTTGCATCGTAAGCAAGCTTCCGCTGCTAACATATCTGCTTCCAAGGACTTTATAAAAAAAATGTTACCCCAGAAGAAAGCACACGCCAAGCACGTGTTATTCACGCTTTCACCTAGAATAACATTTTATATTTCAGTTGTGAACTGTTTTCACTACTGATTTAATATCTTTTTAATTTGACAACTACGTGACGGTATGGTTCTTCACCTTCACTTACTGTCTCTACGAATTTATTTCCCTGAAGTGCAGAATGGATGATTCTTCTCTCGTAAGGATTCATTGGCTCGAGAACTACAGGTTTTCTTGTTTTCTTGACCTTGTAGGCGATTCCTCTTGCCAGGTTCTCGAGAGTTTCTTTTCTGCGTCTTCTGTAATCCTCTGTATCGAGTTTTACTCTGATATAGTCGGATTTGCCTTTGTTTACAACGAGGCTTGTAAGGTACTGGAGAGAATCAAGTGTCTGTCCTCTCTTACCGATCAGGATTCCCATATCCTGGCCTTCAAAATCAACTTCCAGGCAGCCATCTGTTGTGTTGTATTTGGATGTGATCTGGACTTCTCCAAGATCCATGGATGCAAATACATCATGAAGGAAAACAGATGCTCTCTCTTCAATCTCTTTGATCTCTGCCGGATCGGTGATGATCTCGATCGGCTTGGATACTCTTACCGATTTTTCTTTGGCCGGTTTCGGCTCCCTTACTGGTTTCTCTTTGTAAACTCTTTCTTTCGGCTGTTTCTCTCTGACCGGTTTTGCAGGTTTTTCTTCTCTCCCTGCCTCTGGCTTTGCTTCTGGTTTATTAGAAGTTCTGGCAGGTGCCTTTGGTGCCGGCTTCGGTGAAGATTTCTTCTGTTCCGGTTTCGGCTCGTCCTTGAATGCATCCAATTTGACAGAAGCTACGATTTCCTCGAGTTCCTTTTCTTCTGAATGATCCTCTACTTTGCGAGCTTTAATGATCGCAGGCTTACTTCCAATTCCGAAAAATCCGGAACTTCCTTCGCTGATTACCTGAATGTCAAGCTGATCACTGGTCACGCCCAGTTCAATACATGCTTTTGTGATTGCTTCATTTTTGGTTTTTGCTGAAAACTGCATATATTCATTCATGATAAAACCCCGACCTTCCCTCTCTATTTCTTCTTGTTTTTCTCATCAAAAGCTTTGACCATATTCGCTTTTGCGGTAATGCTGCCTGCTTTTGCATGGGAAGCATTCTGGTAAGCTTCTTCTACTTTCTTCGCACGGTTTGCTTCATCAGAACCGCTCATACCTTTGTCGATCTTGTTGATATTCTTTACGCTCTGATGTGCCTGGTTTGTGATCTTCTGCGGCGGAAGTCCTTCTTTTGCACGTTTGGCTTCCATCTTCTTCATATTCTCGTTTACGAGATCATCAATATTCATCTTGTTCAGGTGACGGTTGATGAGAAGCTGCTGGATACTTCTTACTACGGCACTTGCAATCCAGTAAATACCAAGACCTACCGGGAATGTGAAACAGAAAAATGCAGACATAAGCGGCATTACTGTATTCATAGTCTTCATGGAGCTTGCCATTGCATTGTTGTCATCATTGCCCTGTGTTGCTGCCTGCGGCATAAGCTTCAGGTTGAGCATCTGTGTTGCCCAAGACAGAAGCGGGATTGCAAGAGCTGCAATGATCAGGATCAGGGATCCTGTTTTGATATAACTCAGCGGCTGGTCTGCGATGTTGAGCACACCAAAAGTCTGCATCTTCTGGATCTCGGAAGCAGTTTTGCTGATCTGATCTGAGAATCCGGAGAACTGACTGATATCCTGTAAGGATTTCCACTGGGACGGAGACAGAGCATACAGGAAATCTACGATAGAATCTGCATTATCTGTGACCTGTCTTACTCGTGTCATCTTGTTGTCTGTGATAAAGTTATTGATGATATCTGCAAATCCGTCTACTGCAAGGATCTGTGTGCAGACACCATTGAACACATTATATACACTGCTTACATAAGCAGGGATATTCTGGATTACCTGATACAGAGCATACAGGATCGGGAGCTGGATAGCGAGCTGAACACAGCTTCCTGTAGGGGATACACCGTATTTCTGATATACCGCCTGGGTTTCTTCCTGCATCTTCATCATTGAATCCTGATCTTTTTTACCCTGATATTTCTTCTGGATTTTCTGGATCTCCGGCTGCATGATCGCACTCAGCTTAGAGAATTTCTGCTGTTTGACCTGCAGAGGAGTCATAAAAAGATAGATCAGAATACTGAAAATAATAATACAAAGGCCAAGGTTCTGAATTCCAACCATATCCAGCACTTTGTAGATACCGTTCATAATCCAGCCCATCACGATTGCGACCTGGCCGATGATCGGGGTACCACTTTTAGTAGCCAAAATCATACTTTCCAATTTACTTGTTCCTCCTGGATGATCTTACGGAACATCATAATGATTGTCCCATTTACCTTTATGGTACGGGATCATATCCTCCATGAGAAAAAGGATTACACCGTAATATTCTCCATATTGCCAGTAATCCTCCCCTGAACGCACCATATTTTTCGATTGCTTCCAAACCATATTGAGAACATGTGGGAATATAAGGACACTTTGTTCTCTTCATCGGTGATATATATTTCTGGTAAAGACGAATCATTTTAATAAGAAGTTTCTTCATCAGCACAAACCTCATTTATGATCTGATGTTTCCCTGCCAGATGCATAAAGGCACTTTCTATCTCATGATAGCTTCTGCCCTTCGCTGCCGGTCTTGCAATCACAACAATATCAAGATTTCTGTTAAAACGTTCTTCATTCAGACGATAGCTTTCCCTTACCAGTCTGGTGAGTCTGTGGCGAACCACACTATTCCCTACTTTTTTACTTACTGATATTCCCAGACGATTCTTCATGTACTGATTATCCAGTACGTACATCACCAGATACCGATTTGCTTTTGATGTTCCATGTCTGTATACCTGCTGAAAATCTTTGTTTTTCTTTAAGGACTCTGAATATTTCATCGAATCCCCTTTCTTTATTATAGAAGAAAAGACCACATAACTGCGGTCTTATATCTTAGGCTGATAACTGCTTTCTTCCTTTTAATCTTCTGGCTGCTAATACTTTACGGCCGCCCTTTGTGCTCATACGAGCTCTGAAACCATGAACTTTCGCTCTAGATCTTTTCTTTGGCTGAAATGTCATTTTCATAGGTAAAGCACCTCCTTTATCTATTATCCCTATTCATACTATTATCATAGAACATCGTTTTAATTATATTCATTCTGCACCCGTTCGTCAAGCAAAAATTCACAAAAAATCCAATAAAATTAAGTGTTTCCGACACTTTCAAAATAACCCACACTTAATTGTGGAAACATCTGGTTTACGTAAAGTTATCCACTTTTTGTGGATAACTTGTGGATAACTCAAACTTTTTCGGCTGTTTTATCCTCACATACCCCCATATTTTTACACATATTCCTAAAAAAATCCTTTATTTTACAGTATTCTCTCTGTGGACAAAGTTATACACATTCCACAGGGGTAATTATCCACCTACACGGATGTTATGTAAACTTATAGGGGCTTATCCACACTTTCCAACTTATGCACATGTGGATAAAGTGGATAACTTGTGGACAACCACTGATTTTAACCACACAAACCATTTTTTCAGGGGATAATTTTCCACAAATAATGATTGATTAACCACTGGATTTATTATAATATATAAAAGGATATTTATGTCCAATTGACCAATTGTAACTGTGAAAGTACCGAACAGTTACGAATAATTTACACACATTCAAAGGAACCAGGAGTTTGAAATATGGATAAAGTTATAGAAAAATGGGATGAAATTCTTCAGACAGTCAAACGTGACTACAATATCAGCGACGTAGCTTTCAATACATGGCTCAAACCGCTCGAAGTCTACGATGTGACTGACAATGTCATCACAATTTTAGTCCCATCTGAACAGGTAGTTCTGATAAATCTTCTTAATAAAAAGTACAAACTTCTTCTCCAGGTTACCATCTGCGAACTGACTGGAATAAGTGAGTGCGATGTCAAATTCATATCTCCTGATGAAGCACCTCAGAAAGATGTTCCTTCTTATGATAATGCAGCACCTGCAATGTCAGATATCGAACGTCGCTGTGAAGATGCACATTTGAATCCGAAATACATTTTTGATACTTTCATTGTCGGAAATAATAACAAATTTGCTCAGGCCGCAGCCCTTGCTGTTGCAGAATCCCCGGGAGATACCTATAATCCGCTGTTTATCTACGGAGGTGCAGGACTTGGCAAGACTCATCTGATGCATTCCATCGCTCATTATATTATTGAACACGATGAAAACAGCAAAGTTTTGTATGTAACCAGTGAAGAATTCACAAATGAACTGATCGAAACGATCCGAAACGGAAATAACTCCGCAATGTCCAAATTCCGTGAAAAATACAGGAATATTGATGTTCTTCTGGTCGATGATATTCAGTTTATTATAGGAAAGGAATCCACACAGGAGGAATTTTTCCACACTTTCAACAGTCTGCACAGTGCCAAAAAACAGATCATCATTTCTTCAGATAAACCACCAAAAGATATGGAAATTCTGGAAGAACGCTTCCGTTCAAGATTCGAATGGGGTCTGATCGCAGATATTACCTTACCTGATTACGAGACCCGAATGGCAATTCTCCACAAAAAAGAAGAGCTCGAAGGCTACAATATCAGCGAAGAAGTCATTAATTACATTGCAACAAACATCAAATCCAACATCCGTGAGCTGGAAGGTGCCTTTAATAAGGTAATGGCAAGTTCCAAACTGGAGAAAAAGGAAGTAACCCTTGAACTTGCAGAGCAGGCACTCAAGGATATCATCTCCCCAAATGAGCAAAAAGTCATCACTCCGGATTATATTATTTCCGTTGTTGCAGAGCACTATCATGTAACTGTAGCGGAACTCTGCGGAAACAAGCGCAGTTCCAAGATCGTCATGCCAAGACAGATCGCCATGTATCTCTGCCGTGAGATCATTGACACTTCTCTTAAGACGATCGGCAAAAATCTTGGTAACCGTGATCACACTACAATTATGCACGGAATTGAGAAAATCGAAAAAGAATTAGCAACAAATGATAACCTCAGAAACTCCATCGATACCTTGAAGAAAAAAATCAATCCACAGGGTTAAGTGACTTATCCACACCCACTTTCAAAGTTATTTGGTAGTTTTACACGTAGTTATACAGTCCTCAAAACCTTTATTTTCAAGGTTTGAAAGACTTTTACACATAATCCCCACCCCCTAAGGCGGCTACGGCGGATATCTATATATTTATATATTTATAAAAGCAATTTTCAAACATGAAGGGAGTTATACACATGAAGATTATCTGTCCCAAAAATAATCTGTTAAAAAGCGTAAATATTTCTTTGAAAGCTGTTCCTTCTAAAACAACCATGCCAATCCTTGAATGTATCCTTATGGATGCAACCACAAACCAGATCAAATTTACAACAAATGATATGGAACTTGGTATTGAAACAATCGTAGATGGACAGATCGAAGAAAAAGGAATGGTTGCACTTGATGCCAAAATCTTTTATGAAATCATCAGAAGACTTCCAGACAGTGATGTAACTATCAAAACTGACAGCAACTATGTAGCAACGATCACCTGTGAAAAAGCCAAGTTTACAATTCCTGGCAAAGCAGGCGAAGATTTTGCATACCTTCCTGTTATCGAAAAAGACGAAGCACTGACCCTTTCTCAGTTTACTTTGAAAGAGATGATCCGTCAGACTATTTTTTCTATTGCAGTCAATGAAAACAACCGTTTGATGACTGGTGAATTGTTCGAAATCAAAGACAATTGTCTGAAGATTGTTTCCCTGGATGGACACCGTATTTCCATCAGAAAAATGCCATTGAAGCGAGATTATTCAGATCGCAAGATTGTCGTTCCAGGAAAGACACTCAGCGAGATCAGCAAAATCCTCTCTGGAGAAATTGACGATCAGGTTAGCATATATTTCACAAAAAACCACATTTTATTTGAATTTGATCAGACAATTGTGGTGTCCAGACTGATTGAGGGAGAATATTTCCGAATTGATCAGATGCTTTCCAGTGATTACGATACAAAGATCAGTGTAAACAAGAAAGAATTCCTGAACTGTATTGACCGTGCAACACTTCTTGTAAGAGAAGGAGATAAGAAACCGATCGTAATTAAAATCAGTGATCATAAGATGGAACTGAAGATCGATTCTTCTATGGGATCTATGGATGAAGAGATCGATATTGAAAAAGAGGGTAAAGATATCCTTATCGGATTCAACCCGAAATTCCTGATCGATGCTTTGAAAGTTATTGATGATGAGACGATCCACATGTATCTGATGAATCCAAAAGCACCATGCTTCATCAGAGATGACGAAGAAACATATACTTATCTGATCTTACCAGTTAACATCAGTCAGAATCAGGCCAGATAAGGAGGAGGATTATTTTGGAAATTACGATCAGAGATGAATTTATCAAACTTGGACAGGCTTTGAAACTCGCCGGAGTTGTAGAGGACGGTGTTCAGGCAAAATATGAAATTCAGGATGGAAATGTAAAAGTAAATGGTGAAGTAGATCAGCGGCGTGGACGCAAAGTATACGTTGGTGATGTGATCACTTTTGAAGGTCAGGAAATCAAAGTTATAAAATAATTATGTATATTGAATCTGTACAACTTCAGAATTTTAGAAATTACCGTGAATTGCAGCTTGATTTTGACAAAGGTACAAATATTTTTTACGGAGATAATGCACAGGGAAAAACCAATATCCTGGAATCTGTCTATATCTGTGGAACGACAAAGTCCCACAAGGGCAGCAAGGATAAAGAACTGATACGGTTCGGGGAGGAAGAAGCCCACATCCGCATGATGATCAAAAAAGACGGACTTTCCTACAAGATCGACATGCATCTTCGCAAAAACAAGGCAAAGGGAGTTGCAATTAACGGTCTTCCGATAAAAAAGGCAAGAGAACTGTTTGGAATCGTGAATCTTGTCTTTTTTTCACCGGAAGATTTAAATATTATCAAGAATGGTCCGGGGGAAAGACGCAGGTTTATGGACCTTGAACTCTGCCAGCTGGATCAGATCTATCTTACAGATCTGGCTGGATATAATCATATCGTGAACCAGAGAAATAAACTTCTCAAAGATATGTATCATAATCCGGCACTTAAGGATACGCTTGAAATATGGGATCTGCAGATGCTCCAGTACGGGCAGAAAGTCATCAGCAAAAGAACAGAGTTCGTAAAAGATCTGAATACAGTCATAAAGGAAATCCACAGCAACCTGACAGGGGGAGAGGAACATATTGAAGTACTCTATGAGCCCAGTACGGAGGCTGAATTTTTTGAGGAAACTCTCAAAAAGAACAGAGACAGAGATATCCGGATGAAGATGACTTCCTCCGGACCTCACAGGGATGATCTTTGTTTTATGGTAAACGGGGTGGATATACGAAAGTTTGGATCACAGGGGCAGCAGAGGACCGCAGCATTATCTTTGAAACTTTCAGAAATTTATCTTGTAAAAGAAAAGATAAAGGATACGCCGGTACTTTTGCTGGATGATGTACTTTCAGAGTTGGACAGCAACCGTCAGACCTATCTTCTTGACTGTATCCATGATATACAGACTCTGATCACCTGTACTGGATTGGATGATTTTGTAAGTCATCAGTTTCACCTGAACAAAGTTTTCAAAGTTGTCAAAGGCGAAGTGTTTGAGCCCGTTTAAAACGGAACTCTGGATAAAAAGAAAACGTAAGAAACAGTTTTGACAAGGATATTAGTGTATGTTACACTGTTCATAATCTTGGAAAGTTGGTGAATATATTGGACAAAGAGGAATTTCGGATCAAACTTGAAGAAATTAACCGCCTTGTAGAGAAGAAGAACTACAAGGATGCCATGGAAGTTGTAGACAGTATTGACTGGCGTCGTGTAAAGAATGTCCATACCCTTTGTGTTGTTGGTGAGATCTATGCAGCAAACAAGCGGTATGACGACAGCAGGGAGATTTTCCTTCTGGCTTATCACAGAGCTCCTATTGGCAGAAATATTTTGTATCGATTAATCGAAGTATCCCTCAAGATGAAGGATATTGATGAGGCAATGGAATATTATGATGAATTCCTGGAAGTTGCCCCTAATGACAGTACACAGTATGTATTAAAATACAAAATCCGCAAAGCAGAACAGGCTCCGCTCGAAGAGCAGATCAGAATTCTCGAGGATTACAAAGAGAAAGAATTCACAGAGAGATGGTCATACGAGCTGGCTAAATTATATTATCAGAATGGAGATACCAAGAAATGCCTGGATCTCTGTGATGAAATGGTTCTCTGGTTCAGTGATGGCAAGTATGTCATGAAAGCCCTGGATCTTAAGAGTCGTATGGGAATGCTGAGTGGTAAAGAAAAAGAAAAATACGATAAACAGTTTATTCCGAATCTCAAGACAGTGGAGGATTCCGCTGAGAATAAAGAAGAGGTTCAGGATGGAGAAACAAAAGAACCACAGGCAGAAGCAGCACCGACAGCAGATGATGATGCACCTGTGATCGACAGCGTAGATATTGATGAGCGTGATGTTAATGGAGCAGAAAGCCTTCAGGAAAAAATCTCCAAGGGAATCCGCGATATCTTTACAGGAAAGAAAAAAGAATCCGAAGAGGAATTTATGAAGGAAGAGGAGGAAGCACCTGCTGAGGAGGTTCCGGAAGAAATGATCAAGGATATTTCTTCAGAAGCAGAACCGACAAATGTACCGGAACTTGAACCGGAAGATGCAGTGATCCCGCCTCCGGCAACACCTGGAACTTCTATTTTCAGCACGATCGAGGAGAAGATAGAAGAAGTTACAAATCAGGAGATCAAGGATGATCAGGAAGAGACACCGGAAGAAGTAACTGAGGAAGTCAGCGAAGAAGAACTTCCGGAGGTAGTGATCGAATCTGAGGAAACAGATGCTGAAGAAGCAGAGGAGCTTCCGGAAGCTGAAGAAGAACCGGAAATCGAAGAGGTTGAAATTCCAGAAGAAGAAGTGAAACCGCTGGAGACAGAGGATGACTTTGTTGATTCAGCAGAGGAAGAGGAGACAAAACTTCCTGAACTTGAGATCCCGGAAGCAATGAAGAATGTTGGAATGGAAAATCCATTACATACAGAAATTCCGAAAGCACCGGATATCTGTCTTCCGGGAGCAGAAGATTCTGAGGAGACACCTGATTTTGAATTTAATCTGGAAGATACGATTCTTGCAGCAGCAACTGCACAGGGAATTGAAATTCCGGATGAACCGATAGTGAAAGAAGAATCGGTTCAGGAAGTAAATACTGCAGAAGAGGATGCTGAGGATTATATGTCTGAAGAGGATCTTCGCAGTGCAGAAGAAGAATTCCTGAACGGACCTGTCAAGAAGCAGGATCCGGAAGAAGAAATTTATGATGATCTGGATTCTTATGAGATGGAAGATGACTCTGATGAAGATTTCGGTGAGGAAGACGGCTACGAAGATGAGGATATCAGTGATCTTGAGGAAGAAGAATTCCTTGCAGATCAGTATGAGGATACTGTAAAAGCAGCCAAGACTCCTGAAAAGAAACCAACTCTCAGAAAATCCGGCAGGAAAGCAAAACAGCAGGAACCGGAAGATGACGACATGGAGCAGCTTCTCTATACTGTTGAGCCGAAACGCAAAGCCAGGGATATCATTCCGAGAGAAAAGAAGATGACCGCAGATGAGGAGAAACTCTTTACCTACTTTGCGAAAGTTCCGGGCTTAAGGGAACAGATCGTGGATGCACTTTATGATGCGCAGATCTGTGCTTCTGACAAGACTTCAAAGACAGGAAATATTATTGTGATGGGTGGCCGCGAGACAGGAAAGACAAGACTGATCTCAGGACTGATCCCGGCGATCTGCAAGGAACTGAACCTGGAGGCATCCAAGGTTGCCTATGTATTTGCGGATCAGATCAATGGCAAGAATGTAGCAGAGATCGTTCGTAAGATGTCAGGCGGTTTCCTGGTTATCGAAAACGCCAATCAGCTGACAAAAGAAACAGTTAATCAGCTGAATAAGGCAATGGAGTTCCGGACTGACGGACTGATCGTGATCATTGAGGATGAAAAGATCGGAATGCGTAAACTGATCGCAAGATTCCCGAAATTTACATCCAAGTTTACATCTATGATCAATATTCCGGTATTTACCAACGATGAACTTGTTAATTTTGCGAAAATCTACACAAGAGAGAACGGATACACCATCGACCAGATGGCAATGCTGTCGCTGTATAACCTGATTAGCACAAGCCAGAAGGAAGATCAGCCGATGAATATCGGTGCGGTCAAGGACATCATTGACAGTGCGATCGCCAAATCAAGAGGAGGTCTTCGTAAACTGATCTCCAAGAAAAAAGTAAATCAGGATGGATACCTGGTACTTTACGAGAAAGATTTTAATTAGTGAGAGGAGAAAATATGGCCAGACCTTATCTTGGAAATCCTAAATATACCATTGAAGTCCTTCAAAAGTACGGTTTTGTATTCCAGAAAAGGTTTGGTCAGAATTTTCTGATCGATACCCATGTTCTGGATCGTATCATCGAAGCTTCCGAGATCACCAAAGATGATTTTGTACTGGAGATCGGACCGGGAATCGGAACGATGACACAGTATCTTGCAGAGGCAGCAAGAGAAGTAACAGCAGTTGAGATTGACGATGCACTGATTCCGATCCTTAAGGATACACTTAAGGAATGGGACAATGTAACCGTTCTTCACGGAGATATCCTCAAGACAGATATCCGTAAGATCGCAGATGAGAAGAATCAGGGGCGTCCGATCAAGGTCGTTGCAAATCTGCCGTATTACATTACGACACCGATCATTATGGGCTTATTCGAAAGCCATGTTCCGGTAGATTCGATCACGGTAATGGTACAGAAAGAAGTGGCAGACAGAATGCAGACAGGTCCTGGTTCCAAGGACTACGGGGCACTTTCGCTGGCTGTACAGTATTATGCAGAACCAAAGATCGTTGCAAATGTACCGCCGAACTGCTTTATGCCGCGGCCGAAGGTTGGAAGTGCGGTGATCCGCCTGACGAGACATCAGAATCCGCCGGTAACAACGCTGAATGAGAAATTAATGTTCCGTCTGATCCGTGCATCTTTTAACCAGAGAAGAAAAACTTTGTCGAATAGTCTCAAGAATTCACAGGAACTGCCATATTCCAAGGAAGAGGTAGAAACTGCGATCACAGAATGTGGACTTCCGTTGAATATCAGAGGGGAAGCACTGACGCTGGAACAGTTTGCCAGATTGTCAGATGCATTTTCGAAATTAAATAAATAAGCAAATAAAAAGCATCCGGTGGCTGGTCGGATGCTTTTTATTATTTATTAAATTTAAAAGGAAGGAGAGTTGATAACCATTTCAAGCTATCAACATATGAAAAAGAAAATTATAAAAATAATGTTGGCTGTATTATTTTTATGATCTTAGTATAGCCAGAAAATATGATGGAATCGTGTTGAACTTATGAAAAAACAGTGAACAAAGGTCAAAAGTTTTATGAATGACAGCCGGATAAAAAATTTTTACAGCATAGCCGAAAAACTGTGGTATAATGGGCTCGCCTGAGAGAGAAAGCATCGAAATAAATGCGAAATTCAGGCTGACACATGGAAATGCATGAATTCAGGAGGTAATTACAATGAAAATAAACAAAAAAATCAGTGCACTGGTACTTGCAGGAGTTCTTGCATGTACAACACCGGCGATGGTCTACGCACAGGACAGCTCAGATGTGGTTGACCAGGCCGTAGAGATCCTTCAGGATAACGGAGTGGATGAACTTCTGTCCGATCCGGACAAGGTAGTGGATCTGATCGTTCAGGCTAAGGAAATTCTCGGTCAGGTAGATGTAACAAATGATGAGATCGGTTCAGCTCTTGATGTGGCAGCAGAGAGTGCGGGAATTACACTTTCCGATTCTGAGAAACAGACTCTAATCCAGTTATATGATAAATTCAAGAATACAGATCTGGATGAGGACCAGCTGAGAAGTCAGGTAAATAAGGTTTATAGCAAGCTGGATGAGCTTGGGATTACCAAAGAAGATGTCAAAGGAATCATCGGCAAACTGGTCGATTTTGCCAGAAACATCCTTAACTGACCTCGCAGGAAAGACACTAGTGCGTTTGTGAAAAACACACAGGATAAAAAATAGAGGAGTCAGAAATTTATAGTATATTTGAATAAAAAAAACGAATATACAGAAATAAAATTGTGCAAATATACGGAAACTTCACTGTTTGTTCATAAAAAGTTCATAATTGACTGTTATTATAAGTACAGTTCGAAGAGAACTTCACTAACAGACGTTGTAATGTTCTTCATTACACATAAATTTTTTCATAATAATCGCCCCGGTAAACCACTGCCGGGGCACTCCTCGTTTATTGAGTCCCTTTTTGGGGACTTTTTTATTTCCTCCTGCATATAAAATATGCTATAATGAGACTAACTATAGTAAAATGATCAAAAGTATAGACGATATAGATAGATTTTTATACGAGAGGAGAATTGCAGATCATGTCTGAGTCAATGAAAGATTATGAAAAAGAACTGGAAGCTTCCATGAAAACGATCGAGGAAGGCGACATTCTCACAGGAACTGTGATCAGTGTGGATGAAAAAGAAGTGATCCTCGATCTTAAATATTATGCAGAAGGTGTGATCCCGGCAGAGAATTTCAGCAGAGAGCCAGGATTTAACCTCAAAGAAAATGTCCAGGAAGGGGACGAGATCCAGGCTACCGTGATCCGTAAAGATGACGGAAATGGAAATATCCTGCTCTCAAGGGTAGAGGCAGTTGATGTCCTTGCATGGGATAAACTTAAGGAATTAAAGGAATCCGGAGAGGTTCTGGATGTTGTAGTAAAAGGAATCACAAACGCAGGAGTTATCGCTTATGTAGAAGGTGTCAGAGGTTTTATCCCGGCATCCAAACTTGCTCTTGGATATGTAGAGGACACAGAAGCATATCTGAACAAACCGATCCAGGTACAGGTCATCGACGTCGATAAAGAAAGCAGGAAACTGATTCTTTCTGCTAAGGAAATCCTCCGTGAGAAGGCAGAGGAAGAACGCAGAAACAAAGTTTCAAACCTTGAGATCGGGCTTATCACCGAAGGAACCGTAGGGAGCCTTCAGCCATATGGTGCATTTGTAGATCTTGGAAACGGACTTTCTGGTCTGGTCCACATTTCTCAGATCTGTGAGAAGAGGATCAAGAAACCGTCAGAGGTTCTTGCAGTAGGAGATAAGGTTAAAGTCAAAGTCACTGCAATCAAGGACGGCAAGCTCAGTCTCAGCATCAAGGAAGCATCTGATATGATGGCGAAGGAAATCGAAGAAGAAGTTTACGAAGTACCGGATGCAGGAGAAGAAGCAACTACTACACTGGGCTCTCTCTTTGCAAACATCAAACTGGATTGAAAGGACGGCTGGAATGAAAAATCAGGAAAAAATTTTTGTTATAGGACATAAAAATCCGGATACAGATTCTATTTGTTCAGCGATTGCATACTGCGATATCAAAAACAGGACAAGCCAGCACCAGAAATTTATTCCGAAGCGTGCAGGACAGATCAATGAGGAAACAGAGTACGTGCTGAACCGATTTGGAGTTCAGCCGCCGGGATATCTGAGTAATATCGGAACCCAGGTCAAGGATATGGATATCCGTATGAGCCCGGACGCAGACAAGGGAATGTCACTGAAAGCAGCATGGGATATCATGCAGGAGAACAGCATTGTTTCTCTTCCGATCAGAGACAAAGAGGGTGCACTGGAAGGACTGATCACGATCGGCGATATTGCAAAGACCTATATGGATACTACCGACAGCTACCTTCTTTCCAGAGCAAGAACACAGTATCAGAAGATCGCAGAGACGATCGACGGAGAAGTGATCGAGGGAAATCCTCATGGATATTTTATCAAGGGAAGAGTTATGGTAGGAACTGCCAACCCGGATAAAATGAAAGAATATATCGAAGAAGATGATATGATCATCATGGGAGACAGAGAAGAGGACCATCTTCAGGCGATTTCCCAGAATGTAAGCTGTATTATCGTGGGACTTGGAATCCAGGTATCAGAGAATGTTATGAAACTCGCACATGAGAAGGATATCATCATTATTTCTTCCCCGTATGATACCTTTACGATCGCGCGACTGATCAACCAGAGTATTCCGGTCAGATATATCATGAAAACAGAAAATCTTGTAACTTTTAATACCGAAGATTTTACAGATGATATCCAGGATGTCATGATCAAGCACCGTCATCGTGCATTCCCGGTCATCAACAAGAAGGGCAAATGTATCGGTACCATATCCAGACGTAATTTCCTGGACATGCACAAGAAGCAGGTAGTTCTTGTAGACCATAATGAGATCGATCAGGCAGTAGACAATATTGAGAAGGCTGACATTCTTGAGATCATTGATCATCATAAACTTGGAACACTGCAGACGGTTCAGCCGATCAGCTTCCGTAACCAGCCGGTGGGATGTACCGGAACGATCATGTATCAGATCTATGGCGAACAGAAACTTGAGATCCCGCCTAAGATCGCAGGACTTCTGTGTGCAGCGATCATTTCAGATACGCTGATGTTCCGTTCACCAACCTGCACACTGCAGGATAAGATGGCAGCAGGAGCACTGGCACTGATTGCAGATATCTCCATTGAGCAGTTTGCAAAGGAAATGTTCCGTGCAGGAAGCAACCTCAAGGATAAATCACCGGAAGAAATCTTTTATCAGGATTACAAGAAATTTATTGCAGAAGGTGATATCTGCTTCGGCGTTGGACAGATCAGTTCCATGGATTCAGAGGAGCTTAAAGAAATCAAAGAAAGACTGCTGCCGTTCATGGTAAGCGAATGTGGACGTCATGGTGTCACCAGAGTTTACTTCATGCTGACGGATATTATGACACAGTCAACAGAACTGCTGTTTTATGGAGAGGGAAGCCGTGAAATGGCAGAAAATGCATTTAAGATGGAGCCGGAAAACGACGCATTCTATCTCAAAGGTGTAGTTTCACGTAAGAAACAGCTGATCCCGCCGCTGATGGAAGCAGCACAGATGTCCGGTGATTATGCATAAAACAAAAGCAAAAGACAGACAGGAGGATTTAGTAAATCATGGCAAAACAGACCTGGAAAGCAGGGAATATGCTGTATCCGCTCCCGGCGGTTATGGTGAGCGTTACAGATGGCAAAGGACAGGATGATATTATAACAGTAGCCTGGACAGGTACGATCTGCACAAATCCTCCAATGGTTTATATTTCTGTTCGTCCGAGCCGTTTTTCCCATCATATGCTGATGGAAACGGGAGAATTTGTAATCAATCTGACGACAGAGAAACTTACCAGAGCTACGGATTACTGCGGTGTCCGCTCTGGCAGAGATGTTGATAAATTTAAAGAAACAGGACTTACAAGAGAAAAGGCAGAATTTGTCAAAGCACCTATGATCAAAGAATCTCCGGTATCTATAGAATGCCGTGTTACAGAAGTTAAGAAACTGGGATCTCATGATATGTTCCTGGCAGAAGTACTTGCTGTACATGCGGATGAGGAGTATATGGACGAAAACAACCGTTTTGATCTTAACCGCGCACGTCCGATGGTATATTCCCATGGAGAATATCTGGGAATTGGAAAGAAACTGGGCACATTTGGCTATAGTGTCAAAAAACGGAGAAAAAGTGCGAAAAAATGAGCCTTTCCAAAGAGGGATTGCAGAAATAAGGTATTTATGATAAAATGAGCGTTAAGCAATTTGCGAGAAATCAAACAGGAGAACGGACATTTTATGAATAATATAACATTGATAGGAATGCCTGGAGTCGGCAAAAGCACAATAGGCGTTGTACTGGCAAAGGTATTAGGCTATCAGTTCCTTGATTCGGATCTTCTGATCCAGAAACAGGAAAGAAGACGTCTGCGTGAGATCATTGAAGAAGAAGGATACATGGGATTCAAGGAAATTGAGAACCGTGTCAATGCGTCTATTGATGTAAACCATACTGTGATCGCGACAGGCGGAAGCGTAGTGTACTGTGAAGAGGCTATGAATCATCTGAGGTCGATTGGAACAGTTGTATATTTGAAATTATCTTTAGATTCCCTTGCAAAGCGTCTTGGCAATCTGCAGTGCAGAGGCGTACTGTTAAAGGACGGTCAGACATTAAAGGATCTGTACGAAGAACGTACTCCATTATATGAGAAATATGCAGATGTTGTGCTGGACGAAGAAGGGAAAGATTTGGAAGAAAGTCTGCACGATCTTTTGGAAATACTAGAAGAGAATTCAAAGTAACTATTGTTGAAGAGACGATGAAGCGGAAGGGAACAGAGTAAATTTTTATTTACAAATGGCAAATCTGTGTTATAATACAGATTTTGAGGATGAGATTTATCTCTGGCATTCGCTTCGACTTGCGGAGTGAAAATAATTATAGAGGTGCTTTATGGAACAGTATGTAATTAAAGGTGGCAATCCGTTAGTAGGAGAAGTTGAGATCGGTGGCGCGAAGAATGCTGCTCTTGCTATTCTTTCTGCTGCGATCATGACGGATGAAACCATTCTTATTGAGAATCTGCCTGACGTAAGAGACATCAATGTTTTGTTGGAAGCAATTGCCGGGATAGGAGCTCAGGTTGAGCGAATTGACAGGTCTACCGTTAAGATTAACGGATCTACAATTAACGATATCAGTGTAGATTATGAATATATTAAGAAAATCCGTGCGTCATATTATCTTCTTGGCGCATTACTTGGCAAATACAAACACGCTGAGGTTCCGCTTCCAGGTGGATGTAACATCGGAAGCAGACCGATCGATCAGCATCTGAAGGGATTCCGTGCATTAGGTGCAGATGTGAACATCCTTCATGGTGCGATCGTTGCAGAGACAGAGAACCTTCATGGAAGCCATATTTTCCTTGATGTTGTATCTGTAGGTGCGACGATCAACATTATGATGGCAGCTTCTATGGCATCTGGCCGTACTACGATCGAGAATGCAGCGAGAGAGCCGCATGTTGTAGATGTTGCGAACTTCCTGAACAGTATGGGAGCCAACATCAAGGGTGCGGGAACTGACGTTATCCGTATCAAGGGTGTTGAGAAACTTCATCGTACAGAGTATTCTATCATTCCGGACCAGATCGAGGCAGGAACTTTTATGTTTGCTGCTGCTGCAACTGGTGGGGATGTTACAGTTAAGAATGTTATCCCGAAACATCTTGAGGCAACAACTGCCAAACTTGAGGAGATCGGATGTGAGGTTGAAGAATTTGATGATGCAGTACGTGTACGTGCAGGCAAGAGACTTCACCGCACTCATGTCAAGACTCTTCCATATCCGGGATATCCGACAGATATGCAGCCGCAGATCGCTGTTACACTTGCCCTTGCAGAAGGAACAAGTATCGTAACAGAGAGTATCTTTGAGAACCGTTTCAAATATGCGGACGAGCTTTCCAGAATGGGAGCGAATATTAAAGTTGAGGGAAATTCTGCTATCATTGATGGTGTCCGCAAGCTTACAGGCGCAAGAGTCAGCGCACCGGATCTCCGTGCAGGAGCTGCTCTGGTAATTGCAGGTCTGGCAGCAGATGGAATCACAGTAGTAGATGATATTGTTTATATCCAGAGAGGATATGAGAATTTCGAGGAGAAACTGAGAAGCCTCGGCGCAGAGATCGAGAGAGTTTCCAGTGAGAAAGAAATCCAGAAATTCCGTCTTCGCGTAGGTTGATAAAAATTGTCATCCGAGATACTTGACAAGTATATAAAATAAGTTTATTGTATGTACTGCGATAACTTCATAAAATGGCCTTTTATTCAGAGTGGTGGAGATACAAAGGATCTGTGAAGCCACGGCAACCCCTCCCTTGAGAGGAAGGTGCCAACCTGAGCGAGTGATCGAACAATAAGAGGATTGAAATCAAATTCAAGACAGTCCTATTGTTTGGGCTGTCTTATTTTGTTATGTACGCAGATAACTTATTGATTAATAGACCAGATAAAAAAGAAAGGAACCAATCATGGAGAAAGAAAAGATTTTATTTACATCCGAATCTGTAACTGAAGGTCATCCGGACAAAATGTGCGATGCCATTTCCGATGCCATTCTTGACGCAATCATGGAAAAAGACCCAATGGGCCGTGTAGCATGCGAGACTGCTACAACAACAGGTCTTGTACTTGTTATGGGCGAGATCACAACAAGCGCTTACGTTGATATCCAGAAGATCGTAAGAGATACAGTAAGAGAGATCGGTTATACCCGTGGAAAATATGGATTTGATGCTGACACATGTGCAGTCATCACTGCGATCGATGAGCAGTCAGCAGATATCGCTCTTGGCGTAGACAAAGCTCTGGAAGCTAAGATGGGAGAAGACGAGATCGATGCGATCGGAGCCGGAGACCAGGGAATCCAGTTCGGATATGCTTCCAACGAAACAGAAGAGTACATGCCATATGCGATCAATATGGCACACAAACTGGCTCGCCAGCTTACAAAAGTCCGCAAAGACGGAACTCTGCCATACTTAAGACCAGACGGAAAAACTCAGGTAACTGTTGAATACAGTGAAGAAGGCAAACCGATCCGTATCGATGCAGTTGTATGCTCTACACAGCATGATCCGGAAGTTACACAGGAGCAGATCCACGAAGACATCAAGAAATATGTATTTGATGAGATCATCCCGACAGACATGGTAGATGATGATACCAAGTACTTCATCAACCCGACAGGACGTTTCGTAATCGGTGGACCTCACGGTGACAGTGGACTTACAGGACGTAAGATCATCGTTGATACTTACGGTGGATCCGGACGTCACGGCGGCGGTGCTTTCTCCGGAAAAGACTGCACAAAGGTTGACCGTTCCGCAGCTTATGCAGCACGTTATGTTGCAAAGAACATCGTTGCAGCAGGACTGGCTGACAAGTGCGAGATCCAGCTTTCTTATGCGATCGGTGTAGCAAAACCGACTTCCATCAATGTAGAAACATTTGGAACAGGAAAACTTTCCAACACCAGACTTGTTGAGATCATCCGTGAGAACTTTGATCTCCGTCCGGCAGGAATCATCCGTATGCTCGACCTGAGAAGACCGATCTACAAACAGACAGCTGCTTACGGACATTTTGGACGTACAGATGTAGATCTTCCGTGGGAAAAACTGGATAAAGTTGACGATCTCAAGAAATATCTGTAAGACACGGTTTTTTCACCGTTTTTATAGAAAATTTAGAGATAGGAATATCGTGATATGATATAATGAACGCATATATAGCGGGTACAGACTCGTTATATGTGCGTTTATTTTTATACAGAGAAGCGGGGATGTGTTATGAAATTAAAACAGAGGATCATACTCGGTTTCCTGATGATCATATTAGTTCCAATGCTGCTGCTGGCGGCTACTTTATATGGGTTCAGCGAAGCGCAGCACAGGAGTACATCTAAGAATGAAGCAGTGCAGGAAGCAGATTATGATATTACGATCGGAGAGACCGGAGTTGACGGTTCGGGCTTACGGATCATGACGAAGGATCTTTTTTTTACGGCACTGGTCATCCTGATATTTACGAGTGTGTCCGTAGGATTGTGGATTTACAGAAGTGTTGCCACACCACTTGTTAAGCTGCGTAAGGCCACGCAGAATATCAAAGACGGAAATCTTGATTTTGTTCTTGATGTGGAAGGGACGGATGAGTTTGCGGAACTTTGCCGTGATTTTGAGGAAATGAGGAGACGGCTCAAGGAATCCGCAGAAGAAAAACTTGTCCTGGACAAAGAAAACAAAGAACTGATCAGCAATATTTCTCATGATCTCAAGACCCCGATCACAGCCGTTAAGGGCTACGTTGAGGGTATCATGGACGGAGTGGCAGATACCCCGGAAAAGATGGATCGTTATGTCCGTACTATTTATAACAAAACAGTTGAGATGGATCATCTGATCAATGAGCTTACTTTTTATTCCAAGATCGATACAAACCGCATTCCATATACTTTCAGTAAACTGAATGTTGAGGATTATTTTTCGGACTGTGCAGAGGAAGTAGGGCTGGAACTGGAAACAAGAGGAATACAGCTCTGCTATGCCAACTACGTAGACAGTGATGTGCAGGTAATTGCAGATGGAGAGCAGATCCGAAGGGTGATCCACAATATCATCAGCAATGCGATTAAATATATGGACAAGGACAAGGGAATGAAAGGCATCATACAGATCCGTGTCAAGGATGTCGGCGATTTTGTCCAGGTTGAGATCGAAGATAATGGCAAGGGGATCGCAGCCAAAGATCTGCCATATATTTTTGATCGTTTTTACCGGACAGATGTTTCACGAAATTCTGCCAAGGGAGGCAGTGGGATCGGTCTTTCCATCGTGCGTAAGATCCTGGAGGACCATGGAGGTAAAGTATGGGCAACCAGCCGCGAGGACATCGGCACGATCATGTACTTTGTTTTGAGAAAATACCAGGAGGTACCTGTAAATGAGTAAAATACTGATTATTGAAGATGAAGAGGCAATTGCAGATCTGGAGAAAGATTATCTGGAACTGTCAGGATTTGATGTTGAGATCGCCACAAGAGGCGATGTAGGGCTTGAGAAGGCTCTGAAAGAAGAATACGACCTGATCATACTTGATCTGATGCTCCCTGAGGTAGATGGATTTGATATCTGCCGTCAGGTGCGCGAGGAGAAGAATATCCCGATCATCATGGTTTCGGCAAAGAAAGATGATATCGACAAGATCCGTGGTCTGGGACTTGGGGCAGATGATTACATGACCAAGCCGTTCAGCCCAAGCGAACTTGTTGCCAGGGTAAAGGCACATATGGAAAGATATAACAGACTTGTAGGATCAAATGTTGTCAAGAATGATATTATCGAGATCCGTGGGATCAAGATCGACAAGACAGCGCGAAGAGTCTGGATCAACGGAGAAGAGAAGACATTTACGACCAAGGAATTTGACCTTCTTACATTCCTTGCGGAGAATCCGAACCGCGTATTTACCAAGGCGGAACTGTTCCGTCAGATCTGGGATATGGAATCTGTAGGCGACATTGCAACTGTTACCGTTCATATCAAGAAAATCCGTGAAAAGATTGAATTCAACACAGCCAAGCCGCAGTATATTGAAACCATCTGGGGTGTAGGTTACAGGTTTAAGGTATAAAAATTATGGAAAGATTATATAGAGCATTAGAAATTTACAGCCAGGAAGATTACTATCCATTTCATATGCCGGGGCACAAGAGAAACCCGGACACAGTCAATACAGACCTGCCGTTTGACAGGGATATCACAGAAATAGATGGATTTGATAATCTTCATCATCCGGAAGGGATTCTGAAAAAAGCGCAGGAAACTGCTGCGAGTGTGTATGATACGAAGGAATGTTATTACAGCGTTAATGGCAGCACAGCGGCACTTCTTGCGGCTGTTTCGGCAACGGTTCCGAGGAATGGGCAGATCCTTGTTGCGAGGAACTGCCACAAGGCTGTCTATCATGCTCTGTATCTCAGAAATCTGATCCCAACTTATGTCTATCCACAGATGGACCCAAAGTGGTGGATAAACGGAGGGATTTCATCGGATAAGGTGGAAAGAGCACTGGCAGAGAATCCGGAGATCAAGGCAGTGCTTCTCACATCGCCGACGTATGATGGTGTGGTATCAGATATTGAGAAGATCGCAGAGATCGTACACAGATATGAGATTCCGCTGATCGTGGATGAGGCACATGGAGCACATTTTCACTTTTCAAACTATTTCCCGACATCAGCAGCAGAACTGGGAGCGGATCTGGTTATCCAGAGTTTCCACAAGACACTTCCGTCTATGACGCAGACTGCGGTGCTCCATAACTGCAGTGACCGTGTGGACAGCAGACTGATCCGCAGATTTATGGGAATCTATCAGAGCAGCAGCCCGTCGTATATCCTTATGGCGAGTATGGATGCCTGCATGGAAAAAATGTCCTCCGATGGTAATGAGATGTTCCGTGAATTTACAAAGATTCTCGAAAAGGCGAGACGCAGGCTTTCAGAATGCAAGTATATCCGTCTGGTTTCACCGGAGATCGGAACGGCCGGAGTTTTTGATTATGACCGTTCCAAATTACTTTTTTCTACACGCTATGCGTCAATGACGGGAAGTGAACTGGCACAGATCCTTTTGGAGAAATATCACATTCAGGTGGAGATGGAAACGGAGCATTATGTGCTTGCACTGGCAGCAGTTGGAGACAGTGGGGAAGGCTTCGAGAGACTTTGCCAGGCGATCGAGGAGATCAATCAGGAAGAAGCTCAGAAGAAAAAAGAAAAAAGAGAAACAGAAGAACCGAAGGCAGGAAGAACAGCATACACTTCATTGAGTCAGTTCATGTCGATCACGGAGGCAATGGAATCGGAGAGTGAGATCCGCAAACTGGAAGAAAGTGTCGGACGGATATCTGCTGAGTTTGGATATCTCTATCCGCCTGGAATCCCGCTGATCGTACCGGGAGAACAGATTACTGGACAATTTATCCGTAATATGAGAATATACATGGAAGAGGGATTGTATCTGCAGGGACTGGAGGACTATACCAATGAGACCATCCGTGTAGTAGCCCAGAATACTACGAAGGAGCAGGAAATCTGATATTTCATGGGAAAGATTTTTTATATTATGGGAAAAAGTGCCGCCGGTAAGGACCGGATCTATTCTTTACTGGCAGGCAATAAAGAACTGAACCTGAAGAAACTGGTATTGTATACGACCAGGCCGATCCGCGCGGGAGAGCAGGATGGAGTTCAGTATTATTTTACAAATGACAGCAGACTTGAGGAATTTAAGAAATTAGGAAAGCTGATCGAAGCCAGAGCCTACCATACTGTTCATGGCATCTGGACATATTTTACAGCAGATGATGGACAGGTAGATCTCTCAGAGGGAAACTATCTTGGAATCGGCACACTGGAATCTTATCAGAAACTTAAGCAATATTACGGGGAAGAACATGTGATCCCGGTTTATATTGAAGTAGAGGACGGAGAACGATTACAGAGGGCACTTCTTCGGGAGCGGGAGCAGGAAAAACCGAAATATGAAGAGATGTGCAGACGTTTTCTGGCAGATCAGGAGGACTTTTCGGAGGAAAACATCCGGAAGGCAGGAATTAAATTAAGATTTGCTAATGAGAATTTAGAATTGTGTGTCGAAAATATTATAAAATATATAAATTCCCTTTCATAGACAAAAATAGTTTTGAATGGGTAACAAAGTATGCTATAATGTAGGCATGGCGAACAAAGATTCGTATACAGAAACAAGAGAGGTGATTCTGAATGGTTAGTTTCAACAATATTATCGGGCACGAGGAGATTATCAGGCATTTGAAGAATGCCATGACGACAGGAAAGGTATCTCATTCCTATATTTTTACCGGAAGACCTGGATCGGGTAAGAAACTTCTTGCGACGACTTATGCAATGACTCTTCAGTGCGAGGCTGGGGGAACGGAGCCATGTCAGAAGTGTGATTCCTGTAAGAAAGCCCTGGGTAAGAATCATCCGGATATCATCATGGTAAACCATGAGAAACCGGGAACTATTTCAATAGATGAGATTCGTGATCAGCTGATTCACGATGTAGCAATTAAACCATACTGCAGTCCGCACAAGATCTATATTGTTCCGGATGCGGAGATGATGACAGTACAGGCACAGAATGCTCTTCTCAAGACAATTGAGGAGCCGCCGGAATATGCAGTCATCATGTTGCTGACCAGCAATGCAGATGCACTTCTTCCAACGATCCAGTCCCGTTGTGTCAGACTGGATCTCAAGGTAGTAGATGACAATCTGGTTAAGAAATATCTTATGGAACGTCTTCATGTGCCGGATTATCAGGCAGAGATCGATGCATCTTTTGCACAGGGAAGCATCGGCAAGGCACAGGAGGCAGCAACATCCGAAGAGTTTGGCAAGATGACAGAGAATGCTCTCAGGATCCTGAAGTATGTAAGTACAATGCAGACTTATGAGCTGACTGATGTGATCCGTGAACTTTCAGATGAGAAACAGCATATAAGCGACTATCTGGATATTTTCCAGTTCTGGTTCCGTGATGTTCTGATGTTCAAAGCTACAAGGGAAATAGACAATCTGGTCTTCAAGCAGGAAATTAATTATATAAAGGAACAGGCGAGCCAGCGTTCATACGAAAATCTCGAAAAGATACTGGAAGCACTGGAGAAGGCCAAGGTACGTCTGCGTGCAAATGTAAACTTCGAGCTTGCTCTTGAACTTCTGTTCCTGACGATCAGGGAGAGATAGAATGACAAAAATAGTTGGAATCAGATTCAGAAATGTCGGCAAAATATATTATTTTGATCCGAAGAATTATAAAATGCAGGTAGGCGATCATGTGATCGTAGAGACTGCCCGCGGAGTAGAATTCGGCAGAGTTGTGCTTGGACCGAAGGAAGTTGGAGAGGACGAGGTTGTCCATCCGCTCAAGGAAGTTTTGAGAGTAGCGACTCAGGCAGATGAGGACAGAGAGCAGCAGAACCGTCTCAAGGAGAAGGATGCATTCAAGATCTGCCAGAAGAAAATCCGTGAGCATGGTCTGGAGATGAAGCTGATCGATGCAGAATATACATTTGATAACAATAAGGTACTGTTTTACTTTACAGCAGATGGAAGAATCGATTTCCGTCAGCTTGTCAAGGATCTGGCGGCAATCTTCAAGACAAGGATCGAGCTGAGACAGATCGGTGTCCGTGATGAGACCAAGATCCTCGGAGGAATCGGAATCTGCGGCAGAAGTCTCTGCTGTCACACGTATCTGTCAGAGTTTGCACCGGTATCTATCAAGATGGCGAAGGAACAGAACCTTTCACTGAACCAGACCAAGATTTCCGGTGTATGCGGCAGACTGATGTGCTGTCTCAAGAACGAACAGGAAACATACGAGGAACTGAATAAGAAACTTCCGGTAATCGGGGACACTGTCACACTTCCGGATGGAATTCAGGGAACTGTACAGAGTGTAAATGTTCTTCGCCAGAGAGTCAAAGTCGTTGTCGAAGTAAACGACGAAAAGGAGATTCAGGAATTTCCGGTAAATGAACTGAAATTCCGTCCTCGTAAGAAGAAAGTCAAAGTTTCCGAGAAGGAAATGAAGGAACTGGAAAAACTCGAAGACAGAGAAGGAGATAAAAAATCTCATGGAAAGAAATCCGCAGACTGATCTGGTACATCCGGGAGAGCGGGTCGATGACCTGCAGAATGGGTTTTATGTGATCCAGAATCCTGAGAAGTTCTGTTTCGGAATGGATGCGGTTCTTTTGTCCGGCTTTGCAAAGATCAGAAAGAATGCAAGGGTCCTGGATATGGGAACCGGCACAGGGATCATTCCGATCCTGCTCAAAAGCAGAGGCAAGGGAGAACATCTCACAGGACTGGAGATACAGGAAGAATGTGCAGATATGGCCACACGCAGTGTTGCGTACAATGGTCTGGAATCTGCAATTGATATTGTATGCGGAGATATTAAGGAGGCTGCCGGAATTTTTGGAGCAGCTTCTTTTGATGTAGTAACAAGCAATCCTCCGTATATGATCGGAGAGCATGGACTGCGTAATCCGTATATGGCAAAAGCAATTGCGAGACATGAGGTGCTCTGCACACTGGAGGATGTTGTCAGCCAGGCGTCCAGAGTACTCAAGGACAGGGGACATTTTTTTATGGTGCACCGTCCGTTCCGTCTTGCTGAGATTTTTCAGGTGCTGATGAAATACAAGCTGGAGCCGAAACGCATGCAGCTTGTGTATCCGTACATAGACAGAGAACCCAATATGGTACTGATCGAGGCCTGCAAGGGTGGAAATTCCAGAATCACAGTAGAGCGTCCGCTGATCGTTTATGAGAAGCCGGGAGAGTATACAAAGGCGATCCTGGAAATCTACGGGATGGTCTGATGTTTCGGATAAGAATTCAAGAAAGGAACCTGATTTATGAGCGGTAAATTATATCTGTGTGCAACACCTATCGGAAATCTGGAAGATATTACGCTGCGTGTTCTGCGTACTCTCAAAGAAGTAGACCTGATCGCAGCAGAAGATACAAGAAACAGTATCAAGCTTCTGAATCATTTCGAGATCAAAACGCCCATGACCAGTTATCATGAATACAACAAGATCGACAAAGCTTATACACTGATCGAGAAGATGCAGGCAGGAATGAACATTGCACTGATCACGGACGCAGGTACTCCTGGAATTTCAGATCCGGGAGAAGAACTTGCTGCCATGTGTTATGAAGCAGGGATCGAAGTGACCTCACTTCCAGGACCTGCTGCCTGTATTACAGCACTTACTCTGTCAGGGCTTCCGACCAGGAGATTTGCTTTCGAAGCTTTTCTTCCAATGGACAAAAAAGAACGCAGGGAAGTCCTGGATGAACTGGTCAATGAGACAAGGACGATCATTATGTATGAGGCACCACACAAGCTGGTCCGCACACTTAAGGATCTCAAAGAAACTCTTGGCAACCGCAGAATGACACTTTGCCGGGAACTGACGAAGAAACATGAGACAGCTTTTCATACAACGATCGATGAGCTGATCGCTCATTATGAGAATGAGAAGCCATTAGGGGAATGTGTCCTCGTGATCGATGGCAAGAGCCGCCAGGAACTCAAGGAAGAAGCTGTAGCTTCCTGGGAGGAGATCTCCATCGAGGAACATATGGAAATCTACGAAAAACAGGGGCTCTCCAGGAAGGATGCCATGAAGCAGGTAGCAAAGGACCGAGGGGTGTCCAAGAGAGAAATTTATCAATATCTGATCCAGTAAATACGAGAACTGTATTTCCAAAAAAATGTGAAATACAGTTCCTTTTTTTGTACATTGTTTTTACAGAAAACCGGGATTTTTAATGGAAAGAGAGTTGTTTTTGTGCTATAATAAATTAGTATACGTATGTCCAACAGAGGATATACAACCAGTAATTTTTATATAACATTGAATGACAGGAGGCAGCACATGGGCGGAGAAAATACGGAGTACGGAGCGGACCAGATTCAGATTTTGGAAGGGCTGGAAGCGGTTCGTAAAAGACCGGGTATGTATATTGGAAGTACATCCAGCCGGGGTCTGCATCATCTTGTATACGAAATTGTAGATAATGCGGTAGATGAAGCTCTGGCAGGATATTGTACAGAGATCCAGGTAAGCATCAACCCAGACAACTCCATTACAGTTGTAGATAATGGACGAGGAATTCCGGTAGGTATCAACCACAAAGCAGGAATTCCGGCAGTTGAGGTTGTATTTACCATTCTGCACGCCGGCGGTAAGTTTGGCGGTGGAGGATATAAGGTATCCGGAGGTCTTCACGGCGTAGGAGCATCCGTTGTAAATGCTCTGTCCGAGTGGCTGGAAGTTACCATATATCACGAAGGCAGAGAATATAAGCAGCGTTATGAGAGAGGACATACAATGTATCCTCTCAAGGTTGTTGGAGAGTGTGATCCGGAGAAATCCGGAACAACTGTCACCTTCCTGCCGGATAAGGAAATCTTTGAGGAAACTGTTTATGATTATGATATCCTGAAACAGCGTCTTCGTGAGATGGCTTTCCTTACCAAAGGACTTCGCATTGTCCTCAGAGATGAGAGAGAAGACTCCAAGAAAGAAAAGGTATTCCACTACGAGGGTGGTATCCGTGAATTTGTAACATATCTGAACAAGAGCAAAGAACCTCTGTATCCAGAGGTTATTTACTGTGAGGGAGAGAAGGACGGCGTTTCTGTTGAGGTTGCGATGCAGCACAACGACTCCTACACAGAGAACAGCTATGGATTTGTAAATAACATCAATACACCGGAGGGCGGTACACATATCGTTGGTTTCCGTAATGCACTTACCAAGACCTTTAACGATTATGCGAGAAAGAACAAACTTCTCAAGGACAGTGAACCGAACTTAAGCGGTGATGATATCCGTGAGGGTCTGACTGCGATCGTAAGTGTCAAGATCGAAGAACCACAGTTCGAAGGTCAGACAAAACAGAAACTTGGCAACAGCGAGGCGAGAGGTGCCGTAGACTCTGTTGTCAGCAAGCAGCTTGAGATCTTCCTTGAGCAGAATCCATCCGTAGCCAAGGCTACTGTTGAGAAATCTGTTCTTGCACAGAGAGCAAGAGAAGCAGCACGTAAAGCACGTGACCTTACCAGAAGGAAATCCGCACTCGATGGAATGTCACTTCCGGGTAAACTTGCGGACTGCTCAGACAAGGATCCGAAGAACTGCGAGATCTATATCGTAGAGGGAGATTCCGCGGGCGGTTCTGCCAAGACAGCGAGAAACCGTGCGACACAGGCAATCCTTCCGCTTCGAGGCAAGATCCTCAATGTTGAGAAGGCACGTCTTGACAGAATCTATGGAAATGCAGAGATCAAGGCAATGATCACAGCTTTCGGAACCGGTATCCATGAAGATTTTGATATCAGCAAACTGCGTTATCACAAGATCATCATCATGACCGATGCCGATGTCGATGGCGCACATATTGCGACACTTCTTCTGACTTTCCTTTACAGATTCATGCCGGAACTTATCAAGCAGGGCTATGTATATCTGGCACAGCCGCCGCTGTACAAGGTAGAAAAGAACAAGAAAGTCTGGTATGCCTACGATGATGCAGAACTAAACCGCATCCTTGAGGAGATCGGACGTGATAATAACAACAAGATCCAGCGTTACAAAGGTCTTGGAGAGATGGATGCAGAGCAGCTTTGGGAGACAACCATGGATCCGGAGAAACGAATCCTTCTCAAAGTAACTATGGACGAATCTGCTACATCTGAGATCGATCTGACTTTCACCACTCTTATGGGTGACAAAGTTGAACCAAGACGTGAATTTATCGAAGAAAATGCACGCTTTGTAGAAAATCTGGATATCTAGGAGAATAAAAAATGGAAGACAATATTTTTGACAAAATCCATGAGGTGGATCTGCAGAAGACCATGGAGAAATCTTATATAGATTACGCCATGAGCGTTATCGCCTCACGTGCTCTTCCGGATGTAAGAGATGGTCTGAAGCCGGTACAGAGAAGGGTTCTGTATTCCATGATCGAACTGAACAACGGTCCGGACAAGCCGCATCGTAAATGCGCCCGTATCGTCGGTGATACCATGGGTAAATATCACCCTCATGGAGACAGTTCTATCTATGGAGCACTTGTAAATATGGCACAGGACTGGTCTACCAGATATCCGCTGGTAGACGGTCATGGAAACTTCGGTTCCGTGGATGGTGACGGTGCTGCTGCGATGCGATACACAGAGGCTCGTCTGAGCAAGATCTCCATGGAGATGCTTGCTGATATCAACAAGAATACCGTTGATTTCCAGCCGAACTTTGATGAGACAGAACGGGAGCCGGTTGTACTTCCGTCCCGTTATCCGAACCTTCTTGTAAACGGTACTTCCGGTATCGCAGTTGGTATGGCGACAAACATCCCGCCACACAACTTAAGAGAGGTTATCAATGCAGTTGTCAAGATCATTGATAACATTATCGAGGAAGACAGAGAGACAACGATAGAGGAACTTCTTGAAATCGTCAAAGGACCGGATTTCCCGACAGGAGCAACGATCCTTGGAACAAGAGGAATTGAGGAAGCATATCGTACCGGCCGCGGCAAGATCCGTGTCCGTGCGGTGACAAATATCGAGACACTGCCAAACGGCAAATCACGCATTATTGTCACAGAACTTCCATACCTCGTAAACAAAGCCCGTCTGATCGAAAAGATCGCAGAACTTGTCCGCGACAAGAAGATTGACGGAATCACAGACCTGAATGACCACTCCAGCCGTGAGGGAATGCGCATCTGCATCGACCTCCGCAGAGATGCCAATGCAAATGTTGTCCTGAACCAGCTTTATAAGCATACACAGCTTCAGGATACATTTGGCGTGATCATGCTTTGCCTTGTTTCCGTAAACGGAAGCCTTCAGCCGAAGGTCCTGACTCTTCCGGAGATGCTTAAGCAGTATCTTGCACATCAGGAAGATGTAGTGACAAGAAGAACCAAATACGACCTGAACAAAGCACAGGAACGTGCTCACATTCTGGAAGGTCTGCTCAAAGCACTGGACAATATCGATGAAGTTATCCGTATCATCCGTGCCGCAAGAAACGTTCAGATCGCGAAGCAGGAATTAATGGATCGCTTTGAACTGACAGATGTTCAGGCGCAGGCGATCGTAGATATGCGTCTCAGGGCTCTTACCGGTCTGGAAAGAGAGAAGCTGGAAGCAGAATATGCAGAATTAATGGAGAGAATCCGCAAATTACAGGCAATTCTTGCAGACAGAAATACACTTCTCCGTGTCATTCGTGAGGAGATCCTTGCAATTGCTGAGAAATATGGCGATGACAGAAGAACTGCCATTGGATTTGATGCATATGACATCTCCATGGAGGATATGATCCCGAGAGAAAATACAGTTATCACAATGACCAAACTTGGTTATATTAAGCGTATGACTGTAGATAACTTCCGCAGCCAGAACAGAGGCGGCAGAGGAATCAAGGGCATGCAGACTCTGGACGATGACTATATCGAAGAACTGATGATGACAACGACACATCATTATGTGATGTTCTTTACCAACACTGGACGAGTATACCGTCTTAAGGCATATGAGATCCCGGAAGCGGGAAGAACAGCGAGAGGAACTGCGATCATCAATCTTCTGCAGCTGATGCCGGGAGAGCGCATTACAGCAGTTATTCCAATCAGCAAGTTTGAAGAAGGACATTACCTGATGATGGCAACCCGTAAGGGACTTGTCAAGAAAACTCCGATCCAGGATTATGCAAATGTCCGCAAAGTAGGTCTTGCAGCGATCGCACTTCGCGATGATGATGAACTGATCGAAGTAAAGGCAACGGATGATAAGAAGGACGTTATCCTGGTAACCAAATATGGCCAGTGCATCCGTTTCAAAGAAACAGATGTAAGAAGCACAGGCCGAGTTTCCATGGGTGTTCGTGGTATCAATCTGCTGGATGGTGATGAAGTTGTAGCTATGCAGCTTAATACGCAGGGATATTATCTCCTTGTTGTCTCTGAGAACGGTATGGGTAAGAGAACCTCCATCAGTGAGTTCACCTGCCAGAACAGAGGCGGTAAGGGCGTGAAGTGCTACAAGATCACTGAGAAGACAGGTAACGTTATTGGTGCCAAAGCTGTAAATGAAGAAAATGAGATCATGATGATCACCACAGAGGGAATTATCATCCGTCTGCAGTGCGCTGATATTTCTATTTTGGGAAGAATCACCTCAGGAGTAAAACTGATTAATCTTTCCAACGGAGTGACCGTTGCAAGCTTTGCGAAAGTCAGAGAGAAAGAAGAAGACAAAGAGAATCCGCAGACAGCAGAAGAACCTGTGAATGAAGCAAGTGATGAAGTACAGGAGAGCACGGAAGAATAAAGGGGACGTTAGATCATCATGGAGAAGGAATATGTCACATTAAACAGCGGCAGCAAAACTACTGCCAGGAGCAGTAAGAATACCAAAAGCCGCCGAAAGACCGGACATTCAAAATCCAATATCAGAAGATCTGCACTGGAAACCAGGAGAACCGGAAGTTCAAGGACTGGTATGCGCAAGGTAAACGGCAGCAGCAAGTCAACCAGCCCTAAGACTTCCAAAAGCAAAAAGAAGAGCAGATCCAGAAAGATGGATATTCCCGTACAGTATATTGCGGGAGGCGTTGTGCTGATAGTTTTACTCATAGTGATCATTTTTGCTGTGAGAAGCTGTGGCGTCAGCCACAAAACACCGGAAAGAGTTGTCAAAACCCTGATCGAATCCTACGAGAGCGGCAATGAAAATAAGATCAAGAAATGCTATGGAGTGACCAAGGCAGATGACAATCTTCAGGCAGAGATAGATGCAAATATCAAGTATTTTGCAGCACATTCTCCGGAGAAGATCCAGATCAATAGCTGCGACAAGATCTATCAGGACGGCAATTATGCGTTCATGTACATCACCTATGATCTGGTACTCAAGGACGGACAGAGCTATCCGTGCATCAGTACTTATATGACTCAGAAAAAGGATGACAATAAGTACTATATACTTGCACCATCAGATGTTACCAATGATATGAACAAACAGGCAGCAGAGAAATATGCACTGTTCATGAAGACAGATGCATATCAGCAATACACCGTTGCCTACGATAAATTTATCAAGAAGAATCCAGGATACGAAGAAAAAATCGCTTCAAAATTAAGCTGAAAGGATCCTGGGGAGGTGTAGCATGAAAAGAATCATAATGATGGTATTACGAAATCTTTTCTTTGTGCCTTATGGATGGTTTATGCTGAACTGGTATGCGGGACATGTGGATGATTATCCGGAAGAAAAGCGTTATGCGCTGCTCAAGAAAATCGACCGCAAGGCAAATACAGGCGGAAACATTACGATCAAGTCCTACGGAGTAGAGAATATTCCGTCGGAGAATGGTTTTATGTTTTATCCGAATCATCAGGGACTGTATGACGTTCTGGCGATCCTGGATGCCTGCCCGGTGCCGTTTTCTGTTGTAGCCAAGAAAGAAGTGGGCAATGTTCCATTTCTGAAGCAGGTATTTACCTGTATGAAGGCTTTTATCATGGACAGAGAGGATATCAGACAGTCCATGCAGGTAATCCTCAATGTCACGAAGGAAGTCAAGAGCGGCCGCAATTATCTTATCTTTGCGGAGGGGACCAGAAGCAAGAATGGAAACCATCCGCAGGAATTTAAGGGTGGAAGTTTCAAGGCAGCCATGAAAGCCAGATGCCCGATCGTTCCGGTAGCACTGATCGACACTTACAAGGCATTTGACACAGGCTCAGCGGCTCCGTTGACCGTTCAGGTACATTTCCTGAAACCGATGTTTTATGACGAATACAAGGACATGAAATCAACAGAGATCGCAGCAGAGGTCAGAAGAAGAGTAGAAGAAACCATTCAGGAATATGGTGGATGGGATTAACTGAATATTTGAGAAACAGACAGCCGGGAGCAGTTAAGCTTCCGGCTGTTTTTGTGTACAGATCATTTTTTTTCCCTGGCAAGTGCCTGTTTCATGAGAGTACAGTCTTTGCTATACTGACAGACCCCGTATTCGCAGCTTGAATCAAGAAGACGAATCCCCTCTGGAAGCTGCTCGAATTCACAGATCACAGTTTGTGTCATGTCAAAATTCCGGCAGTATCCGTTAAAAAATTCCTCAATGATCTCGCCCATAAAAATCCCTCTTTTCCTTTATACAGATTCGTTTTTTCTTAAGATTCAGTGTATCATAGAAACCTTAAGTTTCCAACAGAAATCCCGGCTGACTTTGTCTTGCGTGAACGGCTACTTTTTGAACGTCAACTGTGTTTGACTTTAGGCGTGAACAGCCCGTATAGTTAAAGTAGAAAATATATGATGAAAACAAGACTTGGAGGAATCGGGAATGAGCAAAAGTTATTGGATCTGGTATCCGGGGGATTTTGAACTATATCATGGAATGAAACAGAACTTCAGCCGTGTGGAGAGAGGTTTCGGCTGGCCGGCTTTCTGGAAAAGCGAAGGCTTCCGCAACCGTGTCGTTTTTCGCCGTACTTATCATCTGAAAGAAGAAACTTTCTTTACGGTATATTCCAATGCAATCGGGCACGTACTGGCAGGAGAAAAGAAATACCCATTTGGAAAAAAGATCACCTGCGGACCGGGAAAAGTGGCGATCGCAGTTCATGCAGGATGTATTGAGGCTTTTCCATGCATTTATGTAGAAGGTGATGTAATCTGTTCAGACAAAGGATGGATAGCAGAAGATTATGACCAGGAACCGCAGCCGGCAGGAAGAAGCAGATATTTCACCAGACCGGAACAGAATCCGACAGTCTGGGAATACAGCGAGAAAATATATGAACCAGTCAACGTAACAGAATACAACGGCGGAACGCTCTATGAATTTGAGACAGAGCTGAATGCAGTTCTGGAAGCAGAGTTCAAAAACGGATATCAGCCGATATTGATCTGCTGTGGCGAATCCATGGAAGAAGCAGTCGATCCGGTAAACTGCTATTACAGCTGGCAGGCGGACAAAGAGACTGGAAAGTGCCCGTGCTGTGCAGTACATTTTGCTTATATCCCGGATTGTAAACCAGGAGAGATTACCCTGAAAGCAAACCATCAGTATGTAGACATTCCGGTAAAAGCTGCTTTTCACTGCGGAGAGGAACGCCTGAACCAGATCTGGTCTGTGGCAGAGCATACATTTCGCCTCTGCAGCGGCATTTTTTTTATTGATGGGGCAAAACGTGACAAATGGATCTGGTCCGGTGATGCATACCAGAGCTTTTTTGTAAATCGTTATCTGATGGCAGATGCAGATATCGACCAGAGAACGATTCTGGCACTGCGCGGCAATGACCCGATGACGAGACATATCAATACGATCGTAGACTATTCTCTTCTGTGGCTTTTGGGCGTGGATTATCATAATGAAGGATACGGCGACAGAGATTTTCTGGAATTGGTTTATCCGAAGATGGTTTCCCTTATGGAATTCTGCAATGGCAGACGTGATGAACACGTTTTCCTGATCGGAAAGGAAAAAGACTGGATTTATATCGACTGGGCAGACATGGACAAAGATGGCCCGCTCTGTGCAGAACAGATGCTTTATGCGGCATGCTTCCGTGTGATGGCAGAGATCAGCGAAAAGCTTGGCAAGGACGGAAGTGCTTACAGACAGGAGTATGAGAAACTGACTGCTGCCATTGAAGAGTTTTTTTGGGATGAGGAAAAAGGTGCGTACATCGATTCTTTTACTTCCGGGAAACGAAATGTGACAAGACATGCAAATATTTTTGCTGTATTATTTGCTATCGCAGATAAGGATAAGCAGGAAAAAATCCTCACAAACGTACTCGAAAATGATGAGATCCCGGCGATCACAACACCATATTTTAACTTCTTCGAACTGGATGCACTGTGCCAGATGGGAAAACTGACCGAAGTTTTGGACAAGATCCGTTCCTACTGGGGTGGCATGCTGGAGCTTGGAGCAATTACCTTCTGGGAAGAGTACGATCCGTCTGTGCCGAAGGAAGAACAGTACGACATGTACGGTGATCATTTTGGCAAGAGCCTCTGTCATGCATGGGCAGCAAGCCCGATCTATTTCCTGGCAAAATATTTTGCCGGACTGGATCTCGTAAATAGAGAAGAGACGACTTATGTATTAAAACCACAGATGCAGTATTTTACAGAACTGGACTGCACACTCCCGGTGGGAAGCCATGGAACAGTCCGACTGCTCTGGGATGGAGAATATCTGGAAGTGACACCGGATGCAGACGGTGGAGTTCTGGAACTCGGTGAACAAAAATTTTCTCTGGTCAGAGGAGAAACAAGAAGGGTAAAGATTTGATATGAAAAAAATAGATTTTAACAGAAACTGGACATGCAGATGCCTTACCAGAGATGAGGAACCGTATTCTGTGACACTTCCGCATGATGCGATGCGGAGTGAGCCGCGTACTGAGGAAAGTGTCAGTGAGGGAAACTCCGGCTGGTATCTGGGCGGCGATTACGAATATACGAAACATGTTTTTGTGCCATCAGAGTACAGCGGCAAAAAAGTTCTCATTGAATTCGAGAGTGTTTATCACAATGCGGAAGTTTATATTAATGGAACGAAAGCAGCATACAGACCGTATGGTTATACAAATTTTTATGTAGATACAGAAGGGCTTTTGAAATATGAAGCACAGAATGAGATCCGCGTGATCGCACGAAATTCTGATCAGCCAAACAGCCGCTGGTATTCCGGAACCGGCATCTACCGTCCGGTATACCTTTGGGCAGGTGACAAGAAGTACATTCCGGTCAATGGAATCAAGATTCATACAGTAAGTTATGCACCGGCAGTGATTGAAGTAGAAATAAAAACTTCCTGCCCGGGAATGGTGAGAGTAGAAATTCTGCGTGGAGATCAAAACATTCTTGTAAAAGAGGCGGAAAATACAGGACACCCGTCGGTTTTCCGTATGGAGATCCCGAACGCAAAACTCTGGGACTGTGATCATCCGAATCTGTATACTCTGCGGGCAACATTTGGAGAAGATATCGTAGAGGAAACGTTTGGAATCCGACTTCTTGAATGGAGCCCGGAAAAAGGCCTTACGATCAATGGTAAGAGAGAAATCCTCCGTGGTGCCTGTGTGCATCACGATAATGGTGTGCTGGGTGCCTGCACGTATCCGGAGGCAGAGGAGCGCAGAATCCGTATCCTCAAAGAGAATGGCTATAATGCGATCCGTTCTTCACATTATCCATGCTCCAAGGATATGCTGGATGCCTGCGACCGTCTGGGAATGCTGGTGATGGATGAATATGTCGATGTCTGGTATATCCATAAGACAAAATATGATTATGTGAATTACCTTGCGAAATGGTGGCAGCAGGACCTCAAGGATATGGTGGAGAAAGATTACAACCATCCGTCTGTTATCATGTATTCTACGGGAAATGAAGTTGCAGAGACTGCACAGAAAAAAGGAATCGAACTCACCGGCAGAATGACTTCTTACCTTCATAAACTGGATCCGCACAGACCAGTAACCTGCGGGATCAACATTTTCTTTAACTTCTTAAGTTCTATGGGAATGGGCGTTTACAGTGATGATAAGGCAGAAAAAAGCGCCCAGTCTGCAAAGCAGGAAGCAGAGAAAAAAGAGAAGAAGAAACCAGTAGGAAGTGAATTTTATAATACCCTTGCCTGTCTGGTCGGAGATTACTTCATGAAGATCGGTGCGACCCTCCCGCCATGTGACTGGAAAACAAAGGATGCATATGCGAACATGGATATCGCAGGATACAACTACGGACTTTTCCGCTACAAACATGACCTGAAGAAATACCCGAAACGTCTGATCCTCGGTACAGAGACTTTCTGCAAGGATGCATACAGTTTCTGGGAAATTGCCAAGAAGAATAAGCGGATCCTGGGAGATTTTGTCTGGTCAGGATGGGAATATATCGGAGAGACCGGAGACGGCGCAGCTGAATACGAAGACTACAAAGGCAAGATGCCGCATACAAGAATGACTGGAAATAACGGAAGAATCGACCTTCTTGGAAAGCCGCGTGCAGAGGCAGCTTACACAAGAGTTGCTTTTGAACGGGAAACAGGTCCGTTTATCGCCGTGAAACCTGTTTATCAGAAAGAAAACCTGAACCTGACAGGATGGGCTCTGACCAAGGCTCTGGAGAGCTGGTCCTGGAGAGGATGTGCCGGAGAAAAAGCTGAAGTAGAAGTTTTTGCAAGGGCAGCAGAGGTGGAGCTTCTGGTCAATGGAAAGAAAGCTGCACGTGGCAAAGTAAAAAAATGCAGGACTAAATTCCACATTCCATATGAGGATGGCGAGATCACAGCAGTTTCCTATGATAAGAACGGACGTGAGATCAACCGCCAGACACTGGTGACAGCAAATAAAGAAACCATGCTTCATATCAAACCGGAACAGGAAACTGTGGAAGCGGGCAGATTGCTGTTTGTTCCATTGCAGTACGGAGACTTTAACGGAATCTGGAAACCGATGGAAAAACATCACCTGAAAGTTACAGTAGAGAATGCTACGCTTGAAGGTCTGGGAAGTGCCTGCTCCTATGTGGAAGGTAACTATGCACAGGATACCGTCGATACTTATTATGGTGAGGCGATGGCTGTAGTCCGTGCCGGAGAAAGCGGATCTGTGAAGCTCACGGTCTCTGATGAAGAAAAAACATATACATGTGAGATTCCGGTAACAACACAGAAATAAATTATCATATAGGCAATATAGACAAAAACAAATATCACAATTTGTGCAAGATTCCCTGAAAAATTTTACTTGTGAAAATTCAATAAAAAAACGCTCCCATTTACGGCTGAAAAAGTGCAGTCTGCGAAAAAAATGGGAGCGTTTTTGGGATTTATGTTAAATTTAGGTCATGGGAATTATGGAAGCACTTGAGCGATGAGGCTTACCCATATTTCAGGGAAAGAAAGGAGATAAAATCATGAGCAGAAAAAATATCTGGCGTGGTATGACTACTCTTACAGCGTCTCTTCTGACCGTTTCTGTTGCGGCAGGACCTGTAGTAGACAGTTATCGTACAGACATCGACAAATTTCTTGGAACCAAGAGCAGTGCTATGGTAACAGACAGTACAGACGAGGATCTGTATACATATAAGTCTGACTATTCCAGCACTACAGAACTTCTGGAGTCCATCGAGGATCTCGGAGAACGTATGAGTGAGGAAGGAACTGTTCTGTTAAAGAACGAGAATAATGCACTTCCGCTGTCAAAAGATGAGACACAGAAGCTGTCCCTTCTTGGATTTTCCAGCTACTATCCGGTACAGGGCGGTGACATGGGAAGTTCCCTGACTGAAAATGAAGGAACAGATGCAGATACTGTAGACTTTGTTGAAGCATTAGCTGCAAAAGGATTCAGCATCAATGAAGACCTTCAGAATCTGTACAAGAGTCTGGAATCAGAGTTCAAGACAGAGGTTAATATGTGGGGAAATATCGTAGAATACTACCACATTACAGCACCTGCAACAGACGGCGTATTTGCAAGCAAAGAGCCTTCACAGGAAACAATGGACAGTGTAGACAGCCAGTGGAAAGAATCTATGGATGATTACAATGTCATGCTGGTAACGATCGGACGTTCCTCTACAGAGAACGGAACTTACCTTCCGGGTGTGGACGGCGTGGATGCATCTCAGGATCTGAACCAGACCGATCCGCTTGGATTAAGTGATGATGAGCGTGACCTGATCAATGCTGCAGTTGAAGCAAAAGAAAGCAACGGCGGTAAAGTCATCGTTATGCTGAACAACGCAAACGCAATGGAGATTGATGAGATCAAAAACAATGACGGCGTAGACGCTATCCTGGAAGTAGGTCTTCCGGGAGGCTATGGTTTCTATGGTGTTGCAGATATTCTTTCCGGAGAGGCAAACCCGTCCGGTCATCTGACAGATACCTATGCTGTAACAAATGCCAACTCACCGGCAGCACAGAACTTCGGAAATTATGAGTGGACCAATGCAGATCCGACTGTAAATATCAATGCAGAAGAAGTTGAAGCAGAAGGTATTTATACAGGATATAAATATTACGAAACCAGATATGCAGACACTGTGCTTGGACAGGGAAATGCAGATGCAGCTGTAGGAAGTTCTACAGGAAAAGCTTGGAACTATGATGATGAAGTATCTTATCCATTTGGATATGGTCTTTCCTATACAACCTTCGAACAGACTCTTAAGAGCGTGGATGTAGATCTGGAGAACAGAACGGTAACAGCAGAGGTTGAGGTTAAGAATACCGGCGATGTTGCAGGTAAAGATGTTGTACAGCTTTATACTTCTGTTCCTTATACAGACTACGATGTAGAGAACAAAGTAGAAAAATCTGCAGTACAGCTTCTGGATTATGAAAAAACAGATATGATCGAGCCAGGCGAAAGCCAGACTGTTACGATCACAGCAGATGCACAGGATATGGCAAGCTGGGACAGCATCTGTGATAACGAAGCAGGTACAACCGGTAACTGGATCCTGGACAACGGAACTTATTACTTCACAGTTGGAAATGGTGCACACGAGGCTGTAAACAATGTACTTGCTGCACAGGACCAGAAGGTTGATGGAAACAAAGACAACGTACAGACATGGGAACTTGGAGATTTTGATTCTTCTTCCTTCGCTGTAACCTTAAATGGTACACCGGTGGAAAATCAACTTCAGGATGCAGATCTGAACAACTGGATGGAAGACACCGTTACTTACTTAAGCAGAAACGACTGGGAAGGAACCTGGCCGGAGACATACAAAGATCTGACAGCTACAGATGAGATGATCAGTGCTATGGCTGATGACTATAGTGATATCGAAGCAAACGGAGATCCGTCTTCTGTAACCTTTGGCGCAGACAATGGAATGACTCTGGCAAATCTGAAAGGTGTAGACGACATCACAGATGAAAGATGGAGTACTCTGATGGATCAGATCACACTGGAAGAATGCCTGATCCGTACAGGACTTGGTGGAACCAGCACAAAAACGATCGAATCTATTACTTCTCCGGAAGCTATCCAGAACGACGGACCGAACGGATTCAACTCCTATCCTCTGGGACAGTATGCAAACTCAGACGATTCCACAGGAGATCCATGCGTGATCGCAGAGGATGATCCGAACCGTGATTACAAGATGGGTGTTATGGCAGTTGAAACTGTAATCGGCCAGACATTCAGCAAACAGCTGGCAGAAGAATGGGGTAAAGTAATCGGTAACTATTCTCTGTGGGCAAACACAGCAATCTGGTGGGGCGTTGGAACAAACCTTCATCGTACACCTTACAATGCACGTAACCATGAATACTTCTCAGAAGATGCAGTTCTGACAGCTGGTCAGGGTGCAGCAATCATCGAAGCCGGACATGAATATGGCGTACTGATTGCACCGAAACATCTGGCATTCAATGACACTGAGATCAACCGTACAGGTATTGCCGAGTTTATGACAGAGCAGGCTGCCCGTGAAAATGAACTGCGTGGTGTACAGTCCTGTATCGAAGATGCAAATGCGCTTGCTGTAATGACTACATACAACCGTGTTGGCTGTGTGACAAGTAATGCACATACCGGACTGCTTCTGAACATCGTTCGTAAAGAATGGGGATTCAAGGGTCTGATGTCTGAGGACTTCATTCAGGATCCGACTTATACAAAGATCCGCATGGCAGTACATAATGGTGTAACCATGACATGTAACACCGGTGATAACACAATGGCAGCAGTAGAAGCAGTATGGCCATACTGGAGTGTAGAGAATGCAAGCAAGAGTGAAGAACTTCTGACAGACCTGAAACAGGCAATGCTGTATCAGAACTATGCACTTGCAAATTCCAATGCAATGGATGGCATGGCAACTACTACACATATTGAAAAACTGAATACATGGTACGATAACCTGATCACAGGTCTTCGCGTTGGATTCGGTGTACTGACTGTACTCTGTGCAGCAATGTATCTGCTTGGACTGAAAAAGAAAGAGCAGTAAGGAGGAATAACTATGGCTGAAAAGAAAAAAATGGGTGCAGGCCTGGTATTAAGCGTAATTACTGCCCTTGTAACTGCAGCAGGTCTGGTTCTGTATATGAAAAACTGCAAAACAAATTATTTTATAAACAGTGGCGTTGACAATGCGATCGTAGCCTGCCTGGCTGTGGCTGCTATCCTTGAGATCGTTATGATCGCAGCTTCCGTAAAAATGGGAGCAAAACCGGTTCTGGATATTATTCCGGTAGTATGCGGTGTACTGACAGCGTATGCGCTGATCCAGTTTATCAGCAGCAGGATCGCTGCAATCGGATCGATCATGACTTTTGAGAACAACGCCCAGAACATGGCGGATTTAAAAGGTGCAATCATTGGAATGATCGTATGCGCGGTCGCTCTGATCTGTACGATTATTTCCTCCTTCTTCAAAGTGGTAAAGGATTGATTTTATGAGTAAGACAAAGAAAGATTTCTGGAACGGTCCACTGACCGGTTCCAGAATCAAATCAGATGATGTAAAGCTTCCGGAGATGTTGATCGGATACTTTATCGGACCATTTGGCGCACTTCTGGCTTCCGGTATCTTTACCAGTATCCTTCAGAACTATTTTACAGATGTCCTGAAACTGAACCTGACATTTCTGACAACCTTACAGCTGTTTTCGACCATCTTGATCGTGGCGGCAAACCTGATCGTAGGTCAGCTTATTGAACGCACGAGAACAATGGCAGGAAAGGCAAGACCGTGGATCCTTCTGTCCGCACTGACCCTGTCTATTGCCTCTGTTCTGATGTTTGTAGTTCCTTTTGAGGGAACTGCCAAGATGGTATGGATCGCGATCGCGTACAACCTGTTTTATGCAGTCGCTTATCCGATCTATAATACAGCAAACTCCACACTGATCCCTGTATCTACAAGAGACAGTAAGCAGCGAGGAGCACTGGCTTCCTTTACCAATGTGGCAGGACTTGCCGTTATGGGTGCTGGTTCCATGGTATTCCCGATCCTGGTTTCTTTCGCACTGAAAGAAAATCAGCATCTGTGGCTGGTAGCTATGACAGCGATTGCTATTTTCTCTGCACTGACGATCTTCTTACAGTTCAAGTTCACACGTGAGCGTGTAACAGAGGAGCAGATGTCTGAGGGAACAGCAGAGGAGAAAACAGTCAAAACTGCTTCTCTGAAAGAACAGCTTTCCGCAGTTACCAGTGAAAAAATGTGGTGGATCGTTATGCTGTTCTACATGGGCTTCCAGTGGAGCGGTGCAATGAAAAATGGTTCCATGACTTATTTCTGTAAATGGGTAATGGACAATACTTTCTTTGGAACAGCAGATGCCTGGGGTGCTTCGCAGTCACTTTTGAGCATCATGGGTGCAGTTCCGATGGCTGTGGCAGCCGTGGCAATCGTACCTCTCTGTAACAAATTTGGAAAACGTATCGTATGTATGATCGGTATGCTTCTGGGATCTGTCGGCGGCGTAATCGCAATTATGGGAAACGGACAGATCGTTCCTGTAGCGATCGGTGTTGCACTGAAATGCCTCGGATCTGCTCCGGCATGCTACATGATCCTTGCAATGCTTGCGGATGTTATCGACCATATCGAATACAAATCCGGAATCCGTACAGATGGACTGACAATGTCTATCTACAGCTCCATCATGGTAGCTGCAACTCCTGTATGCAACTCTATTTTCAGTGCGATCTTAAATGCCAGTGGATATGACCAGGCAGCAGATATCGCACTTGGTACTGCGGCACAGACAGCTGCAGCACAGACAGCAATCTCTGTCGGATATATCTGGGTAGAGACAATTGCTTATGTGATCTGTGCAGTCCTGATCTTCTTCTTTACAATAGAGAAAGATCTGCCGGAAGAGCAGCAGGCAATCGCAGCAAGAAAAAACAAATAAATAAAGAGCCTAAAAGGGCTGTTATAATGAGGCGGTCTTCTGGTATATATAAGGTTAGTAAGTGTGAAACTGTGCCTTAAATATGCCGGAAGGCCGCCAGTCAGTTTAAGTCAGAAATGGAAGGAGGAATTTGATTCATGCGCAAAAGAAAATTGAAAATGGTATCTGGGATATTCCTTCTTCTGCTGACAGCAGGAATGGCCGGATGCGGTCAGAAAAACACGGAGAAAGAAAATCTCTGTCATATCGTTCTGGAAGCCGGAGAAGGCTACCATGTAACAGATCCTGCCAGAACAATAAAATCTGGAAGTGATGTGAGCTTTACGGTCACGCTGGATGATAACTGGCAGTTTTTTGGCACAGATTATCATGGCGAAACCGAAATAACAAAAGAGGATGATGGAAAAACAGTAAATCTTGTTTTGCATGAAGTAAATTATTCAGAGAGCATCTGCATTCAGGCCGAAAAAGGAAAATATGAGATTGTCTATGATGCCAATGGCGGACAAAACATTTCAGGAGATTCAGACAGAGTAAGTATCTGTTACCGCGGTACACATCAGAGGATCAATACTTCGACCGGAACGGATCTTTTTGCCAGAGATGGATACACACTGCTTGGATGGAATACCAGAGCCGATGGAACCGGGCAGGCAGTGGGGCTTGGAAGCCGGATCGAATGGAAAGAAGGACTTATGCTGTATGCACAGTGGGTTCCCTGGACAGACGAGGCAGATTTTGTGTACAAAAAAGTGTCAGGCTTTGCAGTCATAACCGGCTATACCGGAAAGGCACAGCAGATTTGTGTTTCATCCACTCTTGGAGGTCTGCCGGTGCGAACGATCCGAGAACAAGCTTTTGCAGATACAGAGTGCAAAACAGTCATTCTTTCACCGGGGATTCATGAAGTCGAAAAGTGGGCATTCAGGAACAGCCGACTGGAACAGTTATATATCTACGATGATCTGGAGAAGATCAGCGACTATGCATTTCAGGGTTGTGCTATGCTTCGTACCCTGCATATCAATGCGATCGAGGCTCCGGCTTACAGTGGAAATTATTTCGATACCTTCCAGGACAAATACGACCGTCTGCTGGCGTTGAAGGATAAAAAGAAGATTGTCCTGTTTTCCGGATCTTCGACAAGATTTGGATACGACAGTGCGATGATCGATCAGGCTTTTCCTGACTATGAGGTAGTCAATATGGGAGTCTTTGCTTATTCGCCGGCACTTCCACAGCTTGAACTGATCCGGTCCTGCATGAAGGAGGGAGATATTCTTCTGGACTCTCCGGAATTTGATGCGGCAAACAGGCAGTTCTGCTATCAGAAGGAACTGGATTATGCTACATTTGCCATGATGGAATCCAATTATGATGCATTTGCCGATTTAGACCTCAGGGAATATGCACAGGTCTTTACAGCTTTTTCTGCATACCAGACAGCAAGACAGGATATAGAACGAAAAAATTACGATGTCTGTGCTTCAGATTATGATGAGGATGGAAATGAAGTGGAGGAACCAAGTTACAATGAGTATGGGGATTATGTCGTATATCGCCCGAATTCCACGAGTGAAAAACCGATTTACGGACTTCCGGTAAATTATACAGTAAACGCCTTTCCGAAAGAAACGTATATCGATTCTGCGAATGCAGAGTTTCAGAAATTTATGGATCAGGGAATAAAAGTTTATTTTACCTATTCACCCAGAAATAAATATGCACTTTCAAAAGACAGCACGCAGGAGGAAAGAGCCCGCCTGCATGAATATTTTAAGAGTCAGCTACATGTTCCTGTTATTTCCGAACTTGAGTATTCTTTATATACAGGAATCTATCTATATGGAACAGATAATCATTTATCTACAGAAGGAGCGCAGATCCGGACCGAAAAAGTGATCCATGATCTGAAAGAACAGCTTGCGAAGGAGGAGAAAAAATGAATTTTATATCGCTGACATTTGTTTTCCTTTTTCCAGTGGTGGTGCTCCTGTACTGGAAGATTCCGTGGAAACACAGAGAACTTTTTCTGCTGGCAGTGAGTTACTTTTTCTATATACGGGAAAGTTCCTGGGCGGGAGGGCTGCTTTTGCTTACAACGGCGGTTACTTATCTGGCGGGAATTGCTATCGAGAAAGGCAGACACAGAAGAACCTGGCTGATTTTTGCTGTGGCTGTGTGCCTGGGACTTCTGACCGGACTGAAATATTCGGTCCCGCCAGTGGGAATCTCATTTTATACTTTCCAGACAATGGCATACGTGATCGATGTATATCGGGGCGAGATTTCTGCGGAAAAAAATCCTGTAAGTTATGCTCTGTTTGTTTCATTCTTTCCACAGCTGGTGGCAGGCCCGATCGAGAGGGCGGGGAATCTCCTCGGACAGCTGAAGGAAAAACATACAAGGAGCCGGGTAGATCTGCTGAATGGTTTCTGGCTGATGCTCCGAGGATTTTACAAAAAAGTTGTCGTGGCAGATTATCTGGCTGTGTATGTTGACAGAGTGTATGCTGCACCGCAGGATGCCGGTGGGATTGGTGCGGTTCTGGGAACCGTGTTTTTTGCCGTTCAGATTTATTGTGATTTTTCCGGATATACAGATATTGCAAGAGGTGCGGCACGTATGATGGGGATACGGCTTATGGAAAATTTCAGGCATCCTTACCGTGCAGTAAGCATACAGGATTTCTGGAAAAGATGGCACATCAGCCTGACGCGCTGGTTTACGGATTATGTATATATTCCACTTGGAGGAAACCGCAGAGGATTTGCGAAGAGATGCTGGAATGTGCTGATCGTTTTCTTGTTGAGTGGATTCTGGCATGGCGCGTCCTGGAATTTTGTTGTGTGGGGACTGATCCATGGAATCTATATGGTTGTGGCTATGTGCTTCTCGCGGATAAGGAAAGATAAAAAGAGGATTCTGCATCCGGCGGCTGGATGGGTTATGACGATGCTTCTTGTGAATATTGCCTGGGTGTTTTTCCGGGCGCCTTCGCTTTTCGGTGCGTGGCAGATTTTGTTGCAGCCGTTTGTGAATCCGCTGGGCAGTGGAATCTCGGAGACGATGAGTTTTCTTGGCATTCAGGACCTGGCGATTCTGCGGCTGCTTGCGACAGGAATTACCTGGGTGCTTCTGGAACGGATTCCCGAGGAAATTGATAAGTACTGCCAGACCAGGAAGGGACTTTGTCTGGCGGCAGCAGGTTTTGTTGTGATGGTGACGGTAATTGAATTTTCATGGCTTGGCATGATGGCATCCGGCGGTGAAAATGCATTTATTTATTTCAGGTTTTAAATATGGATAAAAAAACAGTAAGACGTGTTGTCATAATTGCGCTGGCAGTGCTTCTGGTGGAGCAGATTTTTTTCCTGATCTGTGGGTTTGGACTGCCTGCACAGTATGGGGATACGTTTATGGGAGAACTGAAAAGTAAATATGAGAGATTAAAGGAAACTCCGGGACAGAGAATCGTACTTGTCGGCGGCAGCGGCGTTGCTTTTGACTGTGACAGCGAGATGATCGACGAAATTTTTCCTTCGTATGAGGTTGTCAACTTTGGCATGTATGCAGGACTTGGGACGAAGGCGGTCATGGATCTTTCCGAAGCGTATATTCGTGAAGGGGATATTGTGATCCTTTCCCCGGAACAGAGTGAGCAGACGCTTTCAGATTATTTTAATGGAGAATATATGTGGCAGGCTGCTGACGGAGCTTTTGGGATGCTGCGCCATATAAAGAGTGAAAATTTTGAAGTGATGCTGGGAAATTTCCCGGGATTTGCTCTGGAAAAACTGAACTATGTATGGAAGGGAAAAAATCTTCCGACAGACAGCGTATATCAGAAAAAATCCTTTAATACCTATGGAGATATTGACCTGGATACATGTCAGAAGAATATACTTCCGGGCGGTTATGATGTGAACCAGAAAGTAAGATTTACAGAAGATGTGGTGCAACCGGAATTTCTGGAGTATATGAATGCCTGGGCAGAGCGTCTTGAGAAAAAAGGCGCAGCCGTCTGGTACAGATATTGCCCGGTAAACGAGCTGGCAGTGGAAGACACAGATGATCTGAAATCATATGATGTGTTCCTGCGTCAGAAACTGGATTTTCCGGTTATAGGAAATCCGAAAAACAGCCTGATGGAAGCGGAATGGTTTTTTGACACCAATTTTCATCTGAATCAGGCGGGAAAAGAAGTAAATACTGTGCAGCTAATCCGGGATATCAAAGCGATGCTTGGCGATGACAGGACTGTAAATGTGGAACTTCCGGAGAAACCTCACAGGACATGGGAAGATATATCTACAGAGACAAGGATATGGACTGCAAGAGACAGCGAGGCATATCAGGGCGAAGAAACGATCGTGATTCCGGAGAATGTGACGCAGATCGGGGATTATGCTTTTTCAGGCTGCACAGGTCTTAAGGCAATCGTACTTGAACAGAAAGATCCTTCGAAATGTATCGTGGGTCAGCACCTTCTGGATGGCACCAGTGCAGAGATTCTTGTTCCACAGATGTCCGCGGACAGTTATAAACGAAACTATTTCTGGTCAACATATGCGGGACAGATTCGGGAAAACACAGATCACGCAGAAAAATAAACCAACCACGTTCAAAAGAAATCCGATACGGAAAATCATGATACAATGCAGATACGATAAAAGTGAGACTATAAATTTTGAGTTACGAAATCAAAATTGTGAAATTGGAGGGAAAATATGAAAACAAAACAGGCTGTAAATCCATACATGCCAAGCTGGGAATATGTCCCGGATGCAGAACCACATGTTGTAGGAGACCGTGTGTACGTTTACGGTTCTCATGATATCTTCAACGGACTGAATTTCTGTCTGGGCGATTATGTCTGCTGGTCCGCACCGATAGATGACCTGGGTAACTGGCGTTACGAAGGATGTATTTATAAAAGAGAACAGGATCCGGCGGCACCGAGGATCCGTCTGACAAATGGCCTTGCTGCCCCAGATATGGTACAGGGACCGGATGGGAGATTTTATCTATACTATTTTATGGGCGGTACAAAGATGATATCCGTAGCTGTATGTGACGAGCCGGCAGGAAAATACGAATTCTACGGATACGTAAAATACAGCGATGGCGTTGCAATCGGTAAGAAGAATGAGCCGTTCCAGTTTGACCCGGGCATCTTTATGGATGACGACGGGAAACTGTATCTGTACACAGGCTTTGCACTGGCAGGAAACCCGATCCTTCTGGATGGCTCCAAACCAACAGAGCATGGACCGATGTGTTTTGAACTCGATCCTTCTGATATGCTGACCGTATTGAACGGACCATCATACATTGGCATTGCAGGTGAAAAGGAGTCTGTCGGAACACCTTATGAGGGTCATTCTTTTCTTGAGGCAAGTTCCATGCGTAAATTCGATGGTACATATTACTTTATTTACAGTACAATGAACAGCCATGAACTCTGCTATGCGACAAGTGACAGTCCGGTAAAGGGATTCCAGTATGGCGGCATTCTGGTAAGTAACGGTGATGTGGGCCTTGAAGGTGTGCCGGATGTGAAGCATGCAAGATTTGATACTGGAAATACACATGGCAGTATCATTGAGCTGAATGGAAAATATTTTGTTTTCTATCACAGACACAGTAACCGCAAACAGTCCTCCCGTCAGGCGATGGCAGAAGAGATCTGTTTCGAAGACGGCAAATTTTATCAGGCAGAGATGACCTCCTGCGGTTTAAATGGCGGACCGTTGGAAGGGAAAGGAACTTACCCGTCCTATATTGTCTGCAACCTTTATGGAAAAAAGGGAACACGTTTCTTAAGTATGATCAAGCATCCGAAGAAAGACTGTCCATATCTGACTCAGGATGGAAAAGACAGAGAGTCCGGACCGGATCAGTACATTGCAAATATGTGCGACGGTGCCCTGGCAGGCTTTAAGTATTTTGACCTCAGGGCAACAAAAGAGATCAGTGTGGCTGTAAAAGGACGCGCAGAAGGAACTCTGTATGTTCGTACCAGTGAGAATGGAAAAGCTGTGGCATCAATTTCTGTCAGTCCGTGCAGAGAAGTCAAAGAATTTAAAGCTCCTCTTAAGGTTTCTGGAAGCAGAGAAGCACTGTTCTTTACCTTTGAAGGAAAAGGAAGTTTTGACTTTATTTCCTTTACTCTGAAATAAAAATATGGAATAAAAAATGCATTGTTTCCTGTGCTTTTTCTTGTTATACTACAAGTATCATTAGAGAAGACCGGGGGATGAAAATGCTTCGTATTGCAACAGTGGAAGATGATACGAACGATCTGGAAGCGTTACGAACTCACCTGAAACGATACGAGAAGGAAAACGGACTGAAATTTCTGATCACAGAGTTTCGGGACGGAGAAGATATCGTGACGGATTATTCTGCGGATTACGATCTTATTCTCATGGATATTGAGATGGCTTTTCTGAACGGAATGAAAGCCGCCGAAAAAATCCGCGAACTGGACAAGGATGTCGTCATTATATTTATAACAAATATGCCTCAGTATGCAATTCAGGGATATAAGGTAAATGCTCTGGACTACATGCTGAAGCCTATTTCGTATTTCTCTTTTTCGGAAAGTATGGGGAGAGCGCTTCACAGAGTAAAAGTACAGGAAAAAGAATTTATCACCATATCGCTGAAAGGCGGCAAAAAGAAACTGGATATTGCACAGATCTGTTATGTGGAGGTACAGGATCATCTTCTGATCTATCATACAACAGAGGGAAGTTTTGTGACCAAGGGCACGATCCGTGACGCGGAAAGCCAGCTGGACGCAAAGCGCTTTTTCCGGTGCAACAGATGCTATCTGGTAAACTTGGAGTACGTGGACAATTATATGGGAAGTGATGTCAGCGTCAATGGAGATACCATACAGGTAAGCAGGAGCAGGCGCAAACCGTTTCTGGATGCATTAAATGAATATTTGAATGAGGTGGGCAAATGAACACAACAGAGGTGCTAAATACACCAGGGTATTACTATGCCATAGCTTATGCTTTATCCGTACTTGTGATCACGTGTACGAATGAAAGGAAAATCGGGAGATGGAAGCTGGCAGCAGTAAGCTGTGTTCAGTTTGCCCTCCTTTTATTTTTTATGACAGCAACAGATGGAGTGAGGAGAGAACTGTTTCTTCCATCAATGATAGTGATCGTAGGACTCCTTCTGGGAGATATTTGTATCTGCAATGCTTTTTCGCTCAGAGAGGCGGGATTTTATTGCGTAAAGGCTTTTATCAATGGAGAGTTTGCAGCGTCTCTGTGCTGGCAGATTTATTATTATCTGACTTATGCGAGAGGAATGCATGGGGAATTCTGGAAATGGGTGGAACTGATACTTGTTTATGCAGTGATCTTTACCATACTGACATTAATAGAACTGAACCTCAAAAAAGATCTCGAAGAGATTCATATTACAAGAAGAGAATTACTGGTGGTCATTATCATTGCTGCATCCGTATTTGCCATGAGTAATCTGAGTTATCTTGATCAGGACGGACTGTTCAGCGGAAGCTTTGTCACGGACATTTTTATTATCCGTACACTTGTAGACTTAAGTGGAATTGCTGTACTGTATGCATATCATATTCAGGTAAAAGAAATCCAGATCCGTTTTGAGAAAGATACCCTTCGGAATATCATGGAGATGCAGTACAAAAATTACCAGTTATCAAAAGAAAATATTGATATGGTAAATCAGAAGTATCATGATCTGAAACACCAGATCAACCTCCTCAAGACGCAGTCCTATGCTTCTGCCGGGAAGTCCACGAGCTATCTGGAGAAGATGGAACGTGAGATCAGGGTATATGAGACACAGAATAAGACCGGAAATCCGATCCTGGATGCTGTGCTGACGAATAAGGCGTTGCTTTGTCAGAATAAAGAAATCGAACTGAAATTTATCGTAGACGGGGGCGCGCTGTCTTTTATGGAAGATATGGATGTGAGTGCATTATTTGGTAATATGCTGGATAATGCCATTGAGAGCGCACAAAAGCAGCAGGAAAAACAAAAGCGGCTGATCTGGCTCTATGTAACAAGAGAGAAGCAGTTTGTCCGCATCCGTACAGAGAATTACTGTGACGAAAAGATTCAGTTCAAAAACGGCATGCCGGTAACGACAAAGAAAGACAGGCGGCTTCATGGATATGGTATGAAGAGTATAAAGAGCACCGTAGAAAAATACAATGGATCCGTTGTGGCAGCGCAGGAAAACAACTGGTTTGAACTCAAAATCCTGCTCCCTGCAGCCATGTAAAAACCATATGAAAAAAAGTTAAAATAAATACAAAAAAAGTGTTGACAATGTAAAATGAGTTATGTATAATTAACCATGCGTTTCGGAAAGAAATGCACTTCAAATTGCATAAAGTATTATGAATTCGGAGTCAGGAGAAGTACTCAAGAGGCCGAAGAGGTGCCCCTGCTAAGGGTATAGGTCGGGTAACCGGCGCGAGGGTTCAAATCCCTCCTTCTCCGTTTTGAAGTTAACAACTTCTGAAAAGAAATTAAAAAACTTCAAAAAAGTGCTTGACATTCAGAAATGAATGTGGTAAAGTAAACGAGTTGCTGATGAGCAACGAAATCACAAAAGAGTTCGAAAAAAGTTTTGAAAAAACTTAAAAAAGTTCTTGACAAACGAAAACGAACGTGATAAACTAAATGAGCTGTCGCAAGAGAGCGAAAAAGCACAAAAGAACCTTGATAACTAAACAGTGAAACACATACGATTCTCGAAAATTCTTTAAGAATCATCATTCAACAGAATGAACTTTTTATAAACAGTAAAAACGAGAGATAGCTAGTTGTTATCTTGAGTGAATCAAACATTTTATCAGAGAGTTTGATCCTGGCTCAGGATGAACGCTGGCGGCGTGCTTAACACATGCAAGTCGAACGGGAAATATTTCATTGAGACTTCGGTGGATTTGATCTATTTCTAGTGGCGGACGGGTGAGTAACGCGTGGGTAACCTGCCTTATACAGGGGGATAACAACCAGAAATGGTTGCTAATACCGCATAAGCGCACAGGACCGCATGGTCCGGTGTGAAAAACTCCGGTGGTATAGGATGGACCCGCGTTGGATTAGCTTGTTGGTGGGGTAACGGCCCACCAAGGCGACG